>ENA-UOXK01000642-UOXK01000642.1-mixed-culture-metagenome-genome-assembly--contig:-NODE-642-length-26281-cov-39.378479_pt1 | contig 26281 bp, 26 predicted proteins | sample MGYA00238160_ERZ761638 | MGnify/ENA primary metagenome ERZ761638 (study PRJEB28912, sample SAMN08777098) | mixed culture metagenome | isolation source: Freshwater growth medium | place: USA...
AGCGGCTCACCGGCAGCGGGAAGCGCATCGACGACGTCGCCCCGACGCTCACACCATTCCAGTAGATCTGGGCGGGCCCGTAGGTGTCGCTGAGGCTCGCACGCGACTGCACGACCGCGACGTGAGTCCACTCGTTTGCGGGGAATGATGGCGCCGAGCTTGCATAGAGACCATTGTAGGAATACCCGTGATACACATAGTACCGCATTGGGGAATCGAAAATCAGTCCGACATTGTCTGGAGCTGCACCGTTGCCAAAATCGATGAGGCTATCCCCTGCAGAGCCTGTCCGCGTGCGGTAGACCCACACGCTGAGCGTGAAGCCGAGCCCCCCGCCCACGATTCCGGTGCGCGACGTGGCCGTCAAGTAGGAGGACGCCGCCCCGGTGAAGGTGTACGCGCCGTCGACGACGCACGGAACAGGTGGCGGCGGTGGCGGCGGAGAGGGACTCGGGGGTGGCGGTGAGGGTGGGGATCGCGGTGCGGGTGGCGGCGACGGCGGCGGCGTTGGAGGCGGAGAGGGACTTGGCGGCGGCGGTGAGGGCGAGGGTGGAGGTGGTGGCGGCGATGGCGACGTGACGCACGCGACTGTCACGATGTCGACGGCAATGTCTCCCTCGTTCTCGCCCTGGGGAGAAAAGTACGTGCCGCGCGTGCCTTCGAAGGTGAAGCTGCTCGCGCCGTCTAGCATTACGACTCCCGTGATCCAGTTGGTATTTTGGGGCCCTGACCTGGTCCATTTGAGCACGCTGCCGACATAGACCTTCAAGCTTCCGATGGCGACGCCATTCATGCAGTACGCAAAGGTGACGCTGGCCATTCCCCCCTGGCACGCCGAGCCGTCATAGTTGAGATCGTAGGTATCCCCGTACGTGAAGCCGTCTGCCTCTGTGAAGAAGTAAAAGGTGCCCTCAGCAGCGCCGCTTGGTCCGGTGTTTGGGGTGGGCGTGGGTCCAGATTGGCGTGTCCATGAGTTCGAGGTGCTGCCCGTCGTCCACCCCGGGGAACTGCTCGTCTCGAAGCTGAACACACTCGTAGCCGGCGGCGGTGGTCGTGGCGATGGTGAGAAGGGTGGCGACGGCGGAGGAGATGGTGGCGATGGAGGTGGCGACGGTGGCGGTGGCGACGGTGGCGGTGGAGATGGCGGTGGGGACGGTGGCGGCGGCGACGGTGGCGGCGGCGACGGCGGCGGCGGAGACGGTGGCGGTGGCGACGGCGGCGGCGACGGCGGAGGTGGCGACGGCGGCGGTGGCGACGGCGGCGGTGGAGATGGTGGCGGTGGCAATGGCGGGGGGGGCGGTGGAGCAGTCGTACGTTGTCCGCAGTCGGCGCAATCGGTGCCCACAGCGCAGGCCGAGTACTCCGCTCCAGGGCCGCCATCCTCACAGACGCCGTTGTTGGCGCTAGAACCTACGGAGTAGTAGTAGACGCCGAGGGATGAATCGTAGGAACAGTATGCCTGAGCATTACACCACCGATTCTCAACCTGTTGGGCCGCGTAGTACGCGTATCTTCCGTAGCACGGATCGTAGTAACAGGCGGAGCACGTGTTGGTGCACGGCAGTCTTGTGCTTCCATCAGGGTGAAGCGGCGGCGGCGGCGAAGGGGGCGGCGGCAAAGGGGGTGGTCGAGGAGGGTAGACTCGACGTGCAGGCCTTGGCCCACAGTCGATGCAGTCGGTCCCGATGGTGCAGAGCGAGTACTCTGCGCCCGGCCCGCCGTCGTCGCACTCTCCATTCCATCGGCGAGCGCACGTGTTCGTGCAGCCCGATATGATGACCCCCTCGGGGGTGAGCGGTGGTTGCGGCGGAGAGGGCGGTGGCCTCTGGGGCGGCGCGGCTGGGGGGCAGTCGACGAGTCGCGCTCCACAGTCCAAGCAGTCCATGCCGAGAGCGCACGGCGAGTACTCTCCTTCTGACCCCGGCCCCCCATCGTTGCAAACACCATTCGAGGCCCAGAAGGCGCAGTTGTTCGAGCAGAGGTATCTGCAGCCCGGCTGTGCCGGCGGATGCGGCGGCGGCAGCGGCGGCGCCGGCGGCGGTGACGGCGGCGGCGGCGAGGGCGGCGGCGATGGCGGCGATGGCGGCGATGGCGGCGGTGAAGGTGGTGGCGACAATGGCGGAGGGTAATGTGTATGAGGGGTATGAGGATGATGAGGATGATGCCCATGCCACCCCCACAAATTGCGACCATGGGCATCCCCACCCCATAGACCAGCTTCAGCCTCCTCATCTTCGTCATCTCCGGCGCTGAGCTGTTCTCCATGGCTCGGGCGGTGGTGGTGCTCTGCTTCCCTCACGACGTCTTCCGTGCCGTGGCCGGGCGGCGCAGGAGGCGGCGGCGGAGGAGGGTAACGTGGATGTGGATCCTGAGAATGATGGAGCGGCGGAGGCGGAGGGGAGCGTGAATGAGGATTATGAGAATGATGATGAGAAAGTTGCCGACGAGCGCCCCGTTCCCCACCCTCTGCGTCAGCCAGTGCCGCATCGGCCAGTGCGGTACTTGCCAGAGCCGAATCGGCCGCCGCTGCTGCCGGCGAAGCGGCCAGTCTTGCGCCCGCCGCTCTCAGCGTGCCAACGAGCGCCGTCGGCGCAGCAGGCGTCGTCGCCGCTGCGGGCGGCGTCGGCGCTCGCTGCTGTCCGCCACGTGGTCCGCAGTCGGCGCAGTCCGTACCCAAGGGGCAAAGCGGGAGCTCGGATCCGGGGCCGCCGTCGTGGCAGTCGCCGTCGTAGGCGTGGGAGCACGTGTTTGTGCAGTGCTGTGCGCTGGTAAAGCCCGCCATCATGGCGAGGAAGATGATACGGGCGAGCCGAGGCACTGACCCGACGCCGCAGAGTCGGCACGGTTCGGGGGTCACGAAAGCGTACGCCATGTTTTGCTCAGAGGGACACGGGGACGCCCAACCACCGGTTGACTCCAGACCCGACATCGTGCCGATCGTGCTTCGTGCCAAGACGACGCGAAGTGGCCTCTTACCCCCAGAAGAAAATTCCCCATTCAGGAATTTCTGGACATTCTTCAGTCAGTTGACTAAACGTGCACCGAGCCACACCGTCGTGCCGCGCGGACATGGTCGACATGGCGCCGAGCGGCCGCGACAAGACTACAATGTAACTCGCTGAGGCCCCTTATTGAACGCTTATTAAACGCAAAATTGACTGAACGGCCCAAGGGGAGAGTCCGACGGGTCACTCGCACTTTCAGTTCAGCACTCAGCAGCTTTCAGTCGAGTCTTCAGTCAGTCAGTCAGTTTCGTCGCGGTCCCCCCGCGCTCACCACACCGTATACTCAAAGCACAAAGTAAGGACGCGGCTCCCGGCTCCCCCTCGGTCAACACAAGTCCTGAGTACTCGCTCGCTCGGGCTACTCAATTGTGTATTGGAGTGTCATCTCGCTTAGTTGACGCAGTCGAATATCTCACTGGACTGAAAATAACATCCCCACCCCGTGCTGCGCACTATACCCATCGGCCACCTCCTAACGGCCACCGCATGCGACCCACACCGCCACCGACTCATGCACCGACTGCCACCAGCCGCCTGTGAATCGTTCTCTTGCATGCCATGCTCGATGCTGATCTCGCTCACAATACCGCGCGGCGTGTGGCCCATGGCCTCAATCGCCCCATGCCCATGCTGGCACATCTCACGCTGCTGATCTCGCCCAACAGTCCCACAAACCTCGTCGGCGCTCACTTGCGCGCACCGGCAGTGCCCGATTGGGAAGGTGGCTTGAGCTTCTTGAGCTGGTTTAGCTCGTTGGTCTGCGCCGTGTTGAGCACCTCGAGCTCGTCCACCCGGGCCTTGAGCTGCTCCAGCATGATCACCTGATCGCGGATGACATCCTTCATCTCGCTCATGGTCTGCATCGCATCTCGCCAAAGCTCCGTCTCTTCGATGGCACCGTTGGGCACCTTTGGCACCGTTACGCTGTCCGCCTTTGCCGTGCCCACCGTTGCCTTCGGAGCTGCTTTGCCGCTCGCCGCAACGCTCGTCGACTCGGCTGCGGTGCTGATGAGTGCCTCAGCGGTGGACGCCACTGCATCCGCCGCCGCAAGACCGATCGCCGTGGCGAACGAAAGCAACGGATTCTCCTCCTCCACGGCCGCCTCCTTGGGCTTCGTCGTCGTCACCGTCGCCTTCGTCGCAGCCGGCTTCGTCGCAGCTGGCTTGGGCTTGACGACCACGGCCGCAGGCTTGGGCTTGGCGATCGGAGCCGCAGGCTTGGGCTTCGAAGAGCCAAATGAAACTCCGGGCGATTTTGTCGGTGGTGGCGATGCCACCGCCACTAGCTTCTGCCGAAACAGGAGCCGCCCGGCAAGGGTGCACGCCCAAAAGGCAAGCACGATCGCAGCAAAGAGGCGTGGACGGGCAGCGACAGCGGCGACAGCTTGTTGTGCGACCGGGATGGCAACAGCGTACGCAGTGCTCGCACATGAGCTGCACTGCTGCACCACAGAGGCTGAGAGCGACCTCACGGTCTCCGCGACGCTGCCAGCCAGAATCTTGCACTGCACCGACGCTCGAGCAGCATCAGCACGGACGCATTCGCCGAGAGTCATCGGTACCGGTGCCGCTGCAATGGCGCTCAGCGCGACTGGGACGGTGACCCGCCTCTCGAGAGCCACAGCGCGGTGGGGGCTCGCGACAGCGGCATGGAAGGCAGCGGACGGCGTCAATTGAGAGAGCACGATGATGAGGACTAATCTCATTCGTATTTTCCTCGAAGTCATTGGTTTGGCCGTTTCGCCGCAACGAACTTCTCATTAGTGAAAACGATCCCACCAAACGAGATCGCCAGCCCCCCCGCAGACCACAAAATCACTCGCTCCGGCAGCTTTACGAAGGTACACGAAGGAACGTGGAATGGCGATTGAAACGCATGCACTTTACAAGTTGAATGCTTGAAGAGTGCACATCAAGAAGGCGCAGGAATCATATGTTTCCCTTTCACCAGCTTCGTTCGATGATATTACGGTAAACCGCACATAGGGCCGCGCGTCCCCCCACAGCTTCTATACGCACCATGTTGCTAACTTCTCCACCGCCATCTTTAAGCCGCCGCCGCCCAAACATTGCGCCCAAACCATCCTCAATGCCGCGAGCTCGCGCATGCTCCATACAAGTATCTGGGTGTTGGTGTCTTCTTAACAGCGTCGTGTTACGTTCACACGAAGCAAGAGAGCGCGCGCGCGCAAAACGGGCCTGCGCCGTCCAGCCGCAGGCGACCGTGAGCATGACAGCGCCAGAGCGCATCCTCCATGGATTGCGCGTGCTGGACGATGCGCTTGCTCAGCGCGATGCTGTGCACATCCGTGAAAGCGTGCTCTCCCTCATGGCAGAAAGCGCCAAGTGTGGGCTCCGATGTGCCTCGTCTGACACTGCTGGCCGATCAAGTGGCATCTTTGACGGTCAGCTCTGGGATCGTCATGCGCTAACTCATGCGCTGCTACAGACTGGCGACCGTCTCGATGATACCTGCGGGGAGTTGCAGCTTTTGCTCGACGTGGCAGCGAGTGCGGCGGCTGTGGTGCGTCTCTTCTTCAACACGCCCCTTGCCCATGTTGAGGCCATGGACGAACTCGCCACCGCGCTGCTAGCGAGTGGCTTCCAGGGGCGCAGGCGCACGGCACTGTTTCGGGCACTCCGCGCGGCAGCATCGAGGACCAAGTTCGTCGGTGACACCACCGATGGCGAGGTCACTCACGCCGTGCTAGCTTGTGCCCTCGGAGAGCTCCAACCGATGATGGCGAAGCTTCGCTTCCCGGCCTCGACGACGGGGCTAAAAACACTCATGGCGACGGCAAGGGCCCTGCACTCTACCGGGACGCCGGCCCTGGCACCGCCCGCTCCCGCCGACTTCACCTTCGTTGGCGGCGCTCCTAATTGGGTGAGCGACGCAGCTGCATGCATGCGTCGGCATGGGTTTTGCATCCTCGCGGCAAGTCCGACCGTTGCGGTGGATGCGGGCGGGGCTACATTATCGACGGGCCTCGCCACCGCCACCCTGTGCGACGAGTGCGCTGCGGCGAGCAGCGAGCGTCTCGAAAGACTGCAGGGGCTGTGCCGTAACCTCGGGCTCGACCCTCAGTACGATCGGCTCGACTTCGCGGAGCTCATGCAACGCGATGCGGGCGCACTACGATTCGACCTACCACTCCTGCCCACGGATGCGATGCTCGAGGCTCGCAGCAGATGGGCGGAGCTTCACGCCGTCATCGACGCGTGGGCCGAGCCCGTGCTACAAGCTTCGGGCTTACTGCTTACAGACGTGCCAGCCCACCTGCCACCCTGCCCATCGGAGAGTGCATGCTCGGCGTCGAGCCTCTCCGATGCATGCACTCTGCGTGAAGTGGAATGCATGCATGCATCCTCTCCGATGCATGCATGCTCAGCGTCGAGCCTCCCTCCGCCACCCCCTCCTGCGCGCGTCGACCGGTCGGGCGTCTTGGTCAGTCGGCCAGGAGCGAGCGCGCAGCACTACCATCGGGACGGCTCGATGCCCGGGATCGTGAACGCCTTCATGCCGCTCGTCGATGTCGACCTGCAACATGGGCCGACAGAGCTCCGGACCGGCTATGCAAGCCTACCCGACGGCGAGTGGACCCTCCCGGACCTCTTCTCCACGCCTACGCCGGTGGCACCCACGCTGCGAAAAGGTCAGCTCCTCCTGTTTGAGTACCGTGTCGAGCATCGTGGCCTGGCCAACACTTCGGATATCCCCCGGCCGGTCGCGTACAGGGTCTATGCGGGACCGGGCGTCTCCGACACGCACAACTTTGCCGCGACGTCCCTCGAAGTGGAGGCCTGTGCACGCGAGGCTGCGATCGCATACGGCGGCGCGCTTCATGGAAGACTCGTCATCTGCCCAGCGCGCCACTGGCCCAGCCTGCCTTGCCACGAGTTTGGCGGCGAGGGATGGCTCTGCAGAGTCGAGTCCGTCTACGGGCCGTCCATGGACATGGCGCGCGTCGCGTACGTGCATGCACTCGACGCGCGCGGCGTCCGGCGCCAGCAAGACTACTTACCGCTCGAGGAGCTCCTGGTGTGGCGCGTCGTGCTCGAGGGCGACTGCGATCGAGAGCCACCGGAGCCGCAGATGCCGTGTGTGTACAAGTTGAATTACTAAGTGGTGGTCGAAAGGTCAGATTGAACTTGGGCATACGTGTCTAAGAATTTCAAGAACACACTTGTTCACATTCACACACCCCATCTTCTCGACTCATGCTGTCGACAACTCCAGCCTGGTTCGAGGCGTTCTACCGCGGTGCAATGTCGGAGGACTACAAACGCTACATGCGCGACGAGTGGGGCCACCCGAAGCGCGGCGACGTGTCGTTGTTCGAGAAGCTCTCGCTCGAAGGCGCGCAGGCGGGGCTCTCGTGGGCGCTTATTTTGAGTAAGCGTGAGGCGTACCGCACAGCCTTTGCAGGCTTCGATATTGCGGCCTGCGCCGCCATGACGGACGCGGACGTCGACCGGCTCGTCGGTGGCGACGGCAGCAGCGGCGGCGCCTCGAGCATCGTGCGGCACCGCGGCAAGATCCAATCAGTCGTGGATAATGCTAGATGCGTGCAAGAACTCATCGACGAGGCCGCGCGTGACGGGCGCACCGCACCGCCACATGGCCACTTCGATGCGTACCTCTGGTCGTTTGTGGGTGGCCGGCCGCAACTCAATGAGTGGGTCCACGCCGGAGAGATCCCGACTGAGTCCGAGGTCAGTCGCGCGATGAGCAAGGCGCTCAAGGCGCGCGGCTTCCGCTTCGTGGGGCCCAAGACTTGTTACTCTCTCATGCAGAGCTGCGGCTTTATCGTCGATCACCCGGTCGGCACGCCTGAGTGGTCTGCGGCCAAGAAGCGCATCGCAGCGTTGCTGCCCCATGCCGGCGCAGAAGCCGCCGAGACAGAGGCCGCCGAGGCTGGCGCATGCGCAGAGGCGAAGACGACGGTGGGAGGTGATGGGCCGACAACAACCAGCGGCCGCAGCAAACGCCGCAGGGGGCAGGGCTGACCGTCATAGCCTTGGGAAGGTGCGCTTCATCTGTTCCGTGCTTAACCTGTTGGGCCGTCGCCTTCAATCCATTGCTTCAGTGTTTTGCCTTTTGCTTTAGGTTTAGCCAGATCGGGGTTCGTACTTCGTAGCGGGTGAGGGCTGACCTGAGGGGTCCGGCTCTATGCCGTGCTTAATACATGTTTGGCTCAAGTATACATTTTACTGTCGGCTCGTCGTGAGGATCTGGATAAATAGAGCAACCTCCCAGACTCCAGAAGTGGTCCCCCGTCCCCCTCAACTGCTTTCTGAATCCCTTTCACGCAGCAGCAGCGGAGACCTCGCGGGCTTGGGCAGGAGGCGGTGGGATGGCGTCCACAAAGTTGACCGCGATGGAGATGCGTGGAGCATGCCCAGCATTCATGAACGCGGGCGCACGCGCAGCGGAAGAGCTCCCGAGGACCGGAGGTGTGATCTCGGCTGCGATCTCGGCCGGAGGTTTGATCTGGGCTGGGAGAACAGTGTGAGGAACCTCGCCGGGGAAGAGCCAGAGTGTGCCTGGACGCGGTGGCACCGCAAGATACGCGTGCGGCAAGGGCTGCGCCATGCCACCAGGGACCGCCGAGGCCTGACGAAACCCCGCCGCCGAGGCCTGAGCCACTTCAGATGAAGCCTCTCCAGAAGGTGTTGCCGCCTCGTAGCTAGCACACCACGTGCGCGGCAAGGGCCCCCCACGGAAGAGCAGATGGCCCTCGAGTGGCTGCCGCTGCGCGCTGGAAGCCGCCAGTGGCGCGGCAGGTGGGTCGACCTGCTTAGGGTACGTCCGTTGACTCGTTGGAGGCGCTCGCACTTCGTTCGGATGGGGTGGGAGGGGCAAAGGACTCAGTCCCAGTGCCGAGGGCGGCGGTGCGACTGCGAGCGCCTCGTGCCTCTTCGGAACTACCGGTGCCATCACCGCCTGTCCCGGCACAGGCGCCGGCAAAGGAGTGGGCTCCGATGGCACTCCCGAGATTGGATCTGGCCGTCCCGAGATCGGCGGCACGGCGCCATCCTCGCATGACGCGCGTGTGATGTCCGTTGCCCCGGCCTCCTCCCCCACTCGGCACGTCCCATCAGCTACAAAGTACACGGCGCTCCAACGGCCAGGATCGTGGATGTGCATGATGTTGTGATCGCCGAGTCCAGGACGATTGACGTTCGCCCATCCCTCAGCGGCATGAGGCTCGCCCGGCCGTGGACGTGTGTGCTCGTCGGGGTAGACGGACGGACCTAGCTCGTCCATCGCCGCGCTCATCACGGCATGCATCGTGCGGCACGGTCGGAAGGAGCGATGCCGCGCGGCACCCTCCTGGCCGCTGAAGATGTCGCTGTAGGTTTGGAAGCCACCCTGGTTGGTCTTGCTCACGCCGGCATCGCTCCCGTGGCCCGGCTCGTCAGTGCTCAACGCAGCGCGGCGCTCCTGCCCCAACACCCATGCCTCGAGCTTTGCATTCAGCGGCGCGGACACATGCTCGGCCAGCTCGAAGCGGTGTAACGTGTTCGACTTGTTGGCGAGGCGGCCGCTCGGCAGCGCGAAGCACGTATGCGTGGCGAAGATGGCGCACTGGACGGGGACGCTCGTGGATGGCTGCTCGAGCTGCTTGAAGGTCGTGTGTGGCGGTAGGTCGCACCTGTTCCACAGCTTGAGGCTCGCAGTGCCGAGGAGAGCCGCCCGAACCGTCGGGTGCTCCGCATGGTCAGGCTGAGTGGGTGCCGCCGCGCGGAGAGAGCCAAGAGTGGCCGCAACGGCTCCAAACACTGGCAGCGGATCGGGACGCGCGGCCGCCAAGGAGGCGCCAAAGATCTCATCGGCGCTGCTGTCGTCGCTCTGTGAGCACGGTGAGGAATGGCCGTCGATGTAATCATCATCGGCGGCCGACCCCTCGTCCGCGGAGACGTCGAGGGTGGGCACTCGGAGTGGCGGCATCGGAGGCGGGGGCGGCGTCGGGAGCTCTCGCATAGAACGCCGATTTCGTTCACACCGTGAACGACGTGGGCCATTTTCTCGGCACCTTCAAGGAGCCGAACACAAACACCCACAGAGAGACGGGGCATATGCCGACCCGCGCGGTGGGCTCGGGGAACTAGTCAGCACCGCACAGTCTACCACGCGGAACCACGAGGGCCTCCATGCCGGGGGCACAGAGGGAGGACCTCGCTCTAAAAAATGTACACGTATCCCGAGCACTGCGTATCTTGAGCACTCGGGTCTTCCTGACGAGAGAGGCTTGTTCGGAGTGGGAGTGCCTAATTGGGAGTGCCTCACTGCCGGCGCCCCTAGCACTCAAGCAGCTGGAATGCAGGCACGGAGGGCATGGGTGAAGAAACCACCGGGCCCATGTTGACTCGTGGCGTGTGGCTCGACGGCGACTTCGTGCTCGTGCTGCCCCTCATATCGCTCATATTGCACACGCCCGTTCGCATCCAACGGGGCGCCGTAGAGAATCCCCCACGGCCGCAGTTCACGGAGGCGCTGAATGTTGGCCTCGACGGCGTCGAACTCGAAGTGGCTCAGGTTGTGAAGCGTCCGAAGGACCTCGATCTCGGCCAGGCGATTCCTGCGCACGACGACCATGTAGCGTTGATTGGCCACAGCTGCCTGCAGATGCAGCACAGGACACACACAGACTGATCAGCGTCGGAGCACCCCGGGAGGCTGGAGCAGGGCCGAGACATCGCGAACGAGCGGGCCAGGAGTTGCCACGGCCGCCTCCGCGCCCGCTGGTGCCGCGAGCTTGCCCATCGCGTGCAGCAGCTCAGCCGCAAGCCAGCCGTGTCGCAACCAGCTGAGAGCAGGTGCAGCCAGCGGGAGACAGGCCTGCTCACCTCATCTCGTGTGAAATCATCTCCGAAGCCGGCCGCAGCGCGATAAGCTGCCACCTGCGCCTCAGCTTCTGGAACGGGGTATTGGCATTGCGGGCATCTGGCGGCACGATTGAGCCAGCCTTCGATGCAGTGCGGGTGATACACGTGTGCACAGTCGAGAGCCCGCCCCCCAGTTGCTGCCGTGACCTCGTCGAAGCAGATGACACACACAACCCCCCCGGAGGGCTCGGAGAATTTCCGCTTATCAAGAGCATCTTCGAACAGCAAGGCGTCCATGTGCGTATCGTCGGCGAACGCCTCCGCGGACGGAACCATTTTGCCGATTTCGCGAGATTAACCCGTTGATGGTGCCATATCTGCCAGGACTGACGAAACTTGCATGCCCGTAAATGACTGGGGCAGTTTATGTGGTCAGCGCCCGAGGCTGGAGATATGGTCACTAGAAAGCCCCGCGAGGAGTATTTGGCATTGAAGCCCGTGTCACACGTACGCACACCCGTTCAAACACATCATCACCTATTCACCTTGGCGGCGATGACGGTTATTGATCACGCCTACACGCGCTGAGGTGAGATCATCACCTATTCACCTTGGCGGCGATGACGGTTATTGATCACGCCTACACGCGCTGAGGTGAGCACGCGCTCATCAGCTGCAACCAAAACAGCATGCACACGACACCGCACATCTGCGAATCGAGACGAGAGCTCCCACCACACGACACCGCATGGCACACCGCCGCGCACGGCGCACCGCAAGGCACACGACACCGCAGCCTCAGCAAGCTGCTTACGGCCGAGCTGGTAGCACAACGCGTCGTAAGGAATGTCGATCACGGCCGCATGGTACACTGACAAGAGCTGCCAGCCAGGATTTGGCGGCGGTGGCGCCGGAGGTTGGGACGGGAGCAGCGGCTGCGGGGGCAGCGGCGGCGCGGGCCGATGCGGCTCCATCAGCAGTGTGCAAAGCGCGGCCGCCGATCGGCCGTTGCCGCCATGAGATCCGAGCTCTTCCATAAAAGGTGATTCTCGAATGGACACCGTCGGCATGTTCAAGAACAAAACCGTCTGCTTCAGCGGGCGGTTCAACGAGTTCGTGAGAGCTGATGCTGAGACACTAGTCATTGCAAAAGGTGGGAGGTGCGTCGGTGATGTCTCGAAGAACATCCAATACCTCGTGATCGGTACGAGCCCCGGGCCAGTTGAGCTCAGCAAGGCTCAACAATGGGGTATAGAAACGCTTACCAATTTTGAATTCCTCCGTTCCGTTGGTGCTGATGCACGAGGTGCGCTGAAAAAGGCTCGTGATGCATTCAGCGCTCGCCCCGCTCCTTCGCCCAGCGCTCGATGCAGCCGCGCCACGCCACGTAGCTCGGCACGCCCATGGCGACCGTGCTGCGCACACCGACGACCTTCACGAAGAAGTCGAGCATGGCATGCGCAAGGTGTGTAGCCCCGCTTTCAGCTCGGCAAAGAGCTTCTTGTCCTCGTAGAAGTCGAGTCCACTGAGAGCGTCGAGCAGCTCGTCGAGCGCGAGCAGCTTGTCCTTCACGGTCGACGAGGGTCGTGCGCCTAGAACACCGAGCCAGGCGATGAATCGGCTGATGAGATCTACAAACACGAGACGGATATCTTCAAAGTCATCGTGAAAAAGAACGGGGTAAGACAGACTATTACCCCTGCCCTACGACAGGCGGGGATAGAGGCCAACGCCACGTACACTGCAAAGCAGCGGGCAAAAAACTTTCTTGGCCTAGGTGGCAAGCAAATCTCCACCCACTATACTTGTCCTTTCATGATGGTAACCTGCAATGGTAAATTGCAGGCATGTGCAAGATGCCAGCCACTTCTCGGTGAGTGGGTTAAGAAACCGAAGTGGCCGACGTGCCCGTTCGGCACCGCAACATGCACGCACGAGTCAAGGGCGTGTGTCAAATGCAGGCAGCAACAAGATAAGCGCTGAAGTGGTAACGCGAGCACCGCGGCGCTCTCGGCGGCGACGGGGACGGGAACGGAGACGGGACGGAACGTAGACGTCACGATGTTCGTCGTGCCGCACCAGTTGCACTCAGTTGTTGCGCGCGTCCTGCAGCCTCGCCAAACGTGCGCGTGTTGAGGTTGCTCTCGCCATAGGAGTCGCTGTTCCATCCGGCTACTCTCACGGGATTGAAGATTCAAGCCATTTTCAAAGCCTTGGAGGAGGCAGCCAAAAATGGTTTGGTTCATCATTGAGCTGCTGGGTCGCGCCCTGACGGGCGCCCCGCCTCGTCCAACTTGAGCATTCGTAACTGTAGTTGGATTACATGTAGGCCAAATGACCTCACGACGGACCGGGGAATCCCCCACGGCCGTGCCACGCCCCCCCGCTCCTCACCGCCCTCGCTGTGTCGAGGGTAAGTTTGCCGCCGCCGTGGCCGTCTTCACTCTCGGGCAATGGAAGTGACAGGTGGTGCGTGTAAGGCAAACCAAGGTATAGAATGTGGTGAGTGGGCGACGTATGCTGAAACTGGCCCCAGATGGGCGAGAAGTATAACCTGAGCGGTCCTTCGTGTAGTTCGCCGTTTCCATCGCCACCTCCGCTACCGAGGCTGTGGTCGGACTTATTCCCCCCACCACTACATGTATTGATTGCATGCACCCCCCCTTCCCCCCCCCCTTCCCCCCACCACTATTGATTGCATGCAAAAGCAAGCTAGCAAATTGCTTGTTTGATTGCTTGCATGCACCTTGTACGAAACGCACATTCATCTTGCGCTTCTGTTCAGTTTCATTCGTGACCGTCGGGTTGTCGAAGAGACGATGGCAGACGTGGAGGCCGTGGCCAAACTCGGCGCGGAGGGATCCGCCGCGATTACCTTGCAGAGGGTTCAGCGCGGCCGCGCGTCACGTGTCAAGGTCAACGCGAAGCGCATGCGCCTTGCAACACCGTCAAGTTCGCTGCGAAGCAAAGGTCTGCCGCCCAGCAGCCTCCACGAGGAGGATGCGCAAGCGCGGGCGGCACCACCGGGGGTGGCAGGGTCTGACACGGCGGCGCCCGTGGTGGACGTAACCGTAGCGCCTGGCCCTATCATTCCAGATGGCAAGATTCCCACGCCCGATGACCTCGACGCGATCTGTGAAGCACTCAAGCCAGGCAGCTCGGGGCATCCGTCATCGTCGGAGGAGGACATCCGTCGGCGCTCGGAGGCGCTGATCATACTTGCCAGGCTGCTCGACGTGACGGCCGAGGGCGCCGCCATGGTCGCGCTCTGCAAGCTCTCGCGCGACAGGGGCCTCATCGAGTGCGTGTGCGCATGCGTCGCACATGACGAACCCATGATGCATCAGACGGCGCTCATGCTGCTCGCCAACTACACGACGGTCGAGGTGGACATGTATGCGGATGAAACGAAGCTGCGCATCAAGCTGTGCAACGGCTTCGAATTGGTCGCCGATCGCCTCTTCTCCCAGGTCGCCCTCACCGTGGCATACGCAAGCGGCACCGTCCAGAACACCTGTGACGACATTTTCGTGAGCGGCCGCGTCCCTCCCGCCAAACATGCAGCTCACTCCCCTTTAGCGCATGCGTCTCCATGGCGCAATCCCACCCCACACGAGGGCGAGGGCATGCGACCGCAGCGTGCTCGGCCTCCCTCGACCCTCACACCCCGTCCATGCCTGCGAATCTCCACCTCCATCTCCCCAACTCCCCCTCCCTCTCCTCTCGTCCACAGATGGTGACGGTCTTGCAGGCCCAGGGCGGCATCGAGCGCCTCAGAGAGTTGAGTAACTGCGACGTGCCCGTGATCGTCGAGGCGGCGATTGCGTGCCTCCACAACATGTTCGAGTCTGGTTCGGCCGTCGACAAGGTGATGGGGCGAACTGCCGCTAACCGCCGCGAACCGCCGCGTGCTCCCCGTTTCAGGCTGCCCCACATCTCCCACGATCTCCCGCGATCCCTGCCTTGATCCTACGCCTTCCCTCTCCCTCCTCCTCCTCTTCCCCTCCTCCTCTTCCCCGACGGACTCATGCGTATGCTCCTCGCACACCTCCCCTCACTCCTACGCCCCCCTGCCTCGGTCGCACACCTCCCCTCACTCCTACGCCCCCCTGCCTCGGTCGCACAGGCGATCGTCGTCATGCGCGCCATCGTCCGTCTGCAAGCCAGCCGGCGGCGTCGGCTGGCAAAGGAGGAGCTGGTGCGGCGTCGGATCGAGGCGGCAATCGTGGCCGAGCTGCACTCGGCGGTGACGTACATGCAGCGGGTCGGGCGCGGCATGGTCGCACGCAAGGAGCGACACCGACTGCATCGAGCGAAGCTGAAGCGCGAAGCGGATCGGCGAGAGCTCGAGCGTGTGTCGGCGACGTACATACAACGGGTCGGGCGCGGCATGCTCGCACGCAAGGAGCGGCACCGGCTGTATGCAGAGAAGCTGCGCCGCGCGGCCATTTATATACAGCGGTGCGCGCGGGGAATGTTCGCGCGAACGGAGCGGCGCCGGCAGAGTGCGGCTCGCCACATCCAGTCTGTCTTCCGACGCTCACGCGCGGCCAAACGATGCAAGCTGCTCGTCGCCGAGCGCGCAGCCGCGGTTACGCAGGTGGCCGAGGCTAGCACGACGGCCATCGCCCGCTGTTCGGAGGCCAAGGCGGCCGACCTCGCTTGCCTCGAGGCGCTCGGCGACTCGATGGACAATGCGGCCAACTGCTTGTCCATCGAGTCGGAGGCGACGAAGGCGTACGAAGAGGCATGCAAGGCCTCGGTCAAGAAGGATGTTCCGGTCTGTAAGCTGCTCGCTGCGGTGGCGCAGAAGCAAGCGACACAAGCGGCGGAGGCGGCCGCGGCGACCGAGGCCGATGCGCAGCGGACACTGGAGTCCAGCAAGCGAGCCGAAGTTGCGCATCTCGCGGCAGCCGTGGCGAGGGCCGAGGCGGCACGGGCGGCGCTCAAGGCGCCCAAGGCCTCCTCGGTGAACACCGAAGTCCGGCAGGCCGTGGCACGGCAGGTGATGAGCAACCTCGCTGCGGCGGCGAGCGCGGAAGCGGCTGCTGACGCGGCGATGCGCTCCTCTGCCGACGCGGCCGCGGAGGCGGGCATTGCGGCGGTGGAGGCGGCCCGCGCCGCAGACAAGGCCAAGGAGGCAAGCGTGGCGACGGCGGACGTGGCGCAAGAGGCCATCGCAGCGGAGATTCGGCGTAAGCACGGCAACTTTGCGATCCAGAGCACCTTGAAGCTGCAGCGGCAGCTGCGAAAGACGCGACATAGGATCTACATGCGCAAGATCGACGAACTGACGGCGGGGATGGTCTCTGGCCTGGTGCAAATGGCGATCGCTGAGAAGGCCGCCGAAGATTTTCTCAAGGCTCGGATGGCGCGTAAGCTGCAGGCGTTCTTCCGGTGGCGCAAGTGCAAGCGCTTCCTCGTCGAGCAGCGCCGCCGACTCGTGTTGGCGAGCGTGGTGGCGCAGAAGCACCGGCGCGCCGTGATCGCGCGCCGCGAGGTTCGTCAGCGGAGGGCGGCTGCGGCAGCAGCAGCGGCAGCAGCGGCAGCAGCAGCGGCAGCAGCGGCGGCGGCAGCAGCAGCAGCGGCGGCAGCAGCAGCGGCGCACCGGCAGCTCGTGCGCGCGAGCGTACTGGCGCAGAAGCACCGGCGCGGTGTGCTCGCATTCCGAAGGGTGCACGGGCTGAAGGCGCGCCGCTTGCAGCTGTGCAAGAAGATTCAGATGTCGTGGCGAGCCCACGTGCTACGCGTGCGCTGGACACGCCGTTATGAGCAGCTCAAGAGCGACAAGATGAGGGGGGCGAAGGTGCATGCACTCATGGACACGGTCATCGCCAACGTGCTCGAAAAGGCGCGCAAGGCCTTTGAGGCGGCCGAGAAGGCGCGGAATCGCGCCATCGCGCGGCAGCGCATGCTGATGCTCAAGCAGGCGGCCAAGTTTTCAGGGAAGATGCAGACGGCTGGCGAGGAGGCGGCCACGAAGCGTTCCGAGGCATCGAAGGCAAAGGACGAGGCGGCGCAAGCGCGCTCGGAGGCTGAGGCTGCCCGGGCAGTGGAGCAAGCGGCCAGGGGCGTGGGGGTCGCCGCCGCACATGCTCTGCGGGCTGCCGAGGCGGCGGCGGAGGCGGCCGAGGTGGCGACGGTGCCGGAGGCGGAGGAAGCGGCAGCGCGCGCAAGTGCGGCCGCCGCAAGGGCGGATCAAGTCGCGACCGCCGCCGCGGCCGTGGGCAAGAAGACGGTTGCGGAGGCGCAGCGCGCGGTGGATCTGGCGCTTGCGGCCAATGCGGCCAAGAAGGTGTCCGCGGATGAAGCCAAGGCCACCAACTCCAAGCGGCTGCGTGCGGCCATGACCAAAGCCGCCGCCGAGGCCGCCGCCGAAGCGTCCCAAGCGGTGCGGCAGGTGGCCGAGGCGGCGGCGGCGTTGGCGGCGGAGGTGGACACGCTGGCGGCGACGGCCGCGGAGCACGTGGCGGCGGCCATCGAGGCGGCATGCGAGGCGCGTGCAACCACGTGCATCGCCACGGTGGTCGCGCGCGTCCTCGAGGGTTCGAGGTTCGGAGAGCGCGCCAAGAACGGTGCGCAAGAGGCGGAGGCCGAGACGAGCCAGGCTTCCGAGGCCTATAAGGCCGCCGTCGACGCGGTAGCCGAGGCTCAGTTTCGTGCGGTGGACGCCGCCGGGTCGGCGCCCGCAGTGGCGGCTCTCAAAGTGGCATCGGATTCACTTGCGGCGGCGAGGACGGCGACCGCAACGGCCGAGGCGGCTGTCAAGGCAGTAGAGGCGGCGGCGCTTCGAGATGACCTGCACGGGGCCGAGTTGGGCGCAATTCTGGCAGAGGCACAGGTGGAGGTGGCGAGGACGGCGCGGGCCGGAGTCGAGGAGGCCACCAAGGTGGGGCGTGAGGTGGTGACGAAGTTAATAGTCGAGGAGGTCAAACGTGTGACTGCGGCGCGCGCGGCGGTCGAGGAAGCGGTGGCGGCGTCAGCGGCGGCGTCGAGGATGGCCGATGAGGCACGTGCAGTTGCGGACGAGGCGAGTGTCATGGGCGAGGTTTGGTCGATCGCCGCCCCCGCCGTCGCCGACACAACCGCCGCGGCGGCGCATGCAACCGCATCGGAACGCGAGGCGCAGAGGTGCGTGGCAGAGGCCACTAGCGCAGCCGAGATGGCCGCTACGATGATGGCCGAGGCGGCACCCGCGTCATTCGAGAGTCCGATGAATCTCGCCCGCGCCGTCATGCGTGCTGCCATCAGCCCGTATGTGCTGTCGAGGGATGATGGAGCGAGCGCGGCGTGGTCCGGAGCCATCGAAGCTTCTCGAGAGGCGCGCGCGCGCGGCGTCGCGGGGGCCATCGAATTCTCGAGACTGCTCGCGGAGGGTGCGGCGCGGCGCGCGACGATGGCGCAGGCGGAGGCGGCCGCAGCGTCGGCCGATGCGCGGCGGCACGCGCGCGAGGTCGAGATCTCATCTGGTGCGCAGAGTTTCGTTCGCGCGGTCGAGCTCAAGGTGTTTGCCGACAAGGTGGCGGAGGACAAGCAGAGACGTCGCGCTGAGGCGCGCAAGCGTACCAAGAAGGCCGCACAGACCACCATGTTCAATGCCGAGATGCAAAGGGTTGCTGATGAGGCGCAAGCGGCGCGCAACCGTGAGGACCAGATCGTCGACTTTGCCGAAGAGACCGCCGAGAGGTATATGGCGGCCGCGAAGGCGGCCAAGGGGGCAGAGGATGCGGCGACGGCGGCGGCAGCGGCGGCGATGGTGGCGGCGACGCGGCAGGCGATGGCGGCGGCCAAGGCGGCGGAGGAGGCGGTCGCGGCCGCGGTCGCGGCCACGAAAGCAGCCAAGATCGCCGATGAGAAGGGCGCAAATGAGGTGGCCCAAGGGGCGGCGGCCGTACACGAAGCTCTCAAGACGGCTCTGCTGGCCAAGGGGCCTGAGGCATGGGACATCGTGACGAGCAAGGCGCGCGCCCAACGCAAGCTCGAAGCGACCGCCAAGATGATCATCGGCGGCAAGCGCAAGGAGGCTGACAAGGCGGCGGCGGAGGCGATGAACGGTGTCAAAGCTTCGATCAAAGTGGCCAAAGCGAAGCGCAGCACTGTCCTGCAGGCGGCCGAGGAGGCTGAGGCGGCATGGCAGATGATGAGTGTGGGCCTCGCCATAGTGCTCGACGAGGCGGCCGCGGCCAACAGTGGGTCGAAGAAGGCGATCGCCACCGCGGAGCTTTGCAATGCAGCGAAGGAAAGCGCGGCGAGATTCGCGGAGATGGCGGCGGAGCAGGCGGCGAGCGAGGCGCGGGCGGCACGGCTGGCGGCCACGGGCCAGCCTGCAGCCAAGGCGCAACTTGCGGCGGCCGCGGCGGCGAGCGCCGCGGACGAGGCGGAGAAGGCGACGGCAGCGACGGCCACCGCGCCCACTGCAGCCGCAGGGTGCGCGAGCGCTGCGAAGGAAGCGGCGGAGGCAGTGGCGGCGGCTGCGCACGAGGCGCACGAGGCGCTCAAGAGCCTCGCGACCACGGTGGGCCAGGCTGAAGAGGCGAGCCTCCAGAAACAGTCTCGGGAGGCCGAGGCGGAGCTTGTGGCAGCACAGATGTCAGATCTCGAGCGAGCCGAGGCGGCCAAGGTGCGTGTGGCCGAGGCGGCCGCGAAAAAGGAAGAGGCGCAGCTCAAGGCTAAGCAGGCCGCCGAGCGGGCGTCAGCCGCAGGCGCGGCGGCGGCGAGCAAAGGCGCGGAAGCGGAGGCGAAGGCGCGCGAGGCGAGCGTGTTGGGCGACCAGGCCGATGCGCTCTCCGCCAAGGCAAAGGCAGAGAAGCTCGCAGCCAAGGAGGCGGCCGAGGCGGCGAGCGCCGAAATGAGCGCGATCGACAGGCTTCGGGAGGCGCTGCGCGCCAACCTCGAACGCGTGACCGACCTCTTCCACACCCTCGATGAGAATCTCAACGGGATGATCTCGAAGAAAGAGTTTCGTCGCGTCATTCCACAGCTTGGGCTCAATCTGAGCGCCTCCACGGTAGATGAGCTCTTCGACACGTTCGACGTCGACGGCTCGGGTCACCTCGAGTACCATGAGCTCAAGAAGAAGCTACGGAAGATCGCCGCCGCGGAAGCGGCAGCCGCGAAAACAGCGGCACAGGAGGAGGCCGCCCGCGGCGGCAAGGGTGGACACACGGGGACAGGCCGCGGCGGCACCAAGGGCGCGCGGGGGGGCAAGAAACTGCCCGTGTTTGCTCCGCCCGTCGAGGATAACAGCACGGCCGAGCGTGCGGCGTTCAACGAAGCGATTATCTCGCTGGGGATGCGGATCAGCACGCCGTCGGGCAGCGGCCGACGCCCAGGGACCAGCGAGCTCGGCGTCCGCGTGATGCTCAGCTTCGACCTCCATGAATCTCGCGCCGAGATCCATGCGAGATCGTCGAGCATGGTGGGCGCTCGCGTGCCAGCGGGCGGCGACGACGGCGCCCTTCGCCTCACCTCGTGCCTATCTGGCGGCAGCCTCACGACCTCGGCCACGTATCCCTTCCGGGCCGGCCGCGGCGCCGCCGCCGTAGCCGCCTCGCGTGCGGGCGGCCCGAGCGTCAACTTTTTCGCGCCCGTGGGCGCCGCGTACCCGGAGGACGTCGTCGGTGGCGACGGCAGCCTGCGCAGCCCGCGCGGCCTCGGCTCGTCCGTTTCGCTGCAGAGCCTCGGTCGTGCCGCTCCATCGCCTATGCGGTTCATGTCGGCGACGACGCGCGCTGCGACACGCGAGCTGCTCGAGCGCGCACGCACTTCGATGGTGGCCGAAGACGAGCGTGCGAGCTTGATGCGCGAGATCCTTGCCGGGTCGGCCCGCCAGGAGCGCCTCGTGCGACTGTCCCACATGGACTCGGAGGACCGCGCCGTGCGCCGTGACGAGAGGCAGACGGCCATGGAGCAGGATCGGCATCGGGCCAAGCAGGCGTGGGACGCCGAGAGGGCCCTGCAGGACGCGCGCGGGGCGATGGTCGGCTCGATACGCGCGGCGGCGGTACGCCCAGTCCTCTCGGGGCGCGCTGCAGCGGCTGCCGCGGCCGTGGTGGGCTGGCCGGATGAGCTTGCCTCGGGATCGGAGCTGCCGCCCGGGGCAGCGCACGCGATGGGTGCACAACCATCGACCTTCGCGTCTTCGTCGCAGTGCTCGCCTGCGCCGTACCGAGCTCCTCATTGGCAGCCGATGGACTCCGAGCCGAGCGCCAATAAAAGCAACGAGATGCACACCGAGATGCTCCCGATCTATAAAAAGACCCTCCGAGGCGCGGGCAAGCTCCAGAGCCCGGCCTACCTGCCGCAACTGTCCTCGCGCACGCGGGCGATGGCGATGGCGGCCGACCCCGCCATACTCCACAGCCCGTACACGAACGCGTACCCGCTCGGAGGGCCGTCGCCGCTGCACCGCGCCGAAGCCTCGCGCCCACGCCCGCGCGCGTTCCTGCCCGTGGCGGAGACGGATGAGGCGGCGCTCGTTGACGCCGCCGAGGCCGAGAATGCGCTCGGCACGGCGCTCGATACCTGGCCTTCGAACGCCGCCGCCGCCGCCAACGGCCGCCTTGAGGGGCTCAGCGAGGGCGCCTACCTGCTGCCCATCCTGCCCGCGGTCTCGCCGTCAGTTCGGGGGCCTAAGGCCGCGCCCATTTTGCTGCCCAAGCCACGTAGAGCGCTGCCCGCGCTCTCGCCGCCGTCGGCGGCAAGTGAGGACCTGCCGCCCTTGCCGCTACCGCGACCCAAGGCCATGCGAGAAAGTGTCGTCACCACCGCAATGCACCCTGCATCGCGCCAGCCAGCAGCAAGCCGCACGGGGATGAGCCGCAGTGCCTCGGTGCCGGCGGTGCTGATGAAGAAGGCGCAGAAACTGCTCTCGACGCCGGGCAATGCTTCCGACGGGGCGGCGATGATGCTCCTCGAGGCGATCGCTGCTGATGAGGGGTGGCTGTGAGGTCTGATGATCACATCACCTCGTCAGACATCTCGGTGTCTCGATCTCATGGCTCATGGGCGGGCGGTTCCAACATGGGTTCCAAGTCGCTTTACTGGTACCCCTTACGCTACACTGTACACTTTCTCGTACACACTCGACTTTCCGGGGGCAGGGTAGGGGTAGGGCAGCACACTTTTGCACACTTTCGACTTTGCGGGGGCAGGGCAGCACACTTTTGCACACTTTCGACTTTCCGGGGGCAGGGCAGCTGTCACCAATGCAGCACACATTTGCTTCGTTTCCAGTACTCTGTATGAGTGTAGGCCCCTGAGATCTTGGAAAGTACCGTCATGATCGTCTCCGACTGTGCGGATGGTGGACTGGGGATCTCACTCCCTCGCAGCGCCCGCGTCGTCGCTGTGACGGGGCCCGCCCGCGCCCCCCTCCCTCCCGTCCCAAGCATCCACATCGCACATGAAGTGGACACGCCCTTTCCATACGAGCTGCGTTCAGAACGCGCGCGGCCGCCGCGTGTGCCGCTGGCTCACATCTCACACACATCTTGTCTTATGGCAGATGGACGGCAGTCTGGAGTGGGATGGACATGGTCGTTCCCACCGCGAGGAGACGATCATCTCTACCCCGGCGGCGTTTCCACGCCAGCACGGTGAGGCCGGCCATGAGAAGGAGAACGGCGCAGACGGAGACGCCGCCTATGATGATGTTGTTCCATTGCGCGTCCTTGCCCGAGGTCGCGAGTGCCCCAACGACGGGGACAGGAGGTGGTGGCGATGGCGGCGATGGCGGCGGCCGGTACAGAGACGGCGGCGATGGCGGCGGCCGGTACAGAGACGAGCACACTCGCCAGCCAGAGGAGGTAGTTATGGAGTCTGAAGACCATTCGATCATGTCCGGGCCCAACAGATAGTTGGAAGGCCCGCTCGCTCCTGAGAAGCTCGTATACGACCCCGACGGGTCAGGTATGCGGAGCCTGTCGTAGTTAGGCTCCGTACTAAAGGAGGTCGCTGTCAGTGTCGCTCCGATGGCGAGCGCAGTCGGTGTGATGGAGCACACCTCGTTGTTGCCATAATCCGCGGACGGAAAGTTGGGTGAGCGAATGCAGTTTCTCTGGTTCGGATCGACGGTGCAAGTGCCGGAGCTGATCACGAAGTAGGCCATGGCATCCGGCGGCGGCGGCGGGGGAGGGGGGGACGGCGGCGGCCGGGGCGGCGGCGGCGGCGGCCGGGGCGGCGGCGGCGGCCGGGGCGGCGGCGGCCGGGGCGGCGGCGGCCGGTACAGAGACGTGCACACTCGCCAGCCAGGGAAGGTGTTGCTGGAGTCTGAAGACCATAAGATCACGTCCGGGCCCAACAGATAGTTGGAAGGCCCGCTTGCTCCTGAGAAGCGCGTATACGACCTCGACGCAAAGGGTATGAGGAGCTCGTCGTAGCCAGGCTCCGTACTAAAGGAGGTCGCTGTCAGTGTCGTTCCGATGGCGAGCGCAGTCGGCGTGATGGAGCACTCCTGGTTGTTGCCATAAGCCGACGGAAAGTTGGGCGAGCGAATGCAGTTTCTCTGGCTCGGATCGACGGTGCAAGTGCCGGAGCTGATCACGAAGTAGGCCATGGCATCCGGCGGCGGCGGCGGCGGCGGGGGGCTGTTAGTAGAAGTACAGTCCGAGCTGGTCTGGCAGAAGTTGTAATTGCCTGAGCGACCACAGCAGTAGTAGAGTGACCCGGCCGATGTCAACGATTGAGCATAGTCGATGCCAGGAGAAGAACTCCCCGGGCACGTCCACGTCAAGCCCAGACATCTAAGCGGCGGCGGCGGGGGTGGAGACGGCGGTGGAGGCGGGCGGGGGAGGGGCGGAGGGGATGGACTCGGAGGGGGTGGAGGCTTAGGGGAAGGTGGCGGAGGGCGCGGAGGGCGCGGAGGGGGTGGAGGGGGTGGGTTGCTATAGCAGCACTCATAGCATTCGTAAGAATTGAATAGCCCGCAGCCACTTGCCGACATCACGTGCAGGGATGCAATGCAGCGCGGATACCGAGTGCAAGAACCGATGTTGAAGCCGATGTATTCCCTTTCTCCCATGCACTTCGGAGTGTACCCAGTAGTGCTGGACGGGTTTGCGCAATATGGGTCTGCGCAAGCGGACCCCACCATCATGGCGAGGAAGATGAGGCGGGCGGGTCGAGGCGCCAGAAGGTGGAATGCGAGCATCATCATCTGCGAGCGCCGGGCCGCCACTCAGAGGTCGGGTAAGCTGCGGATCACCATGCCAGAGCGAGTCGCGAGGGCACAGCCACAGGCAGCAGCATCGAGGTGGCTCGCAGACTCAATCAGATCAAACGCAGCAGCGCAGCAGACGCGCGCACAAGCAGGCGACCGTCGGCGGTGTGCCGCGAAGCACGATCGCTCAGCGGCGTTTCCCGGAAAGAAATCTATATTTGGAAACGGCAAGCGTCCGCGGCATTAACGAGAAATACATATTGGCAAGCGTCCGCGGCATTTCAGGCGGTAAGTCAGTTTCGTCGCGGTCCCCCGTCGTTGATGAGCTTCATCCTTCAACTCCTTTCGCTTGATTAACACTTCCCACCCGAGAACACGGTCGACGTGTTGCGCGCGCGCCGCGCGGTCTTCCAGGCGATTCGTAAACATCGATAAGCCGGCCCTTAAATGGGGTGGGTAGGGAACCTTAACCCTAATACGGGTAGTATAGAAACGTTTAGGACTGGAGCGTTAACGGGAGAATCAAGCAAGCATGCTTGCAAGAATCAAGAGCGTCGCATGCGCGCGCTCGTCCAAGGCGAAGCCCATCACGAGCTCAAGGCCGCGTCCTTCTGCGCGCGCTTCCAGCACGCGCGCGGCAAAAAGTCGAGCACGTGCACCCCGATCGCATCGATGACGACCAGGTGGCGCCAGGTCGAGGTCGATAGCATCGCCTCCCTCTCATCGCGTGTGTCGCTCGGATCCCGGGTGAAGTGGAGCGGCATCAGCTTCCCGTCGTTCAACCGGCGCAACTCGGCAGCCGCATGCCAGCCGCGTAGCACGCTGCTGGACTCTTCCCACAGGTACCCCCCCGGCTCGTGTGGGAAGTCGTTGGAGAGCCGCCAGCACCGGAGTGCCACCACGTCGTTCTCCGCCAGCATTACTTGAGGCATGTCGTGGACTGTCGTGGCTGGCTCTTCGGCCCACACGAGGGGCAGCGGCGTCGACGTGAACTTGCGCGCAGAGCCACCGCCTTCGGGATCGAGGTTCCTGCAGCTCGCGTAAGCCAGCTGCAGGTCGGTGCACGTGCAGCCACCTTGGCCAAACGCCGTGTGGCTGGTCACGCCGTCGTCATCGTCATAGGCCAAAATGATCTCGAGATTGGCATCGAGATCGATCAGCTTGTGCCCGAGATTGCTGAGCTCGCCCGACGGCGAGCTGAGCATCGACATGGCCGGCAGGAAGGGCGAGCGATGCCTGTCAAAGGCGCCCCAGCTTGGGGATAGACCTATGCTGACGCCAAAGGCATTGAGGCGGCGCGATTGCACGCGGAGCACGCGCAGTGGCGCGCCACCCGCTGCCTCGATCCGAAGTTGCTCCGGATTCTGATGCACTGCTGCCGAAGCCTGCCCCCCCTTATGGTAGACGGCCTTGCGCGGCGCGGCGGTGCGCAGCTCCTCGGCAGACACGGGCGAGAGCAGATCGACGTGAATGAGGCTGTCCGAATGCCTGATGAGGGACGCAATCGAGAGGCGTTCAGAGGCACCATTCAGAGGCACCATTCAGAGGCACCACTCAGGGGCAATCAGCGCTCACCGTAAGAGTGGCTCGTGCTCTTGGGCAATTCCGTCACGAAACTGCTCCCTCGTGTGTACCAGCAGGGACCAGCGGCGCCCAGCCAGCTGCGGCTGCTCCGACCGACGAAACAGGCACACGTGCATCGGCCAGACAAACGTGTCTGTCCGCAGCTGGGGACCAATGTCCAGCGGAACCACGCCGAGCGGCGCGTGTGTGAACACGTCGAAGAGGAGTATGAGCCAGGCGCCCGCCGCGGGCGTCCAGAGCTCCGCCACGACGCCGGCTTGCTCCGACATCAGCCCGCGCCTTTGCCGGAGCAAGCGCGGGGTGGGGCCCAGCGCCAAGTAAGTGCGCAAGGCCGTGCTCACGGCCTGGCTCGCCTCACGGAACCCTTCGGCACTGCCACCTGCTCTTGCGCTGCGTACAGCGTTGGTAGCGGCCTCGAGGATGGCTTGCGCCGCCTTGTCGGCGTCCAACAGGTGATTGTCTGAGGAGGAGGCGGAGGAGACGCTCTCGTCGGTCGCCTCGCCTGGATGGAAGCGGAGATTCATGAGAGATGTGCACTCCGACATTGCAGCCATCGCGGCCACGGTGGTGGCGGCAGAGGGCGGGGGCAGCTCCCAGGTAATGGTGAGCACACGCTGTGCCTCAGATTTGAGCTCTCCTCCTCCACCACCACCACCGCCGCCGCCGCCGCCGCCGCCGCCGCCGCCGCCGCCGCCGCCGCCGC
>ENA-UOXK01000683-UOXK01000683.1-mixed-culture-metagenome-genome-assembly--contig:-NODE-683-length-25558-cov-39.344352_pt1 | contig 25558 bp, 20 predicted proteins | sample MGYA00238160_ERZ761638 | MGnify/ENA primary metagenome ERZ761638 (study PRJEB28912, sample SAMN08777098) | mixed culture metagenome | isolation source: Freshwater growth medium | place: USA...
GCAGGAGGCGCAGCGGTGCCGCCCAGCTGGTCCAGCAGCACGCCCGTAGCGCCACTGCACAGGCCGCGGGGCAAGTTGGTGGAAGAGACTCGCGCTCCACCTTAAGAGTGTAGTAACGTCGGAGAGCTCGTAGTAGAGAGCTCGGCGAGCGACGCAGAGCCAGAGGCTGGGCGCACTGCCAGAGGCGTGGGGAGCGAGGCATAGGACTTGAGAGCTCGACAGAGCATGAGTTTGAGCAGTTACGAGTTGGCTCGTGACGCCACTCAATGCGCCAAGAGCGACAGCGCGCGCCCGGCAGTGATGTCGAGGTGCTCCCTGACGTGCTACCCGAGGACGATCGCGCGCGCGCGCGCTGTCGCGCGTTTTGCGGTTGGTTGAAACGGGAGGCGCGTTTTTGATGGATCGTGTTTGTTTGTTGTACGTGCCGTGCTACGCTAGCGTATTAGCGACATGCGTAGCCGAGCGGCTAGAGCAAGAGTTGAACAGCGCAAATACCAAATTACAGAATACCTACAAATTACACTTCGCTTAGAGTTTGCAATTTCGTGTGCGCACAGGCGGAGCTCCCACACGCACGGTGTGCTCCCTCAGTCTCGGCTCCTCAAACGGGACTGATGTTCCACCCCATCGGCAGCGCGCATGGCCCGTGCATGCCTTCGGTCTCGCAACAGTGACGCACGATTGAGATTCGGCTCGCCGCCGGCGCCTCGATGGGGATCATTGCCGAGAACTCCTTTGAGATCTCCGTTGCGATGCGCGAGATGCCGAGCTCACGGCACGGTGTGACCGGGACGCCTGCCGAGACGAAGCCTTTCTTGCAGCCGCACTCGAGTTGGTGCGCGATCAAGTGGTCGATCTTGCGGTGCTCCTCGCTGCAGTAAGCGACGCATCCGCACCTGGGGCAATCTGTGAGGCAGACCGACGCGGCCAGCGGCGAGGCTCCACAGAAGAAGCACACCTGCCGACTCACGACCTTCTGCGTCGCCGTCGGCTTCATCACTATAGTGCGCATCGCCACGTCCAGCTTAGCGACATCCAGCCCCAGCGAGCACCTCCAGGCGATCACCTTATCGGCGGGGGCGCTGTAGACGTACGCATCGCACACGGCCGGTAGGTTCAGCGCCACCGTGAGGATCAGAATGTCCTCTGAGCGAATTGGGAATCCCATCGGCGAGAGCGCATCCGCAACGGCGCCCGGATCGACGACGCGATTTCCAAGCGCATTCAGCGCATCGGCGCAGTCGATTATAACTTTCAGGCGTGCCACGCTCAGGCTGCTGATACCGAGGCGCATGGCGTTGCACAAGAATGAGGTGGCCGTGGTGAGATCCTGGCGATCGTCGCCACTTAGATCGAAAAAGAAAGGCACGTCGAAGAGGATCTGCTCTTGGGCAATCTGCTCCGAGGAAAGCCCCATGGCAGGTGCGTCTCGCACAAAGGCAGCCTTGAATCGTGCCAACGTTCCTGTCGTTTTCGGTACTGCCTCGTCAAACCACCAGGCCTTTTGGAAATAGGGCGCGCGGCCGGAAATGATGGCGAGGCCAGGTGACGCAGCAGCGTGCTCGGGTAGCGCTGCAGCCTTGGCCTTCTCCTGGGCTTTCTCCTGGCGCTTCGAGGGCGCCTTTTCGGCGGGGATGGGCTCGGCGGCAGCTGGCACGCAGGCTCCACCAGTGCGCTTGGTGGCCTTCGAGGCCGCCTTCTTCACCTCGCTCATGGTCAGGCCCTTGAAATCGCTCTCGAGAAGGATGAGCAGCTCTGCATTAGTCGTCACGCCGAGCTCCGCACGAGCCGCGATCACGTGCTCAATCAGCTTCTCCTCAGCATCATCGCGGACGAAGCTTCCGAAAGAAGAAAGTGCCACCGAGCGACGCGACCACTGCGTGGCAGTGTTTCGCGTGGTAGTGTGGCTGGTCGGTACCGGTACCTTGTGTGTCGATTCAACTGACCCTTTCTCAAGAAAGTGCGCTCGAAGGTCAACTGAGTGTCGACACCGATGTTGGAACCCTGTAGAGTCGCTAAACACCAGGCGCGCTCGCATGTGTGCGCCGCTGCACTGTGTCGATCCGTTTTAACTTCACACACTGAGTCGCGCGTCGAGGGGTGCATGCACGGTCTTAAGGCGCTCTTTGCGCATGGCCACCACGTCCTTCTTCACGCACCACCTTCGCCTCATCTCGCTAACCGCCGTGGTCGGCGCGGCGCTCCCCGTCGCCATCATTCTGGCCCCGCGTGGCCGTGGGCGAGAGCCAGGAAAATCTCACCTCCTAAGCGGCGCCCCGCTTGCTGGCCTCCTGCGCCAGTAGTCATCATTAAGCGCGCCCCACCGGGCTCACTCACATGAGCGCCGCTGTACTGTGTCGACCCGTTTTTACTTCACACACACACACACACGACACGCTCAGGGTACACAGGCCGAAGGATGCCAAGCCGCGCGGCGCAGGCGCACGGGCGCGCGCGTCGGAACGCGTTGCCGTTGGCGTAGTGTGGATACTTTTCTCTTAGAAAACCGGAAAGGTGAGATTTTCTTTTGTGCAGCCCGAGAGCGATCCCCCCCACCCCACCTCCAGCCCGGGAGCACTCGCTCGCACAGCTCGGTGACTCTGACAGTCATGATCGCAGTCCCAGCCAGCCTCCGTGAAAGAAGGCCGCGCCAACGGCGAGGGGCAGCGCGGCAAGGCCCAACGCCACAGCTGGCTTGTCCGAGCCTTGGAGGGCTGGCAAGCATGCGATGCCAAGGTGCACGGCGAGCGCCGAGCGTGCGCTCATCGAGACCCCATACAGGCTGTGGCGCGCGTGCGGCGTGGCCAGCGTGTGATAGGTGAACGCTGCGAGGATGCCCCCGGTGCCGTTGGTCGAGTGCCGCTGCGTGGCGGCTGCGAGCGACATGCCGAGCGCGCCGCACAGCCAGAGGGCGAGGAAACCAGCACGGCCGAGCGCGCGCTGCAGCTCGTGGCCTAGTCCAAGCAACGACGAGCCCAGCCACAGCATCTCGAAGGCGGAGCTCGTCGCAAAGGCGCCGCACAGCACCGTGTGCGGCTTCGAAAGCAGCGGCGCAAAATAGCGATAAAAGGTACCCGGACCGTAGCTGTGGTACACAAAGCAGGCGACGCCATGGGCGGCAGCCAGCGCGTACAGGTCGTATTGAGGCCCAGGCAGACCGTTCCAGGAGCCGAGCACGCCGACGAAGCACTTTTTGGAGGTGCACCCAAGCGAGACAGTTCCAGCATCCAGGGCCCAAAGCCTATCCTCGGGCCAGCGCTCAACCCCGAAATAGAATCGTTCGCGAACCATTGCGCTGAGCTTCCTCCAGCGCTCGGGCGTGTCCCACACCTCACGGATGGGCTTCGACGCAATGTCAAAGGTGCCAGCCCCAAGCTTTTCCTTCCGGCGCATCCGTGCGACCGCCTCTGGCCAGTCGGAAGCGCGCGGGCGCGTGAGCACTGCGATGCCGAGCCAAGGCACCGCCATCACTATGGTGCGGACGACGAGCGTCACACGCATGGCGTGCAAATTCGGGAAGAACTGTGTGTGAACGTGAACACGACCAGAAAGCACCCATTTCACGGATCGTCTTAACCGTTATTTTGGCATTCCTACTCGAGTGGGAATGCGTGCCAAACAAGCAGTCACGCGCGCAAGCAGTTCGCCCAGGAGATCATCCCGTGCCATTCTCGCTCGAATAGTCCTTGCGGCGTCGAGCCCCGGGACCATCGTTGCGCTGTATGCATCGAGCGGCACGCGGGTCACCTCCGCGACATACCTCGGTCCATGGACGGCGAGCACGCGCCGTAACGCGCTGCTCGCTTTCTTTCCAGCGACCGCGGCCACCTCCAAAAGCGTGTGTTCGAAGGCGGTGCCGTTGCCCCACACAAACGCAGGCCACGCGGCTTGAAGGTTGGCAAGAAGGCTCGGATGGGCGAGGTCATAGCACGCGAGGAACGCTGGGAGGTTGTCCATCTGGCTGAGGCGCTGCCGGTCGGAGAGGGAGTCCGCGAAGCTGACGAGCAATCGCTCGTGCCGCAGCACCCGAAAGAATGGCGGCCAGACGAATCGATTCGTAAAGAGAGGCACGCAGCCGTTGAGCACGGAGGAGATGATGCGCGTATCAAACCCGACACCGCCAGCAACAAGGCAGAACTTGGAGCGTGCCTGCGCATCGCGAGGCGCCCAACGAGGAAGGCTCGTTTCAATGAGCAGCCGATCCGAGACGCCCCGCCAGTGCATGTACATGTACTGGCGTATACCGCCTGAGTAGCAGCTGGCGCAGACCATCCGGCCACACGCTGCGCTGTGGCGCGAGCACCAGTCTCGGCTCAGCTCAGCACTTTGCACGCGCACGAGCGTGCCGATCGACTCGGTGCAATTGACGTGGCAGCGGGAATGGAATTTGCCCAAACCCGAATCGCCGACGAAGAAGAGGTCGAACTGCGTCTTCGAGTGCACATCGAAGAAGGCGTCTCGCGAGTCCGGCCGATGATCGAGCTGCCGCTCGACAGCGCTGGGGCCGTCGACGGCGGTTGCCGTAGCTGAGGAGGCGAGGATGTGAGATGTGCCGGCGGCGTTCCACGTATCGAGGTTGGGTGCGTAGAACGGGTCGGAGGGCGGGATACAGACGTCACGTCCTTCGTTGAAGCAGCAGCTTCTTTCAGAGTGAGAGGGTGCCACCTCAGAGCGGCGTGGGCAGTGAGGGTGCATGCGGATCACTCCAGGCTCGCTGAGAGCAGCTGGCGCGTCGGTAGGCTGCAGGCTGAGCAAGAGCGTCCATGCAAACGAACGAGGCGCGAGCCGCGACACCGTGTCCCGGTTCATCTCAAGGCCTGCATGGACCGCTACCGCCACGTCGCCACCCGACGCGACGACCACCTCTGTGTCGTGGACAAGGGTTGCGTAGAAGTAGCCAGCTGCCCAATAAACGGCCCGCTTCTCCAAGAGAGCTCCAGGGCCGTAATTGTACCCGTCACCGATCCTGTGCCTTTCAGCAATCTCGTAATGCACAGCTGCCGGCAGGTCGAGCAATTCAACGGACAGCTCATCACGTTCATGCGGCCCTCGCCTGAGCGCGCGAGTGCGACAGTAGGGCCCGAAAGTCCCAGCCTCGCACTCGCAAAAGTGGCCCGCGCAGGAGCCGTGGCTGGAGCAGTTTGCCCAGCATCCGATCGTACTGACATGCCTAGCTGTCGAGAGAACCTTTTTGCCCTCCCAGGCTGACAAACCAACTGGTACAGCAGCCTGCAGTGATTCCCGCCGCATGGCACCCGCTGCAAACGATCGATTCATCATCGGCGTAGCACACGCTGGTGGCGTCCGGAGCAAGATGGGCGGCACAGCAACGCCTGCTGCACGGATACCCTCTAGGTAGGCTGCGCAAGCCTCCAGACAGCGGCACAAACCGTTTGACTCGCTCTCATCGAGGAGCGACAAAAGGTCACAAGTCCATGGCGCACGGTGCAGCTCGAATCGAAACCTCGCGACCGACATCTGCAGTGATGGCCTGTGCCGATGATCAAGCGCAATCGTGGCGTTCATGAACGCCTTCGTGGCAACCCTGGCTGCAGCACAGGCAGCGAGCACGTCCAATGTGCAGTGGCGTCCCTCCCATCCGTAAGCACACACGCAGCGTTGCCCATCTTCCGTCTGGTGACCATGCATACAAGCTTTCCCTTCCATCGCAGGTGCTTGAGACGGCGCGGCTTCGACCCCCCAATTAGGAAGCGGTCTGTGGATACCCTTGGCATGCTTCGTGCCTTGACGGGCTCCATGCCGTTGGCCACACTGGCATCCTCGTCTACGGACGGGCGCGACCTGCTGCGGTGGACAGACGCAGCCTCGGGGAAAATGTCCGACCTGCCGCACGCGCGTGGCGGCGCCGCCGTCGCCCGCTGGGAGCTCGCCTCGCAGCAGCTCCTCTACATGTATGGCGGCTGCAGCATCGTGCAGTGCTACGATGGCCTGATGCGGCTCGACCTGTACCGCGGCAAATGGACGACCGAGCAGGTCAAGGGCACGCCCCCGAAGAAGCGCAAGGGGCATACCCTCAACCTCCTGGGCCGCTCGCTCGACGAGCAGGTGCTGCTAGTCATCGGCGGCTGGTCGGGCGATGGGGTGGTGCCCAATGGTATCAAGGAGTACAGCATCATTCACAACCAGTGGCAGTACCGCGCCTTCCAGGGCACGCCGCCGCCCGATCGTTGGGCCCACACCGCCACTTCCATCGACCCGGAGCACGTCATCGTCTTTGGCGGCGAGGGCACGACGCCCGGCCAGTACCTCAACGACGTGTACCTGTTCTCGCTGCTCGAGGGCGAGTGGCGGCGGCTGCACCCGCAAGGTGACGAGCGCTTCGGCGCCGAGCGGCTGCTACCGGCGGGTCGCATGGGCCACACTGCCACGCTCATCAAGACGCCCACCTCGCACGCGCTGTACATCTTTGGCGGCTACACCACTGCCGCCCGTGGCACGCGACAGGTGAGCGCAGGCGCTGCCCATGCCCAATGCCCTGCAAGGAGCAGGATGGGGGGGGGGGGGGGTTGCGGATGGTGGGATGGCGCGTTTCGGCCGTTGGAGCGCGTGCCCGCTGCCCGTCGTCGCCCCTCTGTTGGCGCCTTACCGGCCTCCCCTCGCCCCGCGCTCGCGCACCCGCCGTCCCACGCCTCACCTCGCCCCTTTGTGTGCCTCCCCTCGCGCGCAGCACCGCGTGGCGACCAACGAGCTTTGGGCCCTCGACCTGCGCGGTGGCCTGGGCGAGCAGCAGCGCGACTCGCCCGGCTCCGACTACCTGCGCTGGGTCAAGGTAGATACGATCGGGAGGCCGCCGGCGGCGCGCGGCCACCACGCCGCCGTGTCTTCGTCATACGGCGGCAACCTGTTCGTCGCCTTCGGGTGCGACGAGACGGAGCTGCAGTGCTACGACGACGCCTTCATGCTGGATACCACCTACCCGCAGGGCCACTACTGGCAGAAGCTACCGGTCGGCATGCAACGGCCGGCGGCGCGCCAGATGCTGACCGCGTGGGTGCATGGGGCCTCGCTGGTGGTGTCGGGCGGGTGCACGCCCGCGCAGGACGCGGCGCAGGACCACTGCTACAGCGACGTGTGGCAGCTGCCCCTCGATGGCCTCATCCAGGGCGGCAAGCAGCTCAATGCGACGGTCCACGTCGTTGAGGAGGACGCGGGACTCAATCTCAACTTGCAGCTCCTCCCCGGCCAGCGATCCGCTGCGCAGGCGACTGCAGCCCTCTCCGGCACGCCCGCAGCGGGCGGCCAAAGCAGCAGGAGCAGCAGCGGCGGCGGCGGCGGCGGCGGCGCCTCGGAGCTCGCCTCGAACGCGACCACTTCGGCCATCAGTGGCAATGCAACGGCTTCGGGCGGCGGCGCCATCGTCATGGGCAACCACACGGTGACCCTCCACAATGGTACGGAGGGCCGCATCGTAGGCGCCGAGTCGCTGCTCGCAACAGAAGAAGATGACGACGCCGTGCCGCTCTACATCGACACGTCGCTCAACGACGGCGTCGACGTGCTCTCGGCGGCGGTGATTTACGGCACGAACACCTTCGAGGATGCCATGTGCCAGATGAGTAACATTACCCGATGTCCCTTCACCTACGTCACGCGCGGGCATGCGGCCAAAGAGGAGACGCTTGAGCTCGAGGACACGACCAAGTTCACCATCGGGCGCATCCTGCGCATCAACCCGGGCGCGCCCAACCAGGAGGACAACCAGATCGTGGGATTCGGGGAGCGCGTCCTTTCGGAGACCCAGAAGCGGCTGCTCGCGCTCGCGGCGGCGCGCCACGCGGCCGACAGCGCCATCGAGCACAAGGAGCCGACCCTCGCTCACAAGCTCGAGGAGTCGGTGCGCGCAAAGGCGAAGGCGGTGGCGCGCGGCGGCGGCGGCGGCGACGGTTCCGGCGGCGCCGGCGACGCCGCGGACGCGCGCATCGAGGCCGCGACGAGCCGCATCGCCGCGGCTGCGAGCGCCGCCGCGGCCTCGCGCCTCCACCCGATGATGGTGCACAACCCCGAGGCGCCGACACGCCGTCGCCTCTCGACGGCCTTCTTGCAGCTCGAGGCGCGCGCTTCGGCACTGCTCCCCTCGTCGTTCGCGAGCAGCCGCGAGCTTGCGCGCAAGTTCGCCGAGGGGGTCTCCGAGGGGGTCTCCGAGGGGGTCAAGGCGGCCAAGGCGGCCAAGGCGGCTGCCCTGCGCGCGGTGCCAATGGCGCCCGGCGCCGAGGTGACCATTGACGAAGCGGACGATGAGAGTGTCAGGGCAGCCAAAGAGGCCGAGGCAGCCGCGCGTGCCTCCGGATGGAGTCCGAGCGCTGGGGTCCCTTACGAGGCGTCGCGCCGCGTGCACGGGCGCGCGCTGCACACGCGCATCGACCTCAAAGTGCCGCTCAAGTTTGCGCACGCGGCCGATGAGCCGGTCGTGCAGCTGCCAGCGTCCGTCACGTCGATGGAGGCGGCGCCCGGGCTGCAGCACCTTGCTGGCGAGCGCTCAGTGCATCGGCAGCATGTGGGGAAGGAAGACACCGACGAGTCCAACCCGCTGCGCATCCTCGCGCTCTCGCGCCAGTCACCGCCGCCGCCAAGGCCGCCGAGCCCGCCGCCCTCGCCGCCAGCCCCCCCGAGCAGTCCACCGCCCACGGACAGGATCTTCATTGCCGAGGACATCATGTATGAGTACGATGAGAAGGAACACAAGGGCCACGTCTCCCAAGCAGTCGCGGAGCTTGCGGCGGGCGGCAGCTCGCACCTGTCCTCGGCAAGCAGCAAGCTCAGTGGCCTGCTCTCCGCGGTGCGCTCGCGCACCTCGATGATGCACACCGTGAGCGCGCAGGGCCTCGTCGACGACATCAAAGCCACCGTCATCGGCCTGCCAGTGTGGGCGATCGCGGCGAGCTGCCTCGGCGCCATACTGCTGCTGATCGCGCTCATCTGCTGCTGCATGCAAGGCGCGCAATCGCGCGGCCGCAAGAAGGCCCAACTCGAGGATATCAACCCAGTCTTCCAGACGGAGACGTGGCGAAAGCTCGAGTAGCCCCACGTGTTATATGTGAAAGCGTACTGATCAGAAATGAAAAGTGTGACTCACTTTGCGTGTTTGACCGCCCCTTCCTGCGCCAACGGCTCGTGAGCACGACCAACGCCCGAGACGACGCTACGGCTTGAGCACAGCGCAGCCGTCTTCGGATCACTCTCCTCTTCGCCGCTCGGGTTGCCTTCTCCCTCATCCCTCCCAGCAACACCACCCCGCGGATCATCTATGGGTAGGGAGCGTGGAATATTACCCTTCTGTGTCCTCGCAGTGCTGCCCGCCCCAAACAGCGGCGCATCGATGGCCTGGGCTGGCACACTTCTGCCCTGGGTCGGGTGCGAGCGGCAGGGCTGCTCGGGCCACGGTGAGTGCAAGCCGTCGACGCCATTTTCCTACTGCGAGTGCGATCGGGGGTGGAGCGGCCAGCGCTGCGACATCGATTCGTGCCCGCCGGGCTTGAGAACCGACGTCAACGGCGAGCCGCTGCCAGACCACCGCCACTGCAGTGGCCGCGGGCTCTGCCTCGCGGGGAAGTGCACGTGCCCTGAGGGTTTCGGAGGCGACGACTGCGCTCTCGTCGTCGGTGCTGCAAACAGCAGCAACACGAGCTATTGCTCGGGGCACGGCGTGCTCTTTCCGCGCCTCAGTCGCTGCCTGTGCGACCCGGGCTTCAAAGGCGATCACTGCGAGAGCGACACGTGCCCATCCCATTGCTCGGCCCACGGTCGGTGCGTCGCGGGCACGTGCGAATGCGAGGCACCGTATCACGGCGCGGGCTGCGAGCACCGACGCTGCCCGGGCGACAAGGTGGAGTGCTCGCTGCACGGGGTGTGCGACTCGACGACGGGCACGTGTGCGTGCTCGTACGGGTGGATAGGACCCTCTTGCAACAGCCCCCACTGCCCGAACGGATGCTCACAGCACGGCTACTGCCTGGGTGAGCGATGCGTCTGCGTCCCCGGCTTCGCCGGGGTCGCGTGTGACCAGCGCACCGGCGCCGCCGCCACCGCCGCTGCGGCCGCCCCGCCGCCGCCACCGTCGCCGCCGCCGGGCGATAGATTCGGCGGTATGCTCGCGTGGACGCGGGGGCCGCACCCCAATCCGGCCAGCGCCGCCGTCCACCTCGCCAGCCTGCCCCGCCGCTGCGTGCACGACTGCTCCGGGCACGGCACGTGTACCTACAGCTCCACCGCGGGCGCCAAGTGCGCGTGCGAGCGTGGCTGGCACGGCGTCGACTGCGCCACGTCCACCTGCGAGCTTCATGGAGGATGTAACGGTCGTGGCTATTGCGTCTCGGGCGCGTGCCAGTGCGAGCGGTGCTGGAGCGGCGCGCTCTGTGATCAGATCGCGAATCGTACCGGTTGCGAACGTGCGGGCGGCGGCATCTACAATCCCTTCCCGCCGCCCCCGTCGCCGCCGCCGCCGCCACCGCCCAAGCCACCGCCCTCGCCGCCCTCGCCGCCTGCGCCACCACCCTCGCCCCCACGCTCACCCGATGAGAACGAGAACGGGCCCAGCCGGTGGTGGCATTCGTTGAGCTTCCAAGCGTTGAGCAAGCGCAGGATCAGCAAGAAGGAGAGCGCAGCAGATGCACCACCGCTTTTGGCAGAGCCTCTCGATGCAGCGACGACGGCGATTGCGACGGCTGTCGGCGCCGCACTCGAGACCAACGGCGGAGCCAAGAGCACGGCAAGCGCCAACAACCGCACCGGGGCGTTCGCGCGAGCGCCGCTCGGAGGACCGCCAGTCAGCGTGCCTCCGAGCCTACCGTCCGCCCGCTTCGCTCCACCGCTCGCTTCGGAGGCGATGGCCGCCGAGAAAAGCACGAGCTCATCAGCCGAGGCCGGCGAGAGGGCGTCGGGAGAGCAGATGGAAGCCCCCCCCATTGCGGCAGTTGGCCAGGAGCTTCCTGACTTGCGGTTGGCCGCGGCCGGGACCGCCGGCGTGGTCGTCATCGTGGCAAGTTCGGCATATGTCGCCTTCCGTGTGTTGCGCTAGGCTAGCGTACTTACAGGTCGCACGGTGAGACCATACACGATACAGTGCATGGTGAAGTACATGGCACGGTCTGCAGTATTGCCACTAACTAGTTAACTAACTAGACCCCAGCTTAGTGAGAACCCACACCTCGAACCTAACTCGAACCCGCTTTCCGCCATTCCCGAGGACAGGGGTGGGACGGCGTGACGGACTTCCCACGTTACCAGACGGTACAAAAGAATGTAACTTCAAACTTGGCGTGTCTGAGGCGTCGCTACGCCGTCCCCGTGTTAAATGCAATTGGTTAAATGTACGCCCTGGAGCCTTCGACGAGCAATGCGGCGCCCGAAGAACGCCCGCCGTGGCGCCGCGATATGACATGATTTGACTTGACTTGACTTCATGCGATTCTAAAACTGTTACATACCGGTACATGAAGCGACTCCTCGAGCCATTTTTGGGCACCCAATACTTGTAGTTTTGATGGAGGCCCGGACGCGTCGCTTATCGGCCAGGTCTCGTGGTCATGGACGTCATGGACGGTGATTCGCTCATCATGGTGTTTTCGAAGCTAAGCTCATTGGTCGACATGGTGTCTGCGAGCCTTGTTTGCCGGGCGTGGGCCACTGCGGCTCGGGTGGAACAGTCTTGGGAGTGCGCCTTCAAGACCGACTTTCCGTCGGAGCTGCACTCCGGGGTGTTCCAAGCGTTCGAGACCCTTGGAATCACGGGGTGGAAGACGCGCTGCAAGCTGCTCTGTCAACGCGTGAAGTCAATTTGTCCAAAGGGTGGCTGGGGGGGGCAGGACATCAAGGCCATGTACTCATTCGTCGTCTCGGTAGCTGACGCTGAGGGCAACGCCGTGTCATCTTCAGCGACGCAGTGCGCTCCACGATTCGATTGGCGCTTCCCTGAGAGTCGTCCCGATGTCTACTTCCGCCTCGAGGCCTTATTCGATAATGAGGCTGTGCTGAACGTCGGCGCAAAGCATGACTGGTCGTACGACTGGCTTCACGCCGAGGGATCTGATGGGTTTGGAACAGCGACCGTCGATGTCTTTGTGCGCCGTTCGAGCGACGGAAGCGTTGCTCACCTCATGAAGTGCGACTTTGACTTCGAGAATCCACCCGATCGGGGAGAATTCGAAGGAGTCGTAATCAATCGTCACAGACGCGTCCCAAAGGATGCCATTGCCCCACAGTATGGTGCCGATGAGGCACCTGAGCTAGCCATCTTTTTGGAGAACCGCAGCGTGAAGCCGCCATGGCTCGCACGGCTCCCGTGGCCATCACACCGAAACGGAGTGGGTCGTTGGGCCGAAACTGATCCGGAGTGGGTCGTTGGACTGTCGGCGATTGCGAAGCCTCCACAGCCGCGAGAGCTCGACGACGACGACGATGACGACGTTGAGGACGTAGAGGAGGCAAAGACTGGCAAGTGGACGGGCCTGCAGCTCGACTTCAGCTGGTCCGACTCCTCTGGCCATGGAGAGCACGAGCCTGTTGCAAACGATTTTATGGCACAAGCCCTTGCCGGCTGTGCGCTCCTGTGGGTCTGAGCCGCGCCCGTTCGGTTTGAGCCTACCGACCCGGAGACGCTCAAGAGCTCTCATCTCGTGCGCGGCCGCGCCGGGTGCGGGTCTGGTACATGCCAGACCGAAGATGTGTGTCGAGACCGAAATACACAGTCTGACATTTTGACGCACAATGTGCTTGACTCGGTGACTCGGAGACATTCGTAATATGATCGGTAATACGTTGAGGCGAGGCGGACAGGAGGGTTTTGCGTGTGTACCTGTGTTGCGGGGGACGAAAGCTTAATTGAGGATGAGGTGCGGCAAAAAGCAGCCTCGCCACCTGGCCGAGTGCCGCACCTCACCCTTCGCTTGTACGCTTGTACGTGTGGTGTCGCTCTCCGCGGCTCTGTGCGTATACGTGGCCTCGTGGGCGCTGGGCGGACGGGACGCTGGACGTAGCCACGCGCCGGACGACCAGATCGCCAGAATGAGATATCGTGTTTGGCCCGGCCCCCGCGGGCAGCTAAGCGGCAGCTTTGTCGCGCTGCCTCCCCGCAGGCTGGCGCGGACGTTCGACTCGCGGATCTCGGTCCTTCAAATGTCTCGAAAAGCATGCACGAGTCAAACTGGACGACTCGGTTAGAGCGTTAGTCAGGTACACGATCGCTCGATTGGAGCTGTGAGCATGATGAGTAAGAATCAAGCAAAAGCACTACAAAGCCGACTCGGACGACCATGGTGCACGGCTCGCGCTGGAGACGTGGCCAAGGGCTTCTTGAGAGGAGCGAGAGGAGCGATCGCGCTGCAGAAACGGGTTGTTGGAAACGGGGCGTCCGGCTGCAGCAGCACCGCCCTGGCGACGTCCTTCGGGTGTTGGCGCGGGCTCGTTCTTGAGGGCCTTGAGGGGCTGCCGAGCCTGCGTGCCTTGAGCGTATGCCTCGTTACGAGCCCGTGCCCAGTGCGATTGCGGGGGCGATGCGGCCGACAGGGAGGCCTCGGCAGCGTCACGCGCCACCTCGAGCTCGTATCGCGTCCTTGGAGGCGAAAGTTCCGTGCGCACGCTCGGTGTGAGCTCGCCTTCGTCGACGGTGAACGCACTCACCACTTCGCTCTGCTGGGCGGCGCTCAGCCGGGAGGCCGAGCTGGGCGTGTTCGGCGCAGTGCTGTAGGTGGGGAAGGCGGCGGGACTGACACCGGCACGCGCCTCACGCTGCACGTCCCTCTGGAGCGTCGCCACATCCACGGCCACCGTCTCCATGGCCGCTGCCCGTGCCTCGGCTGTGCGCGCGCGCGCGCTCGCCTTCCCCACCTCCGACACCATCGCCTTGGCCTCCGCCTCGGCCGCCGCCGCTCGCGCCTGCCACATCTCGAGCTGATGACGCGCCTCATCGCGCTGACGCTGGTACTTGGCGGCGTCCGCGTTGGCGCGGTCGACGCTGCTAGTGGCGCGCGCGGCGAGCTCGGCGAGGTCGGAGGTGAAGCTCTTGGCCATCGTGCGCAGCTCGGACGCGACTGTACCACGCAGGCGCACCACATCGTCCTTGAGCAGGCTCGTGGACGTTGCCAGCCGCCCCGAGGCCGACTTCACCTTGGCCCGGCGCAGGCGCTCGGTTCCGGTCAGATGGCGCGTGCGCACGTCGTACTCTTCGACGGTCTGGCGGCGCTGGTGCATCCATTGCTTGCGCTGCTCCTCGTGCGTTGCCATCAGCGCATGCAGCCGCTCCTGGAAGGTGTCCTCGATAGCAGCGGGCAGCTGGAGAGCCTCCTCGTGCGCCGCTCGAAGCGCGTGGAGCGCCTCGGTCAGCTGAGCCACGTTCGCCCGCTCGTGCTCCAGCGCCAGCTCGGTCTGCTGGGCGCTCTCGACGATCTCGTTGCCAGCCACTTCCATCTTCTCGAGCTGGGCGCGCGTCGCGACGAGCGCGCTGTGTCGCTCGGCCGCCGCTGCCTCGCTCGCATCCGCCGCCGCCTGCGCCGTTGCCGTCGCCTGATACAGGGTGTTGAACTTGGCCTCCCACTTCTCCCGCTCCGCCGCCAGCTCCGCCGTGGCCTCCGCCAGCTTCGCCTTTGCGCCGTTGAGCTCGTCGGCGAGCGCCGCGCGCGCCGCCTCGGCCTCTCGCGCCTTGGAGAAGGCGTTCTCTGCCTCCGAGCGTCTCTTCGACTGCTCGGACTCGGTGAGCTTCGACGCTTGCTCGCCTGAGGCCTTGAGCTCCTTGATGACGGCCATCGCCTGGTCTTTCGTGCGCTGCTCGAGCTCCTTGGAGGCCTTGACTGCCTGCGCGGCCGCCGCCTCAGCGAGGGTCGCGCGCCGCGCCGCCTTGTCGCACTCCCCTTGCACCTTCCCGAGCCGCGTGTTGGCTTCTTCGGCCAACGCCACTGCCCTCGCGAGCTCCTCCTTGTAACGGTCTCGCTCCGCTTCGGCCGCCGCACGCGCGCGTCCCTCATCAGCCTTGCACGCGTCGAGCTGCGCCTCGGCCCTCTCCAAGGCCGCCTGCAGCCGGTAGAGCTCCTTGTCGCTCTCCCTACTTTGCTCGCTCAGACGGAGCACCTCCGCCGCCGCCGTCCCTGCGGCTGCTGCCTCCTTCTCGGCTTCGCGCTGCGCCCTGTTCGCCTCACGCTTTGCGGCGGCGGCCTCCTTCTCGGCCGCATCCGCGCGCGCCGCCATCTCCCTGCTCAGGTTCTGGAGTGAGTCTGCATGCTCATTGGCCGCCGCCCGCGCCGCCTTCGATTCGATGAGCGCCGCGTCGCGCTCCGCCTGCGCCGCATACACGGCGGCCTGCGCCGCCGCCGCCTGCGACGCGTGCGACGAGCCGGTCGCGGCCGCGGCCGCCGCTCGCTTGGCCTCGCTCAGCTCGCGCTCTCGCGACTCGATGGCCGCCTTCTGGGCCGCCGCCTCCTTGTCCCGGAGCACTGCGCATTCGGCCTCGATACGCTGCTTGTCGGCCTCGGCGCGCTGCTTGTCGGCCGCCACCATCGCCGCCGCGTGCTTGCTGGAAGTCGCCTCCTCCGCCGCCTTCGCCGCCAAGGCCGTCGCTTCCGCGCAGGCAGCTTCCGCTTTCGCCCGCGCCGCCGTCGCCTCCTCCGCTTGTCGAGTGAGGTGCTGCAGCTGCGCGCGGAGCTGCCACTCAGTGCGCCCGGCCTCGGTCGCCGCCTCGTTGACCGCCTCGGCGACTGCGTCCTGGACGGCGCGCTCCATCGCCGCGGCACACGAGAGCCGAACCTCGTGCAGCCTCGCCTTCCACTGCTCAGCGACGTGCTCCACCGCTGCGCCCACCTGACGCGCCGCCTCCGCCTCCATCTCGAGCTTGTGCACGTCACGCCGCACCCAGCGCTCCTCTACCTCCTTCCAGATCGCCTCGCGCTTTGCCTCGACCGCGGCCGCCTGCGTCGCCTCCGCCACGCGCGCCGCCTCGGCCGCCGCCTGCGCCGCCGCCTCCGCTTGGGCCCTGTGCGCCGCCGCCGCCTGCGCCTCGAGCGCTTGCTGCTGCTGCTCGAGCCGGCCGAGCTGCTCGTGCTGCCACTGCTGGTGCTGCTCGTGCTGCCGCTGCTCCCGCTCCGCCGCCCGGTCGCGCTCCTCGTCGAGCGCGGCCTGAGCCGCCGCGAGCTGTGCGCCCGTCTCATCGAGCATCTCGCGTGCTCGAGTGAGCTCGTCCTCCGCGTCACCGATGGCGTGCTGGAGCGTCTGGCTGTGCTGCAGCGCGCTGGCGAGCTGCGCCTGGTCCTGCGCGCGTTCGGCAGCCACCGTCGTGAGCGCATTCCTGAGCGCCTGCTCCGCCTGCGCGGTCGCTTGTTGCCGCTCGGCGCCCACGGCCTCCTCCAGCTGCTTCGCAAACGCCGCGCGCAGCGAGCCGATGAGCGACGCCTGCTGCTCGACCGCCCGCTGCACCCTGCCCACGCGCTCGTCGCTCGAGGCGGCCAGCTCCGCGTTGAGCGCGCGCTGCTCCGCGAGCGCCGCCTCGAGCGCCTCGGCCGCCCCGCGCCAGCGCAGCAGCTCATTCGTCAACTCCTTGAACTGCTCCGCCGCGGCGGCCGCCTCGGCTTGGCGCGCCTTCGCCTCGGCCTGCGCGGCGCCGACCGCCTCGGCGAGCGCCTCCCTGGCGACCTCGATGGCCATCGAGGCCTGAGCCTGCGCCTGCGCCTGCGCCTCCTCGCGCGCGCTCGCAATCTGCGGCACGTAGGCTTCACGAGCCGCGATGGCCGCCTCGCGCTCAGCGTGCGCGATCGCCTGCAGTGCCTGCGACGTTTCGAGCTGACGGCTGCTCTCGACGAACCGGAGCGACTCGAGCGCGGCCGAGAGCTCGAGCTGTAGCCGCTGCACCGTCTCCCTGTACGCCGCCTCGCGCCCACTGCTCCCAAAGTCGCTCTCGAGCTCCATCAGGTCACGCACCTTGTTGCCGAGCCGCTCGTGGCTGCTGCTGAGCGCCGCATGCTTCTCACGTGCCTCGGCCGCTTCGGCGCGCGCTGTGGCCGCTTCGGCTGTAGATGCGGCCGTGGCCGCTGCCACGGCTGCCCCGACCGCATCGGCGCTTCGCCGCCGCTCGGCCGCCACCGCCGCGGCCGCGGCCTCGGCTGCGTCGGCCGCGGCCGCAGCCGCCGCCTCCGCCTGAAGGGTGGCGTTCTGCGCGTGGCGCACCTCGGCCTCCTGCGCGGCGGAGTATGCCTCAGCATCTGCGAGGCTGCGCTGCAGTGCTCGCACCTGCGCCAGCAGCGACGTGCTCTCGTGCCGCTGCTCGAGCTGCAGCCGCGCGTGCGCCTCCGACTTCTGTGCATGCGATGTGCACTCGGCCGCTATGTACGCCGTCCGCGCCTCGTGCGCCGCCGCTTCGGCATCCTCGCGGGCGGCCGCCGCGGCCTGCAGCTGTGCGCGTAGGCTGAGCACCTCGCTCTGGCCCGCTGCGGCTGTCGAGGCAGCGGACTCTAGCAACGCGCTCGCCGCAGCGAGCTCCTGCCGTGTGAGCCATAGGTCCCTTTCAAGCTGGCGGCGATCATCGGTCGCGGTCCTGAGCGCGGTCTCGAGCTCCGCGCGCTCGCTCGTCTGCGCCTGCAGTTGTTTTTCCAGTGACGCTGCAGCCTGCACGGCCTCGTCGGCGCGACCGGCCGCATCGGCGAGCCGCGGAAGCACCTCCTGTTGCCTTGAAATGAGCGCACGTGCCGCCTCAAGCTCAGACTTCAGGCTCTCGACGAGGCTATCTCTGCTAGGCGCTGTGCGCCCTGTCGGGGCCGGTGAGGCCTTCGCTGCCGGCATTGCCTGTGCCGTCTTGGGCGGGTGCAGTGGCGGGTACAGCCGCCGCGTGAACTGCGCGTGAAGCGTGAAAGGGCAACACCCGCTAGCTAGTGACCCGGTCGCTGCCTGCTACATGTATGAATGAGCAACAATCGATAAAACATTATATACATAGGACTTCCCAAAATCTTCCGCGTCGTCCCGGTTTCCTAAACATGCTGCTCTTGTGCTCGGGGTCCCGAAGACGTGCGCGTTGTGTTTCACAGCAGCAGCAGCATGCCGCTCTCCCTGTGGCTCGTGCCTGATCAGCCTTCGCAAAGAGCACTGCAGGACAAGATCAAGGGGCTGGCAACGGCGCACGGCCTGCCTGACTTCAAAGCTCACCTCACGCTCATCGGCACTCTAGATGACACGCCTGAGGAGGCCATGCGGAAGCTGCAGCGGCTGCGCGCATCCGGAGTGGTGCCCGTGACTTTCAACGCGGTCGTAGCAGGACGCTTTCCAGATGACCACGAGCGGGCCGGCAAGGTTCCGTGGTCTCAGAGCGCCGCAGCGTGCGCCGAGGAGTCGCCCGAGCTTCTCTGCATCAAGCGCCTGGCGGACAGTGTCTACACCGGCTGGGCTGAGCCTTCTTCACCGCTGGGAAGCGCCAGTGAGGGCAATCATGTACCAGCCGTGTGGGCGCCGCCGCTTGGGCGCCCCCACGTTTCTCTCGCTTATGGTAATGATCCGTCGATATGCGAAGATATCGAAGTGCCGAAGCCGATTTGTTGCGACGCTGTCGCTGTCTTCGACTGCACGCCAGCCACGGCCGAGGGCAGCACCGAATGGAAGGAAATTGCGCGCGTTTCGCTCCACTACGACCCTGTCGGCACGCCGCGCGTGTCGATGCGCGCTTGATATGAACCGAACGTGTCCGCCAATCGTGGGCACTTAACTTAAGGTGGGCCATTTAATGGACGAGAGCAATCAGAAGGAGAACGTGAAGGCCGTCGCTCCGTGTCCCTCGCCAAGAGCTCGATGAGAGTGTGGAGCTGTTGGACTGCTCCCACCATCCATGGCCCAATTGAACTTGGTCCGTCGCTTCAATGCGACAATGGTGAACGAAAAAGGGAACCAGATGAATGTGTCAGTAACCTCCGTGATTTATCGGAAGAGACGAGTAAGTTTGTGAGACGGTGCAGGTCGCCACTTTTCTAGTTTTTAACGCGCCAGTTCGATGTTTGGGCGTTACAAAACTTGACGAGACTTCTTTGTCTCCGACGCGCGCGAACGATCCACTCGGAATTATGAGCACCCCACGGGAGTCACGCATAGTGCAGCCCAATTCGCCCGGTCATCTCAGACCAGGCCACGACCTGGTGAGCCTCAAGATAACTCAATCGCAGGCCTCGAGAGATTCCCACGGCCACGTCGATTGGAGTGCGAGCCGTCCTAGCGTGAAGCCCGAAGGCCCGCCGCACGTCGGCTCGCGGGATGAGCTGGTGCGCGAGAATCGGGCGCTCTTCAAGAAGCTCGTAGGCGCACAGAAAGAGGCGCAGGCCGCCATGGAGATGCTGAACAACCTCAAGCAGGGCGGCGAGGCTGCTATGGGGAATGCCCGCACTGAACGTGTTACCCTTGAGACGGTGATCTCAGGGCTGCACGACGAGCTGGAGGCGACGCGCGCGGCAGCGGCGGAGGAAGCAGCGCGGCTGCAGGCAGCGCTCGACACGTGCCGAGCTGAGCTGCATGCGTGTAACGAGCGGCTCGCGCGCACGCACGCAACCCTCGGGCTCACGACGGAGCGTGCGCGCGTGCTCGAGTCGAGCAGAGGCCAGCTGCAGATCAACCTGGACGGCACGCTCACGACGCTCGAGGAGGCGACACGCCGGCACGCTCAGGAGCAGGCCGAGTTGAAACACGCGCGCGCCGCGCGCGAGGCGGAGCTGCTGCAGACGATACACCAGGCGGAGCTTCGTGCGAAGGCGTCCGAGGTGAAGGCGGAGGTAGCTCTCAAGCGAGCGAGGCGTTTTGAGGAGGAGCTGGCGCTCGCACGGCGTGCGCACCTGGACGAGAAGCTCGCGCTCACCCACGAGCTCGAGCGGTTCGCCGACCGGCTGGCCGTCGTCGAGGGTTCGCGGCTCGACCCGACCCATATCGGAAACGTCGCCTTCGCGGCGCAGATGCGCGGCCGCCCCTCTTCCGCCTCAGTGCCCACTACGCTGCTGCGTGGACGGTACCAGCGCATGGTGCCACCGCAGATGATGGCCTCGCCTGCGCCCGCCTAAACAAGCAGGCGCGTGGTTCTCGGTCCCGAGGCATGGGGCCTCGGCTCCGAGGCAGAGGCGCGACGGCACGTCGCGCGACCCCGTCCGATACACGGCTGTGTGTACAGTACGCGTGTACGGCGGTCGTCGACGACCCGCGCGCGCCCGATCCGGGGATAATCGGGTACGCGCGAATTACCTCAGAAGGGGCGGCGGCGGGCGCGGCGTCGCGTGCATGAAAGAGCGGTAGACGGGGATGGAGCGGCACATTCGTATACTATCCCGCAACCTTCGTGGGCTTCCGTGGCCCTCATTCACACTCTGATTTTCACAGTCACGAGGACTTCCGCGAGCGAGCGCGATGCTCATCGCGGTCGAGGGCTGCGCACACGGCGAGCTCGACAACATCTACGCCTCGCTCGCAGCCGTCGAGCAGCGGCACGGCTGCAAAGTGGACCTGCTGCTCATTTGCGGCGATTTCCAGGCGGTGCGCAATGCGGCCGACCTTGCCTGCATGGCGTGCCCGCCCAAGTACCGTGCGATGCAGACCTTCTACAAGTACTACTCGGGCGAGAAAATCGCACCCGTGCTCACAATATTCATTGGTGGCAACCACGAGGCTAGCGCGCACTTGTGTGAGCTGTGCTACGGCGGCTGGGCCGCGCCCAATATCTATTACTTGGGCAGCGCCGGTGTTGTCAACGTGGGTGGTGTGCGTATCGGCGGCCTCTCGGGCATCTACAAGAGCAACCACTACAACCAGGGCCACCACGAGCGTCCTCCCTTTGACGAGGACTCGATGCGTTCCTTTTACCACGTGCGCGAGACTGATGTCTTCCGGCTGCGCCAGCTGCGCAAGCCGATGGACGTGTTCCTCTCACACGATTGGCCCCAGCACATCGCCAAGCACGGCGACACGCAGGGCCTCGTGCGCCGCAAGTCCTTCTTGCAGCCCGAGATTGCGGATGGCTCGCTCGGCTCGCCGCCCGCCGCACAGCTACTGCACGCGCTCCGTCCGCGTTATTGGTTCTCGGCGCATCTGCACGTCAAGTTTGCTGCGGCAGTCAATCATAGGGCTCTGATCAGCGGCGGCGCCGCCGCCGCCAGCACTGCCGCCAGCACTGCCGCCAACGCCGCCGCGGGCGCGAGCGCGGCTGCTACGAACGACGTGACCAGATTCCTCGCCCTGGGCAAGTGCAACGTCCGTGGCGACTTCCTCCAGCTCGTCGAGATCGAGGGCGATGGGAAGTCGGGTCCCCACGTGCTCTGCTACGACGCTGAGTGGCTTGCCGTGCTGCGCGCCACGGCACATCTCGAGAGCGGCATACGTGGCCGCGTGGACCTCCGGCCCGCGGCGGTGGCTGCTGTCTCCAACGGCAGGATTGACTTTGGGCCCACCCTCGAGGAGGAGGCGGAGGTGCGGCAGCGCGGCGGCGTGGCCCTCGAGGTGCATCTGAACTTCGAGCTCGATCTCTGATCCCTCTGATGACCTCTGATCGCCTCTGATGACATCTGATGGTCTGCCTCATCAGGTGCCTCTGAACTTCGAGCCCACCGCGGCCGCCTACGTGCCTGGCGAGTCCATCGTGGCGCCGCAGACCCCCTTTGCCGAACACCCGCAGACGCTGCTCCTCGTGCACAAGTTTGGGCTCGCGCCCGACTTTCGCACGCGGCGAGGCGCTACACAGCCGGATCTCGCACAGGCGGGATCGACTGCCACTGCGGCTGGCGGCGGCGGCTTTGGAGTTGGCGGTGGAGGCAGCGGCGTGGGGGGCGGCTTTCGGCCGCCTCATCCGCCAGGGAGGCCCCCGCTTCAGCTGCCCGAGCCTGTGTCAGCCTCGCTGCCCGCACCGCCACCCCCTCCGTTCACACCCCCTCCGTTCACGGCGGATCCCGCAGGCTACGGTTACAACCCGAGCCAGGCAGCCCGGTCGGCGCCGGCGCATGCGATGGGTTTGTTGGGAGCGCTGCCTGTGATGACACTCGACCAGGAGATTGACATTGACGACGATTGACATCTTTCATAGAACCTCCCACGAATACAAGGATCTTGGAAGTTTACCACCTCGTTGCTGTGGCCCCGGGCCTGGGGAATCTCTCAAGTGGTCTCTTTCTCGCTTGACTTTTTGCTTGACGCCGAATGCCACGTCACGTTACACATCTGGACATCACGCCACTAGCCGGCCGCCGTTGCTGACACATGAGGATGAGCTTGAAATGCACACCACGGTGCTGGACGGTGCTGGACGGTGTCCTCCGCTGTCGGGTGGTGTCTAGAACAGTACAGAGTATCCCGGTCGAGTGCGGTCCCTGTGTGACGAGCGTGGGGCGCGGCCTGTCCATACCGCCACCGGCCTGCTTGGACCCACACCCGTTGAGCTGAAACTTGCAAATTGCGCATTAAAGACGGTGTTCAGGCCATGCATGCATTCGCGTTACGATCCTCACAACGTGCTGAAAAGAGAGAAGCGCACTGAAGCGGTCGGAAACGCAGGGGCACGCTTACGCACAGAGCCGCCTCGCTGGCATGCTCTTCGCCGGGAGTGGAGGACCCAAGGACGAGGTGGAGGCGCGGCGGCTGTTTGGCCTCGCGGCCGCGCAGGGGGATGCTGAAGCGCAGTGCCGCCTCGCTGGCATGCTCTTCATCGGGAGTGGCGGACCCAAGAACGAGGTGGAGGCGCGGCGGCTGTTTGGCCTCGCGGCCGCGCAGGGGCACGCTGGCGCGCAGAGCTGCCTCGCTAGCATGCTCGACGGAGGGCGTGGCGGACCCAAGAACGAGGTGGAGGCGCGGCGGCTGCTTGGCCTTGCGGCCGCGCAGGGTGATGCTGAAGCGCAGTACCGCCTCGCTTACATGCTCATCGAAGGGAGTGGCAGACCCAAGGACGAGGTGGAGGCGCGGCGGCTGCTTGGCCTCGCGGCCACGCAGGGGCACGCTCGTGCGCAGTGCGGTCTCGCTGGCATGCTCTTCGAAGGGAGTGGCGGACCCAAGGACGAGGTGGAGTCGCGGCGGCTGTATGGCCTCGCGGCCGCGCAGGGGCACGCTCGTGCGCAGTTCGGTCTCGCTGGCATGCTCGACTTAGGGCTCGGCGGACCCAAGGACGAGGTGGAGGCGCGGCGGCTGCTTGACCTCGCGGCCGCGCAGGGGGATTCGACTGCGCAGTACCGCCTCGCTGACATGCTTCACCAAGGGCGTGGCGGCAGACCCAAGGATGAGGTGGAGGCGCGGCGGCTGGTTGGCCTCGCGGCCGCGCAGGGACATGCTGACGCGCAGGGCTTACTCGCTAGCATGCTCGTCTTAGGGCTCGGCGGACCCAAGGACGAGGTGGAAGCGCGGCGGCTTTATGGCCTCGCGGCTGCGCAGGGACACGCTGGTGCGCAGTGCAGTCTCGCTGGCATGCTCTTAAACGGGAGTAGCGGACCCAAGGATGAGGTGGAGGCGCGGCGCCTGCTTGGCCTCGCGTTCGCGCAGGGGCACGCTGGTGCACAGGCCATCGTCGCTCGAATGCACAAGTATGCCGCGCATGGCAGACAAAAGCTCGAGGCCGAGGCGCAGCGGCCGCGTGTGACCAAAGCGCGCAAAGGTGCATCCGAGAACGCTACGGCTCAGGTCGAGGACGCTGCTGCGCTGGCGGCCGCGGCAGCGCGCGCGGATGCGGCAATGGCAGAGCTGCTGACTGAAGAGGAGAGCGAGGCTGAGAAGGCGCGGAGCAAGAAGGGCAAGGCCAAGGCCAAGAAGAAGGCTGGCGCTCCTACAGAGGCGTCAGCCAACGCCAGCGTGGAGCACGCCAGCGCTGAGGTGAAGGCTGCGGCAGTAGCGGGGGCCAAGACGAAGGCGAAGGCACAGGCCGAGGCAAAGGCGGTGACCGCGGCTGAGGCTGAGGCAAAGGCGAGGGCCGCGGCACGAGCGGAGGCGGAGGCCAAGGCCGCCCAGGCGGAGGCAGAAGAGCACGCTCGCAATCAGGCGGAGCAAGAGGCTAAGGCGTCAGCAGCAAAGGCGCACGCTGCAAAGGAGGCCGCAGCGGCGGAGGAGCCGCCCGACGACTTCATCTGCCCCATCACGCACAACCTCATGATCGACCCGGTCTCGGCTGCGGACGGCCACATGTACGAGCGGCGTGCGATCGAGGAGTGGCTCGTCGGCCACTCGACCAGCCCGATGACGGGCGCAGGGCTCAAGATCAAGGACCTATTCCCCAATCACACCGTGCGTGGGCTGATCCGCACGTGGCACGAGGCGCGGCGGTGCCGCCCAGCTGGTCCAGCAGCACGCCAGTAGCGCCACCGCACAAGCCGAGGGTGGCACTTTCGGGAAGAGACAACTGCTCCGCCTTTGTTGCTACGCCTTGGCAGTGTAGCAACATCGCAGAGCTCGGCGATTGACGCAGAGGCGTGGAGCAAGCGTGGAGCTGCGTGGAGAGCGAGGGGCACGAGACGCAGACGCCTTGTCTAGGTGCGAGTTTCAGTCGGCAGTTGTTTAGTCACTGACACTGTACTACAACCGTAGTCCAGTGGCTGCGCATAGAGTTCGGTCTTTAACCACCCGACGCGCGAGGGCCTCCGCCTTTGCCCTTTGTGGCTCCGGACTCCGCGCGAGTCCGAACGCCGCGGGTCAACATTCCCATTCATCCCAAGCGCATGATCTCGTCTGCCAACGCTCGGCTCCGCTCGACGAGGCTCATACTGAAAAAGTCCACGACGAGTTGCATGGCGCCGTCGTGGGGCGATGGCGGACACCCGGCACCGGACTGCCGCGTGGTCGGTGTTTTTATATCGTTTGATTCTTATATCGATCGTTCTTAAAATATCGGGGGCGCAGCAACTTGAGCTATCCTAATGGTTGAACGGCGAACGAGCGTCCAAACGCAACAACACAAGTGTAGTCCGACTCGCGACAAGATCATCTAGGCCGCGCGGAGCGATATTATATATAGATCGTGCTCGCGTACAACTACAACACCGAACAACCGAGGCGATGGCAAAAGGAGACCCGCCTGATGTCGTGCTGCTCGCTTGCCTCGCCGGTTGCGGCCGTGAAGCCCACGTAGGCGCGATGAACCACGTCACCGGTCAGCGGGATGGGCTGCGTGCTCGGGTGCTCATAATTCACAGGCGGCCCCGCCGATTCTGTGGATACAGCCCCAGGCAGCATCTGTGAGATGTCGCAGCCACTGGCATCTGTCGCCGCGCCCCCGGCATCCGAGCTGGCGCCATCCCCACTGGTCGCATTGCCATTGTTGGGGTTCATGCAGCCACTCCGCGGCGGCATCGGCAGCGTGATCGGCAGCGAGATCGTCGGGAGCCCCGTCTCACGAAACGAGATCCCCGTCTCATCAAAGTAAACGCTCAGCCGTCCTTGAGCGGGTGAAGCCGCCGCGGCTCCAGAGCTGGCGTTGACACTGGCGTTGACGGCGCGCGCGTGGCGCGCGGGCGGGAGGTATACGATCCTCACCTGATGCGGGAGGCAATCAAGGGCGTCATCAGAGATCATCAGAGGTCATCAGGAGGTATACGATCCTCACCTGATGCGGGAGGCAATCAAGGGCGTCATCAGAGAT
>ENA-UOXK01000685-UOXK01000685.1-mixed-culture-metagenome-genome-assembly--contig:-NODE-685-length-25546-cov-42.564591_pt1 | contig 25546 bp, 21 predicted proteins | sample MGYA00238160_ERZ761638 | MGnify/ENA primary metagenome ERZ761638 (study PRJEB28912, sample SAMN08777098) | mixed culture metagenome | isolation source: Freshwater growth medium | place: USA...
GCAGCAGCGGCAGCAGCGGCAGCAGCGGCAGCAGCGGCAGCAGCGGCAGCAGCAGTGTTGATAGCAGTAGCACAGAGACGGTCGACCCAGGACCCGCCGCCGAAGCTGTGCTAGCAGCATCCGTGGTCGCGGCCTCAGCGGAGGGTGCGTCGGCGTCTCCGCAGCCCCAGGGTGACGCCGATGCACCACCCTCGGCCGAGGCTGCGTGGGAACGATTGCAGCAGCTCATGTCGGACGTGAACGTTGCCAACGCGAGCGCTCTCTTAGAGGAGGCCCTGAAGCTGCGCAGTGGCGTGGCGGGCTCTCGCAAGCAGCCGTGGAAGGCACTGCCAGTGCTCGAGGCACTCGCCGGCGCCGTTGGCAATCATGCGGTGCCGTCAGACACGAGCGCTGCCGCGATGCGTGAGCTGGGGCACATGCACCTGCGCGGCGAGGGCGTCACGGCCGACGCTGCCGTGGCAGTGAGGCACTACGAACACGCAGCGGAGCTGGGCGACACCGAGTCGCAGTCGATCCTCGGCGTGCTGCACTCGACGGGCTTCGGTGCGCCGCGCGACGCGCCGCTCGCCGCGACGTACATGTACTTTGCGGCCGAGGGTGGCGACATCCACGCGCAACTCGCCATGGGGTACCGCCACCTCCTCGGGGTGGCGGCCACCAAGGCGTGCCACAAGAGCCTGCTGTACTATACGCCGGTGGCGGAGAAGGTGGTCGCGAACGCGCAGCGCCACCAGTCAGGAGGGACGATCGAGAAGGTGCGTCGGCACATCGTCCTTCGAGTGCACATCGCCGCCGCGACTGCCTTCGAGTCCTGATGCTGCGATCCGCCTGGCGGCCGCCACCCCCCACGCGCTCCCTCGCTAGCCCCTGCCTGCCCCTCGTGTCTGTCGGCGCCGCTGCGATCGTTCCCCCCCCCTCATCCGCCCTCTTTCGACCGCGCGCCCGGCCGTGCCCGCTGCTGCCGCTTGCGCAGGTGCGGCTGACCGTTGACAATCCTAAAGGAGTGGCCAAGAGAAGCGCCGACGACGACGTGCTGCAGTACTATGAGCACAGCGCTCTGAAGGGCTCCGTGGATGCCCAGCTCACACTAGGACATCTTCACTTCCACGGCGCGCGCGGGTTGCCTGCGGACGTTGCGAAAGCCTTTGGGTACTACAGCAAGGCCGCGGGCGCAGGCGAGCCCTCCGCCTTTGCGCAGCTCGGCCATATGTACGCTAACGGCCTCGGGGTGGAGCAGAACAACGTGACGGCCCTTGAATACTTTCGCAAGGGCGCCGCCAAGGACCACCCTGCCTCGCAGAATGGGCTGGGCTACATGTTCATGCATGGCTACGGCGTCGATCGCAACTATAAAAAGGCGGCCGAGTACTTCAAGGCGGCCGCAGAGCGCGGCAATGCCGACGCGCAGTTCAATCTGGGCGCCATGCACATCGGTGGCATGGGCCTCAAGAAGGCGTACGACAAGGCGCTGCACTACTTCACGCTCGCGGCGCACCAGGGGCACACGCTCGCCCTCTATAATTTGGCGCAGATGCACCTCAACGGGCTCGGTGCGCCGCGCTCGTGCCCAGTCAGCGTCCAGTTCCTGAAGGCCGTGGCCGAGCGGGGGCCGTGGGGTGCGCAGTTGGAGGAGGCGCACGCGGCGCTCCAGACGAGCGACGCCGAGCTGCCGCTACAGCTGTACGCCACGCTCGCGGAGGGCGGCTTCGAGCTCGCGCAGGCCAATGTCGCCTTCCTCCTCGACCAGCACTACATGCACACGCCACACACGCCACTCCACGGGATGGTGGGGGAGGAGATCGCGGCGCGTGCTCTGCACATGTATCGGCTAGCTGCGCAGCAGGGCAACATCGAGGCTGAGCTGAAGCTCGGGGATTACAAGTTCTACGGCTACGGCACCGAGCGTGACCTCGAGGCGGCGGTGAGCCACTACCGTGCTGCGAGCGAGGCGCGCAGCGCACACGGGATGTTCAACCTCGCGTACATGTATGCACACGGCCTCGGGCTGACGCGCGACTATCACCTCGCCAAACGGCACTATGACGTGGCGATGGAGACGGCCGCGGAGGCGTGGGCGCCCGTGCAGCTCGCGATGCTTGAGCTGTATGTACTGCGGTGGTGGGAGGAGCGCACCGGCGGTAAGCTGGGCGACCCGTATGAGTACTTTGGCTCCTTCCTGGGTGGCGCCTCTTTGGAACAGCTGCGCACGGCGACAGCAGGCCTCGAGAGCGATTCGCTGCTCATCTTGCTGCTCTGCGTGCTGCTCGGGATCGTCCTGGTCCTGAGGCAACGACAGCAACTGCACACGACTTAGCCGGGGAAAAAAGAGAGTCTGAGAGAAGAGGAGAGTCTGAGAGAGAGAGAGAGAGAGAGAGAGATGCAGACTGACCAACCTCACCCGCGCGCTGTGGGGTCTGTCGGACCGGGACCGGTCCACAGCGCGAGGGCAAGCGAGCAAGGGCAGTCGAAAGGGCGTGTGCTCAGACCGCGCAGAACGGTAGATACGGAGGTAGTCCGGTCGAGTCGAAGTGACAGGGGGCGAGGGGGGCCCGTGCGGCGTGAGCTCCCGCGAGGTCGCAACTTCTTCAAACACGACCAGCTCCTCACGACGCGTCAACAATGCAAGCGGAAGCGCGTCTCTGCTGAGGTGCCTGAGTCTGATCTCGCTCCTTTCTCTCGCCGGTCGCCGCCGCCCCGCCCGGAGCGCCGTGCCCCGACGCACGCCCGGGCCCGCGGCGCCGCCCCCGCCCGCCGCCGTCGTCAAGTCGACCAGTGCACCGTCCACCGACTCAAGTAGGCCCAGACTTAAGTCGCCCCCTTCCGATCTAAGGAAATCTAAGGCAGCCACGACATGCCGATCCCAGACGACTCGAGAATTGTATCGTCCCGGCGGCCGGCGCGCCGGCTCGCAGCGACGGCGGGCAGGCGGGGTCAGCCCTGCCTTGGCGCAAGGCCTTGGCGCCCTGCTGGGGGGTCATGTACTTGATGTTCGGTAGTTACGGGTACGGGTTCTTCGAAGAAGAGGCGAGAAGAAGAGTGGTTCGGGTACGGGTTCTTCGCACTTCGGTCGGTCTTCGGCAATTGGTCTTGTTGTTCTGATTTTACGTTAGATTTTAGTTCGAGCCCGCGGCACCCGCAGACGCTCAGTGACAAACTCGCAGTTGACCACATCCCGTGGGGGTCGACTTCCACCTTTTCCTAGAAAAGGAGAAGCGTGGTGAGGGGGGGACCGCGACGAAACTGACGGACTGACATTGCAGGAAAAACTCTATCAATTTGGCCTTTGGTAAGCCCGCATCCCGGTCGCATCCGCTCGTGTTGGCATAGCTCGGCACCAATGCGCTCGTCCAAACTGAGTGGCCGTAGTGCGGACGCACAGTCCAGGGCATGCTGTGCTACGCTCTCGAAGACTCTATAAAACGATGGCTTAAAGACCAGCACACTATGCACACACGATCAGACTCCACCTCGTTCCAGTCAGATCAACCTGTCGAATCGTGGAAAACCGTGACTCCACCACAGCTAAACAAGCAGGCGGGATTGGCCAAGGGCCTCTCAGTTCCGTATGCAACGGAGACGCCCGATCTTGACGAGCTGCTGCGGAAGATGAATGGCGGCCACCTGCTCAAAATAGCCGAGCTCGAGTCGCTCGAGCGCTATCAGATGGAGGTGGAGGAGGAGGAGGTGCGCACTCTCGCTCAGTCAACAGCTGTGTCACCTGCAGTCGATACTCCTGCTCCCGACACTCCTGCCCCAACATCTGCGATGCACCTACCAGAACCGGCTCCACTGCCAGCACCGTCAAGAGCGCATACCGTGCGATTTTCGGAATCACTTGCTGTCCAGCAAGGCGTGCTTCAGGGAGCATATTCAAAGCCAACAGCATCTCGCCGACAGTTGACAGACCAGTCTTCGGAGAACGTGACTCAGCCAGCTCAACGAACGACACCTCCAAACACGCTCCGTCCCCTGCCGTCCTCTAAGGCTTTGCAGATCATCAGCGCCCACATCGAAGAGGCTACTCGGTCGTCGTCACCAGCCACAGCTCTGACCCTTGGGAGGCAGCAGAAAGAGGCAGGTGCTCACGGTGGCAAGCCCAAGGTGAACCAAAGCACTTTCGTCTCGACTGCTAGCATGGTCTTTTGGTGGATTACAAATCCTAGGGCGGTCTTCTCAGCCGTCTTGGATGACATCCACGTCCCGTCGGCTTGGGTCGGCGCGTCGAGCGAGCCAGCTGCAGCGTCAGCTCCTGCGGCGGCCCCGTCAGAATTCGAGGGCGAACGACGGGCTGCTCCGTTGGGCATACCCAACCACGCAGAGACAGTCGATGCGCCTGTGGCAGCAGCACCCTTCGAGAGTAAAGGGTTCTTTGGCTTCTGGGCAACCGCAGTCGATTCTTGGGCGGCGCCTGCAACTGCGGAAGTCCCATCATCTGAGAGCAATGTCGAGCAGCCACCAACTGATGGCACTTCCGCGTGGCTGACTGCACTTCCTTGGGCTGCGCCTGCAACTGCAGCAGTGCCACCAGCCACAGCCAGCCTAGCCGATGAGCCAAAGATGGGTAAGTACTATGAGCCACAGATGGGCAAGTGCTGGCTGGCTGTTGAATTCGACAAATCACTTTGTTTTGCAGCTGGGTACGGCGATCTCGTTTCAGCACTAGCCCTCGCGTGCTGCAAGAAGCGCCTTCGCTCTGCTTTATCACCATGGCTGCGAGGGCTGCGCTGGGGCCAGCTGCTTGCGCACGAGCCAGTCACTCGCCTGAGGGTAGCTGCCGATGCGATCTTGAAGCTCGAGCATCTACAGGAGCTTCGGGTAGGCGCATTCGACCGACTGGATGCGCGTTGGTTGCGTACGGCCGTCGCCTCACGCAACATCTTGGACATTCGTGGCCTTATCAACGCCACAAGCTCTGTGCAGCTTGCCTTTGCGTTCACTACCATAGCGTGCCGTGCCTGCCGTAGCGGGGCGGTGTCACGTGTGGTCCTACACGGTGGCTGCAACATAGACCTTCGTGGGAGAGCGCTCAATCTGAGCAAGAAGAGTCTTGGCGACGAGGGTGCGAGCAGTGTCGCAGGCGCGCTGGCCGGCGCCTCAATGCCACAGCTGCGCGAACTCAACCTCTCACTCAACAAGCTTGGCGACCCAGCGATGCAGTCGCTCGGCGCGGCTGTGAAGAGCGGTGCGCTCTCATCGCTGCGCGTGATGCGATTGAGCGAAAACCGCATCGGCGCAGTTGGTGCGCGCGCATTCGCCGAAGCTATCACCGGCGGCCAACGACTGTCTGCGCTCACCCTCCTCAGCTTTGATGGCAATCAGCTTGGCGACGCAGGAGTGGCAGCGCTCGCAGGCCCCTTGGGAGATGGGGCGCTACCTGCGCTCGAAGAGCTTGGGCTCGTCCGCAACGGTATAACAGCTGTGGCCCCACTTGTTGCAGCGATCGCCAAAGGCGAAATGCCACTTCTGCGCCGACTACTCCTACAGCACAATCAGCTGGGCGATGGGGCGTTGCGTGACCTGGTGGACACCGTCGGATCTGCCAAGCCGAAGCCTGGTGTGCACGATGTGCGCTCACCACCGCATCGCCCACGGGATGGGCTGACTCCGCTCCCCGAAGCTGCTGATGGAGCAAATGGCGTAGCGGTACGGATCCGCGGCGTCTTCCAGCCTAAGGAGATCCTCCCCAAAGACTTCATGCGAGCTCGACGACTTGCGACCGAGCACATGCGCTTAGTCCCACCGGCCTACGCGCACACTGACGACGAGGACTCCGAGGACTCCTACGAAGCCCTAGACCGGGTCGTAGCATAGGCGTTCACCGCGCGTTCAAACTGTGCACTCTTCAAGACACAAGACACACACATTGCCCTCAACCCACACGCGCGCGGTCTGCCGGCCGGACCGGACCGATGTGGCACCAGCCACCACCGCGTGCGTGTGGTGTGGGCGACCATCAAAATGGGCCGGACCGTCACATAACGCTTCGCACGCGCGCGGGCGCGGCGCGCAAACGCGACACGCGATAGTAAGGGCTCCGTTGGGGAGATCTGCTTTGTGCCTTGAGCCTTCGTCCTCCCCCTAAAAATCGCCTCCTTCCCCGCTCCCCGCCGATTAACGGCCTGAGTAATAGCAGGCTGTGTCGGCCACGCCTCCGTCCATTGCGATAGCGGCCCTCGTGCTCGGGGGTCAGTTGTGTGTTTCACAGCCAATGTTTAGAATTCGACACCACAGCAGCAACATTGCGCCAAATTCAGACCGCGAGCCGCCGCGGTCGTCGACTTCGTCAACAAGTTTTTGTCCATGTCAGAGGCGCAGCGAGAGGCGGTTGGCCGTGCCATGCGCCCACTCGAGCAGCCGCACGAGATCCTCGGCGTTCCTCGAAATGCCGATGAGCCCACGCTTCGCAAATCGTTTCGCATGATGTGCAAGTTGCTGCACCCGGACAAGTGCCATCTCGAAGAAGCGAAGACGGCCTTCCAACGCGTTGGCGCTGCCTTCGAAGCGCTGCTAGCAAAGGCGCAAGCCGGTGGCGCTAACTATGCTGCCACCACAGCTACTACCACCACAATGACAGCGCCAGCGCCAGCGCCAGCGCAAGTCGCCCCTGCCCCGGCGACAAAAGCTCCGAAGCTGAGCAAGGGCGAGCTCAACTTCACTGTGCGCGTGGCCCAAGCGCCCTCCGTGGTGCGCAATCCAGCAAGACCGCCGACACGGCCACCGCCATCCAAGCCAAAACCAAGCGCGCCGTCCACCGTTCAGCAGATGGATCCTGCTCCACGCGAGGACGATGAGGAGGACGAGGACGACAGCAGCAGCGAGGAAGAGGACGACGACGAGGAGGACGTATCGTTTGCCATCAGTGCGAGAGCGGGTTTTGCGGACGACGATCTCGGCTCCGACGATGATTTGATTGAACACCCTGAAGGCATACCGCCTCCAGGCAAGAAGAAAGCCGCCGGAAGGAGGAGGAGCAGCGGCAAGGGCGGCAACGCTGCTGGCGGCTCGAGGAAATTGGGTGCGAAGAAGCGTCGCGCCCATAACGACGAATTTGACGATTTCATCGACGACGAGGAGGAGGAGGAGACACGGGCTGAGGACGCTGGCGCAAGGGACCATGGCGAGGGCAGCAGGCGCAGTGGGCGCAATGCGAAGCGGCGGCGCGTCGACTACAGCGTCATCGAGGAATATGGTGTGCGTGCGGAACGGCAACTGCGAGGCGCGGGGCCAAACGAAGATTCGGACGCTGAAGGCGGGTCAGGAGCAGCAGCAGCAGCCGCCGACCCTGCATTGGATGAGGCACAGCACGCATGGGTGCCACCACTCTGGTTTGAATACCAAAGCGACTCGGAAGACGACGAGGAGGAGGCAGAGCGCAAGCGGAGGCTCAAGGCCCGAGTCCTCGCCGCGAAGCGTCAGGCAGCGCAGCAAGTGACCCGGGCAGTGGATGGCAGCGACGCCTCTCAGGGCTCGAAGGTGCAGGCAGAGGCCTCGTCGAAAGCTTGGTCAAGGCCAGCGACAGACGGAAAGGCAGCAACGGCCGCGGCAGCTGAGGAGGAGTTCACCGCCTGCTTTTGCGGTAGCGATCATGAGCCTGAGTGGTGGGCACAGTGCTCCGAGTGTGAGCGCTGGTGCCATGGGGAATGCACTGGGCACAGCCAGGCGACCGTCGAGCAGATTACCTACCTATGCAAACCCTGTGCAGCGGCCGATGCAGCCGCCCTCGGCGCCCTCGACGATGACGAAGAGGTCGGTGGGCCGGCGCCGCCTCCGCCAGCAGAGGGCGAGGCTGCTGCTACCAGCACAGGTGCAGCAACGGGTGACGGCGATGACGACCTGCTTGACCTGCTGGGCGACTGAATGAAGTCGTTTTCCCAGGGGGAGATTGAAAATCGAAGAACAGAAATTACATGTAACAATTCACAGTCGAAAGCGTGAACGTACTCCATTCCGGTGATCAACGTGCTCACGTTCCGAGTGATCCCGCCCTGATCGCACTTGGGCCGTCAAGGCAAGCGATCCCTTTCTGATCTCGCTTCGCCGCCGAAGGTTTTTGGGGCCCCACGACCTGCACATACGTCCCGGTCCACTTTTTTTCCACCCGCAGAGGCGTGGTTTTGGACCGAGACACCGAGGCTCTGCGTGACGAGCGCTCGTTTTCTTTTTCTTTTTCTTTTTCTTTTCTGGCTGGCTGTGTGGCGGCCTTCTGTTTGTGTTCTTTGGGGCACATGCAGAGCTCCTCGGGTGATTGCCCCTTGGAGGGGAGAGCTCGAGTGGGTCCCTCTCTCGAATCCGGCTCTATGCCGGGTCGTTGAGATGCGCGAGGACGGACGGAGCCAACGTCTCTTCAGGGGGCGGCTAGTATACTTCTCCTGGCTGCCCCCTGGCGCGCCCATCTGGGGGTTCACCGCCCATGTCGGCGGGCGCGCTCCCTCCCGAGTTCATACTGGGGCCTGCCGCTCTCTCTTTTATCAGGTTTTCTCTCGGCTCTCTGTCTGCATGTGTCTCACGGCTGGCCGGTATTTCATTGTACTGTATTCTCTTCACGGCTCCGTTGTTTACGTGTTGTGTGTATTAACACTGAACGCGCGTTAATAGAAGGCCGCGTCGGCCCACATCGTCATCGAGACGGGGGCGCGGGGACGCGGCCACGACGACAGCGATTGGGCCTCGGGGATGGCAGAAGTCGACGACGCATCTGCCGATCCCGCTATTGCTGCCATAGCGATCCGCGAATTTCCGCGGCGCGGCCGAGGCGTCGTAGCAACCGCACCCACCGCGGCGGGCACGACACTCGTACGAGCGCTGCCGTTCGCGGTCGTGCCGAACGACGATGCGTTGCTGAGCCGGTGCTGCGTTTGCCTTTCGGCGGCTCGTCGGGCAGTGCCTTGTGCCAAGTGCGGATGCGCCGTCCTTTGCCAACGCTGTGGTAGCTCGGCGCACGCACGGCTTATACATTCAGACGAGTGCTCGTCTCTCGCGGCGCTCTTTCGCTCGTCTGACAGGCCGCGCTCGACACGCTCGTTACGGTTGCTCATCCGCATGCTCTGTGCTCGCTGGCGTGCAGAGTGCGCGGGCCCACATGAGCAGTACGTTACAGCCGATGGTATCTGGTGGGGAAGCGGCAACGTGGCTGCGGACGAGCTTGAGGACATTTGGGCCCTGTGCGAACCACCCGAGGACGCGCCGACGGCACAAGACGAGCTGCAGTCTTGTGCGGGCAGCTCCGTGCCGCCGTTGCTGTGGAGCGCGCTGGGCGAGATGGCCAAGCAAGCCCGTTATTTCCTGCCCGCCCATATGCGCGTCTCACTCGACGTCGCCGCCGACCTTATGGGTCGCGCATGTTCGAATTCTCTCACGCTCTACGCAGACCTCTCTGGCGGGAGCGCCCAAGACAGCGCTGGGGTCGTTCAGGCCGAAGCGGGCGCTACCTTGGGCGTGCCGGCCGAAGTGGGCGTGGGCGTCTCGGCCTCGGTCGCGATGTTCAACCATGACTGCGAACCGAATGCGGAGTGGGCGCTGGACGCGGATGGCTGTATCGTCGTCCGTGCCGTCCGTGACGTCCGCGCTGGCGACGAGATGTGTATCTCGTACGTCGACCCGCGCATGCCCGCCCCTGCGCGGCAGTCGAGGCTCCTCGAAGCGTTCTTCTTCACGTGCACGTGCCGCGCATGCCGCGTGGGCTCCGCCCGCTGGTCGTGCGCCCTCTGCGGCGAGATCAGTAACGGACCGCTCCAGGACGTTTGCCAGTGCGGCGCACGGCGGAGCGCGTTTGCCGCTCCTCTCGCGCGAAGCGAGCGGCGTGGGCGCGCGGCGCCTAGGACCGCCGGCAAGACCGTCAAGCGAGCCCGCCGTGATTGAGGCTGGCTCGGCTGTTTTCATACCGTACGTTCTGCATTAATTAAAAGGTGTGCATTTTTCATTTAAAAAAGGCTATTCGCTTGAGTAAAAGTCGGGAGCCTCGACCTGTTCACAGTGTGCAGGGACTTTCGATACTGAGATCTTGCCCTCAACAAGTTTCATTCACAGTCTTGAATCGACTTGACTTGACTTGACTTGACATTGTCAGACATGACTAACGCAGGCAGGGCAAGTATACAGTCGGGGGAAGAAGGACACCAGGCTGGCGCAGATGCTAGCCCGGGGTTCTCTCTTCCCCCTCGCTCTGCCGATTAACGGCCTGTGTTAATACGGTTGTGGTAGCACGGGCTGTGTCGGCCACACCTCCGTCCATAGCGATAGAGGCCCTCGTGCTTGGGGGTCCGGAGCGTGTGCGCGTTGTGTTGAGCAGCAGCAGGCAGGGCAAGTTTTGCGAATGGGCAACAATCCATCGCAGCAGCAGCTCCTCGTCGACGAGGCCAGAATCGCAGCGGCCGAGAAGAAGCGCAGTACCCTCGCCGATGAGAGTGCCAACATGTCGTCACCCAGCATGTCACCACGAGACAACATGTCACCACGAGACAATCACGAGCTCGGATCACCACCGGTGACGTGGCGCAGCAACGGCAGCCAAGATGGGGGCTCGCCGCGTGAGGACCTGGATCACCTCCCGCGCCAGGATCATTTCGGACGGACGGGACCCACTGCCAGATTGAGCGTGTCACTACGTGGCGAAGACAGGAATCAGAGCATGACGACGCTGCTGCCGTCGAGCGGTGTGAGTGGGGGCCAGGACGATTACTTGCGGGCAGCGAAAAGGGCCTTGAGGAAGGAGCAATTTCGAACAGGCCACGTGCGATCGCGGCCTCCCGACCTGCTCAGCGACTTTATCTTCTACCTGCGCAATAACCACGTGCTGCTCTTTGCGTTTGTGGCGCACCCTGAGCATCCGTATCCCCTCAAGCGACGGCAACTGCTGCTACTCAATACGTTCGGGTTCGCCCTCTTCGTGGCCTGCCTAGCCCAGTCGCTTGGCGGTGCCGGTGCCGAAGCTCGAGATGCCGAGCAGCTCAAGGCTGTGCTCGGCGAGCCCGTGGTCGCACTTCTGCGCGACTTCCCCACGACTCTGTCAGTGCTGCTGCAGCTCTTGTGGGACGTACCCGGCGCCTCGATGGGCGTCTGCCACTGCGCCAAAGACGCGCCCGACGGGCCGCGGCCGTGCCAGACGCTCTGCGGCCGCGGCCAAATCTTGTGTTACGTGTGCCACCTCTCGTGGTGGCCCGTCGTGTACGCGGCGACGGCCGCGATCCTGCTCTTCGTGTTTGCGCAGGTGCTCAACATTGTGGACCTCGGCGACGTGCTCCTGCTGCTGCTCACCTCGAAGGCGCTCGCCTTCCTCTTCGCGATCCCGACGAGCGCCCTTATCTTTGCGTGGCTGTGGCAATGCGAAGCAGTGCGTCCGACCAACCCGACCAACGGGCATCACACGGGCCATGGCCATGGCGACCTCGTCTAACCTACAGCAGCCACAAGAAAGGGCCCGCGCTTGCTTGGAGGCGCAAATGCTCGGCGGGTTGGATGCATTTTGGTGGGCTCTGAGGTGGGGGGCGCCGGCGTCTGCCCGCAGCCTCAGATCACATCCATTCGATCTATGTCGATGGTTCGCCGCACGCGGCATAATGAGAGCCGTAAAGGTCGACGTCGTGTGGGGTGTTGACGCCGAAATCCGATCGCACGGCCACAACGGGGCGCTGGGTGCGCGGCTCCTCCGAACTCACAGCAGACTTCACCCTTAGGGGCTTTTCGGGCCCATTGTTCAGGTACTGAATGCCTGCGCGAAATCTCTAGACGGTGTTAAAGACAGCCGACCCGAAATCACTCTATTATAGCGCTGAGTCCAGTGCAGCCAGCACCTCCATCTCGTCTTCCTGCGAACTCTCTGCTCTCTCCGTCGGCAGCGAGCCCGAGCTCATCATCATACGCCGCCCCCCTAAGAGCGCGCATGCGGAGGGCGCCGTACTTGGCAGCCTCGGCCACCATGACCGTGAGAAAGCCACCATCGTGCGGCCGCTCGAGCGTCACCGCACACGATTGGAGGAAGAGGCCGCCGCTCTTACGTAGCGGCGGGAGGGCCTCGACGCCCTCTCGCGCCGCCCGCGCCTCCTCTGCGAGAGGCCAGTACAGGTCATCACCTACAATGGGAGTGCCGAGGCTTGCCGCATGCACGCGAAGTTGATGTGTGCGCCCCGTGTGCGGAGTCATCCGCAACGTCGAGAGGCAGCCCCACTGCTTGTGCGGGGTCACCTCAAGCACCTCAACCGACGACTCCGCTGGGAGACCGCCTACCGGCACGGTGACGAGCTCCTTGGAGGCGATCGGCGGCTCGCCCACGCACAGCGCATGGTACACCTTGGTGACACGACGCCCTTCGAACTGTGCCGCAAACGAGCGCGCGGCTGCTCGTGTCTTGGCCGTGACGCATAGGCCAGCGACCGGCACGTCGAGGCGATGCATCACGAGCGGGGAGGGCAGTGCGTCGGAGTTAGCTGACGGCGTCAGAATCGCGGGGAGAGCGTCTTCTAAGGCTCCGAACTTGGCGTTCGTCCCAGTCTTGGTGTGGATGCCAGGCGGTTTGTACACGATGGCCATGTCATCGTCCTCGTACACAGCCCGCAGACCTTGCATCTGCAGGTGTTCGGTGAAGCGGGCGCGGTAGGCAAGGCTCTCGGGCGTGAGGACTGTTCCCGTTGGCAGCTCGTACGACAGCTCATCGCCGGTATGAACTTTTCGACTCTTCTCGACGACCACTCCGTTGAGCTTGAGCACGCCGCGGCCCACTGCCAACTCCGCCTGTGACTTTGAGCCCAGTGCTGTAAAGGCGCCTGCGGCCACCTTTGTGAGTCGCAATCCCCCGCTATCTGCTGGGACCGTGTATCGATGAACGATAGGCTGCTGTGGAATATGTTGCCAGCGCAGAAATGCTTGCACGATGGACGCGTCGTGCGGTGGCAAGCACGAGAGTGCCGCCAGAGCGTACCACGGCACCATCATGGAGATCGAAACACGGCACTCAGAATGCAATCAGCAGAAGAGTCGCGGACCCAGAGTTGGGAGAGCTCCGCTAACGTAGGGACCACGAGAGACGAACAATATTCACATCATAGTTCACACTAATCCGCAACAACTTCCGCAACCCATTTTTTGTGGACCACGAGTTGAGCACAGTCTGCGTGTGCGCGACGTGGTGCAGTCGCTCGATCTGGCCAGGTGGTGCGTGAGCGCCTTGAGCGACTCGGTCCTTTGTGGTGCAGGAAACGGGAGAGGCGCGATGGATATTCCGCTCGCTCCCACTCGCCAGGGCGTAGAAGATGCACTCGCCAGGGAGTGCGACCGTCGTCGCTCCTCAACGTTCATCTACTTCTTCGCTCTGATCGTCGCGACAGAATTGACCGGCGCGTGGCTCATGTCGGCGCAACCCCCACCGTCAGTCATCGAGGCCATGCGCCTGCGGCTTTGGGAGGACATGAACGGCATGGGCTATGCCAGCACGCCTCCAGATCGCTGGTGGTGGGCCGTGGATGTTGTCCCAAACCTCACAGAAGTGACCCAAAGTATGACCCCGGCGCGATATCCGGCACGGTACGCACATTGGCTCCGGCCGGGCACAGACTACCTACGGCCGCAGTTGGATCTGGATCGGAGCAATGAGGATGCCCAGCCCGGCCCACCTCATGTCCCGCGAACTTGTGGCGCTTGCGTCCTCGATCCGCTGGTCTATCCTGATATCTTCTGCTCGCCGCTGCCGCTCACAAGGTTCAACGGGACCATTATCACGCCCAGTATCAAGCAACTCTCAAAGCTCGAGCCGCTGCGGCAGAGCATCGAAGGAGACAAGAAGGCGGGAGAACGACTCCCAACCAACTGGGACCCGCGTGGAGAGGGTGTGTTCTCGGTTCTCGCGGCGCTCCCGCGCGGCATGCGCACGAGAGTCGGCGTGCTCGCGTCTGATCCTTTCCTAAGGCAAGCGCTGGACGCCATCGCTTGCGAGCTCCGGCATTTTTACGTGCCCGAGTTTGCGTCCTTCGTGGACTGGGAAGTGGTTCGCGCGTCCGCCGGGCAGCCCGCCGATCCGTCGCGCCCGCGCTATCGATTGGGCGAGGTCGCGTCGGATGCGTCACTCCATGGGCCGCGATGGCATGTGCTCCACGACGAGCGGTACGAGCGCGAACACTTCGAGCGGTTACTAGCCAATGCTGACGTGGCGATTGTGAGCTTGGCGCCTCCGCCAGAGACGGAGCACGACTCGCTTGTGACGCCGGGATACGCGTCGGAGCTCGCCGAGGTGTTTGCGAGACTGCAGGCACACGCGACCTCAGGCCATGGAAAGATGAGCATCTTCCACCAAGCGTCGCCGCGTGCATCCCCACAGCAGCTGTGGACACAGGCGACGCCACGGGCTGAACCAGAACTTGGCCACGGTCCCATATTAGGTCAGGTTGCCATGTTGGGCAAGGTCGGCGCTGCAACAAAGCTCCGCGACTCCGCACAACCTCCCGCCAAGGCGGGCCCTGGCTGTCGATGCATGCCGCGCCCTGCTTCCATCGGACCGTCTCGCCTCGACCGCTTGCTGCGCAACCTCTCGGCCTCGCATTCCGCAGTTCGTGTGCTCTGGGTCAAGGATTTCCTCGCGCCTCGGTACGGCTGGCACCACCAGGATTGCAGTGCGCGTGTGGAGGCCAGGCAGCACCGACTCGATGAAGCCAACGGTCCTCGTGCCATCGGCGTCGCAGAGTCGCCGTCCGCATCAGAGATGGGTCGAGCAGCCCACAAGGTGAGCGAAGGCAGCGCGATCCGGTGCGACTGCACTCGATACTGCTACTCGCAGCGCTTCTGGCGCGTGTGGCTGCAGCTGCTGCTCGAGACCATCCGGCGCGAATTCCATCCAACTTGGACGGATGCTGGGCCGACACAGCGGCAACGGGTAGCCGACGCGACCAATGAGGCGAACGCACAATGGCCCGCCTTTGGGGCTCCAGTGGTCGACTTACTCCACGGAGGCGGTGGTGCAACCTCCTCGCTCAACTTGATCAAGGTCGACCTCTGGTTCGATTACTATGAACGGCTGCTTGCGCCCAAGGTGTCGGACGTGACTGCCAAGGGGCGAGCAGCCCTTGAACGCGAAAGCGCAGGGCCAGTGGATGAAAGACTGGGCACGGCAAGCTTCGACGCCTCTGAGTATTATCCTGGGTGATTTAGCCTTCTGTGGAAGGAGCCACGGCCGTACACACGCAGGGCGATTTCCGTGTCTTGTAGCGCGTCTCTAGTGTTACTACAAGTGTGTAGATTTTAGGATATAGGAACTTCTAGCTGTGTGTGGTGTCGAAGCGTCGTTAGCCTCACACATACAAATCGTATCGCACCGTGCCGTCTAACAGACGAGCGCGTTAACGGGGCAAGACTCAGATATCACATATCTCTGGCGTGGCGAGTGGCGTGCTGGCGCAGTGGCGCAGTGGCGCAGCCACGCTTCGCGCGTGCACTCAATCGGAATCCTCATCGCCGCCGGCACGGCGCTGCCCAGCTTTGCGCTGCAGTTTTGAACCGCGGTTCCATGAAGCCCCTCCGAGCCATGCGGCAGCACCTTGCCCACCACTGTCGCCGTCCTCGTCGGCAGAACCCTCCGAGCTCGCCGCATTCAACCCCTCGAGAAGGTGCAGCACACGCTCGCAGGTAGCCTCGTCTGCACTCGCCAGCTGGCTGAGGCACGCCCGCAGCGAGTCCTCGCTCGCATCCTTGAGCGAACGATCAAGCTGTGCGAGGAGCGAGGCGCCCGGTTTCGGCCGCTTCGCGCGCTTCACAGCAACGTCTGCCTCATCAGCAACACCAGCAGCATTCGCACGCTTGCTGCCAACCGACGATGACGCTCCCGCCGTCGAACAATGTGTTCGTGGCTGCCCGCTCGCCTCATCCTCGTCAGACCAGAGGTCATCCTCCCACTTCTTGTCCTTGTGATTCTTGAGCTTCTCTTCAGCCGCCTGGTACATCGCTGCGATTTGTGCGTTCCCGGGCTCAAGCTGCGTCGCCTTGAAAAAGGCCTTGACTGCCTCTTCGTGCTGGCCAAGGCCGGAAAACGCTGTACCACGACGCACCCACCCCTTCACCCATTCGGGCTTGAGCGTCACAACCTCATAAGAATCGTCGAGGGCCTCACGGAATCGGCCCAGCCCAGCGTATGCGGCTGAGCGATTGGAAAAATAAACCTCGCACGACGGATCCAGATGAATGGCCTTGGTGTACAGCTCGGCAGCCTCAGAGTATTGGCCTGACTGAAGAGCCATGTTGCCCTGCGATTTCAACCTGTCAGCCTGCGACATCCGCGCCGTCAACGAAGCGCAGCGAAAGAACGCGAGATGTGAAATGGTGTGTGAATTGGTCGAATTCTAAACATTGGCTGTGAATTGGCTGGATGAGGAATGGTGTGTTGTGAATGCCACAAACAAGGGACTCTTGTGTTTGCAGGTCGATCGGCCAATAGGCAGCGGGTACCGCGCGGGTAACGTCGTACGAGCCACTTTCATTCGAACACATACACGGCGCTCGCACGGCTCACGGCTCACGTGGAGTTCGGATTGTAGTGGTACACGAGGATACGCGCCTGCATGAGCCTCGGCACTCGCCTCCAGACGGCGTCCAGGAGTGGTGGCACATGGCCTACCAGTGTGGGCACGCCCTCATGGGAAGTCACGACGCATCCGTCGCCGAGCCGAACCCATTCGGCGAGCGTGTCCACGAGCTCTGTAACTTGCGCACGTGGTGCATGCTGTCCGAGTGCGTCGAGTACCTCGGCCAGCGAGTCCTCGCTCGTCTCCAGACGGTACACAAGGTCGTTACACTCCTCCCGGCTGAGTGGCTGCGTCACGCCGTGACCGTTCGGATTCTTCCAGAGCAAAAAGGCAGCGATGCTCGCCGCGTCGTGCCGAGTACTCGCGAGCCGCGGCACACGATCACGCCACCGTCGGATCAGTTGCAGCTCTGCCTCCATGGAGTCCATCCACTCGCCTACGTCCCTCTGCGCGGTCTCGCTCGCGTCCAACGCTTGCGTGAGGCAGGCCAGCGCGATGCGCTGCAGCTCGAGCACGTCCGCCTGCGCCCCGCTATCGAGCACCCGCTCCTCGGCGTCGGGTCCCACGCCGATGCGTGCGCGTAAGCCGCCAGCTGCCGTCCGAGTGGCACCAAAAAATTCCAAGCAGCGGAGCAATGCGGTTCGCGCCTCGTCTGTGGGCAACGCGAGTGCCGCCTTGAGCTCGGCGATAGTGAGCGGCATCAGCGGCAGCCGCGTGCCCACAGGCGGCGGATAGCGGATCGACAACTCGGGCGGCCGCTCCCTGTAGATCGGGTCGCTGAAGTTGCGACTGTCCCCTGTCGGCTGACCACGAAAGATCCAGAATTTGGGACCGTAATCAAAGGTGAGCTCCTCGCCGGCGCTAATGTCGCGCAGCGCATAAAAGTCGATCGTGCGGGCCTCTACGTTTGCTCGCACCTCTAGGTTGCCGTGCTCTGCATGGTTGAAGAACCGCGAAAAGTGTGTCGATTCCTGCGCGTCGATGCACAGATCCTCGGTGAGCTCAAAAAGATACGAGGCTTGCGTAGGATCTGGGTAACGAGCTTTGACTCCCTCATTGGTGAGAAGGTCGCCAACGTAGGGGCCGATGTATGTACCCTCAATGAGATCTATGCTCGCAAATGCGCCTTTCCCCTTCACGCCCGCGTCCTTGATCTCCACGACTGACTGAGCGTCGACCGTCGCCTCCACAAGGAGCATCTGAGCACATGGCGTCCGATGATGATGATGATGATGATGATGATGATGGTGTACGAATGGCAGAGCGGGCCTGAACGCGAAGGCTTCGCAGCTGACGACGAAAATGATCGACAACATTGCAAACATGATTGCAAACCTGTTTGAGTGTGTCGTGAACGTTCACACCTTTCCGCGATATACTTGAGAGGGAGACCTCGAGGTGAGCGTGCACGTATCCCCATGCTCTCATGCTGTCCAGTGGCGCAATACTGCAACATGGACCCCCGGGCTCGCAGCTGTCGATCGAGTACAAATTGGGAAGTGAAGAGCGGCCGCCGAGCCCGGGAAGCATGCGGATGATCTTCCGCCTCATCCAGCGTGGCCGAGCACTTTGGGATCGCAGGCCTGCCCACCATTCCTCGTGCACGACGACTCGATGGGCGTGCCGTCGGCCTCGAGCCGGTGGATCCGCATGTTGCCCCAGCCACCGCTTGTCTGCCACTTGATGTTCAGATCGGGTTTAACGCCGAGGGAGCCACTCGTCCAGGGCACATGGGTGGGTGGACAAGACCAGCCCTCGCTCTGCCCTCCGGGAAGGTCGATGACGCATTTCGGCCGCGTATGTAGCATCTTCTGGCGGTATGAGTCGGAATACGCTCCGCGCTGGCCGAAAGTCACCGGCCCGTCGAGGTGACGGAGCCAGCACTCACCGTATGTGTGATTCCATCCGGTATCCAAGCCCCAGCACACGGGATAGCCGCAGAATGTCCAAGAGTTGCACGGAGGAGAGTTGCCCTTCGCCGCGTGCTCCCGGCACCTGTCGCAGCACTGCTGGGCTGACGCAGCACGGTGACTCACGCCAAAGGCGAGCGTGCGCCCACTTCGGTCGCTATGCGGTTCCTCCCCGCATATCGCGTCGGTCGTTACGCCGGGGCAATCGGCAAGGCAAGTGTTTTGATCCTCCGCACCGCTGCAGACTCCGTCGCCGCAGCAGTGCTGGGTACGATTTTCGGTGCACAATGACACGCCACGGTGCTTGCCGGCGGTGGCCTCCGAGCCAAGTTGGCGACCACCGTCCTCGACGATATCGTCGGGCACCGCAGTATCCATGCGCGACTCCGCCACGCCCAGCCAAGCCACCGCCACGCCCAGCCAAGCCACCGCTAGCGGCATGCTAAACACGTGGTGTGAAAGGCCTGGCGAGGTGGTTGATGTGAAATTGTTGTGAACGTTACAGTAACACGACAGACGCGACAACCGTGTTCGCCATTTGTCCACGCGCCACGTATAGCCGCGCCAGCCTGGCGAAGTGGTTGCACGGGTTCTGACCCGGGGTTGACCGTTTCGGTGTGCATGAGAATGAAGCGAGTGTGAACGTGTGTATTGGTCTTCACGAGCGCGCGATTTCGTTCGTCGGTGTACGCCGGTCCGGTGTCTTGGGTGTCGAATTCTAATAAACATTGGCTGTGAATGAGAATGATATGAGAACGAACCCGACCGAGGTCCCGCACCAAAGGCACGTCTCACACAATGCCGCCTGCTCGCTTGCTTGGCCGCCGGCATCGCGAGCCGGACCGCGAGGAGGACGGTGCGGTGCGGATGCTGCGCCCGCGCTTCGTTGCCGGCGCGCTCCCTGCGCCGGCGCCCTTTCATGAGCCCGAAGTCGACGGCCGGCTCTACGATGCTGACTTTGCACAGAGCCCGCGGCTGGTTGCGATGTGGCGCGCTGGCCGAATGTGCGACGTGGAGGTTCGTATCGCAGGCAGGAGCTTCCTCGCGCACCAGCTCGTGCTCGCCGCAGGCTCCGACATGCTCGCCGCAGCATTCTCACCCGCGTGGAGCCGCAGCCAGGACAATGACAACGCGGACGCGGAGCCTGCGCCACGGCCGCTCGAGCTGTACGACATTCCAACCGAGGGCTTCGAGAATGTGCTCGAGTTCCTGTACATGGGCGCGTGCCTCGTGAGCGAAGCGACGCTCACGTCGACGCTCGATGCGGCGAGCCGTCTGCAAATCTCGCCACTCGTGCGGCTGGGCGAGAATTACGTCCTCTCCCGGCTGGACGCGTCCAACTGCGTGGACGCGTGGCTGCTCGCGGAGGGTCTGCAGCTCGAAAGGCTCGCGAACGCCGCGCGCGCCCTGACGCTCGAGCAGTTCGAGGAGGCGAGCCTCTCTGACGGTCTGCTGCGGCTCGAGTTGCACCACTTGCGCTGGCTGCTCGCTTCGGATCTACTGGCTACAGCACCTGAGCACTGCGGTTTGCCCGGAGCCGAGCACTGCGTCTTTGCCGCGATAGTGCGCTGGGCGCGCCACCGCGGTGTGGCCGTGCCCGCGGGCGACGGCACCTCCTCGGAGTGGCTGCCGCTTGTTCGTGCCCCAGCGGCGGCGGACACGGCGGCCGAGCGAGCGGCGGCGGATACGGCGGCCGAACGGGCGGCGGTGGCGGCCGAGCGGGCAGCGGCGGCGGAGCGGGCGGCGGCGGAGTGGGCGGCGGCGGAGTGGGCGGTGTCGGTGGATGGAGCGCCTCGAGCCCTCATCGGGCACGACCGCCGGCCTCGAGCGCCTCGAGCGCTGCCTCGAGCGCTCATCGACGCGCCTTGGCCAAGGCCGATGCCGATGCCCTACGAGGCGGATGATGACGAGGTGGAGGACGTGGAGGCGGAGGACGTCGAGTTCGACATCGAGGTGGACCTCGACGAGGAAGCGGCGGCGGAGCAGATTGAGATGCCGCCGCCCGCTGCCGTGCTACAAGCGCTGGTGCCGCCCCTGCTGCCGGTCGCTCCGGCGGACAGTGAGGAGGACGAGGAGGAGGAAGCGGCAGCGGCAGCGGCGGCGGAGGAGCAGATGGAGATGTGGGACGAGGAAGAGGTGGAGGAAGAGGAAGAGGAGGAGAGCGATTTCGATGGGATGCCAGCCGAGGGAGCTCAGGAGGGAGATGACGATTCGGAGGGAGCTCAGGAGGGAGCTCAGGAGGGAGATGACGATTCGGAGGGAGCGTGGTTATATCCCGAGGAAGATGAGCCGGAAGAGAGGAATGACGTGGACGACGAGGAAGCCGTGCCGGCGGAGGACGTGGAGGCGGCAGGGGCTGCGGTGGCCGCAGGCGTCGCGTGGCGCGCGGAGGGCGCGGAGGCGGCTGCGGCTGCGGCAGCTGCCCAGAGGGCGATAGCACGAATCGATGTCGTCGACGCTGCTTACGCCGCACACGCCGGGGACGCCTCCATGGGCGCCGCCGCCGTTGCTGATGTGGACGCCTTCGCCTACTCCGCGTCAGTCGGTGCTGGCCCGTCGGTCATCGGTGGCGGCGGCGGGACGCTGTTGACGGTCGTGCATGAGCTATTTTACCTGGTGCGCTTCCCCCTCGTGCACATGAGCTATCTTCGCGACGTCGTCGAGCACGAGCCTCTCTTCGCGTCACACCCCCACGCGACACAGCTCTTGTTCGAGGCCTACCGATGCCGCATGCTGCAAAAGGAGCTGCGGCTGCCACCCCGCGACACGCCGCTGCCGCCGCCGGTGGGAGTGCCCGCGGCAGCGCTCGTGTGTCCCTGGCGCGGCACCGAGGGTGGCGAGGCGTGTGCGGCAGCCACGGAGAGGATTCATGCCGCGATGCGCAAGCGAGCGAGCCTCCGAGCCATGCCACCTCGGCGCACCACTGGCACTGGCGGGGGGGGCGGCACTGGCGGGGGTGGAAGCGACACCGGTGGACGCGGCAACGGGCGGCCTGACGCGCTCTCAGCCGGGGGCTTCGCCCCTCGCGACGCCTTCTGTTCGTCGCACGCGGGCCACGCGGGCACGAGCGCCGACGGTCGCAAAACCCCCCCCGAGGATGCGTTGACGGCCGCGACGGCAAGTCAACTCGGCATGGGAGCTCGCCCCTGTGGTGACGGCAAGGCGGTGCTCGAGGGTTACCAGTACCAGTACAAGGGCGGCCAGCACCTGCGCGACGCCCTGTCGGCGACAGGCGAACCCCGACGGCCGAGGGGCAGCAAGGCCAAGGTCAGCGCTGGGAGCAGCAGTGGGGCCGGCAGCAGCAGTGGGGGCGGCGTCGGCGGCGGCGGCGGCGGCGGCGGCGGCGGCGGCATGGCAAGCAGCCTAGGCGACGAGGGCGGCGGTCTCCTGGCGCGCGTTCAAGTCATCGAGGCGCGTCAAGATGTCTTGGGCGCTCCGGCTGGCAGCGGCGGCAAAACCGTGCTCGGCGGCCGAGACGGTCGCGCACAGGCCTCGGACCCGAGCTCCGTGCTTCGCTACAATCCGACACAACATCAATGGGAGGTGGTCGCGCAGCTGGTGCTCCGACCTTCGTCGATCCGTCCGTCCACCCTCGAGGGCAAGCTCTTCCAATTCCCTTCGCCTTGCGACACGAGTGCCGCGGCGAAGAGTGCCGCGGCGAATGGGCTGCCGCCGTGGGTGGAGGCTGCTCGAGCTCCGTGCTGCTGGGAGGCTGTCGCTGCCATGTGCTATGCGCGCAAGTGGCGAGGCTGCGTGGTTGCCCTGCTCGACGGCGAGATGCTCGGGCTCTATCCATTGGTACTCTCCTCTTCGTTGGACGAGCTCTACAGGCGAAGCGCCCTCGCGCCGCCACCTGAACGACCACTGCTCGGCTCCACCTCCGACCCGACCCTGCGAGATGGTCATGTCTCCGATTCGTCCGAGGCTCAGTCAGTGGGTTAGGTCAGATGAGAAGGCCGAGCATGTGCAACAGCAGTCGCCTCAAGTTTGGGCAGCAAGCGAGTGCGAAGCGACCGGGAGAGGCGGCTCGCACTGGAGAGCATGGTGAGCACCCGCTGGTAGAGCACCCGCAGGTGCGGCGCTGCCCGGGCCATAATATACAACGAGAGGGACGAAAGATCTTAGCGGTCCATCACAAATCTGTCGCGCGGGCGCGCGCGCGGGGCGGCGTCGCGCACGCTTTATTCGAAGAGATCATGAAAACAGTTGAACTTGCTTGTATGTTGAACTCGGCCGCTTGCTTCATGCTTGCTGTTCTAGTGTTCTTGCTGCTCTTGATTCAGGTTTCAGGTTAAGAGCGACTTTGATTCCGAAACAAAAGAAAAGTAGCTCGTGTGAGGTGTGAAACCCCGCCTGTGCGCGCGGTACGCATTGCTCGTCGCGAGCATGAGAATGAAGGAGTGTGACGTGTGTATGGGGTACCACGCGAAAAATGATACAAGTGTTGCTAAATCCAGGACTCAAGACTGAAGAGTCGGCCAAATCGTGACTCAGGACTTGTTGACATAGTCTTGAGTCTTTCTTTGAACACATTTGGTGTTTCGACTAACGCACAAAAAGAGTCGACAGATTCACGTTAGATGTTGCAGTTTATACGCATTTAGATGTATGGAATTATAACGAAACGGCGGTCAGGAGTTACGTCTTTCTTCACACCTGAGTCTGGTTTCTTGAGTCTTGCGTCTTGCGTCTTTAGTCTTTAGTCTTTAGTCTTTAGTCTTTAGTCTTTAGTCTTTAGTCTTTAGTGTGTTGGTGCGTTGTGGTTGTGAATGACAAATATGACATGTAAGGGTCTCGCGCTCTTTCTCTTTTTGGGCTGTTTCTCAGATCCCCGCCTGCAAGTGTCTCATTTCGAGAGTCCTGTAATGCTTTCGTAGAGGGGTGCCGTTTACGTGTTGTGTATGAAAGAAACCCCGACCTTCTTTGCAGACCTTCTTCACACTCTTCACATGGGTGCCTCGTCCAGTGAAGCTGCGAGCGACCGCAGCCTCACGGCCTACATTGACGACATGGAGGCTTCAGTGCGGCGTCTCGACGCGAGCATCGCGCATCATGCATCTGATGCGGCAGCTGGTGCGAGGCGAGAAGAAGTGCAGACGCGCGCAGCATTACGGAAAGCTCACGTGGATGAGCTGCTGAACCAATGGATGCCGTGGCCAAGACGACAGACGGATGAAGTGTCAGTGATTCAAGATGATGATCTACCAGCAGCACCCTCACCACCAGCTTTTCTGTCGCGAAGCCCACCGCCTAAATCGCAACACGCTGCTTTGCATCCAAAGGCCTCCTTGGGTGCTGCAAGCACTACGACGACCTCAGCTGAAGCAGCAGCACGAGCACGCCTTGCTGCGCTGGCTTCGCAGGTGCATGCCACGCCCTATCGGTCGCTCCGCGCGACCGGATTGCTTTCCAAACAGGGCAGCGGTGTGAAGAGTCCATGGCACCTGTGAGGCAACGTCGTATCCAAGAGACAGAAGGGGCCCTTTGTAATGTATTTGATGTCTTTGATAAGCAGGCCCCGGTATAAGGAGCTTTCTGAGAAAAAAAACATGACAATCATGTCACACTAAAATCTGCTCCAGCAAGCTACCATGGAGCGCCTGGCAATGGCGCCTGGCGGATCTCGTCCGGTCCTCGTCCGAGGAGAGGGAGACGCGGAGTGCGCCGCGCTCTGTACCTACACTGTACGCTCTTAGACGAGACGCGGAGGACGACGGCGAGCGCGGTGGCGCGCGGGTACACGCGTACACGGTAGCCTCTCTCGCGTGCTTACACGACGCCGACCTTCCCTGCGTGCTCGGCTCCCAGCTTTCATGCGACGTGCCCAGATCATGGAGCGGCGCAGAACATGGAATGCAAACGAAGCCGATCCCGTGCACTCGGCTCTCACCACTAGACCCTCCTGCGATTCCCCGCGAGCCGCGACCAAACCCACTAAATGAGGTCGCCCTGTGTTCGTCGAGGGCGAGAGCGTTCCCTGCCCCCGGGAGCAGTCCTACCAGCTTGCCGCCCTTTCAAACGGTGGCTCCGCTTCTGTCCTAATTGCATGCTCGTCGTGTGCGCCCGTGGCAACGCCGCAACTCTTCGAGCTCCACTCAGATTGTCGCGCCCTTGACCAGCGCGCCCGACTTGATGAGCAACTCCTCGAGCTTGCCTGACTTTTTGAGCGGCACAACACCGCCCATGCCGCCGTCGTTGCAGCCGCCCACAAACTTGCCACCGATGAACACCTGTGGCACGCTCGACTGCCCGGTGATCTTGATGAGCTCCGCTTTCATCGCCATGCCATCCGCCTCCTCGTCAAAGTCAAACTCGCTCATGACAGCTCCCATGCTCCTGATCTCTTTCCGTGCCTTTTCGCAGAACGGGCACGTCGTGGTCGCGAACATCACAACGGGCTTCATCTTGATCATTCGCTCAACTTTGGCTTTGACCTCGATCTCGTTGTAACTCCCTGCCTGCAGCTTGGTCATCATCTCGGAGAGAAAATTGCACTGCGGCCGGCCGGCGCGCTGGGCGGCGGGCGCTAAGAACCGCGCGCGCGGCGAAACGAGAAGAGCCTCCGAGACGGACGACAGGATGAGCAGCATGATTACGGATGAGCGCGACATCGTTGCGTTCGGATATACGGAGCTTCGCGGAGATTCGTCGACTTCGTCGAAATTGACGGAAGTTTCGGCCGCCGCACAGCGGCCCGCCCGCCCGCCACGTGGCCACGGCTCTCCGTAGGATGAAAATCATTCATGGCAGTTTCCACCGCCCTGGCCACCACAAGCTAAAGCCGTAGACTCAGATCACGTTCTCTCAGGCTCGCTCCACTGCACCCTCACCCTGGCTCCCTCGCTGGACTCAGCTGGACTCTCTCTCTCACGCAGGAGTCTGCGCGCTCGTGTTCGCGTCCATATGAAGATCCAGGCGCCGTGCTCATTCAGGCCTGCCCTCCTCCTCTTCGTCCTCCTCGAAGCTGCTTGGGAGCTGGCCGGGCAAACTCTCCGGTCCGAAACGGTCAAGCATGCCCTTGAAGGCGGCGAGCAGGGATGCGTTCAGTCGCTCCGTCTGACTCGGCCCGCTCTCCACCTCTGCCTCCTCCTCCTCCTCCTCCTCCTCCTCCTCCTCCTCCTCCTCCTCGTCGTCGTC
>ENA-UOXK01000698-UOXK01000698.1-mixed-culture-metagenome-genome-assembly--contig:-NODE-698-length-25332-cov-36.688056_pt1 | contig 25332 bp, 18 predicted proteins | sample MGYA00238160_ERZ761638 | MGnify/ENA primary metagenome ERZ761638 (study PRJEB28912, sample SAMN08777098) | mixed culture metagenome | isolation source: Freshwater growth medium | place: USA...
GCTCCCCGCGGCCGACTCAGAAGAGGCCGCCCCCAGCAAACCCGACCCTGCCTCACTACCCGGTACCGGGTACGCGCATCGCAGCGCCGAAATTTACGAGAATCACACATGCGCAGAGTTCGCCCTAAACATTTCCATAGATACACGATTGAGGGCGCAGCGCCTTCTGCCACCTTTCCGCCTCATAGCCGGTCCCATACGCGTAGCTCGCCCATCGGCGCTCGAGGGCGGTACTCGCCCATACGAGGCGGCAGCGCGGCATGCACGGCAAGGTGCCAGCCGGCGGCGTGGTGGCGCCTCCTCCTGCCGCGCGCTCGCCACGGCGCTCGGCAGCGTCGCCGCCGCGCGTGCTTTGGAGTCGCGCGCCTTCGATACCGAGTTGGTACACGCTGCAGTAGCGCCGCCCTACGCGCACGAGCGATGCCGAGGCGGGCGCCGACTGATTGGTGCCGTCCAATGCAGCGCTCAAGGCGGCGCGCTGTTGGAGCGCGCTGTCGTCAATCAGCCTCATCGGCTGTAGGTCGCCACACACAGAGAGAAAGAGAAGCGAACGCTATTAGAGGCCATCCGGGGTCAATCAATCAAGAGAGAGAGAGAGAGAGGATGTGAACGCTACTAGAGGCAATCCGAGGTCAATCAGACGGCCATCAGTGGCCTTCACCTGCAAGAATCTCGCGTTCTCGAGCTCGCACGTCGCCAGCGTTGGCTCACCAGCGACTGTGGACCCGGCGTCGCACGAGGAGGCCCTGCACTGGTCGTCGAAGAGAAAGATGGCTGTCGGAGCGGCTAAGGGAATCATGTTGAGCGCGTCGGCCACAACGTGCCGGAATGAGTGCCGGCCGTCCACATGCACCAAATCACACCGACGCGGGAGCCTCGCTCGCGCCACGGTGGAGAGGCTGTCGCCACGATGGGCTGTGAGGCGGCCCGGAAACCGCTGCTGCAATAGATGGAGCGCCGCGTGTGACGCTCGCGTCTTGTAAAGGTCAAAGGACTCCACCGTAGCGTGCTTGTTGGACGAGAGCCAGACGGCGGTCGAGTGGCCGGCATTGAAGCCAATCTCGCAGATGGTGTGCACGCTTGGCTGCGCCGCAATTGCTGCATAGAGGCGGACCTGCGTCATCGAGGCGGCAATCGAGCCCATGCGCAGCAGCGCTGCCCGCCGCTGCGCCGCCGGTTCTATCTTCTGCAACGACTGCAACGACTGCCTACTGCCAGTGGCAACTAATGCGTCCAGCTCGGCGAAAAGTGAAATGAACGACTCGTTTGGCGGACGAATCATTTCGCGTCGAACCATCTCGAGTTCGGCTTCGAACGCCGCGCCGTCGGCCGCGATCTCATGCTGGTAGAGCGGCATGAATTTTCGAGGTTGACCGCGTCCGTGAATAGGATTCCTACCGTTTTCTCTCTGAAACTGATGTGAGCTTCACACATTCTGAAGATGTCTTCTTCTCTCATGTCCCTTGCTTGATCTGCTCGTGCGCCCACACGTCGTTGCCCCGCCACGAAATCGACGACTTTTCGGCATTCTTGTTCTTGAGTGCCTCGAAGTAGAGAAGCTGGCGGCCGCGTGTCGACGGCGCTTTCGGCTTGCCGGTCGTTTGGGGCGAGCCGTCCTCACCAGCGAGGCCGCCGAGGGCAAGCTCCTGCAGCTTGCGCATCTTCTCGATCTTGCTCTTGAGCGTCTCTGCTTGCTTGACGCTCTCGAGATGCGAGCGCTCGAGCTCCTGGGCCATGGCCTGCTCCTTTTGCTCCTTCTCAATGCGGAGCATGCTCAGTCGCTGGTCGAGCTCCATCGTCGCGCGCCGGCCGCTCTCGGCGAGCTCCTGCTTCTCCTTCTCAAGCCGCTGCTCGCGCTCCGCTTTCTCGCGCGCGAGGTCATGCAGCTTCGAGTTGAGCGAAGAGGTGGTGCCGCTGAGAGTAGCCCGTAACTCAAGGATGGTCGTGTCGCGCTCATGGATAGCCTGTTGCTTGTCGGCGAGGGCGTTGGACATGTTGCGCTGGAGCGTGTTGTACGCTTCGGTCGACTCGCGCGCCTGCACGAGGCAGTCAGAGGCGATCCGAGGCCATCAGAGGCCATCAGCGGCAAGACAAGGCGCCATCCGACGCAATCCGAGGCCATCTGACGCATTCTAGAGATCGCACCAGGCGCGCCATCTCGAGCTTGAGATGCTCCGCTCCTCCTCCTCATCATAATCAAGGGAGATCGCACCTGGCGCGCCATCTCGAGCTTGAGATGCTCCACCACACCACAGAGCCGCCCGATCTCCGCAGAGAGGCGCTCCTCGGTACGCTCGGCGTTGGCTACGTACCTGCACGCGAGGCACTCAACGGCACTCAGTGGCACGCAGAGGCACTCAGTGGCGCACTCAGTGGCACTCAGAGTGGCACTCAGAGGCACTCAGTGGCGCACTCAGTGGCGCACTCAGTGGTACTCAGTGGTACTCAGTAGCACTCAGTGGCGCACTCAGAGGCACTCAGTGGTACTCAGTAGCACTCAGTGGTACTTTTCATGGTCGGCCACGTACTGCGTGTGCTTGGTGCCGAGATCTCCGAGCGAGCTCCCGAGCATCTCCTCAACCTGCTTCTTGCGCTCGTGGCCCAAGGCGACGTCGCGCTCCAGCTTCTGGTTCGCGCCCAGCAGCGCCACAATCGAAAAGGTCGTGTCTTGCTCGATGCACGCGAGCTCGGCCAGAAGCGTCGTCGCGAGCATCTCGCGTTGCGCGGTCAGCTGTCGGATGCTCTGGTTGCCCGCGTCCCGGAGCGCTTTCTTATCATCCTCGAGCTTCTTACGCGCCTCGTCCGCAATCGTCATGAGTGCCTCGCTCGCACTGATGAGCTTCGTAATCGCCTTGTTCGATCCTACGAGCAGCCCTCGAGCAGTCATCATCCCGTCATGGTCCAGCGCGTACAGCTTGTTCAGGTTGATCTCGCCCTCGGCCATTGCGCGCCTGGCATCGGTGATGGCCCGGGTCGACTCTGTCAGCGCCCCATCGAGCGGCGAGCGCGTGAGCAATGCGTTCAGTCCACCCTTGGCCTTGATCGCCGGCTTCGCCACGTCGGCGATGGACTTGATGCCCTTGCCGCCCACACCAGCCGTGGCCGCAGCGAGCTGGAAGCGCGCCGCGAGCCCGCCCATCCCGCCCAGACCCGCCTTCTTCGGCGGCTCGGCCGGGCTGCTGCTGGCCGCGGCCCACACGGAGCACGCGCCACCCGCAGCCGCCGCTGGCTGCGTGGGCTGCTGCTGCTGCGGCTGCGGCTGCGGCTGCTGCTGATGATGATGCTCAGCGCTCGCACCGGCGACAGCGCCACCGCTGCTCGCTGCTGTTCGTGCCGTCGTGAGCAGGTTGGTGCCGCCAAAGGCACGGCTCGCCGCTGAGGTGGGTTCAACCGATCCACCGCATGTGACGGTGGACTGCAGTCCGACGCTGGGATAGACGTCAGGCGGCGAAGGGTCGCTGCTAGTGCGTGCAGACTGCGGCCTGGCCGAGCCCACGCCGGATGGTGGGTTGGGCGCAACACGGTGGTGCGCGAAAGTAAGGTTCAGCCTGGGACTGCCACGAGCAGACATGAAAAAGCTAAAGCGTTCAACACAACGCACGTTGCTCCGGACCCCCAAGCACGAGGGTCACTGTCGCTATGGACGGAGGTGTGGCCGACACCACCCGTGCTAACACACCCGTATTAACACAGGCCGTTAATCGGCGAAGCGTGGGGGAAGAGAGAGCGCCGGGCTAGCATCTGCGCGCCAGACCGGTGCCCACCTCCTCCCCCGAATGTAAACATTGTAGTACCAATAGGGCCGCTGTTGGCAGCCGCCTCGGCTGCAGCGGCTCGGACGCGCGAGCGCCGCGGGGGCGTAACACGCCTACACGCGTGAGCAGCAGCTGGACCCGTCTCTCATATACCACCCGTGTGCCTCCCCGCCGGAGTTTATGTGACACGTCGACTCGTGAAGAGCGTCGCTAGCGTGAGCACTTGCAAAAGAGTTTCACAGCCAATGGTAATTTCATGTGTACGGACCTTTCACTGTGCAGCAGAGAGAAGACTTGCTCTGCGGTCGCACCTAGCCGAGCGCGCCGCGCGCGCTTGCAAACAGCGAACCGACATGACGCAGCAGACGGAGGCAGTCGAGGTGCCGGCGGACACCACCGAGGTGACCGATGTCGTGCAGGTGCCGGCCGCCACCACTGGAGAGGCAGACGAAATGGACGGTGAGCTGCGACTTGCCTTGACTGAGAATTCCTCAAGGGCCTGCGGCCTTGTGGGTGGGCACACGCACTCGGGCTCTGCTGCTGACGCGGCACACCGCGGCCTGATCCATCCCCCGACCCGCAGTCGACAAGGACGCCTCGGAAGAGGCTCTCACAGGAGATTACACATGGACCATCGAGAACTACTCGAAGATCAAGCAGCTGAAGCTGTACTCTCCGGTCTTCCAGAGCGGCCAGTACAACTGGTGCGCGAGCGCGCTCTGTGGCCTGGCGCATCCGGCGCGCCGCGACCCGACCTGGGCGCGGGGGAGCTGGGCGCACCGGCGGCGATGGCCGCGATGGCTGCCTCACGCGTCTACGCTCCAGATTGCGCACGCAGATAGGGGCCGCCCGCGCTCGCTGCACGTGCCCCGGCGCCGTGGCGCCTGCCACGTCCGCCACGCGCAGCTATAGGCATCTTGCGCTCGAGCGCTCCACGGCCTCGGCCACCCCCCCATCCTCCCATCCCCCTGATCAGCCTCTAGTGCCATCGCCGCCGCCGTGTCCGCCGCCGCCGCCACCGCCGCGGCCGCTGCCGAAGCCGCCGCCGCGGCCGCCGCCGCCGCCGCCGCCTGCCGCCTGCCGCTGACGGCAGTTCTTCGCGTGTCTCGCGGCTGTCAGGCGCATCCTGCTCTTCCCGGGCGGCAACAACGTGCAGCAGCTCTCCGTGTACCTCGATGTGGCCGACTCGGTCACACTGCCCCAAGGATGGTCGCGCCAGGCGCACTTCAGCCTCACCGTGCAGAATCAAAAGGAACCTCAGCGCTCCGTGGTTAAGGATGCTGACCACCACTTCACGCTGCGCGCTTGCGACTGGGGCTTCCGCGAGTTTGTGCCCCTCGCCGAGCTCAAGGACTCGCGTACGGGCTTCTTGATGGACGATAAGCTCGTCATCTCGGCGCGCGTGCGTGTGGAGGCGCAGGTCAACTGGTGGAATTGGGACTCGAAGAAGGAGACTGGCTACGTGGGCCTCAAAAACCAGGGGGCGACCTGCTACATGAACTCTCTGCTGCAGACGCTGACGCACATCCCGTACTTTCGCAAGGCGGTGTACCACATGCACACGACCGATGGCGAGGATCCCGAGCAGTCGATTGCGCTCGCGCTCCAGCGCATCTTTTACAAGCTACAGCACTCGGACTCGTCCGTGTCGACCAAGCAGCTCACAAAGTCGTTTGGGTGGGACACGAACGACACCTTCATGCAGCACGACGTGCAGGAGCTCAACCGCGTGCTCGTCGACAAGCTCGAGGAGAAGATGAAGGGCACTTCAGTTGAGGGCACCATGGCACACCTCTTCCGCGGTAAGTTCACCAACTACGTCGCATGCATCAACGTAGAGGACAAGTCGACGCGCGATGAGGACTTTTACGACCTGCAGATGCCTGTCAAGGGGTGCAAGACCTTGTACGACTCGCTCGACGAGTACGTCAAGGAAGAGACCCTCGACGGCGACAATCAGTACTACTCGGACAAGCACGGCAAGCAGGACGCCAAAAAGGGCGTCGCGTTCACGTCGATGCCGCCCGTGCTCGCGCTGCATCTGCGCCGCTTTGAGTACGACTTTACCACCGATCAGATGGCCAAGATCAACGAGCGCTTCGAGTTCCCGACGACGCTCGATATGGACCGCGAGGGGCGCAAGTACTTCACCGAGGACGCCGACCCGACCGTGCGCAACCTGTACCACTTGCACTCGGTGCTCGTGCACTCAGGAGGGCCCAACGGCGGCCATTACTATGCCTACATTCGGCCGCTCGGCGTGGAGCAGTGGTTTAAGTTTGACGACGAGCGCGTGACCAAGGTGAAGGAGAAGGAGGCGGTCGAGGGGCAGTACGGCGGGCTCGAGCATCACACGGCCCCGGGGCACACGCCCCAATGGAAGTATCCGAAGATCTCGTCCGCGTACATGCTTGTGTACGTGCGCGAGTCCGCAATCGGCGACATCAACATTGACGTGACCGCTGATGACATCGCCGCGCACCTGCGGCACACGCTCGAAAAGGAGCAAGAGGAGAAGACGCGCAAGAAGAAGGAGAGACTCGAGGCGCACCTGTACACTGTGATACGCGTCGCCACGAGCGCTGATCTGAAGGCGCAGATCGGCACCGAACGCTTCTTCGACCTCGTCAACCCTGATAATGTGGCGACGCTCCGGATCAAGAAAGAGCACACGGTGCTGCAGCTCAAGCACGAGATCTGGCGCATGACGGGCGTGCGGCCCTCGGAGCAGCGGCTGTGGATGTGGGCACGCCGGCAAAACCACACTTTCCGGCCCGATCGGCCACTGCAGCAGGAATATGACGACCACGTGGCCATGATGGACGTGAAGGAGGACCACCCGCCACCCGCGGGCAAGTTCCAAGCAGAGCTGCGGCTCTACCTCGAGCCCGTGACGACGCGCCCGATGCCGTTCGAGATCCCCCCTCCCGATGCGGTCGCGCCCGATGAGGAGGGCTATCCGCTGCTCGGCGCCGACCAGCTGCTCCTGTTCCTCAAGTTTTACGAGCCGGCGGGCGAGCAGCTCTCCTTCGTGTGCACGCACGTGGCGAGCAGCCACGACACGCTGTCGGATCTGCTGCCCGTGCTGCGCCAGGCCAAGGGGCTTTCGGCCGAGGCTGAGCTTGTCGTGTACGAGGAGGTCGAGTTTGAGACCTCAGTGCGCTTCGAGCCCATCGTCCATGGCAAGAGCCTCAAGGATTGCGAGCTGCAGAGCGGCGACATCCTTGTGTATCAGTTGGCACGTCCCATGGTGCCGCCTCCGCCCGTGCCTGCAGCCGTGCCCGCCGACGTGGACATGGCCGAGGGTAGCGGCGACGGTGCGTTGGTCACCACCGCGGCTGCGAAGTCGCCGCCGCGCAATGTCGTCCTCGAGAGCGAGCGCGACCCGCTGCTGACCATCAGCCAGTTTTTTGAGCACGTCAAGAACCGCGTGGTTGTGCACGTGCGCAAGCTGCCGCCGCAGCAGCAACGAGGACAGGGCGTGCGCGAGAAGGAGCGCGCGATCCAGATTGCGATGGATAAGCGCTGGACGTACGACCAGGTCACCGGTCGCATCGGGCAGGCGCTGTCGCTGCGGGCCGACCACCTGCGGCTCACGATGCACAATCCCTTCTCCGACCTGCCCAAGCCGCAGCCTGTCAAGTTCCGCGGCGTCAGCACGCTCGAGGAGATGCTCACATCGATGCAAAAGTCGACCGATCAGCTCTTCTACGAGGCGCTCGAGATCCCGCTGCAGGAGTACGAGTCCAAAAAGGCGCTCAAAGTCTCGTGGCACAACGGCGCCTCGGAGGAGGTGTGCACGGTGAACCTGCTGCTGCACAAGGAGAGCAACGTGGGGCAGGCGATTGACGCGCTCGTGCTCGAGCTGAGCAAGCTGCCCGCAAGCGATGTGGAGGGCGCGGCGGGGGCGGCGCAGGCGGCGCAGGCGGCGGCGCAGGCGCACCCGCTCGCGCTCGCGCCGCGCCGTGTGCGATTGATGGAGGTCTTCAACCACCGGATATACAAAATCTTCGCGGAGTCGGACGACATCGACTCGATCAACGATCAATACTGGACGATCCGCGCGGAGAAGATCCCCGAGGAAGAGCTACGGGCCGGGCCCGAGGACAAGCTAGTGCATGTGCGCCACTTCCATCGCGATTCTCGCATGAACATGACGCACAACTTCGGCGACCCCTTCCTCTTGCTCCTTGGCGAGGCCGAGACGACGGCCTCGGTGCGTACGCGCATCCAGGCAAAGCTCAGCCTGAGCGACGAGGAGCTCGCGAAGTGGAAGCTCGCCGTCATCTCCTTTGGGCGGGTCGAGTATCTCGAGGACGACGAGATCGTCAAAAACCGCTTCCGCAAGCACGACAACTATGGCAACTGGGACGACTATCTTGGCCTTGAGCACGCCCACTCGCCCGGAGCCGGTCGCAAAAAGAATGCAAGCAGGGGTGGTTACGCCGACAAGCCGATCAAGATCCATGGCTGATGAGCTCGCTGGTGAGCTCGCTTGGCGCCCCGGAAAGGACGACGGTGGCGGCTCTTGTTGTTCTGGGGTGTCGAGAGGGAAGCGGCGTGACGCGATGCCGCTGCGGCATGGACGCGAAGGCGGCGGTCGGCAGACGTGTCTCTGGTGCGGAGGCGCGGCCTCCAATCTCCCCTCACAAGATTGGATGTAATATATGGGCAAAAGCGTCGATCCCTCCTGCTCGCCGCGGCGACTACGAAACAGCCTGTATGGGGGCGCGGCGTGACCCAGCGGCATATTACCTCGGGAAGTCGCGAGATCGGAGATGTGTGCGCTCACTACGACGTCCCGAGCAGTGTGTCGAAATGTCGTGTGCTCGTGCGCTGAGATGTGAGGTCGGTTCTGTCCACAGTCAGTCTCTCCTATTCACACCTCGGTCTGAAAATGGCAGTCCTCCTCCACAACCACATGGGACCTTGCGCGATCGCGAGGTGCCTCTCTCACGATCGGCGGATCGACTCTCATCGTGCCAGCGCTCCTCGGATCCACCAAGTCTAGCAGACTGCGGCGCGCAGCGTCCACTTCTAGTCGCGACACCGACGACGGGCGCGCCAAGTGGAGGCTCGCGGTCGACCAAGCGTCCACCAAGGTGACGACGCGCGCTCAAGCCCCGCGCTGCCGCCTACTTCTACTTGTCAGCACCGTGTTAGTCGGCTTGTTTGGGTTCAACAAGATGCGCGCAGCCTCGGAGCCGTCGATCCACGCGGGAGGGCAGGGGTGGTGGTGCGATGCCAGCGTGCCAGGGAGGAGGTGCACCGACCACCCTGCCGCATGCTCCGACAACCACGCCGCGTGCGAGCGGCTCCGCGGCCAGCGGCCGCTCGCCGTCATGCTGAGTGACCGGTTCGAACGGGCTGCAGAGGTGACCCTTCGCAGCCTATGCAGGCAGAAGGACGAGGTGGACTTGCTGTTCGTGTCGACCGCCCCACAAGTGGGACTGCAGCCTCGCTTCGAGTCGTGCCGTCTGCTGCCGCTCCTGGCTTCGGACGTCGTCCGAGTGCTCGAAGCGCGTGGCTTTGCCCCACGGAGTGTGTGCACCCTCGATCGCAACGCGTCTGCACTCGCGGCGCCCACAGGACGGCACTCAGGACCGACGCTAGTGCAGCCCGCCTCGCGTCACATCAAGCACGCGCTGTGCCTCAACCACCTGCGCTTCTTCCTCGCGGAGCTGCCGCTCCTCGCACAGACGGCGCGCATCGTGCTGCTCGACGACGACGTCGTCGTGCGCCGCAGCCTGCGGCACCTCCTCGAGCTGCCATTGGAGCAGCCGGGGACGCTGCTGGCGGCCAACTGCGATACGTTCGCATGGAGCCGGCGGTGTGTAGGATGGTCCATCTCGCTCTCGCCGCTGATGACCTCTGATTGCATCTGATTGCGTCCCTCATCAGGTGTGTAGGATGGTCCATCTCGCACGAGAACTACTCGGCCTGGTTTGGGCGGTCCGAGCACGGGCTGCAGCCGGCGCACTGGGCACCCCTCGGCCGCGCGCTGCAGGCGCCCATCCAGAGGGACCACACCGTGTGGAACTTCGGGGCGACGCTCCTTGAGCTCAAGCGCCATCGCGAGCACCGACTCGCTGCACGGTTTGAGCGTGTGGCGGCACAGCTGCTGACCGAGCGAGTCGTGGCGCCCGATTCGCTCCTGTATGGCCTAGGCGTGGCGTACCTCGTCTACCAAGGCAAGGTGCAATGCTTTGGACAGCACGCCGTGACGGAGGGCATGGGCACCGGTGGTGTCGGTGGCGTCGGTGGTGGCATCGTCGGTGGCGACGATGGGCATGGCGGCTGGGTGCAGTTGGATGGCTTAGGCCACATCCCGATGCATGAGATGATCCACCTCGTAGGCGCGCGCCGTATCGAACGCGCCGCTGTGCTCCACTACACCGGAGAACGCAAGCCGTGGATGCCCACCGCCTTCGTCGAGTATGCTCCGCTCCTGCCACCAGAGGCGCGTCCGAAGACAACGCCGCGGCCTCTCGACCTCGTGCTGCTGCTTCACGACGGCGCGTCAGCGGACGTGGCACGCGCCGTCTCGGAGGGCTTCGTGAACGACAGCTTCGGCTGCGCCTCGTACGCGTCCGTGCGAGATCGGCGGCTCGAGCCGCACCCCGATGCTCTGATGCCGTTCGGGCGCAAGGTGTGCGTGCGCTACAACCGAACCGGGAAGCGATGCGCGCGCAGAGGATGGGCGATGGCGGCGCCGCCCATCGACTCGTGCCAGCAGGTACGCTGAGTGCGCCTTGGTTGCGCCCTGATTGCGACCTGATTGCGACCTGATTGCGCCCTGAGTGCGCCCTGAGTGCGCCCTGAGTGCGCCCTGAGTGCGTCCTGAGCGCGCCCTGAGTGCGTCCTGAGTGCGTCCTGATCGTGCCTTGAGTGCGTCCTGATTGCTCGCGCGACTCGTTCCAACAGCGCGAGCTCTGCACCTGGCGCTCCATCTACGCCTCCGTCACCTCGACGCTACCGCCGCGGGCCGCCCTGCTGGCCCAGTGGCATCGGTGGGCAGCTGGGCGGTCCGCGACGGAAGTGTTCATTCACTTTGTGAAACGGCTCCTGCGCCACGAGACCAATGCACCGATGCTGCCCTGCGTGTGCCCAACGGCCTCGCGCTTCCTCTTCTTTCGGATCGCGCTCGACGAGCTCCTCGGGCCGCCGCTTCCGCTCGCGCTACTGCCGGGCGGTGGTGGTGGAGGCGGAGGAGGCGGAGGAGGCGGAGGAGGTGGAGGCGGAGGTGCCGCCGCGGGCTGCTGCGCGGGCGGTGGCTGCAAGATGGTGAGCCAACAGACAGGCTGGTGCTCGTCCATCGCCAACGAGGTCGAGTGCCACCTCGCGCACACCGAGTCGAAGCCTTGCGTATGGATCAGCAGTCGCCGTTGTACTAAGGGTCGTTTTGCCGGGAGTGGCGGCAGCAGCAGCGCAGGCGCTGATGGGCCAAGCTGTCCTGCGCCCGACATTCGGGGCGTGGACGGTACGAGCGCTGCGGCGAGCGACGAGCGCACCTTTGGGCGAGCGTCGTCGCGAGCGTCGCACTTTGGGAGCGGTTCGGGAGCGTCGATGGATCGCGTTGACGTGCGGAGCGCACTGGAAGCGGTGGGCGGTGCACGGGTCGCGTACTTCCACAGAGGCTCTGGGCGGTTCGCGGGCGGCATGGGAGGTATGGGAGGTATGGGTGGCATGGGAGGTATGGGAGGTATGGGTGGCGACGGGGGCGACGGCGGCGACGGCGGCGACGGCGATGACGGAGGCTTGGCCGTTGCCTCCGAGGAAATGCTTCACATCTTCGAGCCGCAGGTCACGATCTCGCGCGTGTCGTGCCGAAGAGACATACGTGCATGCCGTGACAACTTGACGCGCTCATTGCGACTCACGTTGGGTGGTGAACGTCGTGCGCTGCCCAACGACGCCTTGTGAGCCGCCAGATGGCGCTGGCAGAGAGAGTTCGGATACCCTGTACGCGCCGCGCGCTGAGCGCAGAGGCCTGGTAGTGGCCTGGCGGCGGCGCAGGCGGTTCGGTTGGGAGGTCCCTTTAGGGCGAGAAGAGCCACCGCACGCCATTCCTCCGTCAGCGCCAGCCGCCACGCCGCACGCGCTCGACCAGCTCGTCCTCGCCGCGCTCGCACCGACCGCGCCCGGCCCCGCTCGGCGCGCTCGTCGACGTCGGTACGTGTTCTGTCCCCGGCCCGGCAGCCAGCACGAGCGGGCCCCCGACCTATATCATCTATATCTGCTCTAACGTTGGATGGTTGGTGCCACGTTGAATGTATCATTTGTTTCTTCTGAAATACCTTACACGCGCCACCCGCCGGGTCGCGCGCTTACAAGTCGGGTGTAGGAAGTTGAGTCGTCCATGTGAGCAGGTCGTCGACCTCCTCTTCCCAGTCGTCATTGAGGCCGGCGTTGAGGGCGGATACGCATGCTGCCCGTGGCGGGGTACGCCGCGGGTAAATATCCACGTAGCTTGTGGTCGATCCCGCTGCGGAGATGTGCATCTCGGGTGTCAACGCCGAACCATACCCACCAGGACAGGCTGAATGCTGCGGCGGCACCGCCGAATGCAGCGGCGGCATGCGTGTCTCGTGTGGCGGCGGCGGCACTGCGCCTGTCATGTAGAGCGCCTGCAGCTTGGCCATGTGCGCCTGTCGCTGCGCCGCTGCAGCGTCGGCCTGTGCGTTTGGAGCCGGGTGCGTCACCTCGCGCGGCATGCCAGCCTTGAGACGTGGCTTGCGCGCGGGTCCGCCCATGCTGCGCGAGCTGTTCTTCATCAGATTCTCGACCGTCGGCATGAATAGAGGCGACCACATGAGAAGGTTGCGCGCGCCCTCCTCGTCCATCGTGCTCGCCATCTCCTTGAACGCCGCGACGAACTGGGCGAGCTCTTCCGGGCCATCGGCTGGTCGCGTGGAGGCGCTGCTGGCTGCAGAGAAGCCCGAGGCGGTGGACGAGGCTTCGGAGCATGTCGGGTCGAATGGTGCCGCGAATGTGTTCGATGCGCCACCGCCGCGCCTCGGGCGTTGGTTGAGAGCGCGGCTGAGCGCAAACTCCTGCCATGGGCCAATGTAGAGTGGCCCATTGCCTGCTCGCGCCCAACCCGGCTCAACTGCATGGTGACGAATGGGTCGCACCACGCGCGACGCTGTGCTGATCGTCGTCACGCTGCTCGTCGATGAAACCTGGCTCGTTGTCGAGCCTGGCATCCTCCTCGTCCGAATGGGCGTTGCTCGATCGACTCGGGGGGCTCTCGGGCGTGAAGTGGACTGTGAAAAACCCCAAGTGGGTTTGAGTAGGAACGTCTGGTGTACGTAAAGGTGCCTGCCGTTTAGGCGGGCAGTCGCGCGCCGTTCGAGCGTCGTCGTGGCACTTCGCAAAAACATGGCGTCAAGCGTCCCGCGCGAGCGAAAGAAATACGCATCCGTTGAGCTCAAACCGCTATCCGCGGGCGCGGACTACGATGATGAAGAGGAGTACAAGAGCAAGACCGATCAGTGGCTCGCCTACATCCTCGCAAAGCTGCACGCGCTGCTATGGATTGTGATCGCATCCTTCATCTGCGCTTACACGGAGATCTACGAGGTGATCCTGGACGGCCATCCGCCGCACGACGAGAAGCGACAGCTCAATCGGTAAACGCGCGCGCACTGTGCATTGCAGGCCACGCCTCGAACCCTGATCCAAGATTGACCACAGCGTCACGCACGTCCTGACCGCAGCTTCTCCTTCAACGTTGGTCTCGCCGGCTTTGGCGGCTGGTGCCTGGTGGCCGGCTACCTCATCCTGTGGGTCAAGTACATTCTCAAATTTCCGGGCGAATGGGAGGACTACAGTCCGCGCGCCATTCCCGTGGCTACCATATGCGCCGTCAGCAGCCTCGTAGCGTTCACAGTGGCCTTCTGGCCCGTATGGACCTGGCTCACAATCCCGACCATCTTCTGCCTCTTCCTCGGCGCCCTCAACCTCGCACACTTCGTACCGCTCTGATGAGCTCGCAACGGCTCTCCGGTGCCCACACGTCGCAGTGGGCCAGTGCCGTCACCGCGATGGCAGTGGACGGTTCTTGGCACGACCACAGTCATGATTAAAATAGGTGTCCCCGCTGCCGGGGCGGCAACGTGTCAATGTTCGGTGTCTTGGCTGCCCAAAGCCGCGGTAACTCTCTCCGCCGCTGTCGATCGACGCAAAATTATGAGTTGATCTCGACGCGTCGTTTTGCACAGTCTATAATCCTCTAGTTGTAGTTGGGAGTCTTTGACCCCCGGGTCTCTCGCACCTTTCGTCGCGCCTCCTCTAGCTCCTTAAGCGCCTCCAGAACGGGCGCGACCGCGAGAGGCGCGGCCGCGCGCGGTGCGCGCGGCCGCTCCGCTTCAGCCTCCACGGTGGGGGCGACGCAATCGGTACGACCGCGGTGTGTCACGGTGTGAACCGCACTTCCCCACTGACTTCCCCAGCATCGCGCACCGCGTCCGCGCACGCGCACCACATCGATGCGTAGGCACAGCCTGCGGTAACTAGCTCCACGAGCCGCCAGGCGTGAGCTCAAAGGCCTGCTGTGGCGGCGGCGCCGCGAGTTCCTTCCGGATGCCTGCCATGAAGTGAGCGGTGAGCATGCGCTGCAATTGGGAGATTGTAATCTGGGGTCCTTGCGCGGCGAGGATGAGCTTGACCTCCGTGGCGCTTGCGCACGTGATGAGCGACTCGCGCAAGCAGATGAGCGCCGAGCAGAGCGCCGGCTGCAGCGCCGACCAGCCGGCGAGGAGGCATAAGTCCCAGACGAAGGTGGCCACTTCGAGGGAGAAGAAGCCCACCTGATGAGGGAGGCAATCAATAGTCCATCAGACGCAATCAGAGACAATCAGAGGCAGTCCGAGGGAGAAGAAGCCCACCTGATGAGGGAGGCAATCAAGAGCCCCTCAGACGCAATCAGAGACAATCATAGGCAGTCCGAGTGAGAAGAAGCCTACCGCGAGACGCTGCGCATACGGGAGCAGGACGGCGTCGATGCCGGTGATGCCGAGCATGCCAACGAGCTTGCTGGCGAGCTCCTCGTCGACCGTGCCGAGCAGTGCCTCTGCCGAGGAAGGCCCGAGCGCTGCCTTGCCTTTCTTGTCCGCCTTGCCTCCTTTCTTGTCCGCCGCAAGCCCTAAGAGAGGCTTGGGCATCGCCACGAGGGCGATGAAGTGCTCAATTAACGTCGCCTCGAGCTCCGCCTGCTCGGCCGCGGAGCGCGTGGCGTTCGCACTGCCCACGAAGACGCGCAGCAGCGGCACACCCCAGAAGGACTCGAGGGGCGCTGTGTGGATGGCGCCGGCGCTGCCCTTGGCGCCGCCGGCACCGCCCTTGGCGCCGTCGCGGGCGCCGTCGCCACCCGTGGCCGCCGCGCCGTCGTGGGCGCCCGAGGAGGCGTCGAGGATGGTCGAGGGCCAGCCGCTCGGCGCCGGCGGCAGCGGGCGCAGCGAGTCCGCGTACGAGAGGCAGGTCTTGTGGAAGTTGAGTTGGCTCAGCAGCTGCGGCGCGATCCGCTGCAACGTCGCTTGGCAGCCTTGGCTGATGGCGCCGTCGCGCAGCGAGAGGGTGGCAAAGACCGACTCGGAGCGCTTGCGCTCGTACTCGGCGCGCGCGGCGGGTGCGCGCAGCTTGAGGTGCCACATCGAGTGCCGCAGCGCCGTGGGCAGCTCCGTGTTGAGGAGCCAGAGCAGCTCGTCCTGCGCCGCTGGCCAGCGGTCGAGCAGCGACGAGGCGCTCACACTCGCCAACTCGAGGATCGCGCCGACCTTGGTCGAACTGCGCTGGACGCCTATCGAACCTTCATCGCCCTCGTCGTCGTCCGCATTTTGCGTCGGCCACGTCGGGCCCGGGCCACGCCGGCCACCCATGTTGCCGCCGCGCTTGGAGACCAGCGATTCGGAGGCGCCGTCGAGCGCTGCATCGAGAGCGCGCCAGGTCGCGTCACGGCAGCGGGCGTAGACCTCGGTCCCAAGCAGCTGCGTGCGCACGCGGTTCACGAGCGCCTCCTGCTCAGCCTGCGAGAGCTTGCCAAAGCTCGGCTGGCCCACCTCACGGAGATTGTCTCGCACGCCGCTGTAGAGCGCGCCCGCCAGCGAGCGGAACTCTGCCGAGTCAGAGATCTGGGAGCGCACGTCGTTGAGAAAGGCGCCAGCGCCGTGCGACACATCGTCCCTGGCTGAAGCCCTCGCGCGCTCAGCCATCGAAGCGCCGTTGCGGAATGTCGCGTGGTATTTCAATCTTGACGCGAAATTATTTATTTATTGGCACAAATCAAGGAACCGAAAAGTGTCGATATCCAGGAAGCATTCACATTCCTAGTTCAAAACCAAGACAGCGCCGTCCTGCAGTTGCGAGGGTGGAGGGCGCGGCTCTGCACGCGACGCTGTCGGCCTGCTCGTTGGGCCCGATCCGGTGCCGATCCGATGTCGATCATCCTCGCGTCGCCGCCGGCTGTGATCGATGAAGATCTATGTCGGAAATGCATCGGCTCTCTGAAGACGGGTGCCGCCGGCAAGGAGTACGAAGCCAAAAAGGATTCGATTGCCTTCCGCGACGTGCAGCTCTTGCGTCTCTCGTACCAGAACCTCTTGAAGATGGACAACTTGGTGGGATTCGATAAGCTCGTCAAGCTGCAGCTCGATAACAACATCATCGAGAAGATTGAGAACCTCTCGCACCTTACGTCTCTGACGCAGCTAGACCTCTCCTTCAACAACATCAGCGAGATTGCCGGCCTCGATAGCCTGACGAGCCTGACCTCACTCTCGCTCTTCTCCAACCGCATCACGCAGCTCGGTGGGATGGACACGCTATCGAAGCTGCAGGTGCTTTCCGTCGGCAACAACCTCCTCTCGCAGTTGGATAACATCATGTACCTGCGCCCCTTCGAGGAGCTTCAAGCCGTCAATCTTGTGGGGAACCCCTTTTGCCAGGAGGAGGAGTATCGGCGGTACGTGCTGGCCCATTTGAAGCACGTCAAGTATCTCGATTACCGGCTCGTCGATCAGCAGGCCGTCTCGTCTGCCAAGGAGCAGTACCAGGACGAGCTCCTCGAACTGGACGAGACCGAGGGGAATAAGGAGACGCAGGCGGTGGCGGACGAGGAGAAGGCGAAGCGGGTCGCGCTGCATCTGAGCGCGAATATGAGGGGCATGGACACCATCTTCGAGGACATCATGATGAAAGGAGATGGGGACTTCGGCGAGCGCCTGCGCTCGCTACAACCCTTCCAAGAGCCCCTCCAGCAGCTCCGCGAGCAGGTGGAGGCACTGGCTGCCGATTACGTCGCGACGATCATGCTACACAAGGACGCGAAGCACAAGGAGAAGGACGACTTCAGCATTGCCATGGAGTACGCGAAGGCCGAGGCGTCCGAGGAGAGCAAGGCGGAGATCGCGCAGTACAACGCGCTCGTGAAGCAGTCGTTGATCGAGGCCGGGGGCGAGATCCCACCGGCGACGCTTCAGATGCTCTACAAGGCGAACGATGCCCTCTTCGAGCGGCTGATGGATCTCGAGGTGTCCTCGTCCGAACGGTACGCCGAGGCCATCTCCAAATTCGAGTCCTCGTTTGACGAGCTCTCGAAGCGCACTCAGGAAGAGTTGCAAGTCTTCACCGGCAAGTTGCGCGAGCTCGAGGCAGCCTACCACGAGCGCGTCATCGCGGCATGCACCGAGCTGCTGGAGAGGGTGGCCTCGGATAACGCGAGCAACTTGCCTGATGACGCACGCGCACTGCTAGGGGACAAGGAGGCCCCTATGGCCATGGTGAACGGGGCCCACGACGCTCGTGTGGCACGGCTCGACGCGAAGGAGGATGAGCTTCGGACGCTCGAGCAAGGCGCGAACCAAGCGGCCGCCAAGGCCGCCATGGATGCTGAGTACGTGCGCAACCGCACGCGCGTCGTTGAGATTTGGAACCTGTCGGCCCAGAACAAGGCTGAGCTCAAACTAGGCGAATGGGACAATTGATCCAGCGAATCGTGACGCATCTATTTCATGGTCGATCCGCCCTCGCTACGCCCGCGCGGCACGCACTCACATTTGCCGCGGCATGTGCTAGGGGCGATGGGCCGACGGCGTTGGCCCCTGCATAGCATGTGGTGCCGCGGCACCTCTCGGAGATAGCTGCAGGGTTGCATGGCGTGGGTCGCGCGCCCACTGGCTACGGCCTACGCTAGACATGTGCCCAAGTCCGGCAAGTGTGGAATTGTGTGCCGGAACGCTTTTCACAGGAAACATCAATGATCAAACACCCGCAAGAAATGTACCACCACATTACCAATTGTTGGTTTCGTGCGCGAAGGCCGAAGTCGAGCGCGCGATTACAACTCATAAGTCATACACGTCGACACGGCTACATAGGGTGGGGGTAGGGTAAAAGTGAGGGCATTTTGGCGTAAGACGGTAAAAGTGTGCAGCTGCACATGATTCGCGTAAAACGGTAAAAGTCCTCGTGCCTCCGTATCCAGGGTAAAAGCAGGGTAAAAGCCACTTTTACTGAAAGCACCAGTAAACTTCGCTTAAACAGCCGAGCGTGAATGTAATTCATGAACAGGAGACTTCGCCGGTCCTGTATTCCTGCATTGCGTGCCCGACCGAGACGCACTCCTTCGGACATGGAGCCTCCGTCCACTCAGTGTTTGATTGCGGTAAAACGGTAAAAGTGACTCACAGGATATGGGCGTATAGCGGTAAAAGTTGCCACTTGGCGAGATTCTCGTAAAACGGTAAAAGCTTCGGACCCTCCGAAAAAGCTACCCCCACCCTATGCACGGCTAACGCCTAACCGCCAAACTCGCATCCACAAAGCGCGGAAATCCGACAAAAGCGACATTTAACGGCGACAATCCGTTCCCGTACCGATCCGGTTAGAGGGGCTGACCGCCACGCCGCGGGGCGTCGCGCCGCGGTCCGCGATATCGTGCAGCACTATGTTGATTGTTGAATCCTTGAAACACCATATTAACCATATATACGGCATGATATACGCTATACGGTAACATCAAGTAACATCTACCGGGAGTGAGGGTTGAAACCCTCCCCCAAGGTCAAAATCTCGCGCACCACTATGTTGAAACACCATACTTAGGGTTCAACTACCTGAGTGTTGAAACCTTCCCTCAGAAGGCCAAAATCTCGCGCAGTGCAGATTCCGCGTAACTCTTTAAGTAAGTAAGTAGTAACCCATCATGCCAAGTACAGGCAGCGTACACGTGGCGAGGGGGGCTCCCCCAGGCATACTAAGCGTGTACTGTGTTTCCGCGTACTCTTTAACTCAGTAGGTATCTCGACCCGAACCCCGTATTGTTCCATGGTGTGTCTGTGTCCCAATATAAACTCACTCACTCAGAATCACTCACTGCTACAATGACCAATGACCAATGACCCCGTGACGAGCCGGGTATTCCGAATTCCCGGTGTCGACAAGAAACACGTTCGATCTCGGAGGCGCGTCCGAAGAGCCGCATGCAGCACGACCTTTTTTTTGAGGACATGTGGAACTACAAATGCCCGAAACGAAACCTCATCAGCAACAAGTCAGGAACAAGGAATCGCAATTCCTGTGCCTTGCACACAAGTGATCTTACAAGTGATCATGCCTCTGGCGACCGCCGCACTGCTGATCACAATAGCAGCGAATATCGCGAACAACAGCTCAGCTGGCTTCCGCAGTATTGAAGTGTACATCGGCACGAAACAGTACGAAAGTGCTCGGGTTGGCACGCACGAGACAGTGGTGACCAAGGCAGGGACCAAGGGCAAGGTGGTCGATACCAAGGGCTCTTGGCACTCTCAGTCTGGCCAGGACAAGACGATCGCAAAGCTTCATGGGCTTAAGCGCGGCGGGTTCTTCATCGACCTGGCCTCGAACGAGCCTATACACCTCTCCAACACGCGCACCCTGGAGCGAGATCTGGGCTGGAATGGTGTTTGCATCGATGCAAATGCAGAGCTGCTCCAGAAATCCATCAAGTATCGTACGTGCCGCTGCGTACAGGCGGTCGTAACTGACCAGTCTGGGGACACGGTCTCCTTCACCACGCCCGTACATGCTAGAAGTACCGCCATGAGCAACAGTGCAATTGACACACGTTCGGGCTTCGGCTCAGTTGTGGGGTTGCTCCAAGTGGATCCCACCCATCCCACGCCTGGCAAGCTTGGATCCAATCGAGCTGGTTGGAGGGAGCAGCAGCTTGTGACCGTCGCCCTCCAAGACCTGCTGCGCTACGTGAACGCGCCGAGCGTCATCGACTATCTTTCGCTCGATGTCGAAGGTGCGGAAGAGAGTGTCCTGGGACCTAACTTTCCATTCGCACAATTTACCTTCCTCTCCCTGACGGTTGAGCGTCCGAGCAGCACGCTGCGCGAGCGGCTGCGAGCGCACTCGTACCTATTTGTGGGCGAGCACGGCTGTTACGGCGATCAGCTCTGGGTGCATGCCTCGTTTGCGAGCCAAGCGGAGCGCGTGCTGCAGCTTCCACAGCCACTCAGCCCAACGCGCGACGCTGGAAGGGAGCTATGGTTTGCCAACTGCTCGGTCAGAGGGTCACCATCGGAGCACGCGTTGCACACTCATATGACGTCGATCAACAGCTGAGAACAGCTGAGGAGGTATTTCACTGGTTCTACACCTGTGTGTTCGTGTGCATGTGTTCGTGATGATTTGTATCGCATGTGCGGATGTGCACAATTAGTGCACAATCATGCCGCTGAGGCGCGAGGGATGCGCCGGTGCGCATATCTGAGAGTCTGAGTCCGACTCCGAGTGTCTCCATCGACACGGTGTGCATTGTTCAGACGCGTCTTCATGGCAAGATTGTTCCGCGCGCTTCCGCCCGCGTTATTGTGGATTGACCCGTCTTCGTAGCGGTACTAGATCGTTCGGTTGACTTTCCGTGGGTTTCGCGTCGTATTAATCCCAGGTTCTACTTGACCGGGCGTTAAATACGTAGTTACACTTGCGTGACTGTATAGAGCGTACACGACGAACCTCGAACGCACCGCGACGGCCGACGCTCGCCGCGCCGGTAGACCGTAGTCGAACCTAGTCGTAGTAAACGACATGCAACCCACATGCACGCTTTCGACGGGTCGCGACTCGCGTTCGCAAGGCTTCAACGAGCTTCATCACTCACGGTGGGACCGTCCGACGCGCGCGAAGGGCGGGGGCAGTGCCGCTGCCCGCACCCGTGACGCTGCCGGGTGGGAAACGGGCAAACGGCCGCGACCGGACCGCGCGCGAGTGGCGCGGCGGGGGCGCCGGCTTCGGCCTTCCCGCGCAGCGCGCTTTTCCGCACCGTCCGCGACGCACCACGCTGTTCTGCCTACAGAGGCCCTTACTTTGCGGTTGCAAGCTCCACGGACGAACCGTCGCCACGGATACACGAAAGACCATCGTTTGGGAAGGGTAGGCTCAGGTAGCCATGTCTTTCGACGAAACTCGAATGCGTCAGACCGTCCCAATCTCGAGCTCTGGCTGAGATCGCATGTCTTTCGACGACACTCGAATGCGTCAGACCGTCCCAATCGCGAGCTCTGGCGGCAGTGGATCCTCCTCCACGATGCCTGCCGCCTGGTCGATGAGCGCACCTGCCTCGGCCTCGCTCACGCCGCCGCCCTTGGAGGCACGCACCAGCTGCGCATACGCTCCGTTGCGCCGCAGCAGTTCATTATGGGATCCTTCCTCGACGATCACGCCGTGCGCGAGCACGATGATGCGGTCGGCATTGCGCGCTTGTGCGACTTTGTGCGTCGTGAAGAGCACTGTGCGCTCGGCGGCTGCGCGCGCGATCGCCGCTTCCACAAGCTGCTCTGACTCGGGGTCGAGTGCGCTCGTGGCCTCGTCGAGGAGCAGCAGCGACGGGTCACGCACGAGAGCCCGCGCGAGGGCAACACGTTGCTTCTGCCCGCCGCTCAGCGAGGCTCCCGCGGCGCCGATGCGCGTGTCGAAGCCCTGTGGAAGTCCCATGACGAACTCGTACGCGTTCGCCTCCTTGGCGGCCGCCTCGATGCGCTCCATCGGGCAGTCGACGAGCCCGTAAGCGATGTTCTCTCGCACGGTCGTATTGGGAAATAGCGGAGGCTCCTGCTGCACCCACGCGATCTGGCGGCGGAGATCGGCCTCGTCCATCGTCAGGACATCCTGACCATCGAGCAGCACGCGGCCGCGCCCCGCGGCATAGAAGCGCAGCGCGAGCGCAAAGATGGTCGACTTGCCACTGCCCGAGCCGCCCACGATCGCAAGGCGCTGCCCGCCGGGGACGCGTAGGCTCAGCTTCGAGAGCACGCGCTGCGTTGGGCGCGACGGATACGTGAAGCTCACCGACTCGAAGATGAGCTCGCCGCGGCGCGGCGCCGCTAAGCTACCCGACGCCAGTTCGACTAGCGCCGGTGCCGGTGAGGTGGTCGCACCAAGGGCGGCGGCGGCGGCGGCGGCGGCGGCGGCGGCGGCGGCGGCGGCGGCGGCGGCGGCGACGCCCGTGCTCACTAGAGGGATGACGAGCCCGCTGGTGGTTACACTGGTGGTTACACCGACGAGCCCGCTGGTGGTTACACTGGCGGAGCCAACGGGCGCCAGTACAGCGCTCAGCCCAAGGTCGAGCGGGCGCGGTTCGAGGTAGTCGAAGACCTCAGTCGCCGCTCCAAGGGCTTCTTGGATGCGGCTCCATTGGTCCGCCACGTCACTCGACGCCTCCGAGATGAAGGTCACGTAGAGTACGAAGGAGGTGAGGCTCTCCTTGGGCAAGAGGCCCGCCGAGACGAACGCGGCGCCCAGCGTCAGGATGCCAAACAGCAGGAACGCGTTCACGGCACCATTGAAGACTCGCGAGAAGCCGTACACCGCCCCCCTCTCAGTGTCCAGCTGCAGGAGTCGGTTGAGCTGCTGGACGTAGCGCTCCCGTTCATACGCCGCGTTGCCATGCGAGCGTACCACCTTGATGAGGGAGAAGCACTGCTCGGCCACGCCCGATGAGGTCGCGAGCGCGTCCTGCATCTCCTGCGAGACGCGCCGCGAGAACTTGGAATAGTAGTGCGCGAACACGCTCCGAATGGCCACGCCACACAGCACGAGCGCTGCGAGCCGCGCGTTGATACGGACGATGATAGCGATGCCCGCGAGCGACTGGATGACTTGACGCAGCACGATGTTGACGTTGAGCGAGAGCACGTCGCCCAGCTTGACGCAGTCGGTGGCAAGCCGTGACGAGAGCTCACCAGGCCCCTGTTCATCGTGGAACGCTTGCGGCTGCTGCAGCAGGCATTCGAAGAGCGTGGCCCGAAGGCGCTTGACCAAGCGCGCGCCGCAGAGCCAAAAGGTGAAGCCGCGTAGCCCGGTAAAGATGGCAGTGGCCACGCCGACCCCAGCCATTTGGAGCAGTGCCAAGCTCAATGACGCGCCACCACGCGTCTCAAGTCCGAGGGCTGTGTTCAGAGCGGCCCCTTGCAACGCTGGCAGGAGCGCATCGCAGGAAGCCGCGATGGTAAGCGACACAAAGGCGACGAAGAGCAACGGTAAGTCTGGCTTGCACAAGCGCAGCAGTGTAGGCCACGGGGTGCCACGCCTCTTCTTTGGAGCAGTCTCCGCCGGGGCTACAGTCATCACCATGGGTTCGGCACGACGGCTTTGCGACGCAACGAGAAGCACCTTACCAGTCGTCACTGCCGATGGATAACCAGGAGACGGTCGCACGCTGGTCGAATAAGCAACAGCCGCGTCCGCGCAGACGGCGGCAGCTATTACGAGCCGCAGCATCCTGGCCTGGCGGGGCGGCGCCCACACGACTCGCCCACGTGTGAGCCGTGAAGAGCGCGCGCCGCGCCCGCGCCCTCGACTCGCCCTCGTGTGAGCTGTGAAGAGACCTACTGTAGGAAGGAAAGTCACGTCCGATAGGAGTAGGCTGATGCTGCTGCTCCCCCAAAGGGCTTGACTTGACTTGCCTTGAAAACACCGCCGAAGTCCCGCACCCTTCGCCCCCATCTCCTGGTCGCATCGGGAGGCCCCGATGCCGCCGAAGAGACACGACCCGCGCGCCAAGCGCTTCGACATCGGCGAGTATGGTTCGGGCTCGGCACCGGTGGAAAAAGATGCGTCACTTTCGTGGCGCGACGACCCTGAAGAGACGCTTTCTGACTGGCGCATTGTGGTGGAGGTGCCAGCTCTCAAAATAAAAAACGTATACCATGTGCACAAGGCCATGATCGCCGGCGGTCCACGCAAAAGCGACTACTTCGTGCGACAGTGCCGTAGTGGTGGCGGTGCTTCGCAACTCGCAGAGGCGGTGCGTAGCGAAAGCAAGCTGGATCTCGAAGCTGAGGCTGCAGAGGCGATTCCCGACTTTCTGGACTATGTGTACACTGGCAGTCTCAAGGCGACCAAGGAGAATGCGTACGCGCTTCTCCACCTGGCCGAGTATCTGGGCAACCCGCCGCTCTATGCCGAGGTGAAAGATTTCATCGAGGCGGGCCTCCAAAGTGAGTGGAACTTCAAGTTTGCTCCAAAGTTGGTGGCGAGCTCGAGTCTTTTCAATCAGGAGAAGCTCGCGGATGCCGCTGTGCAGGTCGCTGCCGAGCACCTCGAGGACTATTCAGAAAGCGTCACATTTCCAGAGACAGTCGATGGTGATTCTGCCCCCTACCCCCCAGAGCTTCAAGATCTGCTTGCTCTTCACCCCGCATTATTTGCACGTGTCGTCACATCCGATTTCAGACCAGATGCAGATTTCTCCGGACGGTATGGTGATTTGTCGTGGTGCGTGGTGCGCCTTGTCGCGGACTACTGCAATCGGCGCGCGGACATCGACGGGAGCTTTTTCGAATCGGTCGTTGATGACGACTTCCTGAGCCACCTCGGCAGCGATGCGACGATGTCGCTGCTAAAGGCAGTCCTCAAGCATCCTGCCAGCGACAGCCTCACGAGACTGCGGGACAAGTGCATCCAGAAGGCGGGCGAAGACTGGCAGAATTCACTTTTGCCACTTGCGAGGCAGGAGAAGCGTCGGCGCGCTGAGGAGAGAGCCGCAGCAGCCGCAGCGGCACAGCCACAGACGGCTTTCAGACCACAAAGGCGCCGAAAGGCAGTGGCGGGAACTTCCACCGAAGCGACGGGTGCGGCAACGGTGCTGGCACCGGCCGTACTGCCGCTCGGGTCTGAGCTGCCTGCAGAGATACAGCTCCAGCTACTTGGCAACATGCTACTGCAAGAGGGCGGCGAGGGCTCCTTTGATGAGCTGTAGGATTGTGCGTGAAGCACGAGACACGGGTCGTGGGTCGTCAATCTCCGGGTAATCTCCGAGCCTGATCTAACTCTGCTCGAGAGGCCGATCCGCTCCGATCCGCGCCTCCACGCCACGCGCCCCCCGGCACAGGGGGGTGGGCGCAGGCTGGCACGCGCCCGCATCCGGAGAGAGGGGGGCAGCCGCCTCCTTGTTGGTAACTTCCTATGGTCATGACGTTCGTCGCGTCCCTGCGTAAACGCAGCGTCGGGTGCGTATACGCGAGATAGTGCGTTTACGCACCCGACGCCGCGTTCACGCACACGTGCTTGTACGCGGGTGTGGGTGCGT
>ENA-UOXK01000699-UOXK01000699.1-mixed-culture-metagenome-genome-assembly--contig:-NODE-699-length-25329-cov-38.634011_pt1 | contig 25329 bp, 13 predicted proteins | sample MGYA00238160_ERZ761638 | MGnify/ENA primary metagenome ERZ761638 (study PRJEB28912, sample SAMN08777098) | mixed culture metagenome | isolation source: Freshwater growth medium | place: USA...
GGCCAAAGTGAAGATACAAATGTATCTCGATGTATCTTGATGTATCTTGATGTATCTTGATGTATATGAACGGGACACATCAAGATACATGCAAGATACATGCACGATACATGCACGATACATGGGATACGTATCCTGATAACAAACCCCCCCAAACTCGATAACAAACCCCACGTCACCCCGGCGCAACCGGCACCACTGGATAGCCCCGAGTCGGGGCATCATCCCCATCTTCTTGTTCTTGATCATCGCGGCGCCGCGGGGCTTCAACATCGTGCCTTTTTCAGGAAGTCTACAGTACGGCAATGCAACACGGCTCCAGGCCGACGATGGGAGCGATCGGGGGCATGCGCGATGGCTGTTCCGACGGGCCAAGGTGTCGGTAGGGCCTGGCGACCGCCGGCGCCGCGCGTCGAGCACGCGCGGCCTTTCTTCGACGAGTTTTGGCGTTTTGGGCCTGACAAGGGCACGTCAATCGATTTTGGCCAGGCAACAAAGGCGGCTGAGACGGCTGCGGCAAGAGTGGTCGAGGGCGTTTGCCGTTTCTGCGGTGCGCGCCACACACCTCCATATCTCACGCATGCGCGCGCTCGCGACATACAGGTGTGTCGTTGACTGCGGCGCGAGAGGCAGACGAGTGGCGGGAGCAGCAGAGGGAGGTGCCTGCAGGGCAATCGGAAGTGCGCTGGTCATCGGCAGCAGCAGGCGATGACGGGAGCTGATCGTCCACTGGCGGCAGGCGAGGCGAGCGGGAGTTGAGCTCTGAACGGCGTGAATGAGGAGGTTCCAGTCCTGCGCCTTCATTGTGCTGCAGTACGGGCCTTCTCTCCCACGCTGGTCATCTCGACGAGCGTGACGCGTCGTCGACCGGCCTCGAGCTCCTCGGTCGAGGCGCCTATGTGTATGTCTCTCCCTCTTTCTCTCCCCCAATCCCCCCATCTTATGCCTGACGCCACGGTCGATCTCGAGCCGATTTCCTCTTCGGCGTAAGAGTGGCGCTCATCGGCTCGAGATCGGCCCGTTACTTCTCACCTACTTGTTCTCCGAGGGCACGTATGTCAGCACTTATGACGTGTCACCTCTAGATGGACCCCCTCCGTCATCTCCGCCCACTCCCGTCCTCCCCTGCTGGCTTCCGGAGCACATTCGATAGGCTTCCGTATGGTTGTCTGTTGTTTATTTATAGACTTGACTTGACTTGACTCGTCCATTTCGTAGATCGTACTGTACGCGGAAAGTTCTGTAGGAATTACCGTAGTATTCGCGCTGTCCCGGCTCCCCCCGGTGTCTTTCTACCGGAACCCGGTACCCTGGCTCCCAGCCTCGGAAGTTGCTAATTAACACGCCGCGAAAAAGTGTAACGAAACTGGTACCGGTAGGTGTGAAAAGGCAAGTCCGCGGGCCCGCAAGGCCTGAAGGCGACGCGCCTTCTTTCTCGCTTCAACGGGTTCGTAGAAGGAGTTGACGTTCCATCCCTCCGATCCGACCAACGTCAAAGTATCCGTGCTGATCATGGGTGGCAAGGCGAAGCCGAAGAAGCACACAGCTGCGGAGCTGGCGGCGAAGGACAAGGCGGCGAACACGTCGGTAGGCGGCGGAAAGGATGGGATCAAGGAGCGCGATGCGAAAGCCAATCTTACCAAGGAGTGCTTGGAACCGGGCTGTGTAGGCATCAAGATCACTTCGATGACGGTCATGAAAACCCATTGGGCCACGAAGCACTGCACATGCAGGCGAGAGCCTTGCGAGTGCTTCCCGATGGAGAAGTATGAGCCGATCTTCTGTGTGAAGGTCGAGGCCGTTCAGACGCACCACAACCAGGCGGCCACGCTCGCCTCGAATAAAAACGCCTCCAAAGCTGTGCGCGACAAGCTCAAAGCGCAGCAAGCCGCCGCTGCCATCGTCGACGCTGCAAAGCAGGGCAAGATGGTGAAGGAGTTCACCAAAAAACAGGCCGGGCCGAGCAGCAACCCTGGTTGAGTGGCCGAAACCCTTGCACGTGTCGCATCCGTTCGATAAGCTGCCGCCAGGCGGACCGGCACGTTCTCTCTGCATGGCGTCCTCTGTACCATTTGGGGCGGTTCCCGCGCATGTCGTGTGTCCGGGCGTGTCGTCCACGGACCTCTCGCCATGTGTGTGTGTGCAAGTGCTGCGCGCCCCCATCTCGCCTGGTTAGGATCAGCGGGTTAGCGTTAGGTCATATCAGCTTTATGTTGAACAAAACAAAAGTGGCATTTGGGGCAAAAGGGGCTTTTCCGTTCCGTCGGCGGTCCCGGGGTGATGTTTGTGCCAGGGGGACGAGGGAGACACATGTGCAGGGGTTTGGGCCAGGGTATCCGGTTGGGGCGACCCACGGTCCGTCGTCGCTGCTTCGATTTCCCTCGACTCTCATCGATCACCTCCTTATCTTCTTCTGGAGCACCCCCGCCTCCCTGTCGTCGAGTGCATGGACTGTGAGGACGAGGGGAACATTGGTAAGAGGGTCGCACGTCAGCACAGCACCTCGGCAAGAAGGCAAGAAGATCCAGGGAAAGGCTCTCTGGGCTCACTTTTGCGGCTGTTCTTCTGCTCTTCGAGCTTGGCATAACGGTCCTGCAGCCTGGCGACCGAGCCAACCGTCCGTTCCTCATCGCTGCATGCGGCGGCGCTGCTGCTGCTGCTGCTGGCTGCTGCTTTCGTGGGTGACTTGCCGCTCCTGTCCACCACTCCGTCGCCCTCCATTCCACGGCCTCCACACTCTGCGATCGCCTTCCACGACTTGATGAGTTCAGCACTTATGCTGGCGACAGCCACTGCGTCAGACTTTCGGAGCTTGCTGACGGTGACTCCAATCTGCGTCGCCTGCAAAGCAGAGAGCGTCATGCGCATGCATTTCAAGGATGAGAGGATGTTCTGCGCTGAGTGGAGTGCAGCTTGCTCTTTCGCCCGAACGTCCGCCAGCTGCTTCAAGATCGCCTGCTGCTGTGCGTGCGCGGTGCTCTGCTCAGCGAGCGCGTGCTTCAGCGCGTCGTGAAGCTCCGCCACGAGCAGGACTGAAGTGTGCGACATCGATCGATTTTCACAAGCCAAGTCAAGTCAAAACACAGGTCCAAACCCGCGGGGAAGTCAAGTCAAGTCTTCCGCAGGGTTGACTGTTGTTTATGTATGTCCATCTCATACGCCCCCGCTACACTCGTACTTTCGGATACTGTGTACGCCACTTCGCCAATGTATCCTGCTATGTGTCGGGCAGAATATCGTGCGGCTCAACGTACATCCACTCACCGGGCTGCAGCGCGAGCCGCTCCGCTTGCAACGTGCCCACGCCCATCCTCACGAGGCGCAATGTCCGATGCCCTGAATGCAACGTCGTCCTTCGGATTTGCCGATTCATGCCTTCCTCGAGCGTGAACTCCAGCCACGTCGAATTGCTCGGATTGCAGGATGCGACGTGGCTAGTCCCGGGCAGCCCTGCTTCGGTCGACGTATACTCGAGTCGGCGGATGCGGCACGGGCGCGTTGCCCGGCCACGGATGCATAATCCGCCCGCTCCCATGGCAGCAAGTGCAGCGTCACTCGGAGTGCCTGCTACAAGGACGTGGTACCGTTTAGAAACACCGCCTTGCAGCACGCGGTTGCACAGAACGCCATCGTCGGTGAGCAAGAGTAGTCCTTCGCTGTCGCGGTCGAGACGCCCAACGTTAACGAGGCCCGCAGGGAGATTCAGTGTGAGGAGCGTTGTGCGGCCGCGCGCGCCGGCCTCATCGACGAAAGAGCACAGCGTATTATACGGTTTGTACAATGCAATTACATTGCCAGCGAGCTGTCGCACGGGTTGTTGCTGCGATCCTGCGCGGCGTGAGTACCGCCATAGCAAGAGCACGACGCCGACCAGTGCGGCGGCGGCCAGCGCCTTGTCCTCGCCTCGCAGCATTCGAAGATTTCTCGGGACGCGAGGAATCTGTGAATAGGACTTGTCCGCACACCCCGCCTGGAAATTTCGGCAAAAAGAAAAAGTGGAGATAAGGCCCTTCTTTGAATTCACGGCGGCTCTTCACGCTCACGCGAAGCGCGATCATGGAGCTCGCTCGCTAGGGAAAGCACAGTACGCCCCGCCCCGAGCATCGCATTCCGTCGGACTCGATCGTGGTCGATGACGACAGTCGTGCGCGTCCGAAATGTGGATGGCCTGAACTCCAGCCACTTGAAAAGGTGCGTGCCACCTCCAGCAGACATGAGCTCTCGCATTTTGAACAGAATGCTCACCTCGCGCAGGATTTTCCAATGCCATGGCGATGTATTGGACGTGAGGATAGATGGGTATGCGAGCTCACATCCCTACTGCATCCATAGATCGTGTCCTGACTCAACGCTTCTGTCCATAGGTCGACTGGGCTTCTCCAATTCGCCAATAGTGAAGCGGCCTTAAGCGCTCTCTTGTACGATGGCAGCACCTATTATGAGCGCATCCTCGCCGTTGAGCTCTTTGAAGTTGCTGGCATGGCTGTGCAAGACATCACGATCGCCGATGCTCTGAGGCGCATCCTTGAGGAAGTTGAAGCTAGCCGCAGTCAGCTGCGGCAACTCCAGGAGCTCATCCGGGGTGCCGCCGTCAACGGCACCTCTCCGACACTCGAGCTTGTCAGGAGTCGTGACTCAGCCAGACAAGCTCACGTCGAGCAGCTATCACGAGCCGTTCGTGTCGGTGAAGACCACGGGGAGCGCTACCAGCTCCTGCAGGATGAGACCGCACATCTACTCGACCCGGCAACTGCCCAAACGCCCGTGCAGCAGCAACGACTTGAGGCCCTGCAGGGCTCGCTGCTTCCGTCCGTCGGGGGTTACTTGCAGCGGCTTCCGAGCTTGCGTGATGAGCTTGCCGACCTTCAAGCATACCTCAGCGGCCAGCTCCCGAACACAGCGCTGCTCCATACGCTCCATGCCGAGTGGGAAAAGGCTGCGGACGATCTACACGAAGCCAGCCACGCTGAGAAAAAGCGACGGCCACCTCCCGGAGCAGCGGAAGCTACCGCCCAGGCCAGGCGCGAGCTGCAGCAGGCGGAAGCCAAGCTGCGTCACGAACGCATGCGCATCTGGCGTATGGCCACGCACTTTCCTGAGCTCCTCGCACAGGAACAGCTGCTTCGCCTCGGTGCCATCGACGGAGCGGCTATCCAAAGTCTTCTTGTAGAGCGTGAGCTCGATCAGTATTCAGAACTGCAAGTGATTGCTGATCATCGGAGCTCGCGCCATCGCATCTTTAGTGCCGAGTTCGGAACCGATTCGCATGGCCGTTCGACTGCGTGCGTGCTCAAGGAGTATGAGCTGGATGCCGCTGGTAGGGAGTGGAAGCGTCTGGTCGCCGAGGTGGAGGCTCTGCGTAAGCTACAGCATCCTCACATCGTACAAGTCGAGGCAGTCTTTCAACCCAAGAACCCACCGACACCGATGCCTGTCGCGTACGTTCAGCTGCCATTTTACGCGAACGGTGATGCCGCTTCGTGGCGTGCGCGCTTAGCGCCCGAGCTCTGGAAGCGGCGGCGCGTGCTCATGCAGCTCGCACAGGCACTCGATCATCTTCACACGCACGGCTATGCGCACGGAGATCTCAAGCTCGAGAATGTGCTCATCTCATCTCAGGAGACGGCTCACTTGGCTGATTTTGAGGGTGTGCGCGAGCAAGCTCCTTGCGCTACCAGCCTTTGGGTCGCTAGTGTGGCCAGCTCGACCTTCGGCGTCGTCACAGCCAAGTACATTGCACCCGAGATGCGCTCGAGCGAAGCATGCGCACAGCCTACGGCCGCAACTGACATGTACGCCTTCGGAGTCTGCTCGCTCCTGATGTGCTGCGACGAAGGAGACTTTACTTTCAGCCCGCCTCCAACCGAGCAACTTCAGCGCTGGTCAACTGCTTCTGCCTCTTCGAAGGGTGGCGATCATCTGCCCTCCTTTCTAGACGGCCTTCTTGACCTCGACCGACCGCCGGCCACCAACCTGGCTGATGCTCTGCAGCGGCGGATGAGCGCGGCGGAGGCATTGCGGCATCCGTTTCTGGACACGGGCGCCGAGCGCCAGGCTCTGGCGGAACAGGAGCGGCTCCAGCGTCAGCATCGTTGGGAAGCAGCGGAACGCCAGAGACTGCTTGACAAGCAGGAGGCCGTTGTCAAGCATGCGGAGGCAGCAGTGGCGCAGGAACATCAGCGGCTCGGCGCGGCCAAGGCGGCACTGCTGCAGCGCACTGCGGAGGCGGAGCGTGGTATTCGAGAGGCGGCTGAGAGTGCTAGTCAGCTTCAAGACCAGAAGCGCAGGGCGGAAGGTGAACTCTTGCAGCTTTCACAGAACCTGGCAACTCAGGACGCGCGACTCAAGCAGCTGCGGGACGAAGAGGCGAGGCGGAAGCAAAGCGCGCCAGGCGTGGTGCTTTGGCTAGAGCTCGCTGAGAACTGCGTGTCGGAGCAAGCAATCAGAGCTTTCTTTGATGCTCGGCAGCGGCGCTCAAACGGGCATCTTCGCGTGGCGAGCGCGGTGATGGTGCAGAAAGAGACTGCGCTGCGTGCGTTCAAGAAGAGCTCAACGTTCAACATCGACCCGCTGCAGGCATACCAGCATGCGAAGGGATATGGCGGGTGCGACACGCTGCTCTTCCACGGGTGCTCGCAAGAAGCGGCCGCCAATATCGAGCACGAGGGGCTTCTGCTCCGGTATGCGGCCCCGGGCATGCTTGGCAAGGGACTGTACGGTGCACCTGATCCAAACAAGTCGAAGGGATACTGCAAGGGCGGCACCAATGGCAACTTTATGTTCATCTGCCGCTTCAATCTGAGTGGTGCACAGCATGCTGGGCCTTCCACTGCTCATAGGAACACGCTGTACGACGAATTCTGCATCTACGACGAGTCCCACGTGGTTGTTCTCTGGTTGCTGAAGCTAGCATAGTGACTACACACGATTCGATTAGTGAAGACGAGCCGCTTTGGGCTTCTGCGTGCGCGGTTCGGGCGATATTTGTTATTTCCCCTCAGATGCGAGCGATGCCTTTCTGATTGCTTACCATCTGAGAGATTATAGTTTATACGGCTGGTGCGAGAATGCGGCGGGGTTCGCTCGGGTTTTAACTTTGTACTTTCGTTCGTAATCTTCGCTTATACGTGCGCTGCCTCGTGTTGTCCGACAGTTTTCATCATACTCACATCTCAGTCCCACACAGGCGGTCCACATGCTGTGCGTAGAAACACGCTGGTGCGTGGCTGCTGGCTCTGCCCCCGCTGTGGAGTGCGGTGCGAGGACCTCGCTCGCCTCTTCACCGCACCCCACCCAGCCACCGACCAGCACTGCTCACCCCCACACCGGCTACGGGCTCCGGAGTACGCACGTTGTGCTCGAACGTTGTGTGTCCCTAACCCCGGCGCTGCTCATCGCCGTTTCATAACCCCACCCCGCCCCATGCATGTACCTTAGATGCAGGACAGACGGTGTTCAGCGCCACGGTGCTCCTCCTGTTGCGTGTCTGCATCTCCGTGGTCCCTCTCGAGTCGGCACTCCAGCAGCTTCCTTCGGCACCTCAGCAGGTTCTGCCGTGCTTCCTTGCCCTTGTGCCTCCATAAGATATGACTTCCCCAGCCCACACCACTGCACATGGAACAGCCAAGCGGCACGGCGACGCACACCTCTTCGCTCTCTCCGCTCATCCTCGCTCGGCTCCACTCCCAGCCCCTTCGGCTCCAACGAGTTTTGTGTCGATTCATGCATGTGCTACAACCCGACTAGCGGCTAAAAGACGGTTTCATCCGCTCGTAGGCGTCCGCGAGCGCCGCCCCTCCGAGCGACGTTAGGATCTGCTTGCAAACAGCATCGGTCAGCAGCTGTGCGCCCTCTTTTGAGTTGACGTCAAGCTTCTGCGAAGTACCACCGCCAGTCAACGCTGCGATCGCATTGAAGCTATCTTTGGCTCTGCCGGCCATCCAGTAGCAGTGAAGAGGCACTGGTTTCACAGCTTGGATCTCTTGCAGCATCCCAGCCGCATCTCTCTTGGGGATCCCAGATGGAGCCCAGGGAGGCCTCTGCGCGTCCCAGTAGTCACGGCCGTAGGATTTCCCGTCGCCACCACGCTTAAGATCAATATCAGAGAGTGAATTGGCAGGAGCGTCACCGATGATGATAATCTGGTCGATGGGACGCTTTTGGTGCTCTGACAGAGCATGCATCAAGCCGACTTCGATCGCCTCCTCACCCCAACCGCCGCGAACGTGGAGCGAATTCAGGAACAGCGATAAATTGTGCGGCTTCAGCTCCCACGTAGATGCCTCGAGGATTTCCTCCATTCGAACGTTGTAGTTTGAGAACCCAGCAAGCTGTAGCTCGAAGCCTGAGACGATACCCTCCTCATCCAAGACCTTCTGGCAGCGATCGAAGAACTCGCCGATGCAAGCCTTGGTTTTCTCGATCAACGAGTCCATCGAACAGGTCACGTCGATCAAAATGAGCGTGCGGCTCGTCGTCGAACTCGCGATGCGGTTGTAGCTCTTGAGCAGCTCGCAGAGCTGTTTGGAGTCATGGCGTCGCTGGTACGAGTGCAGAGCTGTCGCGACTTTATCATGCTTCTCCTTTGCGGATTCAGCCTGAGCAAGTCGCTCCGCTAAGTCATCCGCTGCGCGGGCCGACCGAATCTTCGACATCTCCTGATACAGCTCAGCGTTTGTCACCCACGTCTTGATCGTGTCGGCCGGCGCCATGTCTCCTCCAAAGTCCTGGAGGTGAAGGCTGTTCATCACCATCGAGAACGAGCCCTTCTCACCCTGACGCCCGCTCCGACCCATGATCTGAACCTCCTCCTGCACGTCGCGGGGGAAAAAGGTGAGCAGCACGTGCAAACCACCACAGGTCACCATGTGCTCGTCGTCCACAATGAAATCGACGCCGCGCCCAAAGACCCGCGTCGCTAGCGTGATCTGTCCCTGCCGCGTGGCCTTCGAGACGAGCGAGTCACGCTCCTCCGGCTCCTTCGCCGTGACCTCGGTGAGTAAATTGGCGCCATCTTTCAGCCGTGCGAAGTAGCTCGAGTTGTAGAAGCGATCGAGCTCCTCGATGCTCTCGAAAAAGACGAGCACGGCACGCTTGCCCGTATACTTGTGGTCGGTCGGCTTCAGCCGCTTGACGATCTCGTTGTTGATCGCAATGAAGTGCTCGCCGGAGTTTGACGCCACCTGGACGTCGTCCTTGCTTTTGCTGTCAAAGTTCCTCTGCAGCGCCCCGTACATGGATGGGCAGTAGGTCATGTGCTTGATCAAGATCTGGTCGCGCAGCAGGTCGCGGGCCTCTGGCGGCAGCCTTCCCTCGCGGAGTGTGCCAGTCACGCCAAGGATGAAGTTGTAAAAGGCGGGCACGGCGGTGCTGTACGGCTTGGTGGACGGCAGCAGAGCATATGAAAACTCGCCGCAGATGGCATGCAGCGGCAGCCCGTGCTCGAGCAGCTGGGCCTCCTCGACGCTGCCACGCTCGTGCTCATATAGGTAGACGCAATTCGTCATGTACGAGTAGTTCAGCTGGTCGCTGCGCACCAGGCTGTCCTGCGACTTGTACCACACCCACCCGTTGGTGAGTTCGTAATCGCGGCCGCGAATCTGAGGCTTCTTCTTGAAATCGGCAGCGGTGCGCTGCATCTCGCGGGCTGCTGACTCTACGAACCACTCGTATCCCTTCGCGACGATGGCTTGCTGCGTGAAGAGTGCCTTGTACTCAGCCAGCTCTAATGGGTTCTGCGACGGGTTCGCCCAAATTGCACGCATTAGAGCCGCCGCGCGCTCGTCATGCATCATCAAGCCCGGCCGATAGATGCCGCTGAAGAAACTTGGGTCGAGGAACACATCGACCTCGTCGATGAGCAAGACGCGACGAATAGCAGGCTTCGCGAGCTTGTCGGCTGCGAGCTTCTTGCCCTGCAGCGAGGCGAGCATCTGCTCGCGAATCAGGCCGTGCTTCTCTGTCATGAGGCGCTCGCTTAGCTGCTCGAAGGTGCCATACCGGATGCGCGGTGAGCTCTCATCATAGAGACCGAGTGCGCCAAACAGGTCCTTGAAGGCATCATGGTCGCGACTGGACAGGTTGTTGCTGTAGCAGACGCAATCGACGTGGTAATCGTAGAGGGCAAGGGTCGCAGCAGTCACGGCGAGAACGAGTGATTTGCCCTCTCCGGTGGGCACCTCTGCGAGGTGGTTTTCGAGATGAACCCCACCTTTACCGACAGCTCCGAGGAGGCGCAAGATGCACAGCACCTGCACGGCGTGCGGCTGGCGGATTGCCGCGTCGGCCAAGCTCGAGGTCGGATCGCGCGTTTTCAGATAAAACTGCACGCTCCAGAGTGCACAGATCGCAGCCAGCACCTTAGGCAGGCTGTCCAGCGCGTTTGGTGTGAAGCCAATAAGTGCTCCTGCCTGCTTGGTCATACTCAGCTTTGTGCGCTGTTTGGCCTTAGAGGCGCAATAATTCACCTCTTCGCCAAAGCAGCCCCCACCGAGCGCCCACTTCACGTCGCCATCGTACGTGTCTTTGAACTCATTGTATCGGCGTTCGAGCACCGTCTTATCCATGTCAGGCTCACCTATGAGGCCCGTGAGCACGTCTCCAAAGGCTTGCTGCGTGCGCGCATTGAAGAGCGTGACGCGCAGAGCGGCAAAGATCTCCGAGGAGTTGACAATCGCATTGCCGAGGACAGGATCAATTGATTTGAGGCACGCGCCGAGCATGACCATGCCCTGCGGGAACTTCTTTTGTAGCGCAACCAGAAGCACCTTGATCGCTTCTCGGGCAACGCTCGTCGAGGATGGAATACCATCCTCAAGCTTCTTGAGCCGGATCAAATGCTCGGCTAGGTCCTCGGGAGCACGTGCCGAAGGCAGAGCAGCAATTGCTTGGTCCTCGAGGCGTTTTGCATGGTTCTTCATCTCCTCGTTGTAATCGGCGGCACGTCCACGGCATTCCCGGAACTCGCTCATCTCCATGAGGAACTCGAAGCGCTTAAGTCCCTTGAGGGCTTGGCCTGCTAACGTGTACTTCTGAGTCTGCAGCAGCTTGATGAATTCACCATTGAAGTCCGACACTTGCTCGATCACTCCGGACTTCAAACACGCCCGCTTTGAGCGCACGTCGTCTACCTTCCACGAGAGCTCGTTGACGAGATCGTCCATCTGCTTGCTCAGAGCGAGCTCGAACGGCTCCTTGGGCAGAGGCACGGGATTCTGCGGATCGCGAGGGGCATCAAGCAGCTCCTTTGTCTTGTCGAGTTGAATGCAGATCACGGTGCCGGCGTTCTGCACTCGCGTGGCGTGCGTTGCGAGTAGTCGGATCACATCAGCCGCCGTTTGCTCAGACGACACGCTGCTGGAATCTGCGGACGCGGAGGCCACGGATTTCTTGGGGAGAAGTTGCTCAAGTTGAACGATGAGGTCGAACATGGAGTCTTCACCGGGCTTGCCCTCCCAACGCTGCAGCCGGCGCAGAGCCGTGCCCATTGCATTGAGGTCGGCCGGGCATCGAGCTGGCGTCATGGAGTGCATCTGCAGCGTCTGCAACTCCTTGAGCAGAAGCCCGAAAAGCTCAGTGGCCTGGACGATGGCATGGTGAGCATGTGACCGTGCCGTCTCAAAGTCAATGATCACTTGGTCGTGTCCTCGGCAGTACACGTGATCGTCGACTTGTCTTATGGCCAGCTGGTCGCTCCGATTGGATGCGCTACACTCGATTGCGTTGACCGCAATACGGAGGAGCTCCAGATATCCCTTCAGGTAGCCCGTAAGTTCAGAAGAAGCATCGCCGCCAGGGACCGAGAGCACCTGAATCATAGCCGTGAGACAAGCAGATCCTTGAGCATGCAGCTCGAGGAGCTTATTCTCGCACTTATGATATGGCTCAAGATCGGCAGGGCCTGCGGTGTCGAAGGTGTCATATTGTACGTAGCTGCGCATCCGAATCATTACGCGGCTGAGCTCACGAGGTGCCCACGCCGTGACTGGCTTGTTCATCATGATCTGATACGCGTCTTCGCTAACCTTCTTGTATCCGGCTCGATATCTTTCGACGAAGTCTGAGTACTCGGTTGGCATGGCCAGGTGGTCCGAGATGATGCTTGCCTGTTCAGATGGCTCCTTGGACTCGAAATTGACCACGACGAAGCTGCGCTTCTTCACCTGAATCCGCACATTGACTTCTTTCAGGTCGTCCTCGCTGATCGCGAGATCCTGAGTGCCTGCCGGCAAATCACTAAGGATGCGCTGATATGCCGAGACAGCAGACTGTGCGGACTCGAGCTCGTCCTTCTTCATGTTGCGCCAGAGGTGGCCATCGAGCACAGGCGCAAGCCTCGCCTTGAAGTCTCCCCTGATCTGTAGGATAACGGCGTCTGATGTGGCTTCGTACTCGGCTTGCATGTTCCCTTTCCGCTGCAGCGCATCAAGCTGCCGCAGGAGGCCCGCTCGGTTCGAGAGCCATGCCTTCAGATTCTTACCATCTGTGGCCGTAGAGCTGTCTGACTTGAGGGACTCCAGGTGTGCCTTCTGCCGATTTCTCACCTCATCGATCAAGTGACGAGCATTCTCGTACAGTTCCGGGGCTGAGCGCAGTTGCTCGATCACCATGTCGATCTGTTGAATGCCAGCTGCGGCCGTCTCGAGATGATTCTGGCAGAACTGACTGACCAGTGGCTCGAGCGAATCTTTGAGGCTGGCAACCATCAGCGCTACCACCTGCTCGAGTGACTCTTTGAGGACGAACGGTGCCGGTGGCACTGTGCCAGGCTCCTTCTCTACCATGTTGCTATAAAACCTCTCGAGGAACGTGCTGTGCTGGGTGATGAGCGCGGCCTGCAAGAAGTTCCACGGTGCGACGATGCGCTCGACGAGAGGGAAACTGCCGAGCGCTTCGGAATGATTCGTCGCGGTCAGCTTGAAGATGAGAATCCCCGTGCTCATCTCCTTCACAAGTCTTTCGAGGCTGCCCTGAAGCTCTTGGCACGCCTCGGCGAACTCGTGCGAGTCTTCGCCAGGGCCGCGGTAGAGATCCTGCATCTTTCGGTACGTCGAGGAGGTGTACGTGTGCTTGAGGAAGTCGTTGCATATGTCCGTCTTGTTCTTGTCGATGTTATCGGAGTGACGCGCCGCCATCGCCTCGTGACGCGTGTCGAAGTCCTTCTTGAGCCCTGCTACCATCACGTCCGTCGCGGGCAGCACGCCCTCAAATTCCTTCAGCGTCTGAGTAAGCACTGACTGGTCAGTGAGCTTCAGCCTCGGAAAGTTCTGGCTCGCCATCTTGAGGCTCCGATAGAAGGCAGTCTCGATCTGCACGAAATCCGGAAAGTCGCCCTCAACATGCTCGTAGAGCATCTGGAAGAGCGCGGGATAGGCGGCCTTGCTGTAGAGCACACGCAGCACCTCATACACGTCCTTGGCGCGCGCCCATGCCGTCTCGAGGCGCTCCCTCGACCCCTTGGCTATGGCATTGGCCAGCTCCTCAACACGGGCCTTCATGTCGCGGAACTCGCTCTCGACCCTGCTCTTGCACAGAGAGCCTGCATGCAGCAGCTCTCCAACTTGAAGACAGTCCCCGAGAGCTTCCATGTGTGTCGTTAGATCGACAAACTGATCGGCGCGCTTGAGGTTGTCCAAGACAGCCTTGTCGACACGGGGTGGATCGGATGCGGCCCAGGAGCCTTCGCGAAGCAAGTTCTGTTGGACGGCGAGAATCTTCGATGCAAGCACCTGTTGAATGCTAGCTACGCACGTGTCGAAGAGATCCTTGGCCTCGTGCGCCTTGCCATTCGGCTCAGTGCCGGCACCCCCGGTCGACCACAGTGGGCTCATCTCACTGAGCTTGCGGAACTTGGCCGCTGCGGCCTCGTGGCGGCCACTGCGCAGGAGACTCTCAATGCTCTCGGCCCCTGACACGAGGCGAACCTCCCGGTCGTGAAAGGCACGCCACATGGCATCGAGTGCCTTGCCGATCGTGGCTTCTTGCGCAAGAGCATCCCACCACGCTGCGGCCTCGAGCAGTGTCAGCTTCTTACGGAAGTCGGCGTACGAGCATCGGCCGTTATCGAGGTCTTGCACCTCACTGATCGCCTCCTTCGTGTACCGCTCGAGCTCGCCGTGAATCTTATGCTCAAGATCCTTCTGCCGGCCCGCGGTCGCACCCTGAATGGCCTCTGCCACCTTGGGCTCGATGCCCGTGCGAGAGTTGGACCCGAGGAGGAAGAGATGCTTCGCAACCTCGAGCGCTGCGCGGTGCGCGCAGATTCGGCTCACACAGTCAGCGTCTGACGAGTACGTTTCCGCCTTCTTAACATCCTCGAGCACAGGTTCCAACACGCGGGCATGCCACGCGACGATGCAATCAATACCATTCCGGTAGCGCATGTCCAGTGCATTCGTGCCAAGCGGAGGCAGAGCGACCCACGAGTCATCTGCGGCCAGAGTCGAAGCGTCCATGATCTCGACACCAGTAGTTGCAGACGTCTCAGACGGCTCAAAGTGAATGCGGAGCTTGAACGAGCTTCGTGCCTTGCTCAGAGCAGCGAGATGAGTCGTCAGCTCAATGAGCTGCGGAGTCGAGAGCTGTACGGTGGCACCGGCGGCCGCTTGGATCACGCATTGAAGGTAGGCATCGAGCCGTGCAAGAATGCATTCGCAGGTGCTCTCGAGCACGCCAGTGAGCTCCGGCGCCAATGGGCTGAGGCGCTGCTGCGCCTCCCGCATGATTCGAAGCTTTTCTCCCGCCTGATCAAAGTGAAAAGCGGCCGCATTGTCCGCCTCCTCGGCGACGAACGCAGACCTCGGGAAACTGTCGTCGTGCTGCGCGATGGAACGAGCTATTGCGGCCTCGACGTCCCGGTAGCCAAGGCTAATGATGTTGCTCACATCCTCTTTTAGCGACGCCATCTTTTCGATGAGAGCCTTGAGCACAGTCAGCCGCCACTCTCCCGCTTCTTTTCCGACAGCAGCAAAGATGCTGTCAGTCGCATCGGTCTGGAAGTACGAGCACACTTGACCAAGCTTAATGAGGGTCACCTTGAAGGCTGGGTCCGATACCTCGAGCTTGATCGTTTGATCGCATAGCCCACTGAGCAGAAGTTCAAGGCGTAACTGAAGCGACTCTTCCGTTGGAAGGCTCTCGACGTACGTTTCGATCTGTTTAGCGGCTCCGAGGCAGCGGCGAGCCCACGAAAAGGCGTGAAGCGCCTCTTGATCCAGTTGGCTGCTCAAGTTCGTCTCACTCAGTGCATTGCCGAGGCGTTCCATGCGCAGCTTCAACTGCTCCTCGATGCGCGCCTTGACTTTGTCTTTCGCTAGCACATATTGCGCGATGACGATCTTCGTCGCCTCCTTGACGTCTCTGACCATTGTCGCGCGACGTGGGTCGGTCGCACCGGGCTCCGCCTCCCGCAGTCGCTCGATGATGCGAGAGAGCAACTCAAATCCCTTGGCAATCGTCTCAAAGTCAGGCAGCTCAACAGCAGCTTCGCAGCGGTCTCGCACCTCACGTGCCACCTCTCGCAGATGCTCTTGCGACTCGCTCGAGAGGGGAAGCAAGACCTGCTCCGAAGGCCGATCGAGCGCTTTCATGTGGTCGAGCTGGCGCAGGAGCTTACTGACGTCGAACGTGACCTTCTTCATCGTGATCTCCTCTTCGCCACTCAGATCTTCCTCGTCGTCGGTCCGCGCACGCTTTGGCGGCGGCGACGCGCCGCTCGCGGGGCTCGTGACGTCAGAGGCGGAGCCCGGGTTGGGCTTCTCGACCATCTCGGCATCGGAGTCGCTGTCGTCATCCGATCCGCCGCCCTCTTCTGAATACTTGACGACGCGAAGAGGCTCAACATCGAGCTGCTGTAGCAGCAACCCGAGCAATCTCTGAGCCTCCTCGTTCGTCTTGTCTTTGTGAGCCCTGGCGAGCATTTTCGTGAGGCGCTTTTCGTCGACCTCATTATCCGTGTACTTCTTGGGCACCCAGATCGTGAGTGATTTAGACGCTGTCTCGAAGTCGGAAAACAATTTCGAGATCGTCTTACCCAGGTCGACAAATGCGGTCATCCTCGCGTTCACAATGTCGCTCTGGTTGATGAGCATAATGACTCGAAGGGAGGAGCACATGCACGTGACCTGCGTCGAAGGGACAAGCGGCTGTGAGTACACCGGCGGTTGGCGACTGGACTAACGACTGGACAGGCTGGCAGTGTTTTCAGGCGAGCGTGCAGCACCTTGGCTATCGACACAGCGCTGACAATGTTGTCCATTGGACCCTCTGTGTCTCCAAAGCCTGGCGTGTCAATAAGGAGCCACGTCGGATCCGAAAACGGTACCTGGATCCGGATTGCGTTCGCCATCTTAGTCTCTGAGTTGGTTGTGAGTCCGATCTTCGAGCCTTGAATCTGCTCGTCCTTCACGCTGACGTACTTGTTGGTGCCGTTGTCAAACAGATACCTGCATGTGCATCATCGCATTGCGGGCGTCAGCATCATGGTAACCGCAGTGGCAAGACGCTGGTGGGGCAGATGCATGCATACATCTGATTGCCGGAGAGGATGTGCATCATCGTGCTCTTGCCAACACCAGTTAGGCCGAGGAGCATCACAGCCGGCAGCCCTGCGGCTTGGCTCTTGAGCTGCACGTCCATGAGCGAGGCCATCTCGTCAAGCTTAGCCAGCAGCCCATCAGCGCGAGTGGGGACCGCCTCCAAGGGAGTGTAGAACTGGCCGTTGAGCATGGTCAATCGGATCCACTGAGAGCTTGGTGGAAGCTGTGCGGCGGGCACAAAGCGAGCCCCATCAGTATCTTCGGGTGTGAAGCGAACGGCAACGTTGAAACAATCGCTGTACACGAGGATTTTGCGGCCGAGCACGAGGCATGCGAGCGCCAAGATGAGCCAGTCCGCCCCAACTTGGTCAAGGTCTTCATCGTCGCGGATATATGCGGAGAGCGCCTGCCATTTCTTGGGCTCGATCTCGCTGTCGTCAACGACGGCGTCGGGCAACCGACCCCAAGTGACGAGGTTGAGAATATTCACGTCTCCTATGCGTTGGGGCCCCTCCTGCACCACCGAGTCAAGCTTGTCGGCGATTCGGCGTGCAAGCTCTCGATGCGCGAAAGAAGTTGACAGATCGCCGTCGGGTCCAAGAGCAGCGCTCAATGCGTGAAGGGGTGAGCCGCATCGGCCAGCACTGGCCCTACCGGCCTTCAGGCCGGCTACGCTGAGCCGCTGGTCGATGCTATTCCAAAGTACTGAATCGGGGTTCCTCACACGCGACCCCGCGGCGTCATCAAGAAGGCCCTCGATGAGCGCTAACACTTCGAGCTGCGGGGCGATCGGAGCCAGGATGGCGGCGTGCGCATCCCCCGTTGCTTGCTGAACGATAAGGGTGAGCTCATCTCGCTTCTCGAGGTCGGCTCCGCATCTCTCCCTGTGGTTTGTTTCCGCAGTGCAGATATGTTTGGCGATTTTGTCGGCTGCCGCATGTTCCGACTTGCGCCGGGATGCACGTTCAAAGCTTCCAGCGCGCTGTGTGAACATTCGCTCCTGGATCGTCACGACCCGAAGATCGCGGACAAGACCGCGACAGAAAGCGCGCGCTTCGACCGCGTGCAGGTTTGCCGAGCGTCCCAAGAACTTTCCCAATCGGGACTACCGGTACTTGCGGACGCTGTCATCTCAAAACCTCCAAACTCCCGGTTCTGACTCAAGGAATCCTATGTGTGCGAGTTCCAGGAATTCTCTGACTCCATGAACATGGGCCTTCGGCCGTTGGGCCTGTGGAAAGGAACTCGCCAACCGTGTCGAGAGAAATGCGAAGTGCCATGGCCGAAGCGTCCCGGTCGTCGGCGGCCAACGCGCGCCGCGAGGCGCGCGCATCGCTCGCTGAGCCGTCGCGCCCGTTCACGCCGGCCAACTCATCTCGCAGCCTCTTCCACAACAGCGGATCCATCAGCGGCAACGTCGGCGGCGGCGTGAGTGCCGCAGAGCTCGCAAACCGTCCGACCTCCTCGTTCCACATCAACCGTGAGCTCTTTGGTACATCCATGGCCCCAGTTCCACGGCCGACGAGCATGTACGGCGGTGCCGAGGTGTTCTCTCTCGATGCGTCGCTGCCATCCTCCTTGCCGCATCCGGCAGCGGAAGCGCCCACGGTGAGCAGCTACGGCAGCAGCAACAGCAGCAGCAGCGGCGGCGGCGGCCGTGGCGGCAGCAGCAGCAGCGGTGCCGCGGCCGCGGTGTTGCCGCCGCCGCCGCCCGTGCCAGGGGCGCCCGCCGGCGCACCTGCCGCCGCGCTGCCGCCGCCGCCTGCGATCGGCCCTGCGGGAGCGGACGAGAACATCATGCCTGTCGAGCAGCAGGCATGGTGGGCGGAGACGCAGGGGCTACTGGCGGAGCTGCGGCCGGATGCGGCGCTCGAGCCGCTGCTGCGCTCCTGCGACGCCCTCTGGGAACGGCTGCGCGAGCCCGCGAGCTCCGCGGGCCCAGCCGGTGTGCCTCCAGTGTTTGGCGAGGAGCTGGCTGCTCGACGGAAGTGCATCCTCGCGGCGGCGGGTGGGCTGATGGACCGGCGCGAGGGGCCGCTGCTGCTGCGCCTGTGCCGGCTGATCCTGGGGGCGCGCGCCGACCGCTCCGCCCAGCTCGGCGCATGCAAGCTCCTCTTCCGTCTTTCGAAATCGGAAAGTAACGACCGCCGGTTTCGAGAGCTGGGGTTGCTCCCGCTGCTGCTCGCGGTGCTGAGCCAAGGGGACGCCAAGGGGAGCGAGGCGATGGTGTTCGCGGCGGGCGCGCTCAAGAACGTCTCGGCCGACGCAAGCAACCAAAAGGCGCTCGTGCAGCTCCATGCCGTCGGCATCCTCTCGCAGGCGGTCAAGCAACAGACGGATCAGATGCTGGCGGCGCCGCCCACGCCGCGCCCCGGCGGCAGCGCGGCGGCGGCCAAGGAGGCGAGCGTGCGGCCGGCGCACCTGCTGGTGCAGCTCACGGCCACGCTGCGCAACGTCGCGGTCTCGGGCTCCAGCCGCAAGCAATTCGTGTCGACGAGCTGCGTCGAGGAGCTCTGCGCCCTCCTGCGCGCGGCACCGCATCATGCCGAGCTCTGTCTCAACGTGTCGCGGGTGCTAGCGAAGTTGTCTCTGCACGAGGACGTACGGCAGCGGCTGGACGCGCGCGAGGAGCACCTGGACGCGCTGCTGCAGGCGCTCGCGCTGCACTCGCAGGACCGGCCGCTGCTGATCCGGCTGTGCTTCATCTTGGGCAACCTCTCGGCAGCGCACCCGCCCAACCGCGAGGCCATCGCGAGGCTCGCGCTGCCGCGGCTGCTCGGGCTGCTCGAGAGCCACGCGGAGGAGCTCCTCGCGCGCACGAGCCGCGGACACGCTGCCTCCGTCCACGAACGATCCATGGGCGCGCAGGCGAGCGCTCATCACGACGCGGCGGCGGGAGGTGCTCGGGACGACGCGAGCACGCGGGAGCTTGCCGCAGGGGTCGACCCGGCGGCCGCAGACGCTCGCGACGGCGCGACGAACCGCGAGGGTCCGGGCGGCGGGCGAGGCGATGTCGAGGGCGGCAAGCATGCCGAGAGGCCCGCCGGCGGCACCGAGGGCGTCGGCAGCGAAGGCGACTGCGGCGAGGGCGGCGAGGGGGGGGACGCAGGCAGGAGCGGCAGCGGCGGCGAAGCGGCAGAGCTGCTCGACGTGCTCGTGAAGCTCGTGCGCCTGATCGCGCACCTCGCGATCTCGCCGCACATTGGCGAGCGCATCGCCACCGCGCCCGCGTCGCTCGCGCTGCTTCGGCTGCTTCAAGGCACGCGGATGGCGGGTGATGACGAGCTTCATCTGAATGTCGTCTCGGCGGTGACCAACCTCTCCTATTACCTCGTGGACGGCTCCGTGCTGCTGCGAAGCCATGAGACGCTTTGCATGGCGTTGGTGCCCGCGCTCACGTTCCCGAACGCCGAGGGGCAGGTGGAGGCCGCACGCGCGCTCGGCAACCTGTCGCGACTGCCCGAAGCGCGTCACACGATCTGTCGAGTGCGCGTGCATGAAGCGCTGCTGCTGCTACTCGACCACTCGTCGTCACACGTCGCCGAAGCCGCGTGCGGCGCGCTCATCAACCTGGCGGCGGACCCACCCATGCGAGCAGCCCTGATCGAGGTCGGTGGAGCCGCCAAGCTCGCCGGACTGCTCCTGTACCTCCTCTCGTCCGCACCGCCGGTCCCCGTGGACGAGGCCGCAGCCGCCGAGGCGATCGCCTCCGACGTCGGCGCGGCACTGCTCGCGGCCAAGACGCTGTGCAACCTCTGTTGCGGCGTGAGCGTGAACCCGCTCGACACGACGCTCACCTGTGAGCTGCGCGCACGGCTTGTTGAGCCGAGGCCAGCCGCGTGGCGCTTCGCTGCCGATTCGGCGCCGCTGCTCGCCGAGTGGCCACAGGCGGCCTCCTTGCTACTCGAGCTCGTGGGCCGTCTGCCTACGGCCGACGACGGCGCCAACGGCGCCTTCGGCGAGGAGGGCGCCTTTGCTGATGAGGGGGACGAGTATGAGGCGGCGCTCGTCGACGAGTACGAGATGTTACCGGTCCGCTAAGCGCGCCGCGCGAGGCGACCAGCGCGACGGGTAGGGCGGGTAGGGCAGGTAGGGCGGGGGGAGGGGGGGGCACGATGAGGTCGTGGCCGCGGCGCGAGGCGTGCCGTTGCGTTGCGGATGGGGAATGGTGCCCAATAGCAGCTTGGAGCGGGCTGGTCTGCGTGGCATGCGGCATGCGGGAGGCCGAAAGCGCTCTCAGGAGCAGGTGCATGGACGAGGCGCGCTGTGCGGCGCGGATGTCTGTGGTCGTGGGACTTGGCTTGGAGCGGACACCGACATCAATTGACCGACATGGAGCTCTTGTGGACGGGGTGGCGCCTATTTCGTTTCGCCCGGCCTATCGTATAACGCAGAAATAAGAAAGCACCATACCGCGACTAAACGTCGGCCGACTCAGAAGAGCAAGAGGCCACCCAGTGCGGAACCCGACCCTGTGCTCAGACCCTGTCTGGGTGCCGACTCCACCATGGACTCCACCCGCTCCGAGGAATACCGTAAAAAGACACCGGGGGAGCCGGGACACACCGGTACCCGGCACACACTGCGGCACGGGGGGCAGCGGAAATTAGGTCCCTCCTCACGATATGCTCGCAAAGTTCTCTCCAGCTCGCCTTTTGCTTTTCGATCGCGCTCACACAAGCATTTTTCCAAGCTCGCAAAAACGGACTGAAGAGCCGCACTGTCGCTCGCCGCAATCAGGACTCTGACAATATGATGCAGCAGATGGAGGAGACTGGAACGCTGGAGCAGATGGAGAGGAAGAAGATGCTGGCGGACAAGAAGGCGGCGGCCGAGAAGGCAGCGGCCCAGAAGGCAGCGGCCCAGAAGGCGGCGGCCGAGAAGGCGGCGGCCAAGACGGCGGCGGCCGAGACGGCGGCGGCCAATGCTAAGATGCGCGCAAAGGCCGCCGAAACCGTGGTGCTCAAGGAGGCGGCCGTCCGCCTCGAAGAGGAGCGAGTCACGGCTTGGGATGATCTTGATCGGAGGTTTCGCAACCTACATCAAGTAAGTGCGCTAAAAGTTGGAACAGATGCCATGAGCCTGTTGGGCAAGACGATCGTATTCACCGGCACCTTGACGATGGCGCGCGTTGATGCGACCAAGGCGGCCGAGGCGGCAGGAGCAAAGGTCGACTCCTCCATCACCGAGAATACCAGCATTCTCGTTGCAGGCTGGGGCGCGGGAGCCGAGGAGAGGAAAAAGGCCAAGGCCGAGGGCGTCGAGATCTGGACCGAGGACCAGTTCGTAGCGGCGGTCGGCGGAAGGGGTTGCGCCATCGCGATAACGAGTACTGGCTCCCTGCTTGGGGTCCCTTGTGTATGCATGGAGTAGAGCATACTCCACAGCCAGGGTCGCACAGCTTCTTGATGTGGTACAGTGGTAGGTGAGGCCGAGATCTGTACTACGATGATTACGTAGGCGCTCACCTCACACCTGGCGCCTCTTAGTTCTGGCAGAGGGATCTTGGGCATAGGATTGGGATGGTCTGAAGTGCATAGGCTCGCTCTTGCATGGGGCGCAACGTTGTCGATGTCTTAGATGTCGGTGCGATCCCGAGTTCGTCCCGACTACCTCCGCTATACGCTTAGGCTATAGTACTTTCAGTTCTCTACACGGCGGAGCTGGCGCCAAAACAATTGAACTGAAGCCCAAACGCCGACGGACCGCGTGATTAGGAACGCATGTCTTTGGCGCGAATAAAGTGTACGAGGGTTGACGAAACAGGACCAAACATTTTCCACAGGCATGTTTGTCGCCTCGGCTCGACGCCCCGGCGAGCCCGTATGCATCGCCGACATCTCGGCAGGCTATCTACAGCGCTCCTACGACGTGGCGCGGTGGCTGCGACGGGATGCGGTCTTGCAATTCTCGAGCTCGATCGGCGGCAGCGGCAGCCAGCTGAGAGCCTGAGCCTCTTCGACGGCTCGTCCAAGACGGCAGGGTCTGGTGCTCACAGCGATCTCTACACGATGGGCAGGACGCTCGGTGAAGGTGCCTTTGCGGTGGTCAAGGAGGCGACGGAGAAGGCGACGGGCATCGTGCGCGCCATTAAACTAGTCGACAAGAAAAACAGCGACAAGGCGGCGCTCGAGCGTGAGATGAATGTGATGCGAGTGGCTGGCCGTCATCGGCACATCGTGAGCCTTGTGGACGAGTTCGAGCTTCCCAACGCCTGGGCGCTCGTGCTAGAGCTTGTCAAGGGCGGCGAGGTCTTCGACCGCATCTGCGAAGGCGGTCTGTATTCGGAAGCCGACGCGGCGGGCGTCGTGCTCCAGGTGGCAAGAGCTCTCGAGCACCTGCACGGTCGCGGCATCGTGCACCGCGACCTCAAGCCCGAGAACCTGCTGCTCGTCGACAAATCCCAGCACTCGGACATCAAGCTCTGCGACTTTGGGCTCGCTCAGTTCTTCGGCGAGGGCATGCCCGATATGGTTGGCCGCACGGGGACGATCGCATACATGGCGCCCGAGATGCTCGCCGGGAAGGCCTACGATGAGGCAGTGGACCTGTGGGCCCTCGGCGTGATTCTATTCATCCTGCTCGGCGGCTACCACCCGTTCGATCCTCAAGGAGCGACCCCTGACGAGGAAGTCGCCCGCCGGGTGCAGCGCGGCGCGTGGAGCTTCGAGGATCCGGCTTGGAAGCCCGTGTCGTCCGATGCCAAGTCGATCATCCTCTCGCTGCTTGCCCCCGACCCGACCAAGCGTGCGCGCGTGGCCGACCTGCTTGCCTCCCCTTGGGTGCTCGGGCACAGCGCCTCGCCGGCCCCACTCCCCGACTCGACCACTGCCCAGCTGCGCGTTTTCAACGACATGCGACGCACGTGGCGCGCGGCTATCCGCGCCGCGTCCCTGGTCGGCCGAACGCCGGTGACCGGGGTCATGCGCGGCAACACGCAGAAGCTGCACAAGCCCTCGCTGCCGCCGGGCGCGCTCGAAGAGCTCAAGGCCGCCTTTCAAACGTTCGATCTCGACGGCGGAGAACCTCTGATGACCTCTGATGACCTCTGATGGCCTCTGATGGCCTCTGATTGCCTCCTTCATCAGGTTCGATCTCGACGGCAGCGGCACCATCGAGCTCGAGGAGCTGCGTAAGGTGATGCGCTCACTGGGGGCGCCCGAGGGGCAGGCGGAGCTGGTCTTCAAGGCAGCCGACGTGCTCAACACGGGCAATATCACCTTTGAGGAGTTCTGCGCCGCGGTCGGTCCGATCTACGGCCATTCGGAGATGGCGCTCAAGCGCGCGTTCAACGTCTTCGACCAGGACGGCAACGGCACGATCGACCAGCAAGAGCTGCGCGTGATGATGACGAAGCTCAGGGTCGTGCCGGCGGACGTTACGCCAGAGACCATCCAGCAGCTCTTCAACCTCGCCGACACCGACGGCAACGGCAAGATTACCTTTGAGGAGTTCGTCTCGCTGTTCAAGTCCGATCCGAAGGAAAGGAAGAGCCAGAGGTGACGGAGCTGAACCGCTCTTGGGCGTGTGCAAACGCGCGGCGCCCCGCGCCCGGTCTCGCGCTACTGTATCGAAATGACTGGGGGTTCAGAGCTCGTTCAGAGTGTGCATTGTCTGATCAACTGAACGGACTGGTACATTTATGGCATGAAACTATAGGAGTGTGAAGAGCCTCAATTCACACATCCACACCCGAGGGCCCCGAGGCGGACGGAGCCGAAGTCCGCCGGCGCGGAGCCAAATGGCGTATGTACCTCCACACCTGCGCAACCGGCCTGCGGGCGGCGGTGGCACACCCCACGGAGATGATGCTCCAGCGAGTGCCCGCTTCTCTAATCGGGGGGACTCCAATCGAGGCGAGGGCTGCCGCCGCTTTGCACGACCAGATGAGCAGGGCAGGAGTGGCGGAGGGCGCTTCGATGGCGGCGCTGGAGAAGGCCGCGTCCATGGCGGTGGTGGCGGGGATCGCTTTGGTGGCGGTGGACGACCCGACGGCGGAAGAGGCGAGCGCCTCGAAGAGCGCGGAGGAGGTGGCGGGCGCTTCTCGAGCGGCAAAGGGCGAGTTGATGGTGGAGGCGGCAGCCGTTTCGAAGGCGGCGGTGGCGGTGGTCGCTTCGACGAGCGCAGTGCGGGTGGCGGTGGTCGCTTCGACGAGCGCAGTGGGGGTGGCGGTGGAGGCTCCTCGCGCCGTCCCAAGGGCGCGCCGTCTCGCTTCGGCTCCATCGGACGCGAGATGCAGGCCGCGCTGCACGAGGGCGAGGACGTGGACGGCGGCGTGCGCGTCGACGAGGATGGCATGGTGTACGAGCTCGCGGACGGGAGCGTGCGCTATTTCCAGGATGAGGGTCGCAAGTACCCTTTCACCGCTGGCCCTGAGGCGCTGCCGCTGCTGCGCGGCCTGCTCGCCACCAACGTGCGCGTCAACCAGCTCAGCCGAGAGCGCATCGAGGCGACCGGCGACGTGGAGGCCATGATCCGGCACGGCGAGGCGCTCTATGTGGACAAACCCACCATGAAGTCCTCGAGGGGCAAAGGGACTTGGTCTGATGATGAGTACGCACACCCAGGCCTTCAGGCCATCTACCTGCGCCTCAAGTCCCTCCAGCGCTTCACCGAGTCGTGGGCCCTGTACGAGCGCGCCGCGCGCTGCGGCGTCTTGGATCGCTACCTGACGCGTCCCGGCGGTGCCGGTGCCGGTGCCGGTGCCGCTGGCGGCGCTGCCACGGGCGTTGGGGCCGGGGCTGCCACGGGCGTTGGGGCCGGGGCTGCCACGGGCGTTGGGGCCGGGGCTGCC
>ENA-UOXK01000700-UOXK01000700.1-mixed-culture-metagenome-genome-assembly--contig:-NODE-700-length-25314-cov-40.975890_pt1 | contig 25314 bp, 11 predicted proteins | sample MGYA00238160_ERZ761638 | MGnify/ENA primary metagenome ERZ761638 (study PRJEB28912, sample SAMN08777098) | mixed culture metagenome | isolation source: Freshwater growth medium | place: USA...
GCTCGTCACGGCGCTGTCAGCGGAGGTCGGCCCCTCGGCGCTCGTCACGGCGCTCCCGCGTGCCGCGTCGGCGGCCGCGTGCGCGGTCGCAGCGTTTGCGCGCGCCGCCTCTGCCTCCTCCGCGCTCTTGGCCACCGGTTCGAAGCCGCCCGCCGCCGCCGCCGCCGCCGCCGCCGCTCGGCCCGCCGCTTCATAGCTCGCCGCTGCGTGTGTAAGGAGCGTCTCGAGTTGCAGTGCCTCGGCTGCCTTGAGGGCGCTCTCGCGGGCACTTTGGGACTCCGCCTCCGCCTTTTGGGAAGCGTCAGAGGCCATCTGAACGGTGGATGCGGCCTCTGCCGCCTTCTGTGCCGCCGCCTTGGCCGCCTCGCCCTCCTGCCTGGCCTCGGCCATCGCCTCGCCCACAGCCCTTGCCCTCTCAGCCACCACAGCCTCGAGGATCAGCTGGGCTCGCTCGGCAGCCCGCTGAGCCGAGGCATGCGCATGGGTCGCTGACTCCGCCGCGGCTGCCGCACAGGCCTTCGTCTCACCTAGGCAAGTCTCCGCCGCCACCGAGGCGCTCGACGCCGCCACCGACGCCTTGGTGGCCTCTTCGGAGCTCGTCTCGGCCGCGGTCTGCGTCTCAAGTGCGACGACGCCCGCAGGCCCATCGGGCATCGGGTCGCGCAACGCCTTCTCGGCACCCTCGGCTGCCTTGCTGAGGGCCTCGGTCGCCTCCTCGTCCGCCATCTTGGCTGCCTCTGCACCCTGCCGTGCAGGCTCCACCTCGCCCCTGGCCCGCTCTGCCGCCGCGCTCGCCGTCGCCTCCGCCGCGCACGCGGTGCGGGCCATCACCATCGCCCGGCCCAGATCGTTGGTGGTAGCCGCTTTGTCGACCGCCTCCCGTGCCTTGTCGCCATCCATGGCACAAGCGGATGCCAACGCCATCGACTCTGCCGCGGCGGTGGCGGCTGTGGCAGCTGCCGCCGCAGCCGCTCGCGCCTTGCGCGCGGCATCCTGCGCCGCGGCCGCCGCCTGCGCTGCCTCGTCGGCAGCCTCGGCCGCAAACTTGGCGCGATCTCTCTCGAGCTCCTCTGCCCTCGCCTGTAGGCTTGCCGTCATGAGTGCGGCGCGCCCCCCCTTTTTCCATCGATGGCGTGCCGCTTCGGCCTGCCGCTCAGCCTCGATCTCTTCGGCACGCTTCTGGAGGTGGGCCGTCATCACACCTGTCCGGCCGGCTTTGAGCATGCGTCGCTTGGCCTGCTCCTTACGCGCCTTGGCCACAATCGCGGCAGCTTCCTCCGCGGCCGCCGTGGCCTTGGCCGCGGAGTCAGTGGCCGCGTGGGCAGCCTGCTTCGCCTCCACCATCCCAGTGCTCGCCGCCCTCGCCGCCTCGGTCACCGACACTGCTGCCATCTTGACATCCGCTTCGAAGCTCTTTGCCGCGGTCTGCGTCTCGAGTGCGACGACGCCCGCAGGCCCATCGGGCATCGGGTCGCGCGACGCCTTCGCCACGTGCTCGGCGGCCTTCACCAGCGCTGCCCCAACCTCGCGCTCGGCGGCCGTGCTCACGCCCGATCCCTCTACGGCCGGCGCCACCTTGCTCTGGGCGGCCGCGGCCGACGTCGCAGCCTTGGCAGCGGCCGCCCCCGCCGCCTTGGCGGCCTGCATGCAGCCGTCAACGTCCTTAGTCGCCGCCGCAGCCGCCGCATTCGCTTGCGCACGCATCGCCTCTGCTGCAGCGTCCGCCGCCTCCGCGGCCGACTGTGCAGCTGCCGCCGCCCCGGAGACCACCTCCGCCGCCGCCGTCATCGCCCTCTCGCTGGCTGCAAGCGCAACCTCGGCCGCCTCGGCCACCACGGCCGCCGCCTCGGCCGCCGCCTGTGCACGCTCCCTCTCCATTTCCTGTGCCCTGAGATTGAGACCCGCCTGGAACGCGGTCGTCCTTCCCGCCTTTCGGAGCCCCGCGCGCGCAGCCGCCGCCCGGCGCGCCGCCTCTGCACGCTGGCGCGAAAGCTCCTCGGCTTTGAGTCGGAGCCCCGCCGCGAGGACCTGCGCCCTCGCATGCTTCTTGAGGCGCTCCTTGGCAGCCGTCGCGCGCGTGGCGGCGCTCGCGGCGCTCGCGGCTACTGCCGCCTCCTTGGCGGCGGCATGAGCCTGGCCGGCACGCGCCACGGCCATCTCTACTTTGGCCAGGGACGCCGCCGCCGCACGCGCCGACTGCGCCGCCGCGGCCGCCGACTCCGCAGCCGCCTCCAGCCTCTCCATCGCCGCCGCGCGAGTGGCGCGAGCCGGCGCCTCCAGTGTGCCCAAGGGCAGCGGGTCGTGCGTCGCCTGGGCGAAGCACTCCTTGGCCTTTGCAAGCGCGGTTTGGGCGGTCGTAGAGGCCTCGGCCGCCGCGGTTGCGCTTGTGGTCGCGGCGCTCACGACCGATTCCGTGGCCTCCACTGCCGCCGCGGCCACCGCGACGCTTTCAACTGCCTTGCTCGAGGCCGCCGTACACTCATCGACTTGCTTCTCCTTTTGGGCGCGGAGCGCACTCTCATTGGCCTTGAGCGCCTCAGCCTCTGCGGCCGTGGCCTGCGTCATGGCAGCCATCGCCGTGCCTGCCGCTGTCGCCGCCGCCGCCTCCCCCTCAGCCGCATGCGTCGCCGCCTCCTTGGCCGCATGCGCCGCCTCCACCACGAGCAGCGTGGCAGCCTCGGCGGCACGCTGCCCCCGCATGGCCGCCACACGCCGCCGCGCGACCATGGCACGTGCATGCTTCTGCATCCGAATGGCGGCGCGCAGCTCCTTGTGAATCTGCGCTCGGATGGCCGACACGTACGCGCGGTCCTGCATCCCGCGCGCGAACGCCTGCAGCGTCGTCGCCGCCTGGCGCTCAACCTCATTTTGGGCACGGAGTGCCTTGACCTTCTTGCGTGCCGAGCGCCCGCGGACGCGCGCCTGAATCTTGGTCGTTGCACGACGTTCGAGCTCCGTCTGCTTGGCTTGTGCCTCCATGTCCGTGGTGAGCTTCACTGTAGAGATCCCCTTGTGCAGCCGACTCCGCGCGAGGATCTGAGCGCGCTGCTTCGCCACCATGCAACGGTCCGCATGGCCGCGTGCGTGCGCCTGAATGGTGGTGGCCGCGTCGGCCTCGACGACGTTCTGTCGACGGATGACCGCCACGCGCCCGCGATCTCTCCGGCCACGAAATGTGGCTTGGATACTCGTAGCCGCATGGTTCTCCGCTGCCATCCGTGCGGCCATCGCCTCGGCCGCTGCCTTCGCCTCGGCCGCCGCCTTTGCGTCGGCTGCCGCTTTCGCCTCGGCCGCCGCCTTATCAGCCGCCGCCTTCAACTCGGCCGCCGCCTTCGCCTCTGCCTCCTCCCTCTCGCGTGCCAATTGCGCCTCCTTCTCCGCCGCCTCAAGCTGCTTGCGCTCTTCCGCATCCAGCGCGGCGCGTCGTTTCGCCTCGTCCGCGGCGCGTTTCTTCGCCTCCGCCTCAAGCTGCTTGCGCTCCACCTCCGCTTGCTCTGCCGCTCTCTTCGCCTTCAGGCCCTTTGTCAGTTCGCGATCCGACCGGCCGCGCGTGATGGCTTGCACCTTGGTCGCTGCCGCCGCCTCATCCTCTGCTTTCTTCTTCGCCTCGGCCACGAGCCTCAGGCGCTCGCGTTCCGCCAGCTGCGCCTCGCGCTTCGCCTCAGCCTCGAGCCTCAGAAGATACGCCGCCTCCTCCTCTTCGGCCCGTCGCCTCTCGGCCACCTGCCGCTCCTGCTCCGCCTTGAAGGCCGCCATCTCCGCCTCTTTACGCACCCGCGAGAGGGCTGCCGCCGCCTGCATCTCCTTCTTCCCACGAGGCGAGGCGCGCGCGGCGATCGCCGCCACGACATTGGCGGCCGGCCTCCAATTCTCAATCGAGCCCGAAGGCACTAGCCCGAGTTCGACGGCTTTGACGAGGTCCCCGTACTTTCTGATGTCGCGCTCGACGGTTGGGATGAGCTCGAGCCCCGGGATTCGCGCCGACATGTTCACCAGCGTGCTGGCCGCGTAGCGCGCGATGAGCGAGTCGTCATGGGCCACCATCGCCTCGAAGCGGTCCGCGCCACCCTGTTCGAGGAGTAACTGGCACCACATGTGCTCATTGGAGAGGTTGAGGCACAGCCCCGCCGCGTACGTGACCACCTCGAGGTCGGGCGAGGCCAGGCAGCGCAGGAGCGCGCCGCTGATGCCTGAGATCACGGGCGGGACGGGCGGGGCGGGCGGGGCGGGAGTCGAAAGGTGGGGGATAATTCGCGTGTGCTCAGACGGGTGTAGGGGAGGTGTGGGGGAGGTCGCGGGTAGGCTCGCGATGGTGGGCTAGCGGTCAGCGCTCGTCACGCCCCGCCGCGCTCGCGCACCGCTGCCGTCCCGCTCGAAGAGCAGTTTCTTCGTCTCGCGGCTCGCCGTGTCGAAGGAGTCGGAGCACAAGTTACCAAGGCAGTAGAGGGCCCTTGTGAGCACCTCATTTGAGTCATCCTGCACAAGCAGGGCGAGCCGTGCGAGCGAACCCTCCTCGCGCAGGCGCCGCGCAATGATGGTTGTATCGCCAAGCGAGAGATCCTCGTTGCCCAAGGCTTCGGCCAGCTCCTCAAGTGCTTCGAGCCGCACCTCATAGTTTGCATCGCCGAGGCGCACCCGGAGCGACCTGGGAGTCGCCGACTGCCGGCGCTCCCACTCCGCCTGAACTTGCGCGAGCGACGCGGTTTGCCGGGCGAGCTGCTGCAGCAGGTTGTTCACCTGTTGAGAGTCTCCCATCCCTGTCCTCTCGCCTCAGCTCGAGGGCGCGCTCCGACGTCCTCTGTCCTCTGGAGACTCAACGCGTTCCTCAACGACTTGAAACTTGCGAATTTCAGTAACTGCAAGTGATTGAAATGCATGCGCTGCGATTCGACATGAATCTGATAGAGCGCCCTTTTGAGCTTCGCTCGCTCGAGCGCGCGCGCGCGGTACCGGCACGACCGCCCGAGGGGCGAGTGATCACTCCCTAGCGCAGTCGCCACGCACCTTGCACCGCGAGCGCGCATCGTCCCCTTCGCGCCCACACAGACCCGCCGGGATCATGTCCGACGAGTCCGACGACGTCTCTCCACCGACGGCCGAGCCGCTTCTCTTCGAGATCCTCCGCACGATCGAGACGGCCAAGGAGATGCCGGATGACTGCCCGATGCACCTGCAAGACTTCTTCGATCTGGTGAGCGCGCGCGCGAGCCTCACGCCATCGCTACCGAATCGCCTGCGCATGGGGCTGCAGCGCGCAGGGAGCGCGTCTCGTCCTGCGTCCATCGCGCACTCTGGACACTGCAGGTTCCCTGGCGTGCATGCGCGCGTGCACTGCTTGCGCATGCACCTCGCGCGCCGCACCGCGCAAGATGTTGCGAGCCGCTCGGCCGGTGCCGCGCGCGCCCATCACAAGCACGCCTGGCTCCCATCGCTCCAAGTTCAACGCGCTCACCGCTTCTCCCATCCGCCCCACTCGCAGGTCTGCCGTCTCGTACATGGCAAAAAGGGCTGCACAGGCACCAAGGCGTGGCTTGCCAAGTTCCTCACCCCGGCGTTCATGAACGCGGTGTGCAAGCTGTACGACGTGCTGCGTCTCGCGCGCATGTCCGGTCACTACCCATGTGACGATCAGGTGCGTCCACTCGCGCGCGCCGCCCGCAGTGAGTCAGTGCCCATCCACTCGATCGAGCGCCCGCCCGACCGCTCACCCATCGGCCGCGCGCTCGCACCGTGCGCTGCGCGCGCGCACGTCTGACCGAGCCTGCACCGTATCTCCGCGCGTTGCGCTCTCGCAGAACCTCATGTACCACCTGAGCACGATGATCATGTGCATGCTCGGCAACACCGACCAGACCATCGAGGAGGACGCCAAGCTCGTGGACGACTCTCGCGTCGCGTGCGCGGCGCTGCAACACTCTGCGTACCGCGTGGTCACGTGCACCGAGCTGACCCTCTTTCACGCCGACGTGCGTCTCCAGGCGGCCTCCATCCTTTGCAAGTTCGACCGCGTCCAGTTCCACACGCTCCCGGAGTCGCTCTGCTCCGGCTTCGCGAGCATGCTCGACCAGCTGCTCCTCTCGGCGGGCCTGTTCAAGCTGCAGGAGCTGCTGATCTCGACGCTGCAGGTCTTCGCCAAGCACTCGGCCGCGTGCACCGACAAACTGAGCGTGCTCCAAGCGCGCTACGCGCCCCTCGAGATCAACGAGCATGCCTCGTACGTGGCGCGCTTGTTGGGCGAGTCCAAGATTCTGGGCGTCAAGAGCCAGTCCGCGCGCAAGCTGCTCGCGGCGCTCAACGCGGGCGACGTGAGCTCGCGCGTGCTGTCGCTTCGGCCGCTCACGCAGACGAACTTCGGCGAGCAGTGCGTGTGGGGCTCGCGCCGCGACCACCTTGGCTGGTTCGACTTCAACCTCTCCACCATCGACATGAACTACGACCTGGGCAACCAGCAGACGTGCCGTCGCGAGCTCTTCCTCGACACGGAGCTCGAGTCTCGCGTGGTCGTCGAACCTGACGATGGCGAGCTTGAGCTGCACGCGGGCCTCTCGCCGGTCGTGAGTGGCGCGCGCGAGGGGCGCTACTGGGTGCGCTTCTTCGCCACGCCCGTTGCGATCCCACTGGAGCCTGTGCCCAACGACCTCTCGATCGCCTTCTGCGTGGACGCGGCCGAGGTGGAGACGATCGCAGATCGAATCTTCCCCGCGCTGCCCGAGAGCTGGCGTCCGGTGCTGCCGGCCGAGCTGCAGCGGCTCCTCGACGAGCGGCGCGCTGCTGCCAAGGCGCTTGAGCGCGCGGCCCGCAAGCACTCGGTCTCCTCTGTCTCTCTCCCCGTCGGCAGCGGCGCGCCGGCTCGCTCAAGCGGCAGCGCGGGCAGCTCGGGCAAGGGCGGCAGTGCCAGCATTGGCGCGGGCGCAGTGATGCTCGCCGGCGCGGGCGTCAAGAGCCCTGCGCCGCGGATGCAGCGCGACTTCGAGCCTCCGAGCGCCGTTGGCAGCGCGCCTCGCACGCCAGCGCCGGCCACCGGTGCCGGCGCGCGCAAGGTGAGCGCAACCAAGGCGCTTGCAGCCGGTGTAGGCATTGGCGGCGGTGGCCTCAGCAGCGCCGATGGCAGCGGCTCAGGCGCCAAGTCAAGCGTCCTGAAGCCGGCGGCAGTCGGCAGTGGCGGCGCCAAGGGCGGCAGTGGCTGGATCGGCGCGGCGGCCATGCCGCGACTGAGCAAGCTGGCAGTAAGTGGCGGCGCGGCCCCCTCTGCCGCCACGACCAGCCTTGGGCGCAAGATGAGCACGACCTCCCTCGCGCTCGCGGTGGGCCTCGGGCGCACGCCGCCGCCCTCCTCGTTCAACGTGTCGCAGTCGGCGCTCTCGGACGTGTCCGAGCCCGAAGACCACGTCACCGCGCAGGCGCAGCTCGCGGCGGCCGAGCGCGAGAAGAAGGCGTCCCCGCCCCCGCCCAAGCCGGCGCCACCGTCGTCCGAGCAGGCCGCTGCGGCCGAGCCGTCGCACGTGCAGCTGGCGCCGCCGCAGCGAGAGGCGGTGGCGCACGCGAGCGCTTCGATGGGGCCGCCGGCATCGCGTGCTCCCAAGATGGTGGCGCAGCGCCCAGGGACGCCTGCTGTCGCCGCGCCGCTACGGGGCAAGTCGCAGCAGAGCCAGTCGCAGCGGAGCCAGTCGCAGGTCGAGTCGTCAGAGGAGTCGCAAGAGTTTGGCGCGTACAACATGATGCCGACGCCTTCGCCGCTCATGGCCGGCTCCTCTGCCGCCGCCGGCTCTGCGACGCCAGTTGGCTCGGCCGCGTCCGCGCAACCTCTTGGCACCACGGTGGACGCATCACTGCCCAAGAGCGTGCAGCAGGGCGCGATGGAGGAGGTGCACGAGACCGCAGATTCAGCGTCACTCGAGGCGGAGCTCGCCGTGAGACAGTTCGCAGAGGCGCAGCCGGCGCACGACTCCATGATGCCAGAGTCTGAAATGGGCGAGGAGGAGCGCGCGCGACTCGCGATGCAGCTGGAGATGGCCGATGCCGAGGCGAATGCGGCGGCAGAGGCGGTGCAGGAGGACGACGAGGTGGATTCGACGCCGTTTGGCGGCCAGCGAGCGGCGCTGGTTGGGCTGGTTGGTGACGAAAGCATCGACGAGGGCGCCGACGAGGTCGAGGACGACCTGGACCTGGACCAGCCGACTGCGTTCGGGGCGGCCGACGGAGGTGGCGACACGCAGCCGCCGCCCGCAGAGGACATGGGCGCGCCGACGGATGAGACTGAGCCGCCGCTCGACGCCGCGGACGAGCACGCCATCGACGATGCGCCCGCCGCTGAGGAGGCACCGGCGCATGGCGCGGCGGAGGGAGCAGCGGAGGCTGACGAGCTTGAGGACAGCAAGCAGGCGCTCGAGGATCTGCTCGAGCGCATCCACTCGCTCAAGCTCGCTGAGCTGCGTGCGGAGCTCACCCGCGCAGGTCTCGACACCAAGGGCGGGCGCAAGGCCGTGCTCGCCGAGCGACTGCAGGAGCACCTGCGGTCGAAGCTCGCGGCGCTCGAGGCGGCGGATGGTGAGCTGATGGCGCAGCAGCAGGACGAGGAGGTCGACGAGAAGGCGCAAGAGCCGGCCATGGTCGATCGGGTAGCGATGGAGCAGGACGAGGAGTCCTCGTGCCCTCGAGGCGGCCAGGGGCATCGAGTCGCCCTCTCCGCGGCGCTTAGCTGCCAAGTAGACCCTGAAGGCGACGACGATCTCGCCGACGTCGACCCGGGGGACGAGCCCGACGATGCCGCCGCCGATGCCGCCGCCGATGCCGCCTCCGATGCCGCCGCCGATGCCGCCGCCGACGGCGAGACCGCTGACTTCGCTGTGCGCTACGTTGGCGATGAAGAGGACGCAGCGCAGGGCACTGGCGAGGTCGACCTCGAGAGTATCGACGATGAGGCGGAGGCGGTGCGGTTCGCGCAGCTCGAGGCTGACGAGGCGGCCATGGCGCACGAGCAGCAGCGGCAGGCGAACGAGGCGGCCGAGGCTGCCGAAGCGGCTGCCGAGCGGGCAGAAGTCGAGGTGGTCGCAGTGCGCTTGGCGCGCGCTGCACGCTCTACGCGTGCGTCTGCCGCGCTCGGCCTGCCACCGCCTGCCGCTCCCGCGCTGTGCTCATCGCGACTCTCGCCCCCGTCGAGCGATCGCAAGGGTAGTAGCGACTGCAAGCGGCGCGGCGGCATGATCGCCCGCATGCTGGCCGGCGCCTCTGGTACGCCCAAGACGGCGCCCGAGGCTCTCATCGACGAGCCGTGGGTCGAGATGGCCATCGCTGAGGAGGACGTGCAGCATGCCGCTGAAGAGGCGGCGGAGGCATCGGCGGCATCGGTGGCGGCGGCAACAATGGTGTCGACAACGGCAGCAACGGCGGCGGCGTCGACGGCAGCGGCGACGGCGTCGGCGTCGGCGGCGGCGGCGGCGGAAGCGGCAGCGGCGGCGGCGGCGGCGGCGACGACGGCAGCGGCGACGACGGCGGCTGCTCTCCATCCCAAGTCGAAGCCCGCGCCCAAAGGCACGGGCAAGGCGGCAAGCGGGGGGGCCTTCAAGCCCTCACGCTTGGGCAAGCTGCAGATGGCCCCCACGCACGAGCGAGGTGCCGACGCCACCATGCGTCCCCCGCCCGAGCCGATGCCGGCTGTGGCGCCCAAGCCCGCTGCCTCCAAGTCCACCACCGTCAAGCCTGTCGCCTCCAAACCCGCCACCGCAAATTCGGCGGTGACGCCCACGCCTGTTGCCAAGACGCCACCGGCAATGGTCCACGCGCCCTCGCCCGTCGAGCGTGCCCAAGACGACGCGTTCTCCTTCCCGGACGACGACTTGGACGACGCATCGCAGCCGCCGATCCGTATCAAGCGAACGCCCGGACGCCGCGGCACCCCTGTGCCCAAGACTTCAGCTAGCGGCGGCGGCAGTAGCGTCCTCGACAGTGGCGGTGGCGGCAGCGGCGGCAGCGGCGGCAGCGGCGGCAGCGGCGGCAGCCTTCGTGCTCCGGCCTTCTCAGTGCTTGACGACGACGAGCTCCTCCCGTCGGCTGCGCAACCGAAGCCGATGGGGCTCATTGAGCGGCGGCGCGCGGCGGCGGAGCAGCAGGCTCGTGCCGCGGCTGAGCGTCAGGCGCAGGCGGCGGCCGTGGCGCAGGCGGCAGCCGCCGCGAAGGAAGCTGCAGAGCGCGAGCGCGTCGAGAAGCACGCGGCTAAGGAGCGTGAGAAGCTCGCCAAGGCCGCTGCCAAGGAGGCGGAGCGCCGAGATGAGCGCCTGGCCAAGGAGAAGAAGGCTAAGGAAGACAAGGTGCGCACGGACAAAGCGGCGGAGCAGAAGGCGGCCGCCGAGGCCGAGCGGCAGCGCCTCGAGGCGGCGGCGGCGGCGGCGGCGGTGGCGGCGAAGGCGGCGGCGGCGGCGAAGGCTGAGGCAGCCGCCGCCGCCGCGGCCGCAGCCGTCGCATCGCCCTCGGCTGCGCCGCCCCCGCCGCGTGCGGCCGGCAGTGGCAAACGTGTCAAGTTCCTCGAGCCCATCGACAACATCGGTCGCTCGGTGGCCGATGCAAAGACGCGCCTGCGCTCGACGAGTGGGCAGCCCGACGGTACGGCCGTGCCGCCGCGCAAGGCTCCTCCCAAGTCGCCAGCGAAGCCGCGAGCAGTGGACGCGGGCTTCGTCAGTTTCGAAGCGCGCGAGTCGTTGCGCACCGTGGTCGCATTCCCGCGCGCCGACTCACCCTACAAGGGAGCATCCACAGAGGGCGAGGACGAGAAGGACGGGGAAGATGGAGAGGAGACCGAGGCGCCAGCAGCGGACATCTTCGCAGCAGCCCCTGCGGCGGAGGAGGCCGCGGCGCCATGCGCTTCGGAGCACCCACCGCCGGCAGCGCCCGCCGCCGCCGCCCCCGCCACGCTCGCGCCCGCCGCCGCTGCACCGCCCAAGGCACGCCGTGGCAAGCTCGGCACGCCCAGCAGCGAGATCCCCCAGATGCCCAACTGGGCCCCTGGCGGCTCGATCGATGCGCACGAGCTCGAGACCATCCAAGCGGGCGTGCAGAGCGAGTCGCTCGATGAGCGTGCGCGGGAGAGCCGCAAGCGCGCGCGGGAGGAAGAGGCGAGCAAGCCCGTCACGGCCGTCAGCGCCGCCAAGGCGGCGACCAAGACGGCGTCCATCAGCGCCCAGCCGGCCGTCGGCGCGCCACGTGGCACCGGCCTCGAGGGGAGCGCCCAGTACGGCGCGCCACGTGGCACTGGCCTCGAGGGCGCACGGTTCGGGCGCCGTTTCGGCGCGACGCTCGAGAACCTCCCGTCGCCGCTGTCGGCCCCCGGCACCAAGGCGGCAGCGGTGGAGGGCGATGCTAACGAGATGATCGGCCTCGATGACGAGCAGGAGGCGCTCGGCTTTCAGGCCCAAGCCGACGCTCGCGTGACTGACGGAGCGAGCGACAGCGCGAGCGCTCCTCGGCCCAAACGTGCTCACAGCGCCGGCGTGAGCGTTCACAGCGACAGCGAGAGCGCTCCTCGGCCCAAACGTCTCTTCGGGAGCGCTGTGCCGAGCGCTGGGCCGCGGCACGATCGCGCTCTCGTCGAGCGAGCTTTGGAGGAGACGGAGTCGGCGGACGGCACGCGCCACGCAGCGCTTCGTCAGTTGCGCACGCACCTCGATGAGCTCAATAAGGCGTCGCAAGAAGCACGGCTCAAGTCCAAGGCGTCGCGATTCGCGCCCTCGCCACTCGCACAGTCCGCGCCACCCGCGCGCCCTCCGGCGGCCCCCATCAGCCGCGCCGCCGCGAGGACCCTCGGCAATCTCGGCAATCTCGGCAATCTCGGCAAGCGCCCTCGCGATGCTGAGGACGCAAAGCCCGCGTCCTCCTCGCTCCCACGGCTCGCGGAGCTGCAGTTGAGCCGCCGTAGTGAGCGATCCGAAGATGAGCGCCAGCTCGCTCGCATCAGCGAGCTCCTCGGCCAGTGCCGCGACGAGTGGCACGCGCGCCGCGCGCGCACCGTCGCAGCTCTCGCCACGAGCGCCCTCGAGTCGACGAGCTCGCTCGGAGATCAGGCCGAGGCGGAGCTCGTCTCGAAGCACACGGCGATCCCGCAGCGTCGCAAGCCTCTGGCCCATCGGTACCATCTGCTGCAGACCAAGCTTGCCGCGCTGCAGCCACGCTGCACCGAGCTCCTCGCCAATGTGACCAAGATGGCGGCCTTGGCCGCGGCTGATGAGCAGCGGCTGCACGAGCAAGAGCAGCAGGCGCGCAAGAAGATGCGCCACGAGATCCGCGAGATTGTGCACGAGGCCGAGCAGCAGCTGCAGCGCATCGAGCAAGAGGTGCGCAAGGCGAAGATGAAGCTCCCCAAGGACTGCAGCCCGGCCGGCATCGCGCAGCTCTTTGCGCAATTCGGCCACTCGACGGGATGATGGGGCGCCGCGAACGGGCCGGCATACAGAGGCTTGCACCGAGACGTCGCGAGCAGCTGACAGATGGACGGCGACGCAGGGTCGCAGGGATAGACGGGCTTTGTACCGAGACGTCGCGAGGGGGTGACAGACGGACGGCGACGCAGGGTCGCAGGGATAGACGGTGACGCACACTGATCGGGGATCTGGATCGCGTCGCGCATGCGTGCGTGCATCCATGGCAGACGGCGCGCAGCGTGCGGCTGAAGTGGCTGACGAGAGGGAGCGGTCTCCCCCCCTTGAACATAAGCAAGACCACGAAGAGCGACGGCCAGAGCAGAACCTTACGGACGCAGTGCGGGCAGAGAGTCTCAAGCGTAAAGCCTGAGGTTAAGGTTCGGTCAAGGTTCGGTTGAAGTTGAAAGCACACACTCCACACAGTAGATAAGAGACTAGGCGCGCAGGGTCCATCACCTCTTCATAAGCCGTGGGTAGGGGTCCATGGGTCCATGGGGGAAGACCAAGCAAGTAGCAGCTCGGCTGGAGCCTGTGAGGCCGGCGGCGGGGCAGGGGGGGAAGAACAAGCAAGGAGCTGGAGCCTGTGAGGCCGTCGGCGGGGCAGGGGCGAGGGGGGGGAAGACCAAGCAAGCAGCTGGAGCCTCCAGCCTGGCCGTTCCGAGATTTAAGGGCAGGTGCAGGAAGGCCACACATGGACTCATGGGAGCCCAACGAAAGATCGCCTTAAAGTGAGTGACTGTCCCTCCCATGAGGGGGTTGGCAGTTTCGCCGGGCATGGTGTGGGCATGGAGAGAGCATAGCGACGCCCGAACAGGAATCCGTTGGATTCAAAACATGGCCACGAGCTTGTATACATGCTGCGTGTGCTGCTATGGGATGCCCTATGAGCCTCAGTAGGTATCTCGACCTGTACCCCGTATTGTTCCGCGGTGTGTCTGTGTCTCAATAACTCACTCACTCACTCGCCTTAAAAGCAAACAAGCAAGTTGTTCGAACACCCAAGGGGATTGACACGTCACCCATCCCCCCCTCTACATCATACCACCTCTACTTATTCTTCGCTCACTTACATGTATCTTTCTATGTTTCGGCGTCTCCGAAGTTTCAACATGATGTTTGTCGACCCGATAATCGGCTCGGGCGGCATCGGGTACGGCGCGGGGGGCATCAACCGGGCGCACAGGTGCCTTTCGGATCCTTACGCCTCGGCCCTGACACTGCGCTTGGCGACCGCGACATCGTGCTGTCCTTCCAACACTCCGGAGGGTATGCACACAGCGACAACAAGTTGCGAGCCTTTTCGCACACGCACCTCGTTGGCGCAGGCGCAAGCGACTACGGTAACTTTGGCGTCGTCCCGATTCGGTTCGGAGACAATCCTAGCGAGAATGTTCTGCGCGCTGCACTGCTCGAGCCGGCAAACAGAACACTGCCATTCGATCACTCCAACGAGCATGCCCTGCCGGGGCACTACTCGCTGGGCCTGCCGTCCATCGGAGTACAAGCAGATGTTGCTGCTGCAGGGACGCATGCGGGAGTTCACGAGTACGCGTATCAAGCGCACGAGGGCAGCTGTGGACTCATCTTCGACGCATGCCACAACGCAGCAGCCACGGCTTCATGGTGTGCCAATGCAACAATTGCGCTGGAGGCTGACCTGGCTGGTACATCCTTGACGGTGCGAGCGTCCGTGCGCATGGCGGGCACGTTAAGCATGCGTGCAGCTAACGGCAGCGTGCCGATCTACTTCCACGGCACGCTCACCTCTCTAGGCGACGCTCGTCTGGACGTTTGGAGGCTGTGGGAAAGCGAACAGCTCCTGGCGGTCGGAGCAAGGGCTGCCAATGGCTCACACAGCCTTGGCGCCCTCATCCGTGTCCCGTGCGGCACGACCGTGCGCCTGACGGCGGCCATCTCTTGGATCAGCGCCGAACAAGCGGAGGCGACGGAGGCAGTGCAGCTGCCTTCGAACACGAGCGTGTCATCAGCCGCGGCAGCTGCGCGGGCGTCGTGGGCGGCGCTCATGAGCGGTGTGGAAGTTATCGACGCTGCCGATGCCTCGACCGATGAGCTCACGAAATTCCACAGCGCCGTGTACCGCACTTTCTTGGCACCAAGCACGTGGAGCGAGCCTGCCCTTGATGGCTCGCAACATTATCTCGGGATGGACGGTGAGCTCCGAAGGCTCGGCCAACGGGCGGACGACGCACGCGAGCGTGCCCTGACGGATATGTCGCTTTGGGATACGCACCGGACGCTCCTCCCGTGGCTGTCGCTCACCCAGCCGACCGTGTACGAAGACACAGTCCGATCGCTTCAGGCGATGGGCGAAGAGGGCGGTGACGTGCCTCGATGGCCTCTGGCGAATGTCTACGCCGACTGCATGATCGGTAACCATGCCGCTGTCGTTCTGGCGGAAGCCATGGCCAAAGGGCACACGCGCTTCAACGCCTCCTCGATGTACGACATGCTGGCACTGCAGGCGACGACGCCACGTCATCATGCCGGGCGTAAAGCTGTCGAAGATTGGGTCCGATTGGGCTATGTGCCCCACGAAGCAGGCAAGGACGCACCGATGCCACTGGTTGCCGCTGATTGATTGCCACTGATTTCCATTGATTTCCATTGATTTCCATTGATGGTCACTAATTGCCACTGATGGCCACTGATCGCCACTGACTGGCACTGATTGGCACAGACTGACACCCTCTTGCCGCATGGAGCAGACAAGCACGCGGCCTCTCTTTCGCTCGAGTACGCATTCGACGACGCCTCGCTGGCCGCTGTCGCGTCTACGCTGGGGCGGCAGGCGGAGTCTGAGACCTTCCGACAGCGATCGATTCAAGGAGTGCTGGCACAGTGGGAGCCACAAAGGGAGCTCATGTGCGCGCGCAGCGAGGCCAGCGGAGAGCTCATGTGCCCAAGCGAGTTCGCCGCGCATCTGCCCACCCCGGTGGAGACTGGGTATGTGGAGGGCGATGCGTGGCAGTGGCTGTGGTTTGTGCCGCACAACGCCTCGCTGCTCGTCTCGCTCTTCGCCTCTCCGGCCCGTTTCGTTGAAAAGCTCGACGAGTTCATGACGAGAGGGCGCGAGTGGCGTGCTGGCAACGTGCTTTCCAATCCGTTCTATTGGGCAGGCAACGAACCCGACCTTCTCGCCCCCTGGCTGTACGCCTTTGGTGGCCGCTCCGACCGAACTGCGAACGTGACGCGCTACCTCGTGGACCACGTTTACACGGCCGCCGCCGATGGGATCCCGGGCAATGATGACTATGGCACCATGAGTGCGTGGCTCGTGTGGGCCACTGTCGGTCTGTATCCTCTCGCGGGCAGCGACACGTTCGTAGTGGGCTCCCCGCGATTTGCGCACGTGCGGATCCGGTTGGGAGGCGAATCTGCAGGCCCGTGGCTCGACATCGTGGCGCATAATGCGTCCGGTCGCAATCTGTACGTCGAACGCGCCACCATCAATGGGGATGTGCTCGAGGCGCCATTGCTCACGTTTTCGCAGCTGGTGCGTCCGCGCAACGCGACGCTGGAGCTCTGGATGGGAGCCGACCCAGCCATGGCAGCGTGGTCAGAGGGCGGCTTGCTCATGATGCGAGAGGCCATGGCCTCGGACGGACAGCTGTGAACCAATACCATGGCTGTGAACCAATACCCGACTGGTATGTGAGAGGCCATGGCCTCGGACGGACAGCGGGCACCGGAACCGATACCGCCTCGACGCGCCAAGTAATACAGCCGCACATCGCCTCGACGCACCAAGTTGTTGACTGAACTTGACGTCCTTGACTTTCGATGGCGTTGACCGTAGTATCGTGTGTGAATGGGCGGTAACGCGCGCGCTAGGCGCTACATATGTGTGAATGTGTCGGTGTCGCACACTGATCGCTCCGGGCACCGGGGGCGGGACCAAACAGTCTTGTCTCCACGCCGGGAAGGGGCAAAAAAACTCGCGTTCGTCGAATTCGTCAAATGTGACCAAAACGCCACGCCTCCCCGCCGCGCCTGCCGCCGTGCCGAAAAGGGAAACTTTGTAGGTCACGCGACGTCTCCCGCAGTTTTGGGCAAGTCCTCGCGACAGTTCCCCAGATTTTGCTCGTCTCGAAGACAAGCCCACTTGCTGCACACCCGATGGCAGAACAGGGGTCGTTGAAGCCCGATAAGGATGCGGTGGCCGCGATGCCCAACGAGGGCAACTGGCTGGACTTCTTTACTGACACGTTTCGCAAGTTGGGACCCTTTTCGGAGCGAGTGAGTGAGGGTGATCTGCCCTCGCCAGCTCAGTCCATGGACACCGCACGCGGTAAGCAGGAAGGTTCCGATGAGGGGCTGGCGGCGACTGGCGAGCATGCATCGGAGGAGCAAGAGGTGCTCAACGCAAAAGCCGCAACTCTCGGCGGATCTCACTCATCCGCCGAGCCACCGAGCAGCGACGAGATCAAGAAGATGGACGTGGCCGCCATTGTCGGGGTGCTGAAGGCGTACCCGATGCGTGCACATGCCGTCGCAAACTGCGCCGACACGCTTCGCATCCGCTGCCGAGAGAGTGCTAACGTCATCCAGGCCACGGAGCTCGGCGCGATCGAGTTGGTCGTGCAATCGATGACCAAACTCCAAACCATGGACCAGGTCCAGCTCTACTGCCTCGTGGCGTTGCGCAATCTCGTCTCGGGGGACAACGCGCGCAAGCGCCGGGCAGTTGAGGCTGGGTGTGTACCAGCCCTGTGCAAAGCGGTGGCGAAGCACACGGCGCACGCGGGCATTTGCGAGCATGGCTACGCGCTCGCAACGATCCTGGGCTCGATTAGCGACGCGAGCGCCGAGGAGCAGCTTGCGATCAAGCGCAGCATCATCGACTCGGGCGCTTACAAGACGATCGCCGAGGTGCTCAACGCGCATGACGGAGTTACGGCTGTCGAGCAGAACGCGTGCCTCGCGATCAATTCATTCGCGCGTGACGAGGAGACGCACTGCGATAAGGCGCACCAGGCGGGGCTCATTCAAAAGCTCGCGACCATCGTGCAGCGCAAGAACGTCGACAAGCTGCTCTGGCAGGCAAGCCGTGCCGCTCTCGGGGCCATCATCCTCGACAGCGCCGAACGCAAGAAGGAGGCCAAGAAGTGCTTCCCGTGGGGAACGGTCCTATGCTGAGGCAGGGTGGACCGCTTGTGAACGGTCATGAAGGAGCATGTACCTCATGAGGGATTCATCTTTGAACCTGTGATGACGTGAAGGAGCATGTACCTCATGAGGGATTCATCTGTGAACCTGTAATGACGGAGCATGTACCTCATGAGGGAGTCAGCTGATGAGTATCATGGCGAGAGGTCGGCCGGGCAGCGTGAACCGTGATGCATGAACTCCCGTGCCGGCACGTCGTGTGTGGCCGCCTTGCCGTCGGCAACGGCGTGCGGGCCGCGCTGCTCGCGGTGGCTCGCCGGCGCTGGCCGCTCTCACTCGGCCGGGCTGCGGCGCCTGGGCTGGCGGCGTGCGGCACGGACTCGTGCGTTACGCGGGGGCGCGGCGAGGCGGCGTGTCCGCGCGGGCCGCGGCGACGACGGTTGTCATCGTCATGTAATTAGTTACTATTCGTACTCGTTTTGACGAACACGCGGTAAACTAACAAAAACGTTGCCTCACCGCGGGCCTAGACACGCCGTTGACCGCTAAACGACGATACGTCCGTCTCTCAGTCTCTCTGCCAGGACGGTGGACGCCCCTTAAGACGCCCCGAGAGAATGTCACACGATGCACGAGCTCTCTCTTCTCATTATCTCAACGGTTCACGACGGCGATGGTATGTAGCGACGGTATGCATGCGTGCACGCCCCCCATCACGAACGATGGTAGTGCTGTGTGCAGTAACTGCCTGGCCCTGGAAAAGACCATTGGGGATGCAAGCTCACTCTGCGCATGAGGTTGATGATGCGCGCTGCCATTTGATGCTCCCGCGACCGGGCATGAGATGGTATCCGTGTGGATCATGGCACCGCTCACACGCGCACCCGGCCACATGCCAGCAGGGGCGCATGCGAGCGTGCGCAGCTGCCAAATTAGGATTCGCGTGTGCAGCTGCCAAATTAGGGTTGGCGTGTGCAGCTCCACCAGCTTCACCCACCATGCACCTGTAGCACGACCTCAGAAGATCGGCGCGGCAGCATGCGGTTGGTTGCATTCGAGGCGGTTCTGTGTTCACACGTGCTTCCTCAAAGCAGGTCGTCACCGAGCTGATGCAAGATGTCGGAGGCAGAGAAGCGAGAGTTGAGCGAGTCCGCGGACGAATCGGGCGATGAGGTGCGTGAGTTTCCGCCGTTGTGGCGGCGGCCGCCGCCGCCGTCGGAGGCGCCGCCGTCTCCGCCGCCGTCTCCGCCGCCATCGGAGCCGCCGCTCGATCCGCTGCCCGATCCGGCGCCCGACCCGGCGCCCGACCCGGCGCCCGATCCGCCGCCCAAACCGGCGCCCGTGCCCGTGTTCTCGGAGCTCGCGATGGCCGTGTGCGAGCCGTCGCCGCTGCCTGAGCCGCCGCCGTCCGAACCCTCGCCATCCTTGCCGCGCCCGTCGGCGGAGGTGGCGAACGACGCGCACGAGGCCGACGCGACGAAGTCGGCACGCCGCGGCGAGCGTCCCCGCTTGCTCGAGTGTCGTCCCTCGGGGATCATGGTGCTCAGCTCGGCGCGGCCGGACATCGAGCTCGCCGTGCTGCCGCCGCCACCGAACGCGCGCCGATCGTGGCTGCTCAGCTTGAGCCGCCCCGCAAGCTGCTGCTGCTGCTCCGCGAGCTGCTGCTCGAGAGCATCCATCTCGATGCCCTCGGTGAAGAGGCTCTCGATGAGGTCCTCCATGCCGTCTGGCTGCGGCGGGGAGAGGCCTCGGCCATGGTGGGCGCCGCCGTGGTGGGGGCCGCCGTGGTGGGCGCCGTGCAAGGCGGCGCTCATCGCGCGCGCGGCCCCGTCGCGATGCGCACTCGCGCCGTGGTGGGCGCGCGCCGCGTCCGCCGACGAGAAGGGCAGCGAGCCCATGTAATGCGGCGCATGCAGATGGGATGGGAGCGATGGGTCGCCCTGCCCCGCCTGTGCGGCGCGCGGCGGCACATGCGGGGGCTGTGCAGGGAATCCTGGCTGTGGAAACTGCCCCCAAGTGTGAGCCATGGCGGCGGCGGCATTGGCGGCGGCGTTGGCGAGCTGCTCGGGAGTCAGATTGCGCGCCGCCTCCGTCGCCTGCGCCGAGCCGGCACAAAAGGCCTGCGCGAGCGCCGCGAAGTTGCCCAAGTGGGTGAATCGCGCACTCGAGCCGTCGGCGCCGCCCTGGGCGCTCATTGCGGCGCTCATCGCGGCCAGGTGGGCCGAGGCGTTGGCGTGGGCGCTCATCGCGGCGCTGGTCCGGGCGCCGTGGTGGGCGCTGCTCGCGATCGCGGCGACGGGTACGGCTTCCAATGACGTACCATCGGGGGTGGCGCGGCGCTCGATATGGCGTTCGCCCCCCCCGGACCCGGAGCCATGCTGGGCGCCGTGTTGGGCGCCGGGATGTAGGTTGGCAGCAGCGGCAGTTGACAGTTGACAGGCGGCGGCGGCGTCGAAGGCGGGTAGGGTGCCCAACACGGCGTCGGTCGGCACGGCCTGCACTGCGGCGATCGCCGGCGCCAGGGGTAGCGGCGCTTGCCTCGTCGCGCCGCCCTCGGGCGCTTGCAAATGAGCGAGCTGCTCGAGCAAGCCGTTCACATTCACAGCATCGAAGGGGAAGCCGACGGGGAGGCGCGCGCCCCCGTGGTGGGCGCCGCCGAGGCTCTGCGAGAGCATCATGAGGTCACGAAGCGTCGGGGGCGCCGCGCCGAACCGCTCGAAGTACAGATGGCTCGCCGCGTCCGTGCACTGCTGAAGCCCCTCGGGCGTCGCGCCAGCGAGAGGGAGCATGGGCGTGTGGAGTGGCAAGCCCAGGTCCGTCGCCCCAAGCTGCCCAGCCATCTGCGCGAAGAACTGCGGATCGAGGAGCGGGAGGGGCAAGGCGCCGCCGGGCGCACACTGCCCAGTGCCCTCGCCAGGCGCACCCTGGGTGCCCGGGGCAGCCGAGGCTCCGTTGAAGGGCGGCATCATGAACGGCGGATGCGGCAGGCCTGCCGCCGCCGCCGCCGCCGCCGCCGCCGCCTGCATGATCATCGCCGGGGGAAGGTTGGCAATGTTGGGCGCCATGTTGGGCGGCCACGGCCATCCCGAGCCGAATCCCACGCCCGGATGCCCGGGCAGACCGGGCAAGTTCGGCATCCCCGCCGCAAGCCCGGGCGGCAGAGGTGACCATAAGGTCGCTTGCATGCCTGATTGCTCGGCGGCCCCGGACGCGGCCGCTCCGCGGCGTGACGGCGCCGTGTGGCCGTCGGCGGCGCTGAGGTTGCTAGTACTCCGCTTGAGCGGCACGTCGTTCGTCTCCACTTCGTCCGCGGCGAACACCTCGGTCTGTTGCCTCGTGAGGTCGACCGATTGGGAGCCGCGGCCTGCCACATTGCTTCTGGCCTGGGGAGCAGGTTCGTCCCCTTCGTCCATCATCCCTCCTGAACCATCGGGCTTGATTGCCCGCTGCCGTTTATTCTGGAACCACACCTGGACTTGCCGTGGGGTCACTTTCAGGTCCTCGGCGAGCGCCTTCCTCGTCTCGACTGACGGGAACTTGTCCTTCCAGTACATCTCCTCGAGAACCGAGAGCGCTTCCTGCGGGATATTCCATCGAGTATACTTCTTGCGCTTCCTTGGCGGCCCTGGGGCCTCCGTGAAACTGCCTAGGCTGTCCGTGGAGACCTGCGCGGTCAGCGGGACGCCAGACATTTCCATGGGAATCGTGTGTGCCCTTCTCACGGCGATGCGAAGATTCTCAAAGACCTGTCTTGATGAAGGCGCATCCAGAAAGCAATGACGAAGCAAGAATTGGGGCACATTCTCATTCCAGCCTGTGGGGAAATGGAAGTGGCGCCCGTGATTCGGGTTTCGGCATTTTTGGTGTGTGAAGAAGAGAGGGATTGCGTGGTGCGCCGCCTTGGGCAGGACCGTGGCATTCGGTCCGTCCAAAGATGAGCGTCTGTCTCATGCTGGTCAATTGACGCTGGTGTACATACGGAGGCGCCCGTCCCCGTTGTGCGTTGAGCAATGGCCTAGAGCGGCGCTGGGCCGACAAGCACAACTAGGCTCCATTCGCGCGCAGCGCGCGCAGGGCGCCGCGGCTGCAGGCTGCAGCCGAGTGTCCCAGGAGCCGCGCGCAGGGCAAGGGCCGGGACGGACACGTGTTTTGTGACAAGTGTTTTGTGGGCTTCATCGTAGAGGGCTCTCTTCCGAAATTCGGTAATCTGATCCCCACAGGAACTTTTTACGATCCTAACCAGGTCCAATGACACGACGGTGAATGCTTAGGGCGGGACTGGCGGCGCCGCGCGCGCGGGGCGGTGGTCACGCGGGGCGGGCGGGCGCGAGGGTGGGGCGGAAGAGTTCCGTGCGCGCGCACGCATGCCGCAAGCCCCGCCCCAAGTGCAGCCCCGTCTCACGCTCGGAGGTCGACTCTCTATGCACCCGGACAGGACCAGCTGCATCGGAGCGGTGTGGGGCCTCTGTTTTGGTTGTGAACTTATCTGCCGGCCGAACGTGCTCGTGGTCTGCGATCGATGGCTCGAGGACTCCTGCACGGGATCGTCGCCGTGACGGCCTCGGCACATTCGCCTGTGCCGCCGCCTTTGACCGTAGTGTCGCCTCCGCCGCTCCCGCCCGCGCCCGAGGACGGCGGATTCAGCCCTCTGCCGGCGCCGCGACCGCCTTCGACGGAGCTCGGACGAGCCCTCCCGTGCAGCCAGCATGATGGGCGACGGCTCGCGCACTCCACAACCATCGTGGGCTCCGGGTCGATCGTGGGCAACGTTTTCAATTCGTCCCTAATGGATTACGTGCGTGCGACTCGACCCTGCGCATTGACCTCGGACGCCGCGCCGCGCTCCCATGCCCCTCGAGCTTTGCTCGCCCACCTGCACGGCCCCTCATGCGCTCTCGCTCGCACTCGCTCCCGCGCACGTGCTGTGCACGCAGGCTTATGGCGTCGCCGTGAGCGGCTCGTATGCTTACGTGGCGGCGCATGGGTCCGACTCGCTTGTGGTGGTCGACATTAGCAACCCTGCGTCTCCAGTCATCCGTGGCAACGTAGTGTCGTCGTCTCTTCTCGATAATGTGCGTGTGCAGCCTAGAGCTTTGCGCGCGCTCATGGCGTCGGGCGTGCCGCGCTTGCGTCCGCATCGCCCATCATTTTCGCCCCCGCGGTGCCTCCGCCGCTGAAGCCCTCTCGCGCTCTCATGTGCTACAGGCTCGTTCCGTCGCCGTGAGCGGCTCGTACGCTTACGTGGTCGGTGAATACTCCAAATCGCTGGTGGTGGTCGACATTAGCAACCCTGCGTCTCCAGTCATCCGTGGCAGCGTAGTGTCGTCGTCTCTTCTGGATAGGGTGCGTGTGCGGCCTGGAGCTTTGCGCGCGCTTATGGCGTCGGGCGTGCCGCGCTTGCGTCCGCATCGCCCATCATGTTCGCCCCCGCGGTGCCTCCGCCGCTGAAGCCCTCTCGCGCTCTCATCGTGCTCGCGTCCGCGGCGCCACCGAATGCTGAAGCTCTCTCACTCGCTCTCACGTGCTGTGCGCACAGGCTCATTTCGTCGCCGTGAGCGGCTCGTACGCTTACGTGACGGCACATCTATCCGACTCGCTGGTGGTGGTCGACATTAGCAACCCTGCGTCTCCGGTCATCCGTGGCAGCGTGGTGTCGGCGTCTCTTCTGAATGGGGTGCGTGTGCGGCCTGGGGCTTTGCGCGCGCGGATGGCGTCGGGCGCACCGCGCTGGCGTCCGCACCGCCCATCGTGCTCGCGTCCGCGGCGCCACCGAATGCTGAAGCTCTCTCACTAGCTCTCACGTGCTGTGCTCACAGGCTTGGGCTGTCGCCGTGAGCGGCTCGTACGCTTACGTGACGGCGGATCAATCCGATGCGCTGGTGGTGGTCGACGTGAGCAACCCTGCGTCTCCAGTCATCCGAGGCAGTGTGGCATCATCGTCTCTTATGGACTCTGTGCGTGCGGCCTGGAGCTTTGCACGCGCGGATGGCCTCGGGCGCCACGGCATGCGTCTGCACTGCCTATCGTGCTCGCGTCCGCAGCGCCACCGCCTGCTGATTCCCTCTCGCGCTCACGCACTCGCCCTTACTCACAGGCGTCTGGCCTCGCCGTGAGCGGCTCGTACGCTTACGTGGCGGGGCGTTTTTCCAACTCGCTGGTGGTGGTCGACGTGAGCAACCCTGCGTCTCCAGTCATCCGGGGCAGCGTGGTGTCGTCGTCTCTTCTTGAACAGGTGCGTGCGACGCGGAGCTGCGACCGTGATTGAACTAGGGCGCAGCGCTGTGGCTCGTCGCGCTTGCGTCCGCACCGTCCATCAAGCTCGCGCTGCGTACGCTGCCGGTGCCCTCTCACTCGCTCCCTCTCACGTGCTGTGCACACAGGCTCTCTCCGTCGCCGTGAGCGGCTCGTACGCATACGTGGCGGGGTTTTATTCCCACTCGCTGGTGGTGATCGACATTAGCAACCCTGCGTCTCCAGTCATCCGGGGCAGCGTGGTCTCCTCGTCCTTTCTGCTATATGTACGTGTGGCCCTTAGCTTTGTCCATCATGCTTGCCCCCTCGGCGCGTCCGCCGCTGATGTCCTCGCGCTCTCACTCGCTCGCCCTCACGTGCTGTGCACACACAGGGTCATGCCGTCGCTGTGAGCGGCTCCTACGCTTACGTGGCGGTGCCTGGTGCAGCCGGGCTGACGGTGGTGCTTTTGGACCTGCACTCGCCCCCCCCGCCGCCGCCGCCCTTGCCGCCGCCGCCGACCTCGCCTCCACCTGCGCCACCGCCCATGACGTTCGGGCTTGGCACCTTCTACAACTCCATCACCCACCAATGCGAGATCGCGTGCGGACCAAGCAACGGTCGACGCATGGCCACCGAGGAGCCGCCGCTCGACGCCGCGGATGACGTGCAGACCCTTGAAGACCGGGTGCGCGACGTGAGCAGCTACCTCGAGGAGCATCCGGAGGACTTTGCGAGCATCAGGAGCGAGGAGCTCCGCTCACGACTCAAGCAGCTTTTTGGGCAGCCGGCGCTCGCATAGGGCAAGCGAGCGTCGGCGTGTTTCCCTTGCCTACTCCTGCCGCACCTTTCTCGGCAGCATCGTCGCCCGCATCACGCGTGCGGCCTCCCCGCCTCCGCCGCCTGCAGAGCGGCCTGAGCACATGCCAGGCGGTGGCGCGGCAGTCGTTCTGTCAGCCGCCCAGTGCGCCACCTTCTCCGTCGCCGCCGCCCTCGCCGCCGCCCTCGCCCCCGCCGCCCTCGCCGCCGCCGCCCTCGCCGCCGCCGCCGCCGCCGCCGCCCTCGCCACCGCCGCCCTCGCCGCCAACGACAATCCCACTTCTCTTTGGGGACGGCAATGGCGTAATTCTGGCTTCATCGAGCACCTACTGGCCAGACGTACATCCGACAAGCCCCTCCTGTTCATTCTGCTATGGAGATGTGCAATGCATCAGAAATGTCTCCGACTGTACGTGGACTGTTGCTACATCTTATGCATTTGTGGAGGTGCGACTCAATCAAGTGGCTGCTGTAGGTGAGATTATGTGGAGTGGCTTCAGCTACACCTCTGTCTCATTCAGTTATAAAGCAGACGCATCTCACAGCACCTGGTCTGCCTTGGGTACTCCTCTCTCAATGTCGTACTCGGGAAATACCTTCTCGATGTCGTACTCTCCACCAGGTGTTGGTGCAGTCTCTGATATCCGGGTTGAAATGACTGGGCCGCATTGGGTCAAGCTTCATTACCTACGAATCTGGGGGTTGCCCTCGCCGCCGCCCTCGCCCT
>ENA-UOXK01000718-UOXK01000718.1-mixed-culture-metagenome-genome-assembly--contig:-NODE-718-length-24987-cov-42.473769_pt1 | contig 24987 bp, 14 predicted proteins | sample MGYA00238160_ERZ761638 | MGnify/ENA primary metagenome ERZ761638 (study PRJEB28912, sample SAMN08777098) | mixed culture metagenome | isolation source: Freshwater growth medium | place: USA...
TCTCCGACTCCTCTCACGTTCCCTGTGCACCGGCCACCTCGCCGGCAAGAGTGGCCCGGAGCTCGGGCGGCTGCTGGGTGTCGTGAGCGACTTCCCCACCGAGGCGGAGCGGCAGGCGGCGACGGAGGAGCCGCTCTACACGCAAGACGCTCAGCACGACGCCACTGCACCGCGAGCGGCCGACGCACCCACACCGCCAGCGCCCGTGTGCTGGCTCTCGACACAGCTCGTCAACGAGGACGTTCTCGAGGACGCCCTCGCGGACGCCGACGTGCCGACGCTGCGCGCGCTCAAGGGTGTGAGCCTCGCGTGGCGCGCGCGGGCGCGGCGCGTCCTGTGCGCGCGGCTGTGCGCACGCGTCGGCCTGCCGCTCACGAGCAACCTCGTCGAGGTGACCGAGCTCGACCTCTCGGACAGCCGCGCCGCCGGTCGCCTCTTCGCCGACGCGGCCGACGCGTCGTGCTGGCTGCCCAACCTTGCAAAGGTGACGGGGCTGGGCGGTTTCGATGTGGACGTGGCCACGCTGAGGCAAGTGGAGTCTTCGGGTGAATTGGAAGATGAAGAGGGTCCGCCGCCGTATCCAATGGTGGGGGTGCGCGCGTGCATCCGCGGCGAGGGCGAGGTGCCGATGGATGTGCTGCTCGCCGCGTGCGCGCTGCGTGACGGCGAGGCGTGCGTGCCGCCGGGCGCGTTCCGTGGGGACACGTCGATAACGTCGATCGAGCTGCCCGACGGCCTCACGAGCCTCGGCGAGGGCGCCTTCTGTGGCTGCGACTCGCTGACGTCGATTGAGCTGCCCGCCAGCCTCACGAGCTTCGGCAAGGGCGCCTTCTGTGGCTGCTCCTCGATGACGTCGATCGCGCTGCCTGCCGGCCTCATGAGCCTCGGTGATGGCGCCTTCTATGGCTGCGAATCGTTGACGTCAATCGCGCTGCCCGCCGGCCTCACGAGCCTCGGCGAGCGCGCCTTCGAGAACTGCTCCTCGATGACGTCGATCGAGCTGCCCGCCAGCCTCACTAGCCTCCCTGATGGCGCCTTCAAGGGCTGCTCCTGGTTGACATCAATCGCGCTGCCCGCCGGCCTCACGAGCCTCGGTGAGTATGCCTTCGCTGGCTGCTCCTCGATGACGTCAATCGAGCTGCCCGCCGGCCTCATGAGCCTCGGTACGGGCACCTTCGCTGGCTGCTCCTCGATGACGTCGATCACGCTGCCCGCAGGCCTCTCAAGCCTCCCCGATCGCGCCTTCCAGGGCTGCTCCTCGATGACGTCAGTCGAGCTGTCCGTCAGCCTCACAAGCCTTGGTGAGTACGCCTTCTACTACTGCTCCTCGATGACGTCAATTGAGCTGCCCGCCGGCCTCACGAGCCTCGGGTTGAGCGTCTTCGCTGGCTGCTCTTCGATGACGTCTATCGAGCTGCCCGCCGGCCTCACAAGCCTGGGTGGGTTCGCCTTCACTTTCTGCTTTTTGTTGACGTCCATCACGCTGCCCGCCGGCCTCACGAGCCTCGGTGCGCGCACCTTCCAGGGCTGCTCCTCAATGACGTCAATCGAGCTGCCCGCCGGCCTCACGAGCCTCGGTGGGGGCGCCTTCTACGGCTGCTCCTTGATGGCATCGATCGCGCTGCCCACGGGCCTCACGAGCCTCAGTGAGTACGCCTTCGGTGGCTGCTCCTCGTTGACGTCGATCGCGCTGCCCGCCGGCCTCACGAGCCTCGGCAGGGGCGCCTTCTACGACTGCTCCTCGATGACGTCAATCGCGCTGCCCGCTGGCCTCTTGAACCTCGGTGATGATGCCTTCCGTGGCTGCTCCTCGATGACGTCCATCGAGCTGCCTGCGAGATTCCAAGACAGCTCTCTGAGGTCTGCTGGAGTGCCTCCCAGCGCCATCCTTCGCTATCGCTATCATTATTATTATTAGACCGGCGACGAGGACCAGAAAGAGAGCACGGCGAGCGCTCCAGGGGTAGGGGCAGCCGGAGCTGAGACGCGACCTGAGACCGGATGTCCAGCTCCAGGATTGAAGAAGGGAGCGGATGCAGACGGTGACGGAGTCGAAGACGCGTGCGGCCCAAACGCGAAACGGACGGGAGTAGAGGATCTGGTGGTGCGCGGCGCGCGGTGTGGCGTGAACGAAGGTCAAGGGACGGAGGAGGGCAGGAGCGACCGGTCCACCGGACCTGACCGCGCGTGTGCGGTGTGGTAGGAAGTCGAGCTTCGTGCTTCGACCCTGCGACGTGCGAGTTTTCTCGGCGAGTAAATGCTTGATTCAAATGTACGGTAATCAGGCGTGAGCTACTTTCAACTTTGATCCTTGTAATAATGAGCACACACCCTGCGCCCACACCTCTCGATGGACGCGTGCATGCATCCGCCGCTGCCGAACCGCCTGCATCATCGATCGGATCATGGCCCGCATCATGCATCTTCGCTAAAAACGGTAAGATGATCGCTAACGAACTAAGGGCAAGCCGAGGTTCCATGAGTGGGCGACGCCCTTCACAGCCGCGCGATCTCCACTCTGGCAGTCCGCCTGGGTGGCCAGCGTGCGCCGCGGGTTCTTCTCTATTGTTCGATCGATCTCATTTGCCTGGGCGCACCTTGGGCGCGCTCGCTGCGCGCGCTGCGCCCTTGTCGCCGCCGGGCGCCTTGTTCTTGGCAGGCGAGGCAGCAGGCGAGGCTTTAGCTGCGGGGCTGGGCGGAGCAGGCCGCTGCTTGCCGGCGCTCGCGGCGCGCCCGCCTTTTGCACTCTTCGAGGGCGTCGCGCCCGTGGCTTCGTCGCTCTCCTCGGCGATCTCCTGACGCTTCTTGGCGAGCTCGTCGGCGGCCTTGCGCCGTGGGGGCTTCGCGCCGGGCGCCGGGCGCGCGGACGGCACAAGTGACGGACGCGACGACTCTCCGGGCGACATCGGCGAGGGTGGGGAGGGGGGCAGCGGCCGCGGTGCCATCGACGAGAGTGGCGAGCCGCCATACTCCTCCACCTGGCGCTCAATGTGGCGCACGCGCGTCTCGGCCTCGGCCAGCGCGAGCTCGAGGCGAGATCGCGCCGTATTGAGCGCACCCGCCGAGCGCGCCGAGGCGAGCGCCTCCTTGGCCGCCCCCTTGGCTGCGTTCAGCAGCTGGTAGTGCGTCTGCAGCCGTTTGAGGCTCGCGCGGTCGTTGGCGTTGGCCGCCTTTTCTGCGAGCGCCACAGTCGCATGGACCAGCTGCGGCCCGCTGAGCTTGACGATCTGCATGTCGAGCTGCGATGCCGTGCGCTCGAGCTCGCGCTCGAGCTGCGCCTCGCGTCTCGCGCGCGTCTCCTTAATGACCTGCGCGAGCTCGGCCGCGTGGCGCGCCTCGAGCGCCTGGCTCGCCTGGTAGAAGGCCGCCTCGGACTCGAGCGCCTCGTCCGCGACAAGTCGCTGCACCTGCGCACGCGTGGCGTACGCGACGAAAGCCGCCTCGAGGCTCGTCTCGGGCGTGAAACGCGCCGCTGTGAATGCTTCGCGTCTGGCCGCCGCCTCGGGCATCACGCGCTTCGCATTGTTCGTGTAGAAGCGCATGAGCTCCTCGGCCGCGGCGTGCTGGCCGAGCGCACGCGCGTCCCAGGCCACCTCGAACTGTGCCACGTGCTCCTTCTGCAGGGTGAGCGGGTTGGCCGACTCCGCTTCGAGCTTGGCATCGTCGGCCTGGAGCCGCTGCACCGCCTCGGCCATGGCCTTGCGCCGCTCGGTGGCCTCCCGCGCCGCGGCGCGCGTCGCGTCGTCGAGCGCCGCCTCGCGAGCGCGCGCGCGCCGGGCGAGCAGGCCGTCGGCCACGGCCTTGTCGACGGCGTCGCGCATCGCCCCCGCCTCCTCCGCTTCCCAGTGCTCGAGCCACTCTGCCTTGTCGGGCGCCGTCGAAGCGAGCGCACCGCCGAGCACCTGTGTCACGAAGGCGCCCGGCGCGGGCCCCACGGCCTTGGTGCCGGCGGCGGAGAGCTCTTGGAGCTGCTCGGCCGTCAAGCGCGTGGACGCGTCGAGCTGAGCGCTGACGGCGTCGACCACCGCCTTCTCGTCCTTGACCGCCATCTGATACCGGCGCTCAAGGGTCGCCACGGTCTTGGTGATCTTCTTGACTGCCAAGTGATCGAGCGCGCGCTGCGCGGCGTGCATCACCTTCGCGGGCGTCCGCCGCGCCTCCTGCGCGAGCGCACGGCGCGCCGCCACCGTCGCCGCATCCGTCTCCGCCTGCTCTGCCGCCAGGGATCCCTCCAGCCGGTACATCGCCTCCGCGCGCTTGGCACGGCGCCCCTCAAAGGCGTCGCGGCGGGCGCGCTGCAGATCACGGCACAGGTTGGCGTAGTGCACGCGCTGCCGGCACCAGGTCGACGCGAGCTGGCGCACGAATCGTTCCGAGCTCTTGGCCTGCCACTCGATAGCGGACGCCTCGCCCTCTCGGAACGACGCCTCGTGCTCCGCGAGCCACGCGGCGGTGAGCTCCTCCATGGCCTCGTGTGTCTTCTCGAGCGTCTCGGCGTGGGCGACGCGCGCGCTCGCGACGACGGCGGCCACCTGCGCCGAGAGCGCTTCCTCCTCCTCGGCCTGCAGCTGCAGCTCGGCGTCCTGGCCCCGCAGCGCGGCCGCGCGCACCTGCCGCAGCTCCGCACCCGCCGACGCGCGCGCGGCATCGTACGCGCCCATCGCCTTCTGATGGCGCTCCCGCGCCGCCCTCTCGAGCCGCGCGCTGTGGAGCGAGCAGTGCTGCTCGAGGAGGTTGCTCGACTCGGCCGCCGCCTTGAGCAGCGCCTCATGCGCCTTCTCCTCCGCCGCCGCCACCTTCGTGACGGTCTCGTCCGCCACCCGCCTCGCCGCCTCGTGTGCGGCCTTCATCTTGGCGACGGCGCGATCCGCGCGCTCATTGGCCATCCGCACGATCGTCTCGTGCTGCTGGCGCGCGAGCAGCTGACGGAATGCACGCCCGTCGAGCGCCGCGCTCGTCATCTCGCGCAGCTCGTGCATGCGGCGCACCGTCGCGTCCGCACGCTCGATGGCCTCCGAGTGTGCCAGCAACTCGGAGGCCAGGAGCCCCTCGTGATGCGCCTCCGTATCTGCAAGCATCCCCTCGCGCACCTGCTGCCGCCACTCGCGCTGCGCCGAGCGCACGAGCTCATCCGCAAGCGCCGTCTCTTCCTCGATGCGAATGGTCGCAGCCTCGGCAGCTTCCCGCCGCGCAGCGACGAAACGCTCCGTCTCCGCCTGCAGCATCGCGCTGCCGCTCAGCACGCCGCGTCGATGCAGCTCCACCTGCTCGGCGCGCGTGCGGCCGGGCTCCTCTCGCCGCCAGTGCGCGAGCCGCGCCTCGGCTGCGGCGCGTGCCGCCACGTCGGCCGCCTCGGCGTCGGCCCACTTGTCATATTGCTCTGCCATCAGTGTGTAGTGGTCCAGCGTCTGCCTCTCGGCGAGCGCGACGTGCTGCCGCACCAACGCGTGGCGCCCCAGCTCGATGGCGGCGTTCTCGGCGAGCAGTTGGGCGCGCTCGCGCTCCCATGAGGCCTCAAACGCGCCGGACGCGATGCCGTGGAAGGCCGTGAGGGTCTGGTGGCGCTGGCGCAACAACGAGATCTCGGTCGCGGTACCCGTCTTGAAATGGGCGAGGCGCACACTGTGCACTGCCTCCTCGTACGCGCCCTGCAGCTTGATGGCGTTCGCAATCGAGGACTGCTCAATGTGCTCGAGGTGCATCACGAGCAGCTTGGCACCCACGTCGGCGCGTCGGGCCGCCGACTTGGCGCGCAATCTCGATGCGAGCTCGACCACCTCGGACATGTTGCCCCGCACCGTGGACACGTGCTCGCTGATCGCGGCTGACGAGAGGGCGGCAAGCTCGGCACGGATCGCGTGCATCTTGTGCTCATACGCCGCCTCGAGGCGCGTAAACTGAGGCCCCACCTCGGCGTGCATGCGCGCCACAGCCTCGATGTGCTCGCGGCGCGCGCGCTCCTCCATATCGCGCGATCTCGCCTCGACCTGCGAGATCGCGCCGAGCTCATCGCCCACCTTGCGCGCCTCGGCCGCGGCGGCCTTTTCCTGCACCTGGGCGGCTTCGGCGAGCCCGCGCGCTTCCTCTTCGGTGTCGGCGATCCAACGGCACATGACATTCAGACGGCGCCCGTGCACCTCTTCAAGCAGCAGCACGCGGGTACGAGCCTCCTCGGCGGCGATCTGGTCGCACACCGCTGCCTCCGCAGCGGACGCGGACGCCGACTCGGCCACGACGGACTCGATGCGCTCGAGCCCCGCCTTCGCCAGCGCCACACGCCCCTCACCGATGCGCTCGAGCGCCCCGAGCTTCTCGGCGGTGATCTCCTGGAAGCGGCTCGCCGCCTCGTCGTGCTCCGCCTGCGCCCTCGCCGTCTCTGCATGCATCCACGTGACGAAGTCACCCAGAATCGCGCGCAGCGTCTCGTCGTTCCTCTGCTGCCGCTCACGACGGACCACGCCCTCGTCGTCGTGGCCAAGCTTGAGCTCGACGAGGGCCCCGTGCATCATGGCCGCCGCCGCAAGCGCCTCCGCGCGCAATCCCTGCTGGCGGACGCTCCAGCTGGACTGCGCATGTGCGAGCTCCTCCCGCACCATGGCTGCCGGCATGCCCGACCAGACCGCAGCCGCGACGCGCGCGCGCTCCATCGCCTCTCGATGCAGGAAGACCTGATAGTCGGTCGCTTGGTGCAGCCGCGCCTCGCACAAGCTGAGCGCGGCTGAGTGCCCATCGCCCACGATCCGCACGAGTCGCAGGCTAGCCTGCTGCGCGTACGAGATCAGCTCCGACGTGCCGGTCTTGAGTCCGAATGCAATCGCCTGGTGCAACAAGGGCGCTTCGGCCGCATAGAATCCCTTCTCGGGGTGCAACAGCTCGGCGCTCGCCTCCACGGCACCGTCGAGGGCGCCCAGGCTCTCTCCGATCTCAGACTCCATCTGAGCCTCGACGTCAGAGCACAGCTTCTCCTCCGCCTCGACGAACTCGAGAAGCTGCGACTGCATGGCGCGCATGATCCCCGCCGCCTCGCTCGAGGCCGCCTGCCGTGCATCGAGCTCCATCTCCGTCGTCATCATGCGCACCTCGTGACCGAGCCGCACGTCCGCCGCGCGCCGCTGCTCGACGAGCTGTGAAATGGCCTGTCGAGCGCCGCTGAGCCGCGCGTTGAGCGTCGAGATTTCCGTCTGGCACGCCTGCAGGTCGACGAGCTCGGCCCGCACCGAGAGGGTCGCGCCGGTCTTGCGCCCGAACTCATCCAGCAGGGGGAGCTCGAACTCCTTTTCGAACATGTTCGAGGTCGCCAGCAGGTTCCACTCGACACGTGCCTGAGCGAGCGCCACGTCGGGGCGCGCGCCGCCGAGCGCGCCGCCGAGCCAGCCAGTGCGCCCGGAGCCCGCGTCCATGAGCACGAGCACGAGCGCCGCCGACGAGCCGCCGAGCGCCGCCGCCGAGCCCTGCGGGGTCAGGTGGCCGCTGAGCTGCGCGAGCGCCTCGGTGGAAAGAGGCATCACGTGCCGCTCGTTCCACACCGGCGACGACTCGAGCGCGCTCAGGTGCGGCTTGGGCGCACTCGTCTCGAGGACCATCCCACGCCCTTCGAGCCGCTTGCCGGTGGAGCCCACGAGGAAGGCGGTCACGTACGGGCGCAGCTGCCCCGGCTTCGTTGCGCCGGCGCCGCTGTCGTTGCGCAGCTTGCCGTCGGGACCAACCTTGAGCTCGCGCGCGCCTCCGATGCGGATGGAGAGGCGGCGCAGGTGCGTCACCGACGTCTGCAGCGCCGGAGAGAAGCGCCCGAGCTCGCGCCCCATCAAGTCGGTCATCGCCTGGGCCGGGCGCCGCACCTGGGGTGCACCTGCCACGCCGCCAACGCTCGGGGCGATGGGAAGTGGGGCCTTGACGGCCGCGGCCGCGATGGCCACGGCCGCGGCCGCCTCCTTCGCTGCCTCCTGCTGCTTTTTGCGATGGGCCTCGGCCTCGACGCGGAGAGCCTCGGTCTCCTCCTTGGCCTTAGCATCGTCCTTCTCGCGCTCTCTGGCACGTTCCTGTTCTCGTGCACGAGCCTGTGCCTCACGCTCGGCCTGCTGCTGCTGCTCGCGTAGCTGCTCGCGCTGCTGCTCGCGCTGCTGCTGCACTCGCTTCGAAGCCGCCTCAGCCGCCTCGCGCTCGGCCCGCTGCTGCTCCTGCTCGCGCCTGCGCGCCTCGTCGGTCTGATGGTCCACGCTCTGAGGCTCCGCATTCGCAGCGCCCGGCATCACGCCCGGCATCACTCCCGGCACCAGTAACGTCGGCTGACCAGTGGGCGTAAACGAAGGTGCCGAACCGCCGCGCCCAAACGACGAGGCTGCCGACGTGGGGCCGCTCTTGGCGGCCGAACTGGACGCGGATGGCAGCAGCGGCGGCGACGGAGCAAACGAGGGTGCCGACCCGCGGCCGAACGACGAGGCTGCTGACGTGGGGCCGCTGCCCGCCAGCCTGGCACCCGTGCTGCTGGAGGCGGTCGACGCGGAGGCGGCCGGCGGCGCGCGGGTCACCGGCGTCTCCAGCGGTGGCGAGCGGCTGCGCATTGACGATGCCGCCGTGCGCGGCACCGAGTCGCGAGCTGACTGCCCGCCAACGGGCATGTCAGGCGATCCGGGCGAGTCACTGCTTCTCGTTGCACCGCCCATGGGCACCGCGACCATCGGTGGCGGTTTAGGCGCGCTGGAGCTCAGCGATGAGGCTCCTTTGGCCATCTGCGCCTCGGCGGCCATTCGGATCTGTGCCGCGGCCTCTGGCACCTGCTGCCTCTTGGCCTCGTTTTTGTTGTGTGCCTGCTCCCATTTACGTGCAGCGTTGGGGTTGGCAAAATTGAACATCGCTGACGCGGGAGCGTCGGACTGTGCGTGAGCGCAGCCAGCCGGCTGGACAGGAACCCTTCACCTGTCCAAACTTTGTCACGCAATCATCCTCATCAGTGTTTGTCATCTTCTCAAATGTGATTACATATGATTATAAGGACAGACAGATCAGTCCAGGAAGGCGTTGGCTTTCGGGATGAATATACCGTGCAAATGAATTCGTTCATCACAAGGTGCCCACGTTTAGCATTTGTGCATTTGCGATTCAGCGGTCCGTCGGACTCCCCGGCGCGCTTCAGCTGCCCCTACTTGCGAGAGTGAAGGCGAGCGAAAGCTCACTTTTGCCACCGCGCCCCCTCGCAGAATACGATCGGCATGCCGTCCAGGTCGGGAAACGGCACGAAGGTGCGAAGTTCCCCCATGAACGGCACGCCCACCACCATTGAGCGCGCCCTCGAATCAATCACGCTCCTCTCAGCGTCGCTCACCTGCGACTTCGCCGTCGCTTCGTCAGGTGCCGCAGTCGCCGATGCCGGGCTCTGGCTCGGTCACCGCGGGAGCACTCTATGACAAGTGCCTGCACGCCGCGCCGCCTGCTGGCGGGTGGTTCTCGATCCTCGACACTGTGACTCGGCTGAGCCTCACGCTGTACGCCTTCTACCGGTTCCTGCTGCTGCGGCCCTTCTCGCTGCTCTACTTCGCATGGGGCTACAACAGTCTCTGGTTTGGCAAGATTCTCGGCGTGCTCCTCACGATCAACCTGCCGGTGCTGCCCTTTGCTTTGTGCGCCATGGAGTTGCTCAAGCGCATCAACGAGAAGATGCCATGGGCGGAGACGGACTGGAAGCTGAAGGGACCCGGTCGCGTCTTCTTCGTGCGCCCAGACACCCTGATCGCCTCGCTCTTCTGGGACTTTTACATCGCCAACTCGGTCTTTTGCGGCTCGTTCCTGCAGTTTGGAACCGACCGCGACGGGTTGGCGCATACATGGTACGACTGGATCTGCAACAAGGAGTACTGGCTCGGGCTGCTGGACGAGGCGGAGGCGCGCCGCCCGCGCCAGCTCGCCAGCTGGGATGGCGAGAAGGCCAAGGCCGAAGGACCCGGCCCCGAGTACGGCAACTCGGACCTGGTCTCGAAGATCAATGACTCGTACCTGGGCATTGGCGACAAGAAGCTCAAGCGTGGCAAGGCGGCCGGCGGTGACTTCGACACGCTCGCGGACATCCAGGCGATCCTCGAGGCTGACCCCGCCTACAAGGGCAAGAAGGCCATCCTGACCGAGTTTATTGTGCCGACGGAGTCGATTGTGCTCTCGTCGGACGGCTTCAGCAACGTGCACTCTCTCGACATCATCACGATGCGCACCAGGGAAGGGGTCAAGGTCCTTACCGTGCTGCTCTGGACGGACTGCGAGGGCTGGTCCTCGCACTCGTGCACCGCCGGCTACGTCGTCGATGTGGAGAGCGAGACAATCGTCGCGCCTACCGCCTGGTACTCGCCCTACTTTGCCAAGCAGAAGTCCAACCTGATCGGCAAGATGCTGCCCGGCGTCAAGCTCGCGTGCGAAAAGGCAGTGGCCGCGCACTCCGCCTCCAAGCTGATGTGGCTCACCACAGTCGGCTGGGACGCGATGATCACGCCGCACGGCGTCTTCTTCTTTGAGGGCAACGTTGCCGCGCATCGCACGCCGCGCCGCATGTTCCTCACACCCGATATCTGCGCCGAGTTCATCAAAGAGCGTGGCTATTGAACACCAATATATTGAGCACAGCCTTCGGCGCATGCTCTCTACGACCAACCATTTCAGCCCCGCACATGAGATGTGCCGCGCCCCGCGGCGAGACCATGGTTGTATCTGCGCCGAGCTCATCAAGGCGCGTGGTACTGATCGAGGCGGAAGGACACCGGCCTTGGGTGTTATTGGCGAGTAGCTGGGGTTTGTGGAAGAGAGGGCCACGATCGTGCTGCTGCCGCAGGGCCGCAGCATTGAATGCCCGCTGATGGCTGATGCTGTGGAATCATACTTTCACAACGTTGAGTTCATAATTACGTGTGCCTGTGCGGAGGGTACGAGGGTGGGTATAGGGGGCGGGTGCGGGGGCGTGCGCCTGGAGTTCGAAAGGCTTTCGGAGTTGGGCGAGTGACCTGTGCGGCTGTGAGTTTCGAATAGGCAACATTGTGAGACGTGGTCACGTGTAGTTGGTAGGCGGCTCTCTGCGGGCTTGCTTCAATTGGCTTGCTTCAGAGGGGTCGCACAGGGACAGGCCGTCCGCGACCGCGTTGACGGGTGGCTCCGCGCTCCGGCGACAGCGCGGAAATACTACACCGCTTGGCCCACTTGCGGCGGTTCTTGCGACTGAAAGAATGGCCTTTGTGTGTCGCGCCGATCGTCACGCAGCGTGCTGTGAGCGTGCTGTGGGGAAAGCGTGAAGTTGATTCATCAGGAAAATGGGCGTGTGGGATGGAGGCTCGGAGGCGCCGACGACAATCCGTGAGCTAAAAATGCGGCTTGCAGTGCTCATTGCCTCTCTGTTCGTCGCGTGCGAGAGTGCGGCGTGCAATGGCGATGCGACACCCGGGCCGCGCAACCTCAATCCGATCGACACAGCTCCGCCTAAATTCGTGAAGCAAGTGCCCAATGGCAAACTCTACACGGTCGGACCGGAGGGCGACAAGAAGGACTTGATCCACGTGTGGGGCAGCCCGTACGAGAACGGGTACGCCGTTGGGCAGCTCATGGGTCCCAAGGTCACCAGATTCATCACTGAGGTGTACGACTACCTTGAGGGCCAGATTGTGCACAACGTTGCCAACGCGACGTGGTGCGCCCAGTTCCCTACTCGCTGCGAGGGGTTGAAAGAAGTGATGAAGATGGGCCTCGAGGCGGCGCTCAACTTGAGCTACCACCAGACCGCGCCCTACATCCAGCCGTATGTGATGGAGGAGATTCAGGGCCTGGCCGACAGCACCGGCGTGAGCGTCACCGACATCCGCGACGTGCATTGGCTCGGCGAGATCACTCGAGGCGCGTGCAGCATGTTCGGCGCTAAGGATAGCGCGACGCAGAGCCGCGGCGGCAAGCTGCTGCAGCTGCGCGCGCTCGACTGGGACGTCGATGGGCCCTTCCGAAACTTTGCCACCATCGTCGTCTACCACCCGAACCCGGGCAACGGCAACGCTTGGGCCAACCTCGGCTTCACAGGCTGGATGGCCGCCATCACCGGCTTCAGTGAGCAGCAAATCGGTATGTCTGAGATCGGCGTGTCGTTCCCCGACGAGTCCTTTGGGGCGGAGACATACCTGGCCAAGGGCTACCCCTTCGCCTTCCTCATCCGCGATGTGATCCAATTCGATAGCACGCTCAGTGCGGCCACCAAACGCATCACTGAGGCGACCCGAACTTGCGACCTCCTTTTAGGAGTCGGCGACGGCAAGAGCAACGACTTTGCTGGCTACCAGTACTCGCCCAAGGTGGCGAACGTCTTCAAGCCAGAGAACCCCGCCGTGTGGACCTACAACGCTACGTGGCACCCGCCCATCAATGACGTCGTCTACTGGGGGATGGACTGGTTGTGTCCCAACGACAACACGATGCTCTCGCACCAGCTCCAAAAGTACCACGGGCAGCTCACGCCCGAGATCACCATCTCCGACATCACCTCGTACGTGCGCACGGGCGACGTGCACATCGCCGTCTATGACCACAGCGCCATGGCCATGTACGTGGCCACCGCACGCCCCGACGGTTCTTCCGGGCCGCTCGAGGCCTACCAGCGCCAGTTTACCAAGCTCGACATGGCTGCCCTCTTTGCTGAGCCGCGGCCGCAGGGCATCCGTGGCCTCGCGCAGGCCAACTGCATCCAAATCGGCGGCGAATGCTGCGCGGCGCCCGGGGGCGACGTGCACAAGTGCCCTGTGCGGACGAGCGACTGCGAACCGATTGCCTCGTGCTGCTGCGACTGATGCACGCCACTCAGAATATGGCGAACGCGATACTGTGTAGAGGCCGCCGCGAGTGCATCCCCAAAGCATGATCATGAGCATGTATTGAAAGAGATCGCCATGACTTTGCCATGCACCATGAATGCGATATGTCGGAGAGTGCGGCCTTGTGGAGCAATGGAGCATGGGCACACTTGTCGTTATGACGGGCGGGTGGCATGCACACACCAGACGAACTTCCGTTGTTCCGTACGATGTCGTAAGTGTATACTGGTTGAGGGTTTAGCCGGATTCGAGCCGGATCAAAAAGAGAGAACACGCCGCACCCCGCGAAATATTTTTATTGATTATTCGCTCCAAAAGTTGGTCCGAGCATGAGCGCGATGAAACGTGCGCAAAAAGATTAAAATAGCCACATTGAAAGCTGACGCTATTTGATTATTTTCATATTGACGCAACATGCGAGTCCATCCCCAAATGCGGACAGCCCTCCGACGGCGTCCCCGAATCTATAAATACAAAAGCCGGAATTAAGGAGACGCCGGAAGGTCATCCTCGTCAAACCCATGCACGAATAGCTGGGGGGCTTGCTGCCCCCCCACAGTCGGTGGTGAAGCTGCGCTACAGCACGCACCGTCGGATGATGCTGGCGCAGGAGATCATCGATCGCTGCTCTGAGCTCGAGTTCAAGCAGCAGCAGCAGCAGGAACAGCACGGTGCAAGCAGTTCTGCAGCCAAACTCCTGCCGTCCCAGATCGGATACATCGAGTACATGCGCCAGGGCAAGACCGCCGCGCTCACGGACGGTGCGCGCCAGAACGATCATGCCTCCCACGCGGAGTTGAATAAGCTCCGCGCCCTCCCATGCAATTCGACGTGCTTCGACTGCACAGCGCTCAAGCCAGGCTGGGCTGTGCTTCCGCATGGCGTGTTCATATGCATCGACTGCGCGCAGACGCACCGCGACATGGGTCGACATGTGAGCCAGACGAAGGCGATCGACACCGGGACCTACCTTTGGTATCCTGCCGAGCTGGCCGTCATGCGCGAGGTGGGCAACACCGTCGCGGCAGCCGCGTTCGCCGAGTTCAACCTGCCGCGCAAGCCATCGAAGGATGCGAAACCTGCCGAAAAGCTCGCATACTCGCAAGCCAAGTACAGCCGCGTCTCGCCTGACTTCGTGGCGGCCGCTGCACGCCTGCGTGCGGCCACTCCCAGCGCGGCCCCCCCTTCGTTGACCGCTGCTGCTGCTGCTGCTGCCGCCACTCCGGAGGCTCCTGCCGACGCCTCCACGGGGAAGACCGTGCTCGGCCGCTTCTTAGCTTTTCCGTCTTCCTCGTCCTCGGCGGCCGATGCCGCAGCGGAAGCGTCCGCTGCCACTACCACCGCTGCCACCACGGCACTACCTTGGCGTCGACGTCGAGCCACCACCACTGACACGTTCGACCTGAGCAACCTTGAAGATGCCTTGCAAAAGCCACAGTCGGCTTCCTTTAAACCCGCTCCAAGGATAGACGAGGGCATGATCGAGCTCATGGAGGCGACAGGTGCCTACCGACATCGCCCCAGATACAACACACAGTGAAGAAGACGGCCAATCCCACTGCAGCCTCCTCTTCCGTCCCTCGAGAGCCGACGAGGCCTTCGAGAGGGGAGCGAGTGTGGGTGACAGTGGGGCCTCAAGCCAAGGGACCTGAGAGTACCGGGCGGGGCATGGGGGGGGCAGCGAAGAACAGACGGCCAATCCCACTGCAGCCTGTCCTCTTCCGTCCCTCGAGAGCCGACGAGGCCTTCGAGAGGGGAGCGAGTGTGGGGCCTCATTAGGGTTAGTGTTAGGGTTACGAGACTCCTGTTAGCTGTTTACGTATTCGTGTGGCTCCACGAGCGGCGACTTTGGGAAATTAATTTCCGAAAGTCTAGCACGAGTCAAGAGAATTCATAGGTTCACGGAGGAGGCGCAAGATGTCCTCGAGACTACTTCATGCCAAGCCGACGCGTGACGTGCGCTCGGGCGGCAACGGCACACGTCACAGCGGCGGATTCGAGGGCAAGGCGACGCGTGGCAGCGGCGGCGGCAAGCGGCGCGGCGGCGCGGCAGTCGCGGCGAGCGGAAAGCTCCGCGCAGCACTCGTGCTTCATGGCAAGCTCGGCGGCATTGACCGCGGGCAGGGCTGGACGCGGGCAGTCGACGGTGCGGAACCTACCATCGATCTGGCCGTGATCTGCTACGCGGGCGCCACGCGCCACATTGTGGAGGCGAACCGCGCTGAGGCGGCGATCGACATCTTTGGTCACTCGTGGAGCCCAGAGATCGGCCAGGCGCTGGACGCACTCTGGCAGCCGCGCGCGAGCGTGCACGAGGCGGAGCCGCGCGCGCGCAACCGGCAGCTGTGCCTAACGGTAGGTAAGATGCTCCATGACGCCACGAGCGACGGATCGGGCGTTCACGGCGCGCCGTTCGCAGGATTCGGAGGTGTCGGACGTGGCGCCAACTCGTGTGAGCGGACGGCGAACCATCTGCTCGGTATACAGCGCGCAATCCAGCTGAAAGCGAAGCATGAGGGCCGGCACGGCTTCAAGTACGACGTCGTCCTCGTCTCGCGATGGGACGTGCTCTGGAGCCGCCCGCTGATCCTCAGCCGGCTCGACCTCTCGCAGCATGCATTCACTGTGCCCACATTTTGCACGCATGCGCGTGGCGTCGACCGCCAATCGGACGTTGAGAAGCAGCTGAGCGCCTTCCGGAAGCTCGCTTGCGGCGGCGAGTCGAGTGCCGGCCAGCTGCCCACCGCAGCCACCGCGTGCCACCCCTCGCACCGCCCGTGCCAGCCTGACCTCTCACCACGCGCCAGGGAGTTCTACCTACTCGACTGGTGGTTTGCATCGGACTCTACAGCCGCGGACGACTTCGGCACCGTGGCCGACGAGAAGCTGTACGCCAACTATACGCTGCTCAACCAGGAGCATCTCAACTCGGCGCGCAACAGTCGGCCCACTATCATGGGTCACGCCTACTGGGGTCTTCACATGGTATGTGGCGCACAGCGGGCCCTGGATGACTTCACAGCGTTGCCCTCGGCGACTTCACAGCGCTGCCCTGGATGACTTCACAGCGCTGCCCTGGATGACTTCACAGCGTTGCCCTGTGCCTCGAGGCCGCCCGCCACCCTTTGCCTTGCGACCGCCCTTCCCTCTCCCCTCTTCCATCCTGCCGTTCTGCCTCGCGCCTCGGAGGGGATGGTCTCAGATGGCCTCTGATGGCCTCGGATTGTTGCCTTCCTAATTGCATGCAGGTGTGGGGGCTGCGCGCACCTCTGCGCTTCGATGGGATGGTCGGGCACGACTTCTCCCTAGGGCGCGCGTATGAACGCTCTGGCTGCCGCGCGATGCGCCCTAATTGTGCGGAGGACTCTTGCACCGCCGCCGACGTGCTTGCCCGCCCTTGGCACAAGGAGAGGGGCGGTCTGCCGACGATGCCGGCGCGGCCCGCGCCGACCTACGCGTACGGCGGTGAGCAGACGCGCCGCTCTTGCGGAGAAGGTTACTTCACTTGCTCGAAGCGATCCCGCATGTGCAAAGAGGAGGAGGAGGCTTGGGAGCCCATGGACCGTGATGTGACGCGCCGGGCGTGGATTGCGTGCACCGCGGGCATCTGTGCCCGGGCCGGTGCACATAAGTACTCGGCGCGCTGCGCCGGCGCTGTCCTGGGCGCGTGGACAGCCGTCTGGCGCAACTCTCCCGCAGCTGACGGAAACCACTCGGCGGTTTTGCGTGACGCTGGGTATCACGAGGGCACGGCTCTGGGCTGGACAGACCCCGCGCATGCGCAGGCCGCGTTGGCCGAGCTGAGCGCGCTCGCGACGACGCTGTACAAGTCGGCGAGCGCGCTCGGCTCGGCGCCGCCCACGGTGTCGCTCAAGACGCTGCTGACGGAGTGCAACAACCCAATGGCCGCACTTGCCAACAAGAAGGGCAAGGCCGGCGGAACTGGGATGGTGGCATAGACGGCGGGATCGTCTCCTTGTTGCAACCCAATCGCGATGTTGGTGGAGAGGGAGTGAGTGTGTGGTAAACGGCGATAAGTCAAGTCAAATCTGACTTGACTTGACGGCGATACGTCGAAGGCTCGTCCGTCCAAGACTGAACCCCCTGTGGACCGTTCCGTTGTGAGATTCAATCACTGTGAACACTACAGTAACGTTAGTGTACCGGTAATTTGCAACGGTCGCAACGCGAGCGATGGCATCTGCGATAGCACCTGCGATGGCGCCCGCGATGGCCCCTTCTAGCATCATCAGTGTCGTCGTCCGGTCACGGCCCGGGTCGGCGACAGGTGGCGCTTTGACTGAGCCTACCGTCGAGCCGAACAAGGACGCATTGCAGCAGCGACGACGCATGGCAAGAACTCCACGCGGTGCCACGATGACGGGCTGGACAATGGAGCGATTGCAACCTTGGACAGCAGGGCGGCGGCGCTTTGGGCCGGCAGTTGAGCCCTTCTCGGAGAAGCCTTTCTCGGAGAAACAAACGGCCCAGTTTGTGACGGCCCCGACGCCACGAGCAGCTCGGCCACGGCCACACACGGCCTCGCCCCGGATGCCAAAGCCGACGACGATCGTCATCCCGGTGATGAGGCATCCCGACCACCCGTTTTGGAAGGCATCGCCGCGCCCGGCGGCCGGCACGGCCCTCCATGCGGCACGCTCTTCGACCGCGAGGCCCGCGGCCACTGCATCTACTGCATGCCCTCCGGCGGACTTGCCGCTGGCGCCTCGGAAGGCGAAGCTTTCCGCGGAGGAGGCCGCGGCGATTCGGCTGCAGGCGCAGACGCGCGGCTCGGCGGCGCGGCAGGAGCTCGGCCGCACAAGGATGGGTGCTCTGCAAGAGCGTGCTCAGCGCGACGCCAAGGCGCAAGCGGAGGCAGCTGCGCGGCTGCAGAGCGTTCACCGTGGCCGACGCACGCGTCGCAAGCTGCAGGCCGGCGAAGACCCCTCCGCAGTGGCGGTGTCGATGGCGCGGGCGGCGGCGATGGGCGCGACGGTGATACGCGGAAAAGGCGCTCCCTACGGCGCTCCCACCGCCCACTACGGCGCTCCATCCGTCCTTGAACCGCTTGCCATGCGAGCACTCGCGCCCGCACCCGCACCGGCCGCAGCTTTCCTTCCCTCGAAATCAAAAATGGACGTTGCCTCCGCTCCTACCGCGCCCCCTCGAAATTTCCAGTTCGGCAAGGGCGCTCTCCATGAGAAGTTCAAGTGGGCGATCGGGACACAGACGGCATTAATCTCGGCATCCAAGGGAGCGGCCAGCCTTGGGTCTCACCTTGAGGCCGCGGATCTCACCTATGTGGCCTTTGACCCGCTGGAGCCAGAGGACATGGAACTCGCAGCTGCAGCAGCAGACCACGACGACGACGCAGGGGGAGCGCCGGGCAGCCATGTCGGGCGCGCGGCACTTTCTCGGAAGGAGGAGCTCCACGCGATCTCGAGGCTCAGATCGCTCTTCAACGTCGCAGATCGCAAGCTTCGCGCCGTGTCGGGCGGCATGTCGGCCGCTGCGGCGGAGGGCAGCAGCTCGGAGCGAGCTACGTTTGAACGGCGCACCGTGCAACCGCCACTGCTGAGTGCGGAAGGAGTGGTCTTCACAGCTGACCTTTTCAGAGCGCAGGATGTCCAGCTGCTCGCGGGTGGTTCCCAGATGACCTTTTCACAGCTGCTCACGGGCGGCGGCGCGAGCCTCCGGTTGGAGCTCTGTGCGAGCGGCTGCCTGCGCTTGCTCCTACCGGCCTCGTCTGCTGCAGCTGCGAGTGCTGGCAGTGCGAGTGGCACGGCTGCGGCTGAGGCTGCGGCTGCGGCTGCGGCTGGGAACTTTCTTTTTCTCTTTCCCTTGCCGATAGCACTCATCGGCGGGAGCATCTCGGAGTCTATCTCGGAGAGAGCTGGCCGTGGTGCCCCACTTCTACGGGTTTCTACGGGCGGTACCGTCACGCGCCACGACCCACGATTGGCCCTCGCGACGGGCGTCGCCAACTGCCGAGGTGACACCCCGCCCATCATCTCGGCTGGAGCTCCGCAGATCCCACTCCCGCCCGCGCACCCGCGACCCGAACACCCGAGCACGCCGCGCCGGCCCGCCGTGTCAAGCGCCATGCCATCAAGACCCCGGTTCGCGCTTGTCGGTCCGGCGCCACCCCCGGCCTTCCAGTATCACACCTTAGGCAGCGCCGCTCCGACCGTGGCTCCGACCGGCGCTCACCACGGTGTCGGCCTGATCTATCGATCTCCCGCGATCTCTCGACCTCCCTCGGCCGCCTCGCGCCCGTCGCGCCCCACATCGGCGGCCTCCCAGAGAGATGCCAGCGCAGGGCCTTCCTCTCGAGTCAGCTCCGCAGCCCGCACACGTGCCGACGGCGGCGCGACGGCTCGAGCTAGTGGGCCGAGCTGCGGCGGCGTGGTGAGCGAGCCTGCCAATGCAGCGTGGACGCCCGACTCGTTCACTGCACGCTTCGAAATAGATCTCAGCGCGGCGGTGCCGCTCGCGCTCCGTTCGCGCGCATGGTGGCGTCTCGCCCTCCTCTATCTCACCTCCGAGACCACGAGCTCGGTGGCCTTCGAGAGCGGCTTTGCCCTGCGGTGGCTCCAACACCAACGGTTGGTTCACCAGACCAGAAGCGGCGCCACGCCACCGCACCCAGCCCTCACTGCCAAGCTCCTCGAGAAGCACGGCCCGTTGGGCGTCGTGGCCCTCGGCAACGGTGCTCGCGATGGTGCCTTTGAAGCTCTCCGAGACGCGACAGTCGCGGCCGCCGCCGGCACGCTCGGCGAGGTCGCTCACACGGTGGCCGCCGCCCCTGTGCCGACCGTCTCCAGCGGCGCTGAGGCTGCGTACGCGCGCTGGCTGGCCGGGAGCTCACAGCAGTCCGGCCGCTCCAACCTCGTCGCGCTCTCGCGACGCGCGGCTGTGCTTCGTCAAGGCCTCGCGGCGCTCCACGTGAGCGTCGGCACGGCGGCGGCCGCGGAGGCTCCCGCGGCCGTGCGCAGGGCGGCCGATATGCTTTCCGAAGAGGTTCTCCACGAGCAGCTGGCACTGCAGGCCGTGCGCGACGAGGCGGCGACACACACTGAGCTACCTGCGCGAGTGGTCACCGCGGTGCTCCACGTCGTCGGCGGCGAGCGGCTGCGGCTGGTGAGTGTCGCACAGGTGCAAGCACCAACCCATGTGTACGTGCGCGTCGTGCCAAGCACCTCAGAGCTCCTCGTGGACGGGCTCAAGCCGGGGACGCTTCTTGGTGCTCTACCCGGACTGAGCGGTGCCGTGCTCGCCGCGAGCGCGGGCCAGCTTGCACCGGGCGCGATCGCGGCAAGCTTCCGGCTCGTGCTGCGCTCGTATGAGCTCGAGCTGATCGCACCCTCGGAGGAGAGGGCGCGCCTCTGGGTACGCGGCGTCAACCATCTGCCGCTTGGCGGCAAGCACCGGACGCTTCTCGCCCTCGCGCGCAAGCATGCGCTCTAGATAGAGAGGATACTCTGTACAGTAGAGACCACAGGAGACAGGACGCTGGACTGCACAGGACAGACGAGGAAGGCGCCCCCCGGGGGAGTGATAGGGGAGTGACGGGGGAGATGAGCAGGAGCCTCAGGTAAGACATCGTGATCTTCGCTTCGTGTCTCCAGTCCTAGGACCTAGCTAGTCAGTAAAGCGAATGATGTCCCACACTAATGCGGACTGTTTCGTTTCTGTTTCGTGTTTGGACCCAAAGCCGAAAGCCGCGCGGCGCGCGCGTCGAGGTGAGGCCTCGCTGCCAGGCCACACACCCTGTCGCCCGGGCGTGTGCATGCGATCGCAAGCATTCAAATGCAGAATGCCGCGCTCGCTCGCTCCTATTACTCGCGGGAAGGGTTAACCCTAGGCGGAATTCCGCGTGTTCACACCGCGTTCCTCCGTGCGTGAAGCGGGGAAAAATGCCAACCCTACCTGGGCGGGAGGAGTTGTGGCGAATGGCGTCGGCGTCATCCCTTCTGAGCTCCCTTCTGAGCTCCCTTCGCATCGCCTGGGCCTCTCTATCCCGCCTATTTGGCCGCATACTGGGGATCCCATCAAGCGAGCAAGCAGCAGTGCTGCTGCCGGACGAGCCGTCCTCTCCCAAAAGGAGCAGCCGTGCCAGAGTGACCCCGGCACCAATCCTCTGCTTGATGCGCCACTCAAAGCGCCTCGATGCCAACGGCCATGCTAGCATCGCAGAGGACGCGTGGCCAGACCGGCCGGTACGGCCATACGATTCACCGATTGCAGACCATGAGCTGCCAAGGGCGGCCGCGGTGCAGTTGCGTACCCGCGGCTTCGAGCGCTTTGACGCGATCGTCTCATCGCCCTATCGGCGTTGCCTTCAAACGGCGGGCATCTTGGCGCAGGAGCTTGGTATCCGTCGGCTCATCATCGACAATCGCCTCGGCGAGGATCTCAATGCGGCAGATCGGTGCTGGGGCGCCGCCGGCATGGCCATCGGCGAGTACTCGTACATGAGCACCGAGGAGGCGGCGAAATGGGCCCTGGTCGATGAGAGCGGCGCTGGTGGCGGCCTGGTGCACGTCACGTGGCGGCGAGACGCACATCCAGTGCTCACGCAACCAGACGATGTTCACGCGCGCGTTCGCCTGCTGCCGCGGGTCTGCGCCGAGGCGCTACGGGTTTGCCGCGGAAGTACTCTGGCCTTACTCGTGGTCACACACGGTGATGTCATCAATCACTTCGCGCCCGCCTTTGATTGGAGCCCGGACGTTGGTCGGTACCGCGCGGATGAGTGCGGATGGCTCGTCTGCCACGACTTCGAGCCACTAGAGGGCTATGAAGGCGACACCGTGCCGCTCGAGCAGGTGCCACGTGTGCTCGCGGCTGAAGGCGTGTCGGCCATGTAAGCACGTGTCGCTTTTCGTCGAGATGGTAGGGTAGTCGAGCTCTTCGCTTGCTTCTCTTTTTTACATAATCAAGTAGATCAGCACGGTAGGTTTCCGACCGGTCCCGGGCGTGCGTTGAGCGCGTTCGGGTTTACGGCGGTTACGCGCTTCATTCGATTGGTTATACCGTTGTCCGCGGCGCGCCAGCCGCCCGCGCGGCCGTACGGTACGGACCACGACACGGCGTGGTGCCGACGCCGCGCGGAGCCTCGTGTGAGAATCGTCGGTGACTCGGCGGGCGTCGGGGCGTGTCCCATCCCTCCGCTCCCCGCCCCACGTGTCTTTTAGAGACACGAATTCTACTAAACAAACTCCACGGACTTCTCCGCGGTGGCTGCCTGAACAGATGAAAGATCGGCCTTCTGATAAGGCCTTGTGTCCCTGATACGCAGCTTAGACAACTTGTACGACTGCGAGGAGGTGTGGCGGCGCGCAGTGGCGACGAGGAGCGTCGTGAGCGGCGGCACGTAGAGCTGGAGGTTGACGTCAGCATAGTCAAGTTCGCGAAAGGCCACCTCCTCACGCGAAGCGGGCGTGCCCGTTGGGCTCGCTGACAAGTTCGTTTCCAAGGCGGCCCCGGAGTGCCGCGGCTTAAGCTTGAGGCGATGCCGAGTCACCTTGAATGCAGTGACGAAGACAAGGGCGAAGGCAGCCGAGAACACGAGCATGGCAAACGCAAGTGCGACGGCGGGGCTGCGCAGGGTCGCGTCGAGCTCGACGGAGCTGTGAAGGAGGCCACCGTGAAGGAGGCCGCGGTTCTCGAGCTCCATATGGTAGGCCATGAAGAAGCCAAGGAGGCAGTGGAGCATGAGCGCCGCGGGGAGCACCTGAGTGACTGCAGCGTCGTACATCTTGTCTGACGAGCTGACGATCCCCTTGAACCTGCACAGGGCACGATCGGACGCGCGAGGTGAGCAGGAAGAACGCAAACAGGGGTTTGGCGAAGGTTCACGTCTCCCTCGATCGGACGTGCGGAACAGCCCGGATTCGTCTACGACCACGCTCATGGCGAGATAGACAAGCACCAGCAGGAAGAAGACAGGGAAGGAGTAACTCCACGCGAGGCCGTAGACGAGCTGCTTGAGAAGCAGCTGCATCCGAAAGGGCAGGTAGAGGGGATTCTCGGCGGCATACACACGATTCATTTGCTCCTGTGCCATCGCACGCGGCGCGAGGAGCGTCTTGGCGATGAGCACGTCGAAGATACGCATGCCCTCGACGAACGGGTTGATGAAGAATATGTCCGCGAGCACCATCGAGATGACTGTGGTCGCCCCGCCATTCGTGTACCACGCGCGATCGAAAAAGCCTCTAGCGCCAACCTGCTTGGTCCAAAGGAATGAGAGAGCCGCGGCAAAGGAGTTGACTAGCTGGAAAAAGGTGAGCTTCATCGCGAGCTGCGTCTCGCGATGGTCGAGGCGGATGTCGCGCTCGAAGAACTCTGCGTACGCCGGCGCTGTGAGGAAAATGAGCAGGTTGGAGAGGATGATGACGAGCGTCGTCCACAGCGTCGTGCCCAGCTTGGTCGACGAGTTCACATCCAGCGTGTCGGCCACGTTCATGTTGGTCACCTGGACAATGGCGTACGTAGAGAGGGTACACTGGAGCAGCAAGATGCTGTTGACGATCCAGCGCCTGCAGACGCGTGAGCCAAGTGAGAACTGCAGATTTTCCCATAGCACCTGGCTGGGTGGCGGTGGCACCGACGCCTTGAGCGAGACACGCACGTCGACAATACCGCCGCCATGCAAGCTCTTCAGCATGAGCGTGCGCTGCGGGTTCTTGCGAAGGTCGAGCATGCACGCGCCCGCGTCCGCAGGATAGTTGAATGTCACGAAGCCGACGCCAGCGCACGAAGCACGCTCGTTCACAGGCCGATTGCAAAGCGCGTCAATTTCGGCGCCGATGCACTTGAGCTTTGCCTCAACCTTGGCGCGCGCGGCCAGGCGATCGCTTCCGAGCGGCGCTCGGTGCGCCGCGATTCGATAGTAATGGAGCTGCATCTTCAGATCCTGCTGCACGCGCAAGAGCTGCAGATGCTTGCGGTTGGCGCGCGCCAACGAGCAGCAGACCACGTCGCCATACGCACCCAACAGCTGTCGCAGCGCTGTGACGAGACTTTCGAAGCTAAGCGAAGGATCGCGCGGGAGACCCTCGATCATCACCGTGTAGTCTATCACCGAACGCTTGGTCCCGCGGCGTGGGTTGAGTTCAGCGGCCACGGCGCGGTTCGAGCGGGCGCAGTAGCAAAGGATGACCATGGCGAGAAGGACGATAACCGCGTCGGGCAGCCCGTGCGCGAGCACCGACAGCTCGTCTGAATTGCCGAGCGAATGCACCACGTAGACGGCTGCTTCGGCGCCCTTCGCCTTCGTTCCCGTCAGATTGTAGATGAGCGGCACGAGTGAAACGAGGACAAGCGGTAGAATCAGATTCCGACCGCCACGCACCATGCGCATGTAGAGGGCAATGCCAACTCCAAGACGATAGTACGCGCTGAAGCCCGGGACCGGAGCGCCATCGCGCCAGCTGCGGCATGGTTCCGTTAGTGGCTTGCACCGGTAGAGCCTGCCGTCGTCAGCATGTGGCATGCGATCATCGGCCATTCGCATGGCAAGCTCGAGGTTCAGCGGCATGCGGTAGGCAAGACGAAGCCTGTACTCGAACTGAATCCGCTGTGCCGCGCGCTGCTTGCCAATCGATGGCTCTTCGGCCGATGCCATCTCGCAGATCCTTGGGGAAAGGGTGTCGGCGACGGGGGAAACAATGGTGCTGGTCGAGGTGTTCTGTTGTAACTCAGCCATTGAGGCTTGAGGTGTCGCGCACGACGCCCGTCCTCCTGTCTTGGCTCGCTGCGCCATCAGATTAATTAAATACTAGACGAGACCCGCGGCGCTAAGCGCCGCGGCGGTGAACTCAAGTCTACACGTATCATGATAATGCAGACACAGTCACATTACATGTATCATGACACAGTCACAGGCTTTTTGTTACTGTTCGCTTACATGTAGAGTAGAACATGTCCAGCGGACGGGATAGACAGGTCCGCACATGTAGAACGGGATGTAGAACATGTCCAGCGGATAGACAGGTCCGCACGTGAACAGCATGATAGACAGGTCCGCACATGAACAGCACGCTCAGTAGACATACGGCTTAACGCCACAAAACCCCACGTAAAAAAATTAAAACGGCATGCGATAGCTCGGTCAGACGGCCTGGGGAGCGAAAATTGACCATCGCCAAAATGATCA
>ENA-UOXK01000730-UOXK01000730.1-mixed-culture-metagenome-genome-assembly--contig:-NODE-730-length-24852-cov-34.898657_pt1 | contig 24852 bp, 23 predicted proteins | sample MGYA00238160_ERZ761638 | MGnify/ENA primary metagenome ERZ761638 (study PRJEB28912, sample SAMN08777098) | mixed culture metagenome | isolation source: Freshwater growth medium | place: USA...
TGTTAGTGTTAAACACTTCAACAGTGTTTGGTCCTTAACGTTAGGCTACTCTAGCTGGAAGCACGGAGCGGAGAGCCCGCAAGAGGCCCGCCCGGGCAGCACGAACACGAAAGCGCGAGCACATACACAAACTTTACTGGATCGCAGAGTAGCGTCCCTCCCATTTTCACGGTCGACTGTGACGATACACGATAGACGATTGCGCACATGCGCAGTGCGCATCAAGATACATCAAGATACGAGACTATGACCCTCTAAATTCACACACATTCCGACGACGACTGCCCCAAATCTATTCTACTGGCGGCCCGCGCGCCTCCTCAACACCTGCCATAGAATCCGAGTTGGCGGCCGAGAATACAAAGTGACGAAACACGTTTGGCCTCCATGGTGCACGGCTTGTTCATCCTTCTGAGCTTCTCAGCGACCGCGGCGGCGCTCTGTACAACAAATTTGCCACGGATACCACAGTCACCCGAAGAGATGGTGCAGCGCGCGGCCGACTCGATCTCCCGAGCTGTGAAGGCGGGCGTGACACGTCAGCTTGTACGGATCGTGGTTCCAGACGACGAACGCACATACAAGGTCTTCGGTGCCGTCGAGATCCAGGGAACGAGCGCTCCTGAAGATCTAGACCCGTGGCCAGGCGGCCTCAAGCAGCAATACCCGATTGCGCTTGGCCTCGGGCGCAAGATGCTCCAACGTGTGACCGGTTGCGAAGCTGCCGCTGTCTCGGACCAGGTGCTGGATGCTGAGGACGCGTGCGGGCTCATCTTGGCGCAAAGTGCGACGGCCGCCGGCGATGCAGCGTGCGTGCTCTTCGCGGGTACTGACCAGATCGGCAAGCTCGCTGAGATCGACGCGATGGCGAATGGGCGACTGCTGTGCCTGCTCAACACGCAATTCAAGCGGCTCGAGGATTTCTCGCTCTGGCAGCGCGGCCGCGCCAAGGCTGCCTATTTCGAAAAGGGCTATGAGGTAACGTACGCCTTTGAAGAGTTTGCGGCGCGCGGCGAGGACGTCAAGCTGTGCTGCGAGTACGGCCTCGGCTGGCGCGCCTTCGTGCTCCTCGACGACCAGGGCGAGGCCGTCCCGCTGCACCAAGGCGCGCTGCCAGAGCGGCCATCGTACAAGTGGATCGAGCAGCAGATCAACAAGAACCACCCGGAGCCACGCTGGGCGAGGAAGATGACGGAGGCTGAGGAAAAGGGTCTGCGATTTATGCGGAAGAATGAGGATGCGTGACGATTTCGGCGTTCCCTCTGGGTGCGCGCCGCGGCGCGCGCGCAGCGCACCGTACACCCCGCCAAGCCGCCATCGGGCGTCTACCGCGTCGAGACGTCGTTTTCCGGAGACCGTTCTCGAAAGACATGACGTGACCAATTCACACAATTCGTGTTGTGAGATCACATTCACTTTGTGCAGAGAAGGCGCGTTGATGAAGGAATCATCGGCGGGAAATCTCGAAGACACATGTTCACGTGAACGACCGCAACGGCGCGCCGCGACGGGAAGGCATCGGTTGGCGACAGCGGCACCAACACCCGAAGGGGGCGATCCGCGCGCGGATGTACCCGTCTTACTTCGCTCGCCACGTGCCAGCGACGCCAGCTTCGGCTCCCCGGACACCGAAGCCGAGCGCAACCTTGTCTGCGCGTGCTTTTGGACCGGGCCTCTCGGCTGCCGAGTGTGGCTGCGCGACCTCATTCACGATCGAGAGCCTCGACTCCTACGGCGAGCGCCGAAGGGGTGGCGGTGACATCGTGGTCGCGCGGCTAGTGATCAGCGATGAAGTCAAGGTGCAGGCTTATGGGATTGACAACACGGACGGCACGTACACGTGCACGTACGTGGCCGAATCGGTCGATCGGCGGCAGAAGCTCCACGTGACGGTCAACGGCATCCCCGTGGCTGGCTCCCCGTTCCGGCCGGAGCTGACGGCCGGGCCGGTCTGCGCGCAGATGAGCACTGCAACCGGCACGTGCCTTTACGACAGCATCGCGGGCAAGCGGACAACCTTCACGGTGCAGGCGCGCGACTGCTTTGGCAACCCGCGCCGCGTGGGCGGTGACAGGTTCAACATGGTCGTGCATGGTGTCGCGCCCAACAGCGCGGAGTACAAGGAGTCTTTCCGCATCTTCAAGCTGCTGGTCGATGACGTCGCCGACAATGGGGATGGCACGTACTCTATCTCGTGGCAGGCGGACTTGCCTGGCAGCTACGACCTCGACGTGTCTTGCGACCGCACGCCGCTCAAAGGGTCGCCCTTCCGCTGCTATCTCGCCTCGTCCTTCGTGCGTCCACCGCTCGCGCTCGGCGCGACGCTCGTGCAGGCCACCGAAAAGTCGGCGCGCGCGCCCGGCGGCAAGGGCCTCGCAAAGCCGCGCCAGACGGCGCCGCCGCTACCGGCCGAGCGACCTGCATGTGTGATGGTCGACGGGCAGCTACTGGTCCTATCGACGGCGCTCTCGATGCCCGGCGCCGCGGGCCGCTGGCCGAGCGTGCACGCCTGCCAGTTCGAGCCGCAGTACATGCACGAGGACGCGTACCTGGCCGCCAAGCCGCCGCCCTGCCGTTGGCGCTCGTGCCTGCTGCCGTCGCACAAGCTCGATGCGCATCACACCCTCGTGGGCGGCGACGCCGCACTGTATGTGCTCTCCCAAAACGGCGGCGCGACGAGGCCGGTCGATGCGATCGCGTGCACGGAGGTGGTGGGTGGCGGCGCCTGGTGCCCGCCGCAATTCCTCGTGCCACTGCGGTGCGCAGGGCCCTCGCCCGAGGCCGTTGAAGGCTTTTGCGCTGCGTACACGCCGCCCATAGCGGCGATGCGCCGGCCGGCGCCGCCGCCGCCCGAGCCCGAGCCCGTCTTCGAGGCCGACCCGGACGATGAGGACTACGTGCCCCCGCCGCCGCCGCCCAAGGGGAAGCCGAAGAAGGCCGCCGAGGCCGAGGAAGCGGCGCCTGCCACGATGGCACTCGGCCCCTGCTTATGGATGCTCGGAGGGAGCAGCATGGGTCCTGCGTCCTTGTCGTGCCTGCTCGACATCTATTCGGTCGAGGAGGAGCGATGGCTGGGCAACCCGTTCGCGCACGAGGAGGAGGCGCTGCAGCCGCCCGCGGTCACCAATGGCGCGTCGTGCGTCGTTCGCCCACTGGCGGGCCAGCCCGCGGACGGCCCAATCTCCATCTACCTCTTCGGCGGACGGCACCTGGATGGCACGCTGAGCGATGAGCTATGGAGGCTTGATCCGGCAGCTCTCGCATGGAGCCTCGTCAAGGGCGACGGCGACCCGTGCCCCGCGCGCGAATCGTGCTCTCTCACACATGTGCTCTCTCGCTACCTCTTCGTGCATGGCGGGCTCAGTGTCGAAGGTAAGGCCTTCGAGTGACTCTCGTACCTGAGTGAAGACCTCTCTGATGACCACTCTGATGACCACTCTGATGGCCTCTCTGATGACCATCTGACGACCTCCCTGATGACCTCTCTGATGGCCTCTCTGATGGCCTCCCTGATGAACTCCCTGATGACCAGTCTGATGGCCTCTCTGATGGCCTCCCTGATGACCCCTCGGATGGCCTCCCTGATGACCTCCCTGATGACCTCTGCTTGCCTCCCTCTTCAGGCACGCCAGCGAGTGACATTTCGCTCTTCGATCTCGCCACGAGCACGTGGTCGCGCAAGACGCCCTCGCCGCCGCTGCCCCTGCGCGGTCATGCCGCGGGCGCCGCGAGTGGCTACCTGTACATCTACGGCGGCGTCGATGCCACCGGCGCGCCCTCGAATGAGGTACACAGGTTCGCGGTGCACGAGCACTTTCCACAGATCGCGGCGCTCAAATTTGACGGCGACCCGAATAAGGCGATGATGGTGAAGGCGTCGCCCTCCCTGAACTCGCTGGGCGAGAAGCTCTCGATCGAGGCGTGGGTGTACCCGCACGAGTTCCTGAGCAAGGGTGTCGTCGTGGTCAAGACGGACCCGAATATGAACACGGGCTTTGGCCTCGTCTCGATTGATGAGGCGACGGCCAAGAAGTATGTGCAGCTCGTTCCGTACAAGCTTCCCGAGGGTGCGCCTAAGGAGCGCAACCCTTGGGAGGGGTGCCTCACCGACGCGGAACGGCTGCCCACGATGGCCTTCTTCGCAGCGGGCATGAAGGCGAACACTTCGGCGCTGCTGCGCGTGCCGCTAAATGAGTGGACCCACGTGGCTGGATCCTTTGATGGCAAGACCCTCATCACATACGTCAACGGCATGCGCGCCGACTACTTCGTCATCGACCCGCCGCTCGCGGATCAGGGCGGCATGACGCACCCAAAGGATGGCGACCTCGCCGTGGGCGGGTTCGCGGCCAAATACCCCTTCAAGGGCCTCATCGACGGCGTGCGCGTGTGGAGCCACCCGATCTCGTGGGAGGAGATCCGCGCGCGTATGAACGAAACCCTCGTTGGCCTTGACTACCCGACGCTCGTCGGCCAGTACTCTTGCAACGAGGGCGCTGGCAACCTGTGCGTCGACTCATCCAAATTTCGTAACGACGGCGTGCTCATGCCCGAGGGCGAAGTGGAGCGCGCGCTGTGCTCGCGCGACTTTGTCGAGCCAATGCGCACACGCTCGGAGCAGCGCGTGGACGAGAACTTCGAGCGCATGCGCGTGTGGCAGCTCGAGTTCGAGAAGCGGGCGGGGCGGCCGGTGACGCAAGCGGATCTGCTGCTCGCGGACGAGTCGATCCGTAAGACCGCTCGCCGCCTGGGCCTGATCAAGACTGATGCGCCGCCGGCTGCGGCGTGAGAGGCCGCGCTGGCCCGCGGGCCGGTGTCGGACGCTCCTTGCGTGCATAATTTTATGTGACTCGCTCGGAAGTGACTGGAGCCTTACGTTATCAAGCATGCGTTCTTGATGTGGGCGGTTGAGTCTTGAGCGAGCAGCATATTTGGGACTCGTAACGACATGAATCATGCAATCATGATCAGTCTCCATGATGTGACCGTGTGTGTATTCGGTGCATGGCGGAGCGGTCGGGTGGGGTGGTGATGCATCGCGTCGCCCTCACCGATGCACGTCGTCCGCACCTCCCATCCGCCTTCCGTTCCGTCGTTTCATGCGCGACGGACCGACCCGTTGACCCGAGCGCCTTTTCCGCTACCCGGCCCAGCGCACACTGATTCGTGACGTTGGGCCGACGTTGGCGCCACCGTCCTCACATGTCATTCGCGGTTTTCGCCTCCCCCTCCGGGGGTGCGGCGCGCGCGCGGGGAGCGCGACGCGCGACGCACGCCGCACGGCGGGTAGGTCGCCCGAGTATCGTATCGCGGTTCGGTTGGAGTTGCGGCTTAGACCAATTGGCTTATAGGCGTTAGACCTTCGCTTTTTTGGCCAGCTTTTGAAATCTGGGCCCTCGCCTAAAGGTACGGACGAAGGGACGATCCGGTCTCGGGTCTGCGGGCTGGCGTCTGCGCGCTCACAAACGCCAAACGAAACAAAACGAAACCAATAGCAATACCGTAACAGCTCTTAGAACACGCGAATCGCGTTCACGGTTCACCGGGGATCTCGCGCGAGAATACGTCAGGATCACAAATGGTCCGAGGTGACGTCTTCAATTTCGTGTTATTGGAACCAACTCTCCAAAACGAGCACCGATGTCGGCGGCTCACCCGGCTCTCGATGATTTTAGTCGATCTGAAGCGCCGCCATTGCAGCACTCTGCGTATGATCAGCCCCTGCCGAGTCCGGCACGCTTGAAGATGGTTCCACCTCAGCCCGCGAGAGCACTCGCGGATGGACACGCGGATGGACGCGTCTCATAAACGCTCTCCTCTCCTCGACGCTCATCCGCGCTGCCTCGGGTAACGCTTTTAAGATTTGACAGGTCCATTTCTCCTTTCCGGGCGTGAGCACGGCGGCGCCGAAGTGGAACGAAAGTGGATCTACTTCAGCATCCTCGCCTCGCGTATAGAAGATGCAGGCGGTCCCCTTGCGAGGCCGAACTGCGAGGCCGCCCTCGCCTCTCGCGCAACGCTCGCTGGCTTCGAGGATGCGCGCTGCGGCGTCGGCGACCGGCTTGCGACCATCGCCAAGGGCCTCTCCGGTGTGATGGTAGCCGGTGCAAATCATCATGGAGGCATCTGATGCCAGGGCTGCAGTGGCATCTGATGCCAGGGCTGCAGAGGCTGGCTCTAGGGTAGTCGAGGCTGAGCCTGCGATCGGAAAGCATGTCTCGCCGCCGTCGAGCTCATCCAGGTCCGTCAGGTAGCAGATGCACGTTCCCCAGCGATGCTCGTGCCTGTTAACATCGATGTGGGCTCCATCGGTGGCAATCATATACACTCAGATTCACTCAGAGGCACTCAAGAGGCAATCAGAGAAGCGAGTAGGAGACCTGTTAGTATCGACGTGGGCCCCATCGGTGGCCCGTAAGCTGCTTGTAATGTCGAATCCCGGACTGGAGAGCGTCCGAGCAAGCTTGACGCCACCGTCCAGATCGTGTGCAAGAGAGCCCATCAGCCTCCCGATGCGCTCCTCAATGTCACGTGCGACTGCGTCGGGCGCCGAGCACGGCCTCCACTCTATCATCTTGCCAGGGTCCTGGTCGACGTTTTCGTCGAGGACTCCCGCCGCCATTGCCTGCAGGAGGGGCTGCATCTTCGTCAGGAGCTTGACTTGGCGCTTGCCGAGTGCAACAAGGTGGTCGCATTCGGCATCAGTGAGAAAGGACTCTAGCACGTAGACTAGGGGCGTAGACGAGGCGGGTGAAAGGCTGCACAAGCGCGCCAATCCTGAGGCGTCGCATTGCGAAGGCTCCGCCTCCGGGATCGAAATCCTTTGGCGTGAGCCCTTCAACGTTTGCTGCTGCTGCTGTAGTTTGATGTCGTCGTCCAGCTGGCTCCTCGCTCTTGCGAGATAGCTCGCTCGACGTGCTGCCGTCGCTGCACGGCCAGATTCTAGTGCTGCGCGCAGGCGTGCTTCTTCTTCAGTGTGGGAAGATTCTCGGTCTTGCTGTTTGGCTTCTGTCCACTGACGCTCATTCTCAATGACCAGATTGGCAACACCCTTCGAGCTTGTCTCCCTCATCGATGAGGGGCTAAGCGGCGGCAAAAGTTCGCCACTCCCTTCACAGGCTCCACGCTGTGAATTATAAAAAACCTCGTTAATGGGGAATGACTTCTGAAGTAAGCGCGCCGCCCGCCCGCGCCGCGACTCGCGAAAGCGCGCCCGCTACGCCGCTAACCTCCTTCGCAGGGCCACCCGCACGGTCGCCGTCTCGTGCTCACGCGCACAGACCCCGGCTCGCTCGAGGCAACCTCCCTGCGTGGCAATGCGGCCGCGCGACGGTTTGCTGCTTTTGACGCTCGCTTCCCAACGATGCATTTTGACGCTCGCGAGTCCCGCCGTTCCGTCAATTGCGTCGCCCGAGGACCTGAAGGCCTTTGCCCTTGCTGCAGGAGCCAAGTATCAGGACACGTTCCGTGCGGCAGTCCGCGAACAAATGCAGCGTGGCATCTTCAAGTCTGGCGTCCGTGGTGCGAGGCCGCAAGAGATGCTCCTCCTCGCTGCCGTTACGGCCGAGCTCAATGCAGACGTCCTGGTTGAGACGGGTCGAGCGCGTGGCGACAGCGCACTCATGCTACTTTCAATGTTGCAGCGTGTACGAAAAGCCCGTGGACAACCGCCGATTGAATTCCACAGTGTGGATTGGACGAGTGCACGCTGGCACATTCCGGCAGACAACAAAGTGGCGTTGAGCCGGCTCAACCTATTTCCCAACGTCACGCTTCACGACGGCGATGCATCGCTCGTGCTGCCGGAGCTCTTGCCCACATTGCGCGGTAAACGCACCGTGCTCTTCACCGATGGGCCAAAGGGTTACGCTGGGCTGGCCCTACAACGGCAAGCCATAAAGATGCCGCACGTGATCGCACAGTTCATTCATGATGCATCGTACGGCTACGATGTACGCGCTGGACTCGAGAATTTGCTCACGGGGAAGACCGGTGACATGAACCGCGGCGCATGGCCCTGCACCAGCGAGGCGTTCTATTCCGACGACCCAGATTGGCAACGCGCCAACGGACACCTGGATTGGGAACTTGGTGTCGATCCGAAAGCCCTGTCGCACAAGCACAAGCAGCCGCCACCATGTTGCATGTACCGCGCTCCTGCGCCTTGCTATGGCGAGGGCGTCAACGTCACTGAAGCCATCGGACTCATAATGCGTCGTGATGATGCTCGCAGCTGCCTCGAGTCCAAAGAATCGCTCCCCGAGCCTCAGTGTTGCCAGCCACACTGCTCTCCGGAGTGCCTTGCGTGGGCGGCCAGCTGCCAGCCTAAAGCGTTTCCAAGAAAACCGCGCAAGCTGGCGTCGTAGGAAATGCGCAGCCGCGCGGCTGCTGAGCGCGGCTCCACCTCCAGAAGAGAGGCGGCAGCGCGACGCGACGGCAAGTTGGGAGTTGACCTGGGCTCTGTACATTGACGTTGACAGTTGACTGGAATGTCGAGGAATACAACGTGAGCGTCAGAGAATGTACGTAACACCAGTCCGTCTGCTCGTGAGGCCCCTGAGACCTAACGGCGTCTCGAAGCGGTAAGCGTCTTTAACCCCTAACCGGCACCTCCGCTACGGCTACTATAGCCGCAGCGCCAGACCACAGACGCCAGCGCGGCGCGCCAGGACGCAGGAGCATGTCCCTTGTCCGATGTCGCCCCCGCGTAACGTATGGACGTATCGTACCGGTTCGTAGAGGACCCTTTGGGGGATCAAAGCCGCTGCGCGTATAAAAGGGCGAATCGGCATCCGCGACTCGGCGCAGTCTGCCTCTGGCGAAGCTCATCAAACTCCCAAAACGCCACGCAGATCAAACTCCCCGTCCCCCTCGGAGCCTCCAGAGGCGACCAGCATGCCCTTCCTCACCTTCAAAGATACAGTAAAGTTCAGATCGCTCGATACTTGCACGATGCATGTTACGCCGCCAACGAAAACCTCTCGGCTGTCGAATCATCCGCCGTGCTCAACTGCTCATGGGCACTTGGGAAGCTTTGGTCGCCGGCTTTGGTGACCTGGACCTGTGCGCTGTGGAGCTCAAAGCTTGCTTGCTTGCTTGAGCTCAACGGCTCAAGGCGCTCGGAATGATTCGTCACGGGAGGAGTCGTGACAGTCAGTGTGGACGTCTAAGATGATCTGTTACGAGCTCTTCACTTACGAACTCTGTTCGTTTCGCCTGCATGCTTTTTACATATAGCTCCCAGTCCCTTGTTTTTAGTTACACGATTTATCTCCGTCCGTCGACACGATCCATGGGCGCCGACGAGCCTCCGTCGCTGCATTGCCGACATGATACGCCGCGACGTCCTCACATCGCCGTTTACATGGCGGATGACCTTGGATTCCATGACTGGTCACTTGCTGGATCGTCCGTCGTGCAGACACCTCACCTTGATTCCCTCGCCCGCCAAGGCATCGTGCTCACGCACTTCCGCGCGCCGACGTGGTGCGCTCCGTCGCGCGCATCCTTTTTGACTGGTCGAAATGGATGGGAGGTAGGTGTCAGCGCCGCCTTCGGCTGGACTCAGATCGGAGAGGATACGTTGCTTCTGCCCGAGGTTCTCCGTCCGCTCGGCTACCGCACAGCCATCGTCGGCAAGTTTCATTTCAACCCACGGACGTGCTTGAAGCACCACAAGTCGGGCGGGAGTGCATTTGGGTGCGGCTTTGACGCGCAGTACGGATTCATCGGTGGCATGAGGTCGGTGGCGTACCCTCTCGAACGCAACGCCGGCCGCCACGCACGATCGCCATCACATGAGTGACTGCTTGCCTCTGTGTGCTTGCCTCACTCTTGGCCGGCGTCATGGACTTCTGCGATCGCACGCAGCGACTACTACGCGCACCACCCCACGTGGAGTCGGAACGGGGTGCGGCTGCGCGAGAGTGGGTACATGACGACACTGCTCTCGGCCGAGGCGGAGCGCCTCGTGCACGAACACGCGGCGCGGCACTCGAACGCGTCGCTCTTCCTGTGGCTCTCTCTCAACGCGCCGCACGTGCCACTGCAAGCACCAGATGAGTGGCTCGCACGCCAGCCACTCACGCTGGACACGACGGTGCGCACGTACGCGGCCATGGTCGGCGCGATGGACGACGCTTTTGGCCGTACCACGAGCGCTCTACGCGCAGCGGGGATGCTGCGCGACACTCTCATCGCTTTCATGAGTGATAACGGTGGACCGAGCCTCCCGACCGAGTGATGACCGCTAATGACCGCTGATGACCGCTGATGACATGCGCATGGGCCGAGCCTCCCGACCGAGTGATAACCGAGTGATCTGCTTGCAAATGAGTACGAGTGAGTGATCACTGAGTGCCACTCATGACCACTTTACTGCCGCCCTCATCAGGAGGCCCTCATTAGCCCTCATCAGCCCTCATCAGCCCTCATCAGCCCTCATCAGCCCCCATCAGCCCTCATCAGCCCTCATTAGCCCTCATCAGCCCTCATCAGCCCTCATTAGCCCTCATTAGCCCTCATTAGCCCTCAACCCCTCATCAGGAGGCCCGATCATACCGGCTGTGTGCAACGGTGGGCTACGCGGCGGCAAGGGCAGCCCTTATGAGGGCGGCGTACGCGCACCCGCCTTTTTCTATTGGCCCGCGTGCCTCGGCAACGGCCCGCGCCACTCGAGCAATGCGCCCGTCCACATGGTAGACCTCTTCGCAACCCTCGTGACGGCCGCACAGGTCGATCAACGGCCGGGCGCACAAAAGGCTCTGTGGGCACGAGTGCGCCGCCACGCACCGTACTCTCTCTCGGCGTGGGGCGCACTTGCGGACAGACGTGCTGCCGCCGTCGATGGCTCGAGCGCCGTGACGAGCGCGCGGCAACTCGGCGACGGCGGCGACGGTGGCGGACGGCATCGGAGAGGCCGAGGCCGTCGCAGGCTCGTGGGTACGAAGCAGCCAGGGAAGGCAGTGGAGTCCGCGAGGCTCTCGGCGAGGCTCGCGCTACACCAGAGGCAGCTGGTGCTACAGATGAGCGCCTCGTCAGGGGCAGTGCTACGCGGCCGCTGGAAGCTTGTGCTCGGTGCGATGCGCTGCTTGGAGGTTCCAACTGGCTTGCCTCATGATGCCAAGATCAAAGGGTTCCGTGCTGACCGTTGGCTACTGCATCGGCTCGGCGAGTCGAATGGTAGCGTGCTGGGCAGCGCGCGAGAGACGCGCGCTCGGCTGCGCGCGGTGCGGCGCGCCGGCGTCGAGTTGCAGCTCTTTGATGTGCAGGCTGATCCCGGGGAGCGTACTGACCTGCTCGCCGGCCTGCGACTCGGCCACAAGGTGGAGGTTTCGTCGGTCCATGCGAACGAGACCCTAATTAGGAACGAGACCCGCGCCAAGTTGACACTGGTGGGTAATCTGCTCGCGTACTATCTTGGCGCGCTGCACGTCGGCCGGCGCAACCTCGAGCGCGCCCAGGCCGAGGGGCGGGTCGAGCGCGGCGGCACGCGTGGTTGGGAAATGATCGTGTGGTTTTGCCGCCAAGTGGAATTCGCATGGACAACTGCCCGGTGGCGCGAAGCTGCGAGGATGAGGTGCCGCGGCCGCTCACAGCGCGAACGTGACGAGCTCGAGGCCGTGCCGTCGATGGCACAGCAGCTCGGCGTCGGAAAGGGTACGCACGGGCGGCTGCCGCAGCGTCAGGGCAAGCAGCAACAGCAGCCGTACAGCAGCAGCATCTAGGGGAGCGGCAGCCCCCCCCGGCAGCAGCAGCGGTTAGGCTTAGCGTGAGCGGGTTAACGTTCACACGCGAGTTTCGTGTTAACGTTCACGCGAGAGAGGCGACGAGCGAGGGGGCCGCCATGCGCGGACCCATCTCGGCCTTGCCCTCGCGGCTCTAGCTCGATGCAGGCATGGAAGCAGCTCGATACGGCTCTCAGGTGGGCCAGGATGACGCGTGCTGCGTCTCTTCGCCCCGCCAAGGTGCGGGGGGAGGACCGCGAGAGGCCATACCGGGTGGAGTCTCGGTGGCGTGTCATCGAGAGCTATACGGGGTGTAAGCTAGGGGAAATGCAAAACCACGCCTGCCGTGCATCATCGAAGAATCTGATTTCCAGTTATGGAAATATGGGTCAATCTCGACTCCCAGCATTTCTCCACGCTCGGTCCATCGATGGAAAGTATGTTACATGGTGCAAAATAGCACGACGCTGCGGTCACTGAGAGAGTGGAAGTGTGACTCTTCCGAAGATCTCGCGCTGCTGAAACATCGCCGCCGACTCGCGCGTGATGCTACCATTGGCGCCTTGTACTTTACGCACGGCCTTCACGACAAAGTTTCACTGCGTAAGTCATCGCTTTGCCTGAACGCAGTCTTTGGGAACAGATTCCGGATTTCGTATGTGCAGTCCGATGAGCTCTGGACCTCTGCACTGACCTGCGACCCGGTGCAGAGTTCCCGGAATACCACACAGCGACGGTGTTGGGTGGAGCTGATGATGCGCAAGCTGGAGGCAGCGCGTCTGGCGCCTTTTGACATCACCATTATGATCGACTCCGACATGTTTGCCAACCCGCTCGCCCGCCATCCTACCGACCGCGGCTCCACCCTGTCAGCCCTGCGCTCGCGCTTTGCGAATAGCGACGTCGACATACTCTTTGGCATGGAGTCAAGCTTCTTCTTTTCGGCTGAAAACACCCTCGGCCCGCGCGTCGACCTGGCGGAGCTTGAGCCCGGCATCAACGGTGGTTTGGTGATCTATCGTAGAAGTGCCGCGACTGATCGCTTTTTTGCATGCACGCAGCAGCTGATGAGGCAGCACATTGGTGGGCTCGTGGACGAGCAGTGGGCGTACCAGAGGATCGTGAACACACACGGCATGAACTCTATCCAGGCGCAGCTTCTGCCTCGCCAGTGGAGCTGCAAGTTGGGCGTACATCACACCTGGGCACCCGACGATTCAAGAGGCGTCGACCGGACTTACACCGAGGTTGGTATCGATGCGCGCCCCGTCAAGTGCATTTTCGTGCACTCGCATGCACTCAATATGGAAACGGTCGAGCGCCAATGCAGCGTCCAGAGTCCCGAGGCTGATGCAGCCGATGCTCAGGTTGCTGCCGCTGAACTCCGAAGCCGATTTGGCGCGAGAGCTGGAAGTCGTGGGGGCAGAAGTCGTGGTGGCAGAGGTCGTGGGAGAGAGAGCAGGGAGAGGACGAACGAGTTCGAGAGGATGTCTCGGCCTGCGTGAGGACTGGCTGCATTCGGGATTCGCTCAAATACGCGAGCTGAAGAGATTATATGGTGGCCAAGGCCAAGAGGTGGGTTCCGTTTCGCGGCGCTGTGGAGACAACTCATTCATGGAGCTCTGTGATGAAGAGCCGGCACTTCACACTCTATCATAATTGATAAAATCTGTACAATATAGAAACCACTGGTTGCCTAGAAAGCGCTGGGCTTCTTAGGAAAAGTATGCTTTGTGTGTGTCCGATCGCCGGTTCTCGTCTCTGTGAACGTTAACACGACAGACGCGACAACCGTGGGACGGCGATGAGCACGAAGCTATCGGAGGCGCCCGATGAGCACGAAGTTACCGGAGGCGCGTCCTTGACCACGAACATAGACGTGGACATGGGCAGCGACCGTATCGCTCTTCGGCCCGCATCGCTGTTCCGCGAGGCGTTGTCCGACGTCGTATCTGCCGTGCCAATCGCCCTCGTGGACATCAGCAAGCTACTCGTGCCAGCACTAACCACCATGCACGTCGGGCACTCTGCCGACGCCACTGCTCTCGCGGGAGCCGCATTGGGCACACTCACCTTCAACATTGCGGGCTGTATGATTGTTACTGCACCGCTCAATGCAATGGACACCATCGCTCCGCAAGCTTTCGGTGCTGGCCGAAAGGAGGGTGTTGGGCTTGCGTTGCAACGTGCCTTGATTGTGGCAGTTCTCTTCATGGTACCAACGCTGCCGCTGTGGATTTGGGCCGAACCCATTCTCGAGGCCCTGGGTCAGCCGACCGAGGTCGCATCCTACGGCGCTTACTACATGCAATTGCTGATGCCCAGCCTTGCGCCACTCGTGGTCTTCGAGGCGATGCGCAAGTATGTCTATGCGCAGAACATCAGAATGCCGCCCTTGCCCGCTGCGCTGATCGGTTTGGCGTCTCACCCGCTGTGGCTTCAGCTGTGGTGTAACACGGGTCTTGGCGTCACGGGTGCACCGATTGCAATTGCCTCCGCGTATATGGTCATGTGCACCGCTTTGTTTGTGCACCTGCGATGGTTTGCCCCGTCCACGCTCGGTGCGTGGCCGCGCGGTTATCAGCAACGGCTTCTTTGGCGGGACCGCGCGGCCTGGCGCCATTTCCTGTGCACGTCTGCCGCAGCGCTCGTGTCTCTATCTGAATGGCTCTATTGGGAAGTGGTCTGTTTCCGAGTGGGCGCCTTCGGCACGTTGCCATTGGCGGCATACGGCATCGCGTACTCGCTGGAGCCCGTATTCTTCATGGTGCCGCTAGGGCTCTCGACCGGCCTCGCGAACAGCATTGGCAACCGCCTCGGCGCCGGCCAGGTGGCTGGGGCAAAGCGGCTGACGCTCGCTGCGTTTCTAATCGTTGGCGGCATCATCGTCACCTACGTGCTCATCGCATATGCTGCGCGGCGCGCACTCACCGGTCTGTTCTCAACCGATGAGATGGTCCTTGCCGCCGCCGCCGAGCTCTGGCCCGCATTCTGCATCTTCATGCTCGCGTCTGGAATTTTTGCCCTGCTGCTGGGACTTAACCGTGGTCTTGGCCTACAGGGATGGAATGCGAAATGCGTCATGGCGATTATGTGGCCGCTCGGGGCCCCACTGGTCATCTTCGCAGCCCATACCCCGACCGAAGTGTGGTACATGCTCACAGTCATGTACGGCCTGCTGCTGTTGGGGCTTGCTGCAGGGGCAGCGTGCTCGTCGTGGGAGCATCTGTCGCGGATAGCTATCGCAGCCGCCTCGAGCGGCGAGTCGTGTGATGCGGATGGTGCTCCTACCGAGATGACGACGATGCCTCCAGCAAGCGGTGGCCTCGCCGCTATGGATTCTTGCACAGAACGAGCAGCGGACAGAGTAGAGCGTTGATATGCATGAAACAAGTCCGCCCTCCCGGTGGGGCGAGGCGCGAGGGAGTGGGTGGGGGCCACCCCGACCCACTGCGCTGCAGACCCACTGCCGCCCCGCCGGCACCCGTCGTGCGTCGAGAGACGCGCACCGACAGCGCCCAGACGTTCCCACTGAGGTTTACGATCCCAGCACCCAGGCGCCGAGACGCCTGCGACGTCCGGTTCGGCGCACTTTTTTGACCTAGGGGGACCTTCCCACTACTCAGGTAATTACCCCATAGGCTTTGAACACTGTGCCGGTAAGACCGGACATGACACGCCGATCGAAGCGATAACGGACGGCGCGCGCCGCGCGCCGGCGGCTGGCGCGGCCGGGCGGCCCGTTTCGGTTCAAAATTATCGGGGGGAGCTACCAAAGACTCCTCTACGGTAATCAGTATTTCGAGTACTCGACTGTACGTTCTACACACGAGCTGCTACCCCTACAACACACAGACGCACGCCGGTGCGTCCACGGCCGCCTTCGAGTGGAATGTGCAGGATCCCATCTCGCACTGGTAGGATGCTGATATAGCCTCATGCAGCGGCATATCGCACATCGCCCATGGGCGGAAGCTCGACGCCGTCGAGCCACACGTTCATCGCCGCAGAGGCCGCGTCATAGGCCACGGCGGCCTTATCGGCCTTGCCACTCAGCGACTCCTTGAGCTTGTCCATTTCCACCATGAGCTTTCTCCAGTCTTTGACCTGCTGAATCCTGTCAGGCGGGATCTTCGAGTCTATTTTGAACGCGACGGCAAGCAGATATCCAGCTGACTTCAGCTCGTCGTAGGCGGTCGACATCGACTTGTCCTGAGTCTCATACTCTGTGCTGTAAAAGGAGCTCTTGGCCATCTTGATGTCACCGGAAGTAATCGACTTCTTCATGTTTTGGAATGCCGCTACGACGGTCGTGATCCGGCCGTAGTACCTAAGCTTGGCTCTGGGAATGCTCGTGGTCTTTCCACTCGTAGCGCCGCCGCTAGCAAGTGCCGGCACCGCTGGCAGCAGTGCGGTAGCGCTGAGCGCTAGCGACACTACGTCTCGCCGGCTGCAAGTGGATTGTTGATGCAGTGGCCCTGGCTGGATTACCAGACCAAGAGCGGCGACGAAGCAGCAGAGAAACACCATGTCAACTGGACCGATGAGATTAATTAACTCTACTTCATGTTAAAATACACACAACATTACTCTTCACGAAGGTTCAGCAGCCACACGCCGGGGTATTTCACCAACGTAGGAATTACTGATGATAGGCGTTTTCGGAATACATGTACCTATGAGCCCAGCGCACGGCACATCCACTTACATGTCCGATATCATGGATCATGGCTTCATGGGTCTAACACGGGTTGGGCGGATTCCGACATCCCCGGGGCGGAGGGAAGGTGAACGCCGGACGGTGCTGCATCCGGTTGCTCATGAGCCGCCATGCCTACATCGCCGCCGCTCACTTTTGGTCCTTTTGGTACTTATCGCGGTACTCCTTGTTGATGATGCCGTTCTTCATCATCGGCTCGCCAGGGCGCAGAGCGTAGTCCATGCTGACACCGCCGCCGCGGAACGCCGGCACGACGTAGCCGAGCGGCGCGCCCGCGTGGCCGGCCTCCTCCGCATTGCCAAGGGGCAGCGTGATCACGCCGCCGTCCTCGGAGTCAATCTGCGCAAGCTGCCTGTACTCGAGCAGGTTGTCGCGCGCTTCGGCGAGGGCCTTCTTTGCCTTGGCCAAATCCTTCTTCTGGGTGGCCTGGGAGAGCGTCTCGACGGCCTTGGTGTATGCAGTCTGGTCCTTGATCATAGCCTTCTGCGCATCCGACTTCTTCTTGCGCTTGGTGGAGCGCTGGCCCTCGACAGCACTCGCGTACAGCGGCAACGCGGTCGTCGCGTCATCGGCGCGGCGCACCACCTCCTCCATGCCCTCCCAGTCGCCGACCTCGAGGGCCGCAGGCGCCAGCTGGTCGACGGCGATCCACGCGCGGAGGATGCGCGGCAGGTAGCGGTATTTGGCCATCGGGAAATAGTAGTTGTTCGCCGGATTGACCGACTCGATCTTGGCCGAGGCAGCCAGCGGCCAGGCCGCGGAGGCAACAGCGCCAATGAAGCCTCCAAGGACGGCACGGCGATCGACGGCAGAGCACATCACGGATGAGGCGGCCGGAACTGCAGCACAGCGAGCCGGCACAGCTGGCGAGAAGGCTACCGCGGTGGCGACCATCGCGTTCAACATTTCCAAGAAGATCGCTGTGGAATTTGGAGAATCCCCAGATGCGGTTCCAGATACGATTCATGGCACAATTCTTGAACAAGCAAGGTGTCAAGTCGCGGCCTGCAGGCGCGGCGGTCTAACGTGGCCTTTTCGCAAACACAGTCACCCGAATTCCGGCTGTGCCGTTTCTGAACTGACCTTTTCGCAAGTACGTATCCACGTTTTCCGACACTTGTCAACCTTTTCTCGTCGTTTCGCCCCCTGCCCTGAACATCGCCGCCAACTCATAAGGACCAGAACAGCTCTCATGTCGGACCCTGCGACCAACGTAGTCCGCCAGATGAAAGCCCACAACACGGGAAAGGATGAGTACATAGACGGCAACGGCATACCCTACTCGGAGTCGCTCCGCCGGCTGTCGTGGAGCGTGCAGACGGATATCCCCGCCATCGGCCAGTTTTCGTCCACCATCCAGCTCCCTCTGCTCAAGGAGGCGTACGGCCTGAAGGACGGCGTGCACTTCCTGCACCCGACGCAGTACACGAAGCTGCGCCACACTGACCACCTGAGCTTCGCCAAAACTAACTCCGACCTCGGCGTCGGCATCCTCGCGGACCCAAAGGCGCCGACCGTCATCGACCGCCTGTACATTGGCAGCAGGACGATGGCACGGCCAAAGCAACGCGTGCCGATGGGCCGGTATGAGATGGCTGCCGATGTCGCCTTCATTAACTGCGCCCCACTTAACGCAGTGCCACTCTACTCAGAGCAGATTGCGCGTTCGGGCACCGTCCAGCCCAACATCTTTGCCTATGAGAAGCGATGTGCCGCGTACGCCGAACTCGGCCGGTACCGCGAGGCGCTCCAGGACGCGGAGTTCATCCTCGCTAACTGCAGCAGCGCAGAGCTGGGCTCGGCCCGCATGCGTGTCAGGGCGATCAAGGACTTTCTGAAGAAGGTCGACAACTTTGAGCCTGGCTACCACCACGCCGTCTCGACGCTCATCTGCCTGCTGCGCCCACGCGAGCACCGTCAGGTGGTGCCGTCTAGCCCGTCCCTGTACGGACGGCCGGAGACGGCCCACTCGATTGGCAAGGGCCTCACCGGCGCCGCGTCGGTTGGCTCGCTGCTCGCGTTCGACAAGGATGGCGATGGCAACATCGACATGGATGAGTTTGAGGCGGGCATCTTGACTCTCGGCTACAAGGCCAAGAAGTCCGACAAGAAAGTCTTCAAGGGCGGCCCCACCCAGCGGGGCGTCATCTGAGGTGCGCCGCTGCGCTCTCTCGATGAGCTCTTGAGCCCTTGTGACGTGTGGCCCCATAGCGGGTTGGTATTAGCCAAAAGCGCAGGATGGATGGAAGCAGCCTGTGTCCGCGGATGACCGCGGTGCGCGGCTTGCTTCTATTCATGCGCATGCACGGGCATCTGCTGGTGTTATGTCTGTTGCGGCTTGCGGACCCTTGATCCTTCATGCTTCGCAGGTCTCCGCCAGGGTCGGGTGGCGTGTGGTCGGCGATTGGGCGCTCGACTCCGGCAAATTTCGTTTGCGTGAGCGGTGTGCCTGTGTGGTCGGAACGCCCGGACTCCCGACGGCACGCGCGTCTCTTCATAAGCATGGCATGTGTCGACTGTGCATGTGAAAGCAGCCACGCAGGAGGGTGTGTTTTCTCCAGAAAGGAGCGGAAAGCGTGCGTGTGAGACCGTGTGTGTGACCGCGCGGCTGGAACGCGCACCAAGTCTTAACCGAAGACTGCGAATTCCGGTTTTCGGCGCCCGCGAGCGCCGCAATTGGAGCGCTGTAAAACGCGTTGTGTTGAACAGGCCGTCTGCGGCCTAGTCACGGGCGCGTGACGTGGAAGTGTTTCTGTGTCGCGAGGGCCCATAGGCGACGCGTTGCCGCCAGTCTGGACGCCACGCATGTCCGAGGAAGTTGCTGCAAATCTGGCGGGAGACGAAGCGGATGGCCACAAGAAGAAGAAGAAGCACAGAAGTCACCGCCACGACGATCAGGACGGCCTCAGGAAGAAGAGGAGGAAGAGGCACCGACACGACGAGAGCCGGAATGAGGACGATGGTATTGAGAGTGTCGACGGCGACGCTCCTTCGCCGTCTGAGACAAACGCCGTGGCTCACGATGGTGATGCGGAAAAGCCGTCGACAGCTCCTCGGTCGGACGGCATGAGCGAGGGCATGCTCCATCCGGTCGATCGCCGTGACCTGCGAGATGATCGCTACCCACCGGACGACCGCCGGCCTCCGCCGCACCCAGATGAGCTTGATTCATATGATCGCCATGGACCACCAACGGTCTTCGTTGGACACGATGATCGCTACGGCGACCGCTTCGGCGACCGCTTCGGCGACCGCTTCGGCGACCGCTTCGGTGACCGCCACGGCGACCGTCACGGCGACCGTCACGACGACCGCCAAGGCGACCGCTTCGGTTCCGGTGGCCGCTCCGGTGGCCGCTACGGTGGCCGTTACAACGGCAACCGGCGATCTGGCGCCCCTCCCGATCGGTATGGCGACCGCAGGCACGCAGACCGATACGACGAAGGGAATCGAGGACGCGTCTACAACGAGCGACGCGTCTACGATGACGACGCCAACCGCTTCGATTTGTTGGCGCGGCGCGGAGACGACGAGCGGAGGCTCGATGACGAGCGCCCGCAGCACAGAGAGGCGCGCCGCTATGAGCCGAGCCGCTACGAAGCGTCCGGCGACCGAGGCGGCGATCGCGGGCGCGAACGGCGTGGCGATGAGCGCAGCGACGATCAGCGCGGCGGGCGGCGCCCGCGCAGCCGCAGCCGCAGCCGTAGCGTGAGTCCTCGGAGCTTGGCCCGACGCAAGGCGAGAGCCGCCCCTCCGACGCGCTTCTGGGACGGGTTCCAGTGGGTCGAGAACGTGGACGCAAACCTGCTCGCGCGCCAAGCGGCACCCCTCATCCAGGCGACGCGCAAGGATCGCCGGCTGTACGTGGGCAATCTGCCGCAGAGCATGGGGCTGACCGAGAAGCAGATCAGTGAGTTCCTGAGCGCAGCGATGCGCCAAAGGGGGATGATTTCGGTCGAGGCCGAGGATCCAATCTTATCAGTGTGGATGGCGCCCGATGGTCAATACTGCTTCGTCGAGTTCCACACCATCGAGATTGCGGCGCAAGCCCTCGGCCTCTCGGGCACCGTGCTGCTCAACCAAGCGCTGCGCATCTCGCGCCCGAATAATTGGATACCCACGCCAGAGCTCTATCCCCCGGGCGCGGCTTACGCGACGCACACCGGCATGTCCATCGCAGGACCCGCGGGGAGCACGGCGAGCGCGGATGCTGCCGCAGAGCGTGCGCAGTCGCTCGCTCGGATTGGTGTGCCGATGGCCACCACTGCGGCCATCGCGATGGCGGGCGTGCCGATGGCCACCCCCGCGGCATTACCGATGCCCCCTTCGCTGTTGAACCCGATGCTCGCCGCCGCACAAGCTGCTGCCCAAAAGGCGGTCGCTGGCCTCGCGACGGCCGCCGGTCTCGCGTCAGCCGCCGATGCTCACCACGGCGCCCTTTCCACAGACCTTTCTTACATGGGTATGGGTAGAGAGCCATCTGCGAACCTTCCACCGGCCGCTGCTGTGGCTGCTGTGGCCCCGCCGAGCGAGATTGCCAGCGAGATCGTACGCTGCTCGAATATGCTCACGCCGGCGGAGCTCGCCGACAGCCATGAGCGCCTCGAGATCAAGGAAGACGTCCTAGAGGAGTGCCGCAACTATGGGACAGTGCTCGCCATCAAGGTGCCCGTCTCGAATAACCCGAGCTGCGACATCTACGTGCAGTTTGAGCAGCCGTCTGCCGCCGCCGCGGCGGTGGTGGCCTTGCGCGGCCGCAAGTTTGACGGGCGTGTGGTGGGCATGGAACTTTGCACGGCGGCAGCTTTCGAAGCCATCATCGATGGAGAATGAGAAGGCCCATCGTGAGGGTCGCTTTGGAGCGAGGTCCGTTTTTATCTGCTTTACAGCACAGAGCAGGGAGCCTGTGCGGCACAGCTCTTTGCGAGAACGCACAGCAAACGGGGCGACGGGCACGGCGGACCCTTTTAAACGTGAAGTTTTTTCGTTGACGTTTCGATATGTCAGTCGTCATCCTGCATTGCGTGCGGTCTCTCCTGCATCACGGCGCGATAGTTATTTCGTTCCGATTGCATGCATCGGTCGCTATGTTTGACTTTACATCTTCTCCCAAACTGTCACACTGAACGGCCGGTCGTGGACGGCGGGGCGGCTGTGCTGGGCTGCTCACCTTTGCGAAAGGCGTGGGTTCGGCGGGCTCAACATACAATCTGATCAGGGGAGAGGTCTTCGACATTGCAATTGCCATGACTGCCAATACAGACAACGCACGGGGACACGCCTACGCCAATGAAGCCCTACCGAAGCTGGAGCAAGCTTTCACACAGGCCTTGCGAGCTCTGCTAACTCATCAACCTGCCAGCGATCCTGTAGAGTGGTGCGCTCGGTGGCTGCTCAGAGGAATTTCAGAAAAGCTTGGAGCGGACGCGTTCTGCGCACAGACGCCCACGATCGCGCAAGGCCAAGGGACGGCCGCATGGCAGTCTCCACGCCTCACAGGATCGCCAACTAGGCGCTTGACGCCCTGCATCCCACCCCTTCCCCTAGGGAAGCTCCGTTGGAACGACATCGACTTCGAGCCGAGCAGTTTTTCGGAAAGGGCATCTTATGATTCTTCGACAGCTTGCTCGCAGCAGTTGTCGTTGCGCGATGAGCCTGTCGCCGAAGTGCAGGAGCCGTTGGAGCCCGGCGCCCCACTCGGTTCGCAGCTCTTTGACAAGGGAGTGTATGTGAGGCACGGACCGACCAGGCTTCCGACCCGTGCCGTGCCGATGCTCGGCCCGATCGCCGACCATCTCAACTACCTGGTGCCATCACCTTCACTCTTTCAGCAGACACGCACAGCAGCAGCCTCGACCGACGAAGAGGAGCACGCCAAGGTGGCAGCGGGGGGCGAGCACGCCAAGGGGGGCGAGCTGCCACCGACACCGGTGCCGTCGGCGGAGGAGGTGGAGGCTGGGGCCCCTGCTGTCGCCCCCGGGCCCGCTGCCGCGTCGGCTGCGGCAACTTCGGCCGAAGCGGGTGCTGCTGCTGCCGAGAGAGCGCCCGATGGAGCGACCGCGCAGACCGAAAGGCCTCCGCGTGATTCACAGTCACATATCGAGGAGACCGAGGACCGCAGGGAGCCTCCGATGGCTGTTACTGTGGAAGATGTGGCTGCGGCCGAGGTGGTGGCAGAGACTGTGGCCGAAGCTGTGGCTGAGGCTTTGGCCAAGGCTGTGGCGTTACATACATGGACCGGTTAGAATACACCGGGCCGTGGAGCCCCGCCCGGGCCGCGAAACATGGACCGTTACGCATGCTTGGGGGCGAGTGAGTCTGTAGGTATCTCGACCCGCACCCCGTATTGTTCCACGGTGTGTCTGTGTCTCAATAACTCACTCATGCTTGGGGGCGGCACATTCTGCGAAGAACGCCACCGTATTGGGAATCCTCGGCGCGTCAAAAAGGTCGAGGTGACTCGAAATTTTCACACCAGCGCCCCATAGAGAGTGAACGGGACTCAATGCGCTTCTCGTCTCTCGTTCTTTCCGCTGCACTCTTCGCGCCGTCCCTCGCGCTCGAAACTCCTGTGCAGCCCGATGCCGCAGCTTATAAGCACCCGACGTGGGACCGCAGGTGCCAGTCTCTCGCGAGCGGCTGCTCACAAGTGCATTCGCTCTTACAGAAAGCCGCACAGCTCCACCAGGACGGCGCGCTCGATCAGGCAGTGCAGCACTACAAGAAGGCCATCCAGCAGGATCCAAAGAATGGAGAGGCGTACGCATCATTAAGCAAATGCCTGAACGATCAGGGCAAGCATGATTTGGCCGACAAGGCGTTTGCGAAAGCCCAGCGCATCTACCACGCGCAGTTGGCAGCTTTCTCGCTCTTTTAGCTCGAGAGTCACGTAGATTGAGTGCGGTAGCAGGTCTTGAGAGAGGTTGACCCCGCAAAATTAGTTGGTATACGCGAATACATAGAATCGCTCTTTGTTCCTCAGAGTATAACATGTTCGCACGCACCCCTGGCACGCACTCCAACCGCGCGCGCGCGGAACCGGCCAGAGGTGCTCACAGTGATGTCCGCTTTATCACCGAGTATTCTGCTTGAATGAGCGCCATCTCAGTCAGACAGTACAACCACTTCTGGCTGCTCGCCGCCAGGCCTCGCCAGCTTGCGCCGTTTGCCGTCGGGTCCGCGCGCCGTTTCTCCCGGAGCTCTCCGAGCGAGCGGTTTGGCAGCCTTCTGGCTGTACCACAGGGGCGGGCGCAGAAGCGGAAGCAGCCGGCGTTGAGCTGCACGCGGCCACCTGACTGCTCAGAGGCACGTCTACATTCCGTGCAAACCAAAAGCTATCGCGGTACAGGAGCTGGATCGTCGCCACCTCTGGCGTCACCTTCTCCAGACGATAGTCGCCGCGGCGCCGGCGCCGGTACCGAGGTATCTGCTCAATTGCGCCACCGGCGCGGGCCTGCACGCCAAACTCCTTCACGGCCGCCTTTTCTGGAAGTGCCCGCGCGCTAATGTGGGCCGATGTGCGGCGTGCGGGATCGTCATCGTCTGACGACGACTCTTCCAGTCGCACGTGGCGCGTGGCGAAGATGGCTGCGGAGACCTCGCCGATGCACTTCTGCTCAGCAGCAGAGCCGCAAGCGAGTTCATCGATTGGCGTCTTTGCAAAAAGGAATTCGTGGACGGAATGATGGCACACAAATCCGCGAAAGGTAGCAGAGTCCCGGCCGCGCACACGCTTGAGAAAGCCTGGGTCCACCTCAACACCATCGACCGAAAGGCGAACCAGATAGTCGCCGCGGTTCTCGTTCCTCAGAACCACCTCAAAGGCGGCGCCAGCCGTTGCGAGAATGACTGGCCTACCGTTCACCTCGCGCTCTTGGATCGCGCGGCCACAGACAAGAACTTCGAGAGTGAAACCGCCTTCGCGCATTCGATACCCAGTGGCGGCGTCCTTTCTTGGCCCGACTCGATCCCGCGCCGCGCAATGATGTGTGGACTCGCACAAAAGTCAAATCTAGACACCTTTTGAAAGGGTCAGTTGAATCGACACACCTTGTGTTTTTTTGTGGGTCGAGAGTCGGCCGCGAAAGGAAGCGTTGTGGTGCACAGGAACGGTTTTGATATTCGTGACTATGAGTGGACCACGGGCGTGGACTGAAGGACTGAACCTATAGGACGTTCAGTGTTCAGCCATCACCCCCACAAACATTTTCATCGCGGCGGGGATCGGCACCGCAACACCGCATTCCTTTCTCAATGCGCCTTGTAATGAACATGCGTCATGCGATTCTTAGATTGCGGATGATGATTTAGGAACACTAGACGAAACGCGCGGCGCAAGGCGCCGCGCGGATGGGGTTAGGGGGGGTTTCCTATACAAATTGGGGGGGGTTTCCTATACAATACGTA
>ENA-UOXK01000742-UOXK01000742.1-mixed-culture-metagenome-genome-assembly--contig:-NODE-742-length-24682-cov-39.482479_pt1 | contig 24682 bp, 9 predicted proteins | sample MGYA00238160_ERZ761638 | MGnify/ENA primary metagenome ERZ761638 (study PRJEB28912, sample SAMN08777098) | mixed culture metagenome | isolation source: Freshwater growth medium | place: USA...
GGGGCCCAGGAGGTGTTGCCCGGGATCCGGATGGACAGCCACGGACTCGACTGGGCGTACGTGCACGTCCCAGCGGTGTTGGCGTTCCTATCGTAGTTGAGTGCCGTGGGCGACATGCAGCCGGTGACACGAGCGATGCAAGCCGACGAGGCCTGTGCGTTTCCCGGCGTGGCAGCCGGCATGTAATTGAACGCGTTGGGATCCGTGCATCCAGCGATGATGTACGTGCACATCGACTGATCGTGCGACGTGGCCCAGGCATAAAACGTATACGCGGTCGGGTCCAAGCACCCCGGGTGTTCGCCCTCCTCGAGGCGGCGGCCCGAGCCCACGCACGAGCCAGGGATGGCAAAGGTGTTCTGCGCACTGTAGTTGGCATCACCTAGTGTCATACAGCCGCCGTACGTGCACGAGCCAGCCACCTGCACGTTGTAGGCCGGGTTGTAGTTGGCCGCAGCAGAGTCGGCACAGCCTGGGGCGTCGGGGCACGAGCCGTCGCTAATGGTGGCAATCGAAGAGTACCTGCTGTCCAACGAGTTCATGCAGCCGAGGAAGACGCAAGCGGTAGGACCGGGGGTGTTGAAGCTGGCTTCGTAGTTGTCCGCCCTCGAGTCGGGGCAGTCGGCGGGCTGCGTATGGCAGTAGGTCGAGAGATCATCATCGATGCACAGGCTGCCTGGGAATTCTTCGTTAAGCCCTAGCACAGAGCTCATGTGCGCGGATAATCTTGGAACGAGCGCCAGATGCGATCCCTGGGGCCTTCCATGCGGCCCCGGTCCAATGGAGCTGCCGATGGGGCCTGAAGCGAGAACGCCGCTGCCCATCGCCTCGGGACGGAGATGCTCGAAGGGAAGCTGCTCCAGTAGTGCTTGGTCAGGGTGTCGACCCATAGGTGGCGCCGGAGAGGGCGGAGGTGGAGACGGTGGCGGTGACGGCGGCGGAGACGGTGGAGGTGGCGAAGGCGGAGGCGAGGGTGGTGGTGGTGAAGGAGGAGGTGGCGATGGCGGTGGAGGTGATGGTGGCGGTGGCGAGGGTGGCGGCCGCGGCGGAGGCGAGGGCGGCGGAGGCAAGGGTGGTGGTGGTGATGGGGGGGACGGAGGAGGTGGTAAGGGTGGGGGCGAGGGTGGTGGTGGTGATGGAGGGGGCGGTGATGGGGGGGGTGGCGAAGGAGGCCTTGTGCAGTCGAGAATGCCCTGGGAGAGCCAGTGGGCCTTGAGCTGCTCGTCGTTGAGGCTCGTCGGCACTCTCAGCGCCAAGCGAATCGAGGACATCAGCTCGTCCGTGAGCTCGTCGCCGGCGTTCAGCGTCACTTGCGGTACAGCAACATCGTCAATGGGAGTGAGGCCACCGCCACTGTGCGTTTGGGGAGTGGTGGTCGCGGTCGGACCCCGTCTGCCGATCGTGAGGTTGGCGTACTGAATTGGGGGCATCGGAGACGGCGGTGGCGGTGAAGGTGGGGGGCTCGGCGGTGGCGACGGTGGCGGAGGCGATGGAGGTGGCGACGGCGGAGGAGGTGAAGGCGGCGGTGATGGCGGCGGCGGTGAGGGTGGGGGCGATGGCGGGGGGGGCGGGGGGGGTGGGGGGGGTGGCGGTGGCGAGGGTGGAGGCGGGGGTGGAGGCGGCGACGGCGGTGGCGACGGCGGAGGAGGCGTTGGGGGGGGCGAAGGCGGTGGAGGCGATGGAGGGGGCGAAGGCGGGGGCGGCGATGGAGGGGGTGATGGAGGGGGTGGTGAGGGAGGTGGCGACGGCGGTGGTGGCGAAGGGGGCGGCGGGGAGGGCGAGACGAAGGGCCCGTGCACGTACACTTCGATGAGGTTGAGCACGCGATTCTCACCCGGCAGGACAATGGTGACATACCACCCTGGCAGGCTGCCGCAGTCAAAGGCGAAGGGGCCGCACCGGTCGATTGCTGGGTCGCGCAGGTTTGGGAGTCCAGTATCGTATTCAGTACGCTGGTGCGGCAGATAGGGATCCACGTGGTCGCACAACCTGGGATCCAAGCTGATATTCATATTTGGGGCCCACCACGTATCTTGACCAGCCGCGCATTGCGCGGATGTCTCCGAGCGCCAATCCCCAGGCGACTGCCCAATCCAGATCTGAAAGGGTGACAGACGATCGTGAATCCACCAGTCTGTGTGCGGGCGATTGTAGACTTCAACCCACTGGACCAACGAGGGGGGGTTGAAATCGATGCCGTCAATGGTGGGCTCGCCGCCTGGGATCTGGATGCTGATCCACGGATTGGTCGTGCCACACAGCGCATCAGGCTCGAGGTCACAAGGAACTTCAAGCGAGTGGCACATGGAGGTCTCGTTGAGACTATCGTCGATGCAATTCTCGGCTTTCCATGGTGGTTGCACGGAGCTCATGTTGACGCTCATCCGATGTAGACGCGTAGCCAAGGGTAAAGGGGCGCTGAAGGACTCGACATAGGTCACCCCAGGGGTCGGCGACGGTGGTGGCGGTGGCGGTCGAAAAGGAGGTGGTGGCGATGGCGATGGGGGTGGCGGCGACGGGGGCGGTGGCGGCGAACGGATAAATATCTGTGCGTCGGTGATGCTCAACGTCGTGAGGAAGAAGAGCACCCCGTGCATACGGGTCATGATGGCGAGGCCCGAAGCAGGAGGCGTGCAACGCGATCAAAGACCCACGCACGGGAATGCTGCAGGACGAACCGCGGGTACAGTACCGGTAAGCGCACGCCTCGCGGCCAACCAACCTCCCGCCCGAAACCGCCGCGACGCCAACGGTTATTTTCTTTCGAGGTGACAGTCAGTCAGTCAGTGCGGCAGAGTCCGAAACAGACAGACCACCCAATCTGTCACAGTCGACTGCAAAGTTTCAAGTACAAGTACAGTAATCAAGCTCACCGCAGGTGTGGTTGTGTTCAGTGTGGGTGTGAACGAGGGCTCCCCGCAGGCGAGCCGGCCAACCGGCCCGGCCGAGCATGCATGCATTGTGTTCCACATCCATATCGTATCCATATGCGGAAGGGGCGAGCACCGGTACGTCGCCCCTTGTCCGCTTCGCAAGAGCGACGAGTCACCTCGTTCGCCATCGCGTGTTGTTGTTGTCGTGTCTAACCGATGGACTTCGTCGCCGTTCCGGCTGGGACAGCGCCTGTGGCCGCTTTGGCCCTCCGCGGCGCTGATCCCCCATTGAGCTTCGCGACGGCAGATTCATTCAACACGACGCTGGGCGTCGCCCTCTGTGCTGTGCCTGGCGCAGCACCTGGGCGGATGGAGGCGGCATACTCCAATGTGGCGGCCGAGCTGGTTGGCGCGCTGTTCACGAACGACGCGGCCGTGCTCGACTCCGCCACGATCCTCAGCGTCATCGATCCGACCAAGCTGCGCGCCGTCTGGCTGCGGCTTGTGTTTGACGGCCTGGATGATGCTGCCTCCCTTTCGGGCTCGCGCTTCAGATATGAGCGCGACAACGTTCTGGCGGGGCTGGACTATTCCGCGCTGGGGATGCCTGTGGGCTACCTGGTCACGGCAGCCGATCTCTTTCTGACGGAGGTGTCCGCCGGCGCGGTGGGCGGAGGTCCCACGCTGTGGGTCCGCTCCACTACGATCCGGGCGTTCGCATCGCCTGTGCGAGGCCATCCGGGGCTCTATAGCCTGGCTCCCCTTGCCGACCTGTATCGCTTCGCTCCGGGCATCTTTCACACGGCCGAGCGCGACCTGGTCGACTCTCCATTTCGGCTCGTCCTGGAGGAGTCCCGGCGTCGTGCGCAGGACGCTCACATGCCGTATGCCGCTCTCGCCTCCGCGAGCCCGCTGAATACGGCGCGTGCGGCGGCGCAGGCCTTCATCGCGACCGCGCCCCCTGGGCGCAACTGGGAGCTGTATGGTCCAAATGGCACCCCTGGTGACCTCACTCGGCGGGCTCAGGACTGGTCGGATCGTTGCAGCCTTGCTGGGCCGATCGGAGCAGGCGGCGGCGGGCACGCGTTCCTCGAGGTCGTGTGCCGTCGCTTCGACGAGCTCGCGCTGGCGCTTCCATCGCTGCACACGGTGCTTGAGGGCCTGCTGTCCGTGCAGGCCATCACTGCCGAGCTGGCCTCGCTCGCGGCTGGCTGCTTCAAGCCGGCGCGCGGGCTACCGGTCAACATCCAGATGCTGCTGGCGATCGAGGCGGCTTGCCTCGAGCTCCTCTCGCCCATGGAAGAGCACAACCTCCTCACGGCGCGGCAGCGCGTCGAGTGGATCTGCACCATGCAGCAAGACACGCACGCGCGTGGCGGCGGCGGCGGCGGCGGCGGTGCGTCGGCAGACTCCTCGGAGTCCGTCGACCACAGCATCCTTCAGAGGGTGAAGGCGGCCCTTTCGACGCCGGTGGCCCGCATCTACTTCGCCGAGCTCCGGGCTCTCCTAGACGCGGTGCCGCCCAACTCTCTCACCATCTCCAAGAAGCTCACCAGCAGTCCGCTCGCCTTCGTTCGGCGTATGGGCACCGGCGTTGCCCCGCCCTCTTCGTGCACGTCCTCGCTCTGGCGCGACGAATTCGACCGGGCGTCGTTGCACGTGCTCAAGGACAAGTGGCGCTACAATCTTAGCATGCGTCTTGCCGCTGACAAGCAGGGCAAGGTCATGCAGACGGCTGAGAAATATCGCATCTCGTCGATCGCGGCCGCGGCCATCGCCGAGTTCCGGTTCGACGAAATTGACTGGTTTGGATTGACCTACGAGGTACGCGGGGTGCAGGCCGACACGGATTTCATGCTCATGCCGATCGAGCTGCACTACTCCGAGACGGATCACTTTGTGAGCCTGGGCATGGTCGTGCAACGCGTCGAGTCGGCGCTGTCCCTCGACTCGCTGGCGACCAACTCGCTCACATCGGCCGTCGACCGTGCGAAGACATTCTTCCAGGACCACTGCACACCCGAGCTCACCCGTGCGGACGACATCGAGACCATCCAGACCTTCTTTAAGGAGATGTGGTCGTCGGTCCGTGAGGAGTGGTTCCCAGTCATCTCGGGGCGCGCGCCGCTGCAGGCATTTCCCGATGTGGTCGTCCCGCGCAGCTCATCGTGCTGGGGCGCTCTGGACGAGGCGGAGAAGGATGGCGTGGCGACCAAGGCGCTGCTTCGGAACAAGGCACTGGCGCACAAGCTGGGGCTTGACACGACGCGCGTCTCGTACCCGGCGGGCATGGCTCGCCCGGGCGCGGCGGGCTCGTCGCGCGCCGGGCGCTCGCGCTCGCCGTCGCCTTCTGGTGGGCGTGCTAGCCCAAGCTCCCGCCGTGACGACGGCGGCGGCATCTCGCGCCGGCCGCCGACGCCGCCGGGGGAAGGCGGCCCTCCCATGGCGGTTTTCTGGAGGAACCAGACTGACTTCGCCTTCTCCTCGTCGGGCACGACGGTGGTCCCTCTGCAGGCGTCGATCGCCACCGGCGTCAGCCAGACCAAGTTCTGCTGGCCGGTGGTGGCATCGCTCAAGGAGACCGCTGCCCTTCGCCGCAGGTACTGCCAGACGCCCGGCCACGCTCGCTGCATCTCGGGTGCCGCGCACGAGCAGTCGGACCGCATGCGGGTCTACTTCACCAAGCTCTTCAGCGGGAAGAGGAAGCAGCAGGATTTTGAGCGCGGTCGGGACCTGGACGGACCCGACCGTGACTATACGTCCACGGCTAAGGCGGCGAAGCTCGCCAGTGACCTCGAGGCCGACATGCTGGCGACGCCCGCGGGGTGGCCGCCCGGCACGGGTCCGCCGGCGCTCAAGCTGGGCGGGCTGGGTGAGCGGATGGCTTTTGGCCATCCCGCGATAGTGCCGGGCTACCGCTCTGTCGAGCCTGGTGAGGAGGTAGAGGAGGAGGAGGTCGACTGGTCGGGCATGGCGGAGGCGTGGGCTCACGACGACGCGGCGGCGGCGTCGGGCAGCGAGCGCAGCGCGGCGGCGTCCGCGGCGGCGGCCAAAGGCGGTGGCACGCCTCGGGGGGGTGGAAAGGGTCGTGGCAAAGGTCGCGGCGCCAAGGGGGGAGGCAAGGCGAAGGGCGGCGGCGCCAAGGGTGGCGAGAAGGGTGGCGCCAAGGGGGGCGGCGGCGCCAAGGGTGGCGAGAAGGGTGGCGCCAAGGGGGGCGGCGGCGCCAAGGGTGGCGAGAAGGGTGGCGCGGCGGCTGGTGAGAAGGGCGGCAAGGGTGCCGCTGGGGGAGGCGGAGCCAAGGGGCGAGGCAGAGGCGGAGGCAAGGGCGGAGGCAAGGGCGGCGGGCGCGGGCGCGGCCGCGGCGGAGCGGTGGTCTCCTTTGCCTCGGGGGCGGCTGGCGCTGCGTGGTCGGAGGTGGCCACGGCGGCAGCCAGGGCAGCCAGGGCGACGGCCAGGGCGGCAGTACCCGTTCTGCTCGCGCCACTGGCGATGTCGTCCAAGATTATCCTCTACATGCTCGCGATCTCGGCCACGTCCGCGCCCGCCCTGCTGCTGCCGGCTGGCGGCGGCGTCTGGGGGCGTGAGGCGCCTCGCACGTTCCTCGGTGCGGCGGCGATGAAGGGGGCTTCATCCGCGGCGTCGCGCTGGGCGCCAGCTCTTCTCGAGGACCAGCCGCGGGGGCTCACGGCGCATTACGTGGCGGCGCAGCGGCTCGCTTCAGGCGACTCGCTCTGCTGCACTAACTGGGTTGCAGTGTGCCTGGTGGCGCCAGGGCTCGTGGGCGCGCCCGGCACCGTCTGGCGAGATCTCAGCGAGCTCGAAGGGACGCCTGAGCACGCGATCGCGGCGGTCGCCGCCTATCGTGGGCACAGCCTCTTCTACGATCTTCCTGCTCTCGCGAGCCTGGAACCGATCTTCACGGGCGCCGAGCGCGACGTGGTCGACAGGGCCCTCGGCGTGGGTGGTGGCTTCGAGGTGGGCAAGCGTGCCGCCATGCCACCACTGCCAGGGCCGTCGCAAGGCTTTGAGAGAGAGACGCGCAGCTTTGACGAGATGTGGGCGGTTCACCGCTCCGAGGTGGCGGAGCTGAGGGGCGTCTTCTCAGAGCCGGGGCCCGCGCTCACGGCGCTCGAGGCGGGTCGCCTCGCGTGCCCCCTCGCGGCGGGCTACGGCACCACAGGATCCGAGTGCGTGAGCGAGCTTGCGGCGTCCTTCGACAAAATCTGGGCGGCCGACTGCCCGGCGTGGCGCGAGCGGATCGCCGAGGCGGACCCGGCTCAGATTCCCCTGTCCCTCAGAGAGACGGGTGCGCTGGCGTCGTTCAAGGACGAGGCGCTGGCCCTCACGCCCTTCGCATCGAGGTGCCGGCCGCCGTGGACGGCCAAGCGGCCTCCACCCGCGCCGCAGCTGCCCGGCCCGCCGGGCCCAAGAGACTTCGAGGGGTTCTACCCGCCAGGGCACTTTCGCGCAAAGGCGGACCCATGGCTGTTCGCCCAGCGAGCGTATCTGCTTGACGCGCTCGAGCACGGCGAGGCATGCACCGCCAAGCCGCCTGAGGTGCTCATCTTCTCGGATCACGAGCGGCTGCCCGAGTACCGTGGGCGGCTGTACGAGTACGACGCCGCACACGGCGAGTACACGCTCACGGACACGGCGGCGCCGGCGACCACGCACCTCAATCTGCCCTTCGCGGTCCACTTCTCGGAGGGCTACCCGGATCAGGAGATCTTTAGCACCCTCGAGTTTGGGGTGGACTTCGACGCGGACAACTTGGAGATGCAGGTGGTGCTGCCCCGGCACTTGCAGTCGCTGGCCGGCGGTCTTGCCAAGATCCAGACCGACATCGCCATGAGGGCTGGCCGCGGATGGTACGAGCTCTTCGACCGCATGCCGCGCAACCCGTGGAGGCCTCAGCAGGTGGGAACTCGGCCGAAGCCTAACGGCAAGCGCCGGGTGATCATCAACGCATCATTCCCTCATGGCGAGCTAGCCGACGACTACGGCGTCCGTGTCCACGCCCTCAACGCGCTGTCGAAGCGCAGCTACGACTCCGTCAGAGGATCTGACGGCAAGCGCATGTGCCGGCTGCTCGACAAGGTCCGGGTCACGGCGCGCTCAGCGCCACCACAGGCTGATGATGGGGCGGTCAAGCCGCTGGCAGAGGCCGCTCAGTTCTCGGCGCGACTCGGCAAGGTGCGCGTCGAGCGAGCGGACGCGTCGGCAACGCATCCCTGGAGCGTGCAGGGTGGGCTGGGGTCGATACTCGGTACTCCCTTTCTGGCCCGTGGGGCCGACCAGCAGGAGGCGGCTTGCGACGCCTACGATCTCCTGCATGCCAACCCGAACCGCTCGGCGTTCACCGTCGCGGCCGAGTTCGGGCTCAAGTGCAGCGCGTCGCAGGCCCGAGTGTCTGCACGGGCGCGTGCATCATACGAGTCGGTGCTGGCCGCCGGCGTCGCACGCGGGCGCAGCCTTCAGCTTGTTGATCGCGGCCGTCCTGGTCGGAGCCACCTCGACGCGGTGGCCGTGCGGGTCGTCGCCAAGGCGCGCCTGCTCAATGACGCTCAGCGTGTTGCACAGGCGGCCGTTGGCACGGCGTCAAAACTCGTGCTGCACCTGTTTGCGAGCTCGGGCGAGCTGGCGGACGAGCTTAAGCTCCACGGCGTCGGGTGCACCACCGCCGGCATCCACCGTAATGCGGATCTCTGCGAGGACGCGACGTACCAGCGTCTCATGGCTCAGGCTTGCGCGGGGGTGTACGTTATGGTGGTGGCTGCCGTCTGGTCTATGTCGGGCAGCGACGAAGTAACGCGGCGCGTCGTGGCGGTCATCACGGCGGCCTGCCGGCGTGGGGCGTCATACGTCCTTGAGAGCCCAGCCGAACAGGTGGGCGTCGTCCCTGACCTCGAGCTCGAGCTCCGGCGCCAGACAGACTCGAGAAAGGCATGCTTTGCCCGGTGCCGCCTTGGGTCAGAGAGCCAGCAGGCAACCACGATGATTTACTCGGCGGGGCTTGCTCGGCTTGACGCTCTGGCAGGCCTGCACTGCCGGTGCCATGGTCTCCACGCTGCACGAGCGGCCTCGAGAAATTCACGACCATACGAGCTCACCGCGCTCATCGCGGCCGCGGCGGCAGACTGGGTACACCGTGCGCAGGCGGGGGCGACGTGGACCGTAGGGCTCGCACTCCGCCCGTGCGAGCGCGTGCTCGCCCTGAGCGACGACGGCGCCAAGCGCCCGCCAGAGCTCAAATGGTACATATCGGAATACATGAGCGACGACGCCGTGCTGAAGCACGTCTCCATCATCGTAGGGACCTTCGTGGTGACGCTCAGCGACGACTTCAATGACTGGTTCTACCAACTTAAGCTCATGGCAGGCTGTTACTGGATGGTTGGCTACATCTTGCTCGAGCTCGAGAAGCTGGCCTCCGAAGCGCCCGAGCTGCGCTACATCGTCGAAAAGGTCCTCGGCCAAGGCACGGTCCCGGGCTCCAATTGGGGTCAGCGGCTCTGCGAGTTAGTCCTTCACATGTGGGACACGGTCTTCGAGGTCCTCGATGGCTCGCACACGGCGGCGCAGCGGCTCGACTCGCCCGAGCTCGACGGCTGGTTCGCCCGGCGCGAGGCCGCGGGACTGGCTGGCCGCCTCCACGCCAGAGGCGGCTACACTGATGACACCAAATTCCGGTTCGTTGGGCCAGAGCGCGCGCGACGCGGGGCCAAGGCTTGGTGTTTCGTCACCAAGGGCTTCCGGACCATCATGGCTGACGCGTCCAAACGTATGCTCGGAGTACACGACGTCTCCCTCGGCACGTGTTTCAACTACTCGCTAGGAATCGCGTTCATCGGCGAGGATAAGCTGCAGCGCGCGCTCGCGCAGCTCCACAGCCTTGCGCGGGGCGAGCTCGCGGCGAGCATCTACAGGTCGCTCGTTGGGCTGTTGCTCCACCTGGCCTTCCTCGCGGGCATGCGCCCCTCTGCGACGCACGGCATGTTCACGCCCATGATGGAAGGAGGAGCGCTAGCGCAAGGGCCAGACACGCTCGTCGCCGGACGGCACCTGACGCCGGCCATTGTGGCGAGAGCGGGCGAGTGGACGGAGCGCTTGTCGCGCTCATCAGGCGCGCCCTTCACGAGCGCGGTCGCATCGATGGCGCGCGTCGCGCAGGCAGGGCCTGGAGCGGCGCGCCACTTCTGGCGGAGCGACGCGTGTAAAGAGGGCACCACTCACCCCGGGATCGCGGGGATCTGCACGGGACGTGGAAGCCCACGCGTGTGGGTACGCCGCCTGACGGGCGACGAGCTGCTGCTACCGGTGCCGGTGACGGAGTTTGCTGGCTTCTTTGGCAACTGCAGCCTCTGGGGCGCCTCCGTCCCAGCTGACGAGCTCGTTGTGTCCGAGGTTGACGCGCTCGTGCCAGCGTTCGTGCTCACTCGAGAAGCGTCGGCGTCACCGCTGATGCAGCACGTGCTCGCAGCCGTCAATGCGCTCGAGTGCATGGCGCGCCTTCGGGAGCACATGACGATCGGCCACATCAGCAGCGAGGTGAACGTCACGGCTGACCTTCCCAGCCGAGGCCGCATCTCCGAGCTCCTGCTGATCGCTGAGCATGCGGGGGCGAACCTCACCATCGAGCCGCACCCGGGCGCGCTCGACTTGCTGCTCAGCGAGCTCGTGCAGCTCGAGCTCGACCGGCGCCCAGCCACCGCTCTGGGCTCTCACAATATATGTATGGATGGACGACCTCTGGCCCACGTGGAGAGGGTCCCCGCGTGCGCCGACGTGACGATCTCTCTCTCGGCGCCTGGGCCGCAGCGCCACGTTGCGTCGGCCAACCGCCCTTTGCCGTACGCACGTCCCAGGGTGGAGCGCCACGTTCCCGCTGCGGCGGTTGCCGCCGTCGGTCACCACCACGCTGCGGTGGCGATCGACCTGCCGGAGCGCACCGTGACGACGACGCAGCTTGAGGCACCGCACGACTTCACAGTGCAGCGCCGTGCGGCCGTAGTCGAGCGTGAGTCCGATGTGCTCGATCTCATGCTGCCCGAGCGTACTGCGCTAAAGCGGCTGCTCGGCGACACAACCTGCTACGCGCTCAAGCCGGCGGCCGCCTCACGGCTTGCTCAGATGTGCGGTGCGGTCCACGACGCCACATGGGACAACGCCGGCTCGAAGGCCAAGCTCGACAGCAACATGAAGCTCTGGCGCGGCTACTGCGACGGCCTGAACACGCCCTGCTGGCGGCCATGCGAGGCGGGTCTCACGATGCAGGAGAAGGAGCGAGAGGCGATTCTCGCAGCCAACTTCCTGCCGTACGCCCTCACGGTCATGCGCGGGCGGCGAGGCTGCGCGCAGGCCAAACCCGCGAGCGCGTACAAGGCATACCTCGGCGTGCGCAAGGCGCACAGCAAGCGCACCGTCGAGCTGCCCTCGACTAAGCTCGTCTGGCAAATGTGCAAAAGGCTGAATGCGAAGCACCTGAACGAGTTTGGCGCCCAGTCGCTCATCGTGAGGCGCAAGCAGCCCTTCACCAAGGAGATCCTCCACGAGCTCCTGATCTCGACCGACAAGGGCGCACTCGACCTGACGGTGCCCGCCGTAGGAGCGGCCTTCCGCGCCTTTGTCGCGACATTGCGCCAGACGGGCATGCGCAAGAGCGAGCTCGCGCTCAGCGCCGGCGCTACCTTCACGCCCGCGCTGGCGACTCGCTCGCACTTGCAGTGGTGCCTTCGAGGTGTCATCTATGCTGACCCGCCGGCGGATCTCCTCCGGCACCCCCGAAATGGTGACTATGCGATCCTCATCCCGCCGCCCAGCAAGGCGGACCCGTACGGCGAAGTGTGGGGTGCGCTTCCAATCTACCTCCACCACTCGCCAACGGATCCGGACTCCGCCTTTAACCATCTCGCCACCCTCGAGCTCACCGTGCCCGCCGTGGGGCAGCAGCGCCGAGTCGTGCCGCTAATCTCGGCAGACAACAAGCGGCCGCTCGCCGCCGGCCAGCTCGACAGCATGCTTCAGCTCATCCTTCGCCGCCTGATTGGCAAGGTGAACGCCAGCAAGTACAGCTGGCACTCGGCACGGATCTATCTAGCGTGCTCGCTCCTGGCGGCTGGCGCCTCCCACGCCCAAATTCAGGCCCTGTGCCGCTGGCAGACGGAAGACTCGCTCCGGGTCTATGCCCGCCTCAACCCGAGCAGCTACAAGGAGCTGCTCTCGCGCGCTGCCAGCGCGCAGGTTGACTCCGTCTCCGTGGGGTCCCTTCCCCCGCTCTCGAGCGAGCTCGCCATCCGGCAGCTCCTCGGTCTCTCACTGGTCGACGCCCTTGCGGCGGGAGCCTAAGCGGTACACCCGCGCGTGCGAGCCCTCTGCACTGCAAGGCCTCTCGTCGCGGGCTCCGATAACGACGAACCACTCGTTTGCCGCGTTCTCAGAATCCGCCGCGTCACCGCGTTCTCAGGATCCGCCGTGAGCATCAACGAGTGCAGTCGGATTTTCCGAAGCTACCCTCTACTGGGTCTGCTACGATACCAAAGCCCCTTCCTTAACCGGGTTGTAATCATACCGGGCCTCGGACGAGAAACTCGTCCGGGATACAGGACACTGGCGAGAGCTCCGCCGCGTTACCGCGTTCTCAGGACCTCGCTGAGTGACTCAGGGACTGCCTCAGGGCAATACCCCCGATGCGCCGCATCGCGGCGGCGACAACAAGCGGTGCCCTCCTAAGGGACAAAGGGCACCGCTCCTGATTCTGAATGGATTTGATGCATGATGCCAAACGGCCGCCACGTGATCTCACTGGCCGCCCCATACCATATGCCCATCTTCGATGCCCTATACATACCCGAGCCCACTCACCGTACTTGAGAGGACTCCACAGGGCCATCAGGAGCTGGACAGGCTGCACCTATGGCCGCGCACGATCGCGCTGATATCCGGGCTGACGGCAATGGGGTTTCTGAGGCATTGGGGGGACGTCGTGTTCGTAACACTATCACATCCCAAACAGAGCCCAACCGAGCACTGTGAAGCTGAGCTCAAGCTCACCGCAGGTGTGGTTGTGTTCAGTGTGGGTGTGAACGAGGGCTCCCCGCAGGCGAGCCGGCCAACCGGCCCGGCCGAGCATGCATGCATTGTGTTCCACATCCATATCGTATCCATATGCGGAAGGGGCGAGCACCGGTACGTCGCCCCTTGTCCGCTTCGCAAGAGCGACGAGTCACCTCGTTCGCCATCGCGTGTTGTTGTTGTCGTGTCCCACCCTCCCTTCCCTGGGGGTTTCTGAGGCATTGGGGGGACGTCGTGTTCGTAACACTATCACATCCCAAACAGAGCCCAACCGAGCACTGTGAAGCTGAGCCGTTTCAATCTCCCGAAACTTGCGTGGTTCCAAGGGAGGAGCAAAGCGTCCGGGATGTCGCTGCTTCGGCAGCTTGACGACGGAGAGCCGGTCACGGACGAGACTCTCAACGGCATTTGGCGCGCACACGCCGAGTTGCTCGCTTCGCTGCCACCAGATGAACAAGGCTCGCGCCGGAAAGCCCTCGCGCAGCTCGTGGCCATCCACGTCGAGGCGCTCCAGGCGCAGGGTGCCCAATCAGCCTCGGCCGACACGGCGCTGCGCAGCTTGAATCGCACCGGCCGGCAGGCCTTGCACGGCACGGCGTCACTGCCTGAATTGCTGCTCACGCCCACCCCCGCTCGGCACCGGGCATCTTCCGGGCGCCCCACCCGTGGCACCATCGCTCTTCACTCTGATGAGGAGCCGGCTGCACGGGCATGTGGCATTTCCATCGGGTGCACCCTGCCCCAGTGGCATGGTGGACTGTGCCGAGTGTCCGTGGATCTCCTGAGCAGGGGCTGGCCGGAGCGGGTTAGGAAGCGGGCCGTCGAAGGCGAAGGCATGGCGACAGAGGGGACTGCGCATGTAGCCGACACCGTCACACACGTGGGGAGCCGACCGTCGAAGCGCAAGGCCAAGGCCGCAGCTGACGGAGTCGAGGAGGAGAAAGATGAGGCGCGCGGGCCCACCGGCAGCAACGTCAGCAGCCGAGCAGCCCAGCGTTCCCGCGGCGCCTCAGGAGCAAGCGAGTCTGGCCAGCTCATTGGCGCTGTTGCTGCGAGCGCTGACGACCTCGCAGCGCTGGACGAGGTGGCACTCCAGGCCCTCGCGAGGGAGCACGGGGCGGTGGCTTCCATCGAGCACGTGGCGGTCGCACGCGAGGTGCTCCTCCGAGAGCAGAGCGACTATGCGTCGCTGTGCGGCCGGCAGGGCCTCAGCTGCGCATCGGCCGCGGAGCGCGTCCTGGGCGTGGCACGGGCGTTGGCCTGGGCGTTGCCGCCGCCGTATGCGCTGGACACGCGGGATGGGCGGCACGCGGCCATGATCACCAACCTGCAGATGCTGCTGCAGACGGGGACAGCGTCCTTGGCGTCACGCCACGCGCCCGATCCGAGCTTCGTCGCAGTTGCCGTCGAGCTGCACCGTGAGCCTCAGCTTGGGATACGTGCGGCGTGCATCCGGCACGGCATCTGGCGTGTGGGACACGGCGAGACGCCTTCAATCCTGTACCGATCGGCGCTGTTGACGGCCGCGCGCCAGATCGGGGCGCTGCGCGATCGGATCGGCTCGCTGCGTTTGTTCGAGATGGAGCTCCACACTCTGATCGAGCCGCGCCTAGTGGAACACCTTCGGGCGCAGGTCAAGGTGTCGGTCTCACAGGCGGCCATTGCCATCCGGCGCAACGGCGACGACCTTGCGGCGGCGTGCTCGATGCTACGCGAGGAGACTGGCACCATCGTGGGCAGTGACGATGAGGAGTCGGCCATCCTGCGCCTCCGATCGGAGCTCGGGATTAAGAGCTCGCTCAACTTTGTCGCCGCCGCACGCGAGGTGATCCGAGGGCGCCCCTCTGCAGCGAGCGCCTCCTCTGGCTTGTCCGGGGGCGCCGCCTCCATCTCGCGCACGCTCCCCTGCTCCATCGTCGAGCTCGAGGGCCTCCTCGAACGCCACGATCTCCTCAGGCACATCTCGAGCATCGAGACGGTTACGAGCATCGCCAAGCAACTTGCGCTGCACGAGCCGCCGCCGTATGCGATCAACTTCCTCACGAATCCGGCGGATGCGACGCTTGTGCACAACCTGCAGCTGCTCTTGATGACGCCAACCCCCTCGGGCGGGCTCTCCTCGCGCTCCAAGCAGTCGCTCAACTTCATCGCACTCGCGGTCGAGGTGGTGCGCGAGCCGTCGCTCAACTTCCAGGCGGCATGCATCCGGCACGGAGTCAAGGCGGGGCACCACCTGCTCTCGACCAGCACGCTCAAGCACGCATGGGAGCGCATCGAGCCCACTGCCCGCGAGCTGCTCGAGCGACGGCTTCTCGAGCTCAACCACTCGACCCCAATCGATCAGGCGAGGGTGACCGAGGTGCGAGAGCGGGTCAAGGTGAGTGTCTCCGAAGCTGCCGAACTGCTCCTCGCGCATAGCGGCGACGTGGACGCGGCGGTCGCGGAGCTTGGCGAGGCTAACGGGCTCGGCGCGGCGCAGCTGATGGAGCAGGCGCCGCCCACCCGGGACTACCACCGCGAGCCCCTCCTCGTGCAGATCCAGCAGCGGCTCGCGCGCCGTCAGGATGGCAAGCATCAGACGCCGCCGCATCTGCAGACGATTGCCGTCGCGCTCGATCTTATACGTGAAGCACCCCATCTGAGCGTGCGCGAGGCCTTCGTGCGGCATGGCATCGCCCTCCTCAGCGGTGCTCAGCCCGAGCGGCGCATTCACGCGTTGGTTGAGCGCGTCAGAGCTCTCGGGGACCTCGAGGCGACTGTGAACATGCACAGAGCTCTCGGCGACCTCGAGGCGACTGTGAACATGCACAGAGCTCTCGGCGACGACCTTGAGAAAGTTGCCGAAGCGCCGGCCGGAGGGGGTGACGTGGCCGCCGCGGGGTCGAGCTCTTCTTCGGCAGCAGACGCGGCGATGGTCGAGGCTCCCTCGCTTTCCTCCGAGCGCTCGCTTTCCTTGGAGGCGAGCGCTCCACGTGCCCCCATCCCCGCACTTGATCCTTGGAAAGACGAGGCATGGCTCCGTGCGTTGCAGACGCGTCTTGGCCCCGTGTCCCGCCCCCGAGGGGCGCTCGTCGGCGAGGCCGCCCTGAACATGATCGGCGCGGCCGTCGAGTTCCATACCCTCGGGCACTGCGACATGAGCGCTCTGTGCGCCCGACACGGCGTCCCCAACTTCGTGCCGTACCACGACCATGTGCGCGACCTTCGCACCAAGCTGCGCACGAAGCTGCTCTTGGGCATGCCGACGGAGGAGCTGCTCTCGGAGCCGCCGCCGCCCTACCCGCCGGAGCTGATCTCAAGCCTGCAGCTTCGGCTCACGTTTGGTTCGACCGTGCCCAACCCGATGCACATCAGCGTGGCGCTCGACGTCCTCTACCACGAGCGCCAGCGCGCGGCATCGGCCGGCGACGCGGCCCCAGGCCAGAGCATGCTCGCAGACGACGAGATCGACGAGATCGCGCGTCTCGACCTGCACACGGCGGGTTGCCGCCGACGCGCGGAGCATCCAAGCGACCCGAAGCACTTTGTGGACTCGGTCATGAAGGTCAAGAAGAAGATGGAGACCCTCGAGGAGCCCATCGACGCGATCGTGCCCACAGAGGCGATCGAGCGCTTGCGCGAGGCAGTGCGCTTCTCGGGCTGCGCCGTGCCACGCCCTGGCATGTGTGCTATGGCCATCGTCCGGCACGGCGTGCCCGAGGATGTCGACGAGATGCTCACGTGCGTCAACTGCGTACGCGCCGTTCTGGGCGAACCGCCCGTCCTCGTGAGCGCCATCGAGCCAGAGGTGGCGCAGGTGCAGGATGAGGTGCGCCTGCCACAGACGCAGGCGACACCGATCGGCGACGAGCTGCTCGCCGAGCTGCAGGCGATCACGATGGCACGTTGGAAGCGGCGTAGCGCCGCTCACCTGCCCAACGCTCGCTGCTTCCGTGCGGCCGCCGAGCTGCTCACGGCCGAGACGCGCGATCTGCATTGGAAGCAGCTCAACCACCGCGCCGTGTGCGCGTGGAATGGCGTCGCCGACTCGCAGATCAAGTACGTCAAGGAGCTTCGCGTGCTGTTCGCCAGTCTGCCGCCGCTCGACACGCTGCTGGCTGCGAGGGGGCGAGGCGAGTTCCAATCGGCGCAGGAGGAGCACACATGCCATAATCTGCAGCTGCTCTTGCAGACGGGAACCACCTTGGGCGGCTCGTCCTCCAAGCCGGAGACGACCCTGGCTAACATCGCCGTCGCTCTCCGTCTATGCCGCGACGCGAGACTCGTCACTGTCGAGGACGTGTGGCCCGGTCAAAAGGGGATGTTGCCTACCCTCCAGCGCGCAGTGCGCATCAAGGAGGAGATCCTTGCGCGCGGGCTGCTCGACCTCGACCACTCGCGAGTCGTCGATCGGACCAAAGTGGACGCGCTACGAGAGAGCATGAGTGTGAGCAAGGCGCTCGCCGCCGAGGCGCTCTTGCGCACGGGCCACTCAGCGGGGAAGGCCCTCACGTACCTGTGCAAGCTGCTCGGACGGAGCAAGACGGCCGCCAAGGTAGTCAAGGCGGCGGCCGGCCGGCCGCTGCATCTGAGCCCCCGCAACGAGTCCGGCTACGTGGGCGTGTTCAAAGTCGTCAAGAACGGCCTGTACGAGGCCAAGGCGTTCGCGCAAGGCGAGCCCGTCAGCCTGGGCCAGTTCAGCACGGCGGTTGAGGCCGCCGTCGCGTATGCGGATTGGCGCTCGAGCGCGCCGAGTCGGGCGCGCGCGGTCCGGTCGGCTGAGGACGAGGATGATGTTGAGGACGAGGACGAGGACGAGGGCCAGGGGGAGGAGGGGAGCGGCCAAGGCGACGAGGAGGCCGAGGTGCACAATCTCGTGCCGCAGACCATCCTCAAGGATAACGGCGAGCTCGACGATCGTACGCGCTGGCTCGTCCACTGGTGCGGGCGCCTCGAGCACCAGGCGACCTGGGTCACGCGCGACCGGCTGCCAGAGCCCATGCTGGCCGCGTACGTGCACAGGCAGCAGGCGGCCTTCAACATGGAGCTCGAGCCTCTGCTGCACCCAGGCTCGGGGCACCCGAGTGCAGTGGTGTGCACAGGCTGGGTGGTGCCGCCGGCAGAGGCCACGCGCTGTGCCCAGTTCCTCTTCCACAGGTGGCAGGACGGCGTGCTGCCGCTCGACGATGGGCGAAAGGTGTACGGCTGGGCGACGTATGGCAAGACCCTGAGCACGCACGACGCCGACCAGCAGCGGCTTCACACCCTTCTCTTCTCGCATGCGATGCTCCCGTCGGTGCGCGCCCATCTTCCGGGTTTCGTCGAGATGGAACACGCCCTGACCGAGTGGCTGCAGGCCGAGACGAGCCAGGCCGTCGAGCTCTTCTACGCTCACGGTCTGCGCCAAGGGCCGCACACGCTCAAGTCTACCGGCTTCGACGTGCACCAGGACACGGAGGACTTTGACTTCATCGAGTACACTGTCGTTGTCAAGCTCACGCCGGACGCGCCGAACGATGCGCCGTCGGCTATGCGCGTCGTGGGTGCCGCTCCCCACTTTTACTACAAGGCGCAGGCAGGCGCCGCCGGCCTCTTCCGCGCGCGTCTCTACCACGCTTCCGTTGCGCCGGTCTCGCCCAAGGAGCATCTGAAGATCGCCTTCTTCTTCCGCACCTGCTCCAAGAAGAGCCTGCCGGGGCCCAAGCGAACGAAGGCGACGTCGGATGATGAGGGCCCGAGTGGGGAACCCGATGAGGATCCCGCCCTTGCCCAGCACCCTGGGTCGGCGGCAGAGACATCGGCGTGACAGTGCGCCACACGGGTGGTCGTTGGCATGTGCGGTCGTGATGGCATGCACGTGTACGAATACGTCCACCTCTTGCGGAAAGGGGCGTGCACGCTGCGGCCTCACGGGCCACCGGTACGCTGCACGAGCAGGTTCGACATGAATTGCAGATTATAGTGTCGCGAATCGTGCGGGACCTGAGGGGTCAACTGCGCGCGCATGATGATTAACCGCGCGATGAAAAACCTCACTTGCTCTATACACTAGCATCTAGCTGAACATGTACGGTCGGGTACACCCAACACCCGTTGACGTTCAACGTGCTCGATGCCTGAAAAATGTGATAAATTTTGATCGTTGTTCGTGTACGCGTGCGGAAGCGATGGCACGGGCTGGTGAGCTCGCAAGGCTCCATGTGCACATTGCACTGTGTGAACGTTAACGCGCCACAAGCCACGTTCAGCTTGCAAAAAGTTCTGACGAACCCTAGCACTTCGAAACTTTGTTGCAAGGAAGGATCGAGAAATCCACTTTTCAGGTTCGCGTCTAAGGTGGTCCGCCCAAGAGGAATTTTCGCTTATGCCGCCACAGCGAGCCACACCGCAAGCTCAACACGATGAACTGGTCAGCCAACCGCTCAAGCTCATATTAGCGAGCTGGATGAACATGGCACGTGCCACGGGAGGGTTTGTGAAAGACGTTGGGCGATGCTTTTCCATTCTTGGCACTGCTTCGATGATGAGCTTCACATTGTGCTTCCTTCCGTGCATGGAACCACGCAAAACGGTCGAGCCCATGGCCGGGCGCACAGCACAATAGTTCACGCTTTAGCGCGCTGAGTCCTGTCTCTTCGCCTTAGGCCTACGGACTGATACATTAACATTGGCCTCGTTTGGAATGTCGACAAGTGCGTACGCGCGTGTGTCACCGTAGTTTCTTGCAGAGCATAGCCGCATGGTACCATTCAAACTCAATCAAGGCTAACACAAGGCGGCCCATGTACAATGCATGTGCCATCCGGGTTCACGTGGAGAGGTTTCGGCTGTCTGTGTGATCCGCTCAGCTGGACGCGGCCACGCTCGCGAGGATTTTAGTCATCTGCGAAACGTCCATTGGGCCGCTGTCGTCGACGCGTTTGGGCTTCGCCGTGTTGTCCGCGTTGAGCGCGATCTTGACGGCGTCGCCGTCGATCGTCCAGCCGCGCTTGGCTACAAGCGCCACGAACGCAGCATCGGCCTCGGCATAGCCGAGTGAGGCGCGCAGGTGCGCCTTCGGCACGGACTGGTAGGTAATCTCAAATGTTTTGAGGACGAAAGCGCGCACGGCGTCGTCGAAGCCGGGAGTCGCGTTGAGCACCTCTTCTCGCAGCGGTGAAAGCACCTCCCACACCTCGCGGAAGCTGCATCGCTCCAGCTGCGCAGCGACGCCGACGATGGCCTTAATCGGATCCTGGTCGAGGACGCGCTCGGGGATGAGGTACGTGCACGCGAGGAAGTCCGTCTCGGGCAGATTCATCAGCGCCTTGACCAGGATCTTGGCCACAACTGGCACCTTGAGCGCCTCGGGGTGAAACTGGTAGAGCTTGAGCACGGCAAGGTTGGGTTCGAGGTCGTAAGACTGCGATGTGCACTGCGCGTCGACGTGCGCCTCGAGCTGCGGCAGGATGGCCGCATCGAAGCGCTTCGCGGTCCACGCGGGGTCGAGCCCATTTCCGGGAGGCGCCATTTCCAGGTGAGTCACGTGACGCCAACTCTTCACAGCGATTCACCTATGAATGCCAAGTGAGCAGTACGAACCGACAAGACACAACGAGGGCATCGATCGGAACCGGCCGCCGCGCGTTTGAGATCATGAGCGCTCGCTTTTCGTGTCGCGAGGCGACTCTCCATGGCGGCAACATCATGTGCCTCCGCCGCGAGCAACAACGAGGCCGAGCGCATCATTCCCGAGGCGGCGATCGGCAACGACCCACCCGCTCTCGTCTCGATGCTAGGCAGCTGGATCCACACTGCATCCACTCTCGCTGCACGCTTTGCTGATTCCGGCGCCGTGCCGCACGTAGTCATCGATGACTTCTTTGCAGAGCCAATGGCACGTGCGCTCGCTGGGAGCTTCCCCGGGCCAGACGCGGCGATCTGGCATGTGTACGACAATCCGCTAGAGCGCAAGCGGGCGTGCAACGATATCCGTCACATGCCCGCTGCCCATGCTACCGCAGTGTGTGCACTCTGTGGGCCGTCGCTCGTCGATGCGGTGCGCCGCATCACCGGGCTCGCCGAAGACGAGCTGCTGCAGGCCGACCCGTACTGTCACGGTGGTGGCCTGCACTCGCACGGCGTCGGTGACAAGCTCGACATTCACCTGGACTACTCGTTGCACCCCGTGTCGGGGCTCGAGCGGCGCTTCAACTTGATCGTGTACCTCCCGTCCCCCGACACGCCGTGGGAGTCAACGTACGGCGGCGCGCTCGAGTTGCGCGGGGCCGTCGGCGGAAACGACGACGACGCACCGATGCCGGGCGAGGTGAGTGCAGCTGTACTGCCAGCCTTCAACCGCGCCGTCCTCTTCTCGACGACGGCTCCGTCATTCCACGGCTTCCCGCGCCCGCTCACGTGCCCGTCCGATGTGCGACGAAACAGCCTCGCACTCTACTACCTCACGCCACCTCGCCCGGGCGCGCCAACGCGCTCGAAGGCACTTTACGTGCCCCAGCCGGGAGAGCCTCGCGACGCTCGGTTGGATCGGCTGAGAGAGATCCGGGCGAAGCGCCGGCTCGATGCGGCCGATCTGCTGGTCTTGGGTGAGGGCGAGTGTCTATCCATACCATCCCAGGCTGGACCGCCCGAATGACTGCATACGCGAGCGACGGCGCCGGTGAGGAGCGGAGAAGCGCTCCAGGTTGTGAGTGTGCGCCGTGTCCGCTGTGTGGCGTCGCCCCCTGTAAGAGTTGCTGTACTGAAAACATCTCGACTAGGACCGCTATAGAAAAGTTTGTTTTGTCTCACCGGACCGTACCTAACGAGGCGGGCGACCATCGGGCGGCTAGCGAACCCCCCCTTGGCAGAGGGCGGTTCGTTTGCAACCTCCCTACGAGCCACCCCCACAAGTATAACGGCCTATACGGTCCGGGGTACATCAGTGTGATGACACCCGGTAACTAGGACCGCTATACTACTGTCCCTTCACGCGGTGATCTCTTCCGCTAACCGAAACACGAAGAATTTCGGTAGGGGACGGTCACAAGCTTAGGCCCGGAAGATAAGAATGCATGCGCCGTGAGTGTTCGGTTTTTGTTGCTAAACGTCTAGTTGCGGGTGTTTGCGTGCGCTTTGCGATGCCTCGTCGAAACTCGACCCGTGAGATGGAGGCGCGTAAAAAGAAGGCACCCAGAATGAAGGCTGTCATGCTAGCGCCCACGTGGTTCAAAGCGAAGAAGATACGAGATTTTGATGCTATTAGCGACCTGCTCGCTCTGATTGAACTCGCTGCAGCTGAGGGACCATCCCGTTCGCAGGCCCTGCCACACCTGCATGCAATCGCCACGTCGCGCGTGTGCATCGATCGCCAACGGCCACGAGAGAATGAGTTCTTCTACAAACAGTCTGGGACGAGTCGGTCCAACGGCCTGTGGCTTTCGCACACTCTGAGGCGCACGCACAGCACATTTGACAACTGCCCAAAGCAGAATCGGTCTGCTTGCATGAGCGGCGTGGAACCATGCGACTTTCTTCAGCGCGCTGGGGCAGTGATTCAACCTGTCGATTTCACGAATGAGCAGCGTCGGGTGTGGGCGAGGAGGGCAAGGAGTTGGGGGATGATGGGCGATGGGGGCGAAGTGATGCAGGACGACAAGCTCATGCTTTCTCGGGCCGGCGCGTACGCGGACGGTCATTGCGGCAAGACAACAGACGGGCAGAGCGGCGACTGTGCCGTAGGCGACTTTGGCAGTCTCAAGCTCAACCATTTTGTGTTCCGCACCTGGCAGACGGTGACGGCCGAGTGCACTCAGCGCTGCCGCGCGTGCTCACAGTGCAAGTTCGTCTCGATCAGCCGCAAGTATAAAGATTGCTCTTGGTATGCAGCGTGCGACCTTCACGGCACCAAACGCTTAGGTGACTTTCGCTCCATGGCCGTGCAGCCAGCGAACGTGCAGCAGCAGTTGCCGCGAGAGTGGAAGCCGCTCAACCTGTCAAGTGCAAGTCTGCCAACTGCCATGCTGCGTGAGGTTCTCATCAACGCCACACGCAGTTACTTCGACGCCAATCCACACTACGTGGTTCGGCGGCGACTCCACCCGTACAAGGACTCGCTCCTTCGTTGGGGAGAGACGCAGGGCGACGTCGATCCCAACCGGTTCCACTGCCCGGCGAGGTTCGATCTGCCGGGCGTCAACCACTGGTCGTGCAGCGAGAGGCGCCCGCCGTTGATGGGCGCCTTCGCGCCGGATGCAGGCAGCGAGTGGTCTGAGGTTGTGCCTGCGGCGCCGCCATTCAAGTACTGCAAGGCCTTCCTAACCTCAACGCGCGTGGAGCCTCCACATCTCCGAGTCCCGCAGGTCGCCATCTACCTCGGAGAGAGGCACGCGCAGGTCAACATCGGGCATCAGGCCAAAGATCTCATGTTCGCCGCGCACGTGCTCGCGATGCAGCGTGCCTTGCGAGGCACGCCACAGGCCTTCGAGGTCTCCACACTGCTCGTTCAGGACGACGCGATCTCAACCAATAGCATGCTCGCGAAGCCCACGTTCCTTTATCGCAACGCGTCACTCCACATTCTGGTGGAGGGTGCCGAGCCATCCATTCCGATCACGTACCTCAACCAGAACGCGCACTGGCCCGAGGCCACGCAGCGCTCGCCGAATGGATCTTTCCACAAGAACCCCGCGTGGGGGCGAGCCCGCTCAGTGTGCTTCGACGTCATCCTCCAAAAGGGACTCATCTATGCTGGCGACTGGCGCGGCACAGACCTGTACCGTGGCAGGGTGCACAGCGGGTGCGGCATCGCGCCCGATGGCGTGGCGGACGCCCTTCTCGTGGTGCGACACGGCGACAGTGCCCTCCAGGAACCTGGCCAACGGCCAGACACGCGCCGCTGGTATAACGAGACCGAAGCGTACCTGATTCGCAGCCTGCGCGAGCGCCGCTTCCGCACCGCGTGGTGCGGCGCACCCAAGTGCAAGCCCTTGGAAATCCTCACGCGCGAGATGAGGGGACTCACCTTCTGCGAGCAGGCGGCACTGTACGCTCGTGCGCGCGTGGTCGTCGTGCACCATGGCGCGAGCCTCGCCAACAGCCTCTTCCTGCGCCCCTCCTCGGTCACGGTCGAGCTCTCCGATCAGTTCACGCGCAACCGGGCTGGCGAGAGTCACCTAAGATGGGCACACACGTTTGAGAATGCTGGCTACGCCGCGCTCTTTGTCGCCGCTGGACTGCCGTACATTGGGGCGAGGGTCACCTATGGCGTATGGCCCGACGACAAGCGCAGGGTCAACCACGGCCGGCCGGACCCACTGACAGGCGTCGTGCAGTGGGACCCGAAGCGCAACCCGCGGTACGCCTACACCGACCCCCAAATGGAGATTGCGATCAATCGGACGCGCTGGGCTGAGGTGCTCGATCTCCTCGACTTGATGGTGATAGGCAGCACCTAGGGCGACCTCGATGGCGACCATGAGCGGGCGACCTCGAAGGCGACTCACTGTGTCGACGGGGCGACCGGGATGGGGCACGCCGAGACCCGAAAGCAGCACGAGATTCACGTCATCACGCGTGCACACCGGCATATCAATGTCTTGCAGGCGCGCTTGGTGCAACCGCGCTTTTAACTGATCGGATCGCAGGTTCGTTAAGCTCTTCAACGTCGGTGCATGCATGTGCATGCACGCATGTGAACTGACTGTACATGTAGACAAAACACAGTATGGGAACCGGAGCCCTTGGCTCCAGGGACCCTTGCATGCCGCTTAGGAGGTCCG
>ENA-UOXK01000746-UOXK01000746.1-mixed-culture-metagenome-genome-assembly--contig:-NODE-746-length-24587-cov-37.859979_pt1 | contig 24587 bp, 24 predicted proteins | sample MGYA00238160_ERZ761638 | MGnify/ENA primary metagenome ERZ761638 (study PRJEB28912, sample SAMN08777098) | mixed culture metagenome | isolation source: Freshwater growth medium | place: USA...
CGCTGAGCGTGACCCGCGACACGCGAAGGGAAGGGACGCGCGCGCCGCTCCTCTCCATCTGGTCATGATTGCTCAATCCGAAAAGGAAATCTGCTTCCGCTGCGCCCTCGACGGTCGTCGAACCGTCCACCGCGCTGCCTCTGCTTCTAGCCTCGGCTTCAGTCGCGTCATTGCACTGTAAGTGTGCTTCTCACCGCATCGGAATGCCTACGGAGGGCCGCCTCATGGATTCATTCGTCGTCTCTTCCATGAGCCGTGCTCCGAGGATCATCGGGCGTGGTACGGCACACGCAGCGATGATCTTTACAGAGCTACTACGAAAAGAACAGTATGAGTTGCAGCGGGCGGTGCCCATGGAGCCTGACGCCCATATCAAGGGCGGACGACCTCCTGGATCTCTGCACAATGCCCTGGAAGCGGCACGAAGCTCGCCCGACGCCCTGGTCATCACTGTGGCCCAGCGACCCTTTGAGATCACGCACGTCAACGCTGCCTGGGAGAGCCTCTGTGGTTATTCAGCTGAGGAGGCGGTCGGAAAGACGAGCCGCATCCTGCGGGGTCTGGATACCAACCGCGAGTCGTGCGACATGCTGAACGCTGCGCTCGATCGCAAGCAGGGTGCGGCAGTGCGCCTGCTCAACTACACGAAGGCAGGCACGCCCTTCATACATGATCTCCAGGTAGTGCCGCTGAGCAACGATGGCGGCACGACGGTGACGCACTTCGTGGGCAAGCTCACGCCATGGCGGACACCAGCCGAACTACCCGAGTACCCGCGCGCCTTCAAGCCACCCGGCGAATCAGGTGCCACGCAGAGCACGAGGGAACGCATGCCAGCCACCCTCCGTCCATTGCACCGTAAGAGTTCTTCTCACCGCATCGGAATGCCTGCGGAGGTCAGCCTCATGGATTCATTCGTCGTCTCTTCCATGTGCCGTGCTCCGAGGATCATCGGGCGAGACACGGCACACGCAGCGATGATCTTTACTGAGCTACTACGAAAAGAACAGTATGAGTTGCAGCGGCCAACTTCAGCGAGAAACTCGAGCACTTCGCGGACACGTACTTCACCGCATCCCGAGAATCGTCTCAGATTCGGGCAGAATGTCAAGAGCGACAGCACGGTTGCATGGAGCACGAGGATTCCGATTCAGCTTAGCGACAGCGATGGAAGTGATGTATCTTTGCCGTCGGACAGCCTCACCGTCTCGTCGGAAGTTCAAAGTTCCGCACGGTCCGAACTCGCTCGGCAAACGGAACACTCGAATGAGCTGCAAACGGCACTCGAAGCGTCGCGGAAAGAGATGGAGCAGTTGCAAGACCGAATCTCTAAGCTCGAGACCATGGCTCATGCGGCACCTCAGGACATCAGCAGCAGCAGCGTCGTCGCTTCGGATCGGCCATTGTGCGAGGCGCCATTCCACACGCGCCCTGTGGCAACAGCGACGATGGCCACAGCGACGACGGCAACAGTGATGAAAAGTGTGCGCCGCCCGGAGGTACATGTAGACGATGACGTGGCACGCATGCCCCCAATGCTCCCACGACGCACGACGATCTCGCGCGACAAGGTCTCGGAGGTTCTGGCGAACCTACAGGATCTTGCCAAGGCGCGTCCCAACTAGGAGTTAGTTGTGTGCTTGTGTGCACCTGTGGTTCCTCGTGACAGCCCGACTTATTTGAACTAGCTAGGTTAGGGGTGTGCACCTGTGTAGCCCAGTGCACCTAAATGTACCTGTATAGCAGAACAGCAGTAGCTGTGTTTCACTAGAGCTGTGTCAAAGAGCTTTGTTTGCAATGTTTGCGAATCAAAATTGTTACGGCTGCCAGCAAGCACTCAAGCAAGCACCTGCTCCGGGCCCAACTCCCTGACCTCCCATCGCCATCCCTCCCTGCAGGGAGGGTGCTGCAGGGAGCCCCTGTGACCCGCGACCGATCGATGGAAAACGGCTACGCCCAAGACTGCCGCAGAAATGACGGAACGTGCAGGTAAAAACCAACCCTTTTTAGAAATTTCCCGCGATTTTTCGGACCTTTTTTCGCCCCCCTCTGAGTGCGCGCGTGAGTGCGCATGAGCGTCCATTAAAGCATTAATTATTCAATGAGTGCCTCTCATCGCATCGGAATGCCAGCGGAGGGCCGCCTCATGGATTCATTCGTCGTCTCCTCCATGAGCCGTGCTCCGAGGATCATCGGGCGAGGCACGGCACACGCAGCGATGATCTTCACCGAGCTACTACGAAAAGAACAGTATGAGTTGCAGCGGGCAACTTCAGCGAGAAACTCGAGCAGCCCGAGCAGAAGCACTCGTTCACCGCGGACACCCAAGGTTGCATGGAGTTCGTGGACGCCGAGGAACTCGAGCAGCCCGAGCGCAAGCACTCGTTCACCGCGGACACCCACGGTTGCATGGAGCACGAGGATTCCGATTCAGCTTAGCGACAGCGATGGAAGTGATGTATCTTTGCCGTCGGACAGCCTCACCGTCTCGTCGGAAGTTCAAAGTTCCGCACGGTCCGAACTCGCTCGGCAAACGGAACACTCGAATGAGCTGCAAACGGCACTCGAAGCGTCGCGGAAAGAGATGGAGCAGTTGCAAGACCGAATCTCTAAGCTCGAGACCATGGCTCATGCGGCACCTCAGGACATCAGCAGCAGCAGCGTCGTCGCTTCGGATCGGCCATTGTGCGAGGCGCCATTCCACACGCGCCCTGTGGCAACAGCGACGATGGCCACAGCGACGACGGCAACAGTGATGAAAAGTGTGCGCCGCCCGGAGGTACATGTAGACGATGACGTGGCACGCATGCCCCCAATGCTCCCACGACGCACGACGATCTCGCGCGACAAGGTCTCGGAGGTTCTGGCGAACCTACAGGATCTTGCCAAGGCGCGTCACAAGGCGCCGAACCGACATGTGCACTTCTAGAGGGGGCGTGACGTGGGTAGAGCCTGGTCACCTACCTGTATTGCAGTAGCAGGCTCGATCTGCGGTGTCGGGTGATCCGAGGCCGCTTTCCAGACGTATGGAGGAGGTCTGTCGTTCAACTGATCTTTTCGCTATGAATTCACCGGCTTCGGCCATGGTCACCCTGGTTCTCCTGCTGCTTCTTGGTGCTCTACCCCAGCCTGCAGCCTGGGGTAGAGGAACAACACCGAACGCGAACGCCGGTCGCAGGCGGAAGCCGGCAACGTCATCGGGACCGGCGGCCGAAGAAAATGGCGCCATACTGTTCGAGGCGGGCGAAGGCCACCGTATTGAGGTGACGTACGCGACCACAAGTGAATGCATCGAGCGATGGATGATACGAGAGTGCAACAACGCCTCCGTCTTGGGCTTCGACACGGAGACGCGGCCATCATACCGCAAAGGCGAGGTGTACCCTCCCGCGCTGGTGCAGCTATCGACCGCCACCGCAACACTCGTCATCCACCTTCTCCATCTTGACGTGATTCCACCAGTGCTCGTGGATACGCTCGCGTCGGATGCCATCCTCAAGGTGGGCGTCGGCGTCGACGATGACGCCATCGACCTGTGGCTCCATCACCACCTGGACGTCAACGCTCGTCTCGACTTGTCAAGGATGGGTCCCAGCGAGAAGCCGAGTAGTCTGAGGGCATTGTGCGAGGAGGTGCTTGGGGTTCGTCTCGACAAGAGCAGCTCGCTTACGCTGACCGACTGGGCAAGGCGCGAGCTGAGCGTCGAGGAGCTCCAGTACGCCGCCATGGACGCTTGGGCCGGTCGTGCTATTCATGATGAGCTCGTGCTTCAGCTCGCCAGGCGCATTCGAGCCGATGCCGCCGATGGCTGCGGAGACGACGCATCCGCCGTGGACAGCGAGCCCTCCGCCGGCAATGAGCCTGGCTCGTGTGGCTCATTGCCGGGCGCCTCCAAGCTCGACGGGCGCGCCAGGTGCGATACGAGCGCCATGGCGAGCGCCAGCCTCGCTCACTTGATCGGCTCTAGCGAGCGCTCATCATGGCGCTCATGTGCCGAGCTGTACGGCTACAGGCTCGTGCGCCAGGCGATGCGGCGGCAATTCATCCAACTCGATGCAGAGCTGAGCGAGCGAGGCCTGCCGCACGAGAAGTCTCCCATGAGCATCAAGGCAAAGCGGCGGACTGCCCAGGTCCGCAGGGCGATTGGTAGGGCGCGCGCCGACTTCGCTGCGGCATTCGCGGCTGCACCGCCACTTCCCACAGGTGGAGCATTTCCCACAGGTGGAGCATTTCCCACAGGCGGAGCACTTCCCACAGGTGGAGCACTTCCCACAGGCGGAGCATTTCCCACAGGCGGAGCACTTCCCACAGGTGGAGCACATCCCACAGCTGGAGCAGACGGAACAGCCGGCAGAGGCGCAGTTGTTGAGGCATCGAAGACCGTGAGCGCGCAGCAGCGAAAGCGTACTGAGGCGCAGCGGGCGGCAGCCAAGGCGACGGTGGCTTACGAGGGCCTGGCGCGAGAAGTGAAGCTCAAGCGCGGCAGGACACTGCACGCGGCGGAGGAGGAGGCGAGGAGGGCGGAGGGGTCGAGGCGGGTGGAGGAGCGCGCGAGGCGCAAGCGCGAGAGGCTAGGACCGGGTTAATCTCCAAGTCCATTCACGACGTGGCTTTTACAGTCTACTTATTCTTAACCCAAGCCCGCGCAGCCCGGCCAGCGGCGGCGCCGCCCCCGGCAGCGGCCAGCGCGGCCGCGCGCGCCTGCTCCTGGGGCCCTGGGAGGCCCTCCGCTCTCTCCTCTCTCGGTCTCGCTAGTCGCTTCGCTTTTGAGTTTTGTGGACGCGTCTGTGGCGGGTCCGCGTCCGCTATCGAGCGCGGAGCGGGCTTAAAACACACACCGTTTTGACGATTGAGCTCCTGTCGTATACCATTACCCCATCACTTGTAAGACCAGGCAATTCCAAAACGATCGCGGATACAGGAGGAGGTGGTGCACTAGGGGTAGAGGGCGTCTACACGAGGAACCACAGGTGCACACAACTAAATCCTACGGGACCCACGTCACGCCCCATCTAGTGCACAAGTCGGTTCGGCGCCTTGTGACGCGCCTTGGCAAGATCCTGTAGGTTCGCCAGAACCTCCGAGACCTTGTCGCGCGAGATCGTCGTGCGTCGTGGGAGCATTGGGGGCATGCGTGCCACGTCATCGTCTACATGTACCTCCGGGCGGCGCACACTTTTCATCACTGTTGCCGTCGTCGCTGTGGCCATCGTCGCTGTTGCCACAGGGCGCGTGTGGAATGGCGCCTCGCACAATGGCCGATCCGAAGCGACGACGCTGCTGCTGCTGATGTCCTGAGGTGCCGCATGAGCCATGGTCTCGAGCTTAGAGATTCGGTCTTGCAACTGCTCCATCTCTTTCCGCGACGCTTCGAGTGCCGTTTGCAGCTCATTCGAGTGTTCCGTTTGCCGAGCGAGTTCGGACCGTGCGGAACTTTGAACTTCCGACGAGACGGTGAGGCTGTCCGACGGCAAAGATACATCACTTCCATCGCTGTCGCTAAGCTGAATCGGAATCCTCGTGCTCCATGCAACCGTGCTGTCGCTCTTGACATTCTGCCCGAATCTGAGACGATTCTCGGGATGCGGTGAAGTACGTGTCCGCGAAGTGCTCGAGTTTCTCGCTGAAGTTGGCCGCTGCAACTCATACTGTTCTTTTCGTAGTAGCTCAGTAAAGATCATCGCTGCGTGTGCCGTACCACGCCCGATGATCCTCGGAGCACGGCTCATGGAAGAGACGACGAATGAATCCATGAGGCGGCCCTCCGTAGGTATTCCGATGAGGTGAGAGGCACTCACTCAACGCGCAATGGCGCGTTGCAGGACACTCAAGGGTGAGGACTTTTTATTTGCGGACTTTGAGTGGAGGGTTACTAAATCAGCGAACTTTGGGGGCGAATCAGGCTGTATATTCCAAGTCTTTTGTGGACGGGCCGCCAAGTTGGCAATCCTTGATTGCTTTTGCTGTGTTGAGATGCACGTCGGTTCGGATGATACATGTAGCCGAGCCAGTAAAAGACACAGGGGGGTACACCAGGAGGGCCGGGACAAGACCCACCGGCGCTGGTGATCGCTTGAGCTGAGAGCGTCACGCGGGCCCGCAACGCTCGCACTCGCACACGAAGTTGTACTTGGCCTTGAGCATCGCGCGCCGCTCCTCTGTAGACTGGTCGGCGTCCTGGTCGAGGTAGGACGTGAAGAGCTCGCCCCCCTTTGCCACCTTGCGCCGCGCCGTCACCACGACCGTCTCGCCCACAAAGGTGCGCTCAAGGTTGGGCACGCACGAGTGATTCGCGCGGCTGAGTAATTCATACAAGCGGCCGCCGCTGGTCTCGTCGTGGTTGTACGCATTCGTCCTGAAGATCTGCACGGCGAGATGCTCGGCGAGATCGCGGAGATCACGGCGAGATGCACGGCGAGATGCTCGGCGGACCGGCAGTCGCAATCAGAGGCCATCGGAGAAGAACGAGTACTCACAAGGGCACTCGAAGGGCACTCGAAGGGGACACCGCGGCACGTCCCACCTGCGACGGCTGTTTGGGCCCCTCGGGTGGCGAGAACGTATCGTGCAGCGCCATCCATCGCTGCTGCTTGGCGGGCGGCAGCTGATCGTAGTCGAGTTGCGCGACGCGCGCGAGTACCTGTTCGAGGATCGCGACTGCCGCGGGCGGGAAGTGATCGAGCGCCGAAAACGGCTCGAGCTGCTGCAGCAACTGCCAGAGGACGGCATCGGACGCGCCCATCGTCGATGTTGATCGCCCGATGTTGATCGAGCCGCTCAGCGGATTCTCACGCAGCACGAGCTCATGCTTCTTGAGCGCCCGTTGCGCACGCATCCCAAGGCCACGTCCGGGCGTCTTGACGACGGCGAACTCGTTGTTGGAGAAGAGGACGTCGGCTGGCGCGTCTGTGAGCTCCATGCACGCGAGCGGCACCGTAACGGAGCACTTGCTGAGCAGCGTCACCACCTTGGCGCACTCAGCACTGAGCAGCGTCGCCGACTCCGCTTCCGTGCACGCCTCGCTCACGACAGCGTGTTCGCCGTTCAGGTGGGCGAGCTCGGGTGGTAGACCGTGCAAACGCAAGCACCGTATCGCCGCGGAAGCTGGCGCCGACGGCGGTACCTTTAGCGGCGTGGCCGTCGGTCCCTCGGCTGCGCACTTCGTCACCTGCCGGGCCACCTTTTTCACCTGCCCGAGCTCCACGTTGAGGCCTTCGGCGATTAGCCTGGCATGAACCTCCTTGGCGGTCGCATCGGGAGACTCGAGCCTTATCAGCTTCACCGCATCGAGCAGCGTCGCCTCAAACATTTCCACAACAAAACTCCACCAATCTCGATAATTAACCCCAGCATAGGTATTTTCAAAACAATCGATGCATGCGCTATGCTATATAACATAATAACTCGAATGAGGAATTTCCCCCTCCGAGATTATCTCCATTCGATAGGAATGTTTGATGAAAACTAGATGACTTGGCTGCGCGACCGTGCGCCCCCGCCCCCCATTCGAATGTGGAGACACCACAGCTCTTGAGCCGCGGGCGAGCGTTGACTGATGACTTTCATCAGCACCAACATTCGACTGCTGAACACCGTACACGCTCTGTATGCCTGGGTATCCCCCTCGTGATGCGCCACGTGTACGCTGCCTGTTGGCGTGTTTTACTTACTTACTTACTTACTTATACTAGATGACTTGGGCGGCACTTAAGGCGGCACCGTTGGAAGAGAAAGGGGACGCGACGCAGAGAAGGTGGAGCGGCCGGGAAGGAGGGGATAATGAGAATGTGAAGGGGTATGGGAGGGAGAGGGGAAGGAGAAGAGAAAAGGCGGCGGCGGCATGGGGACCGCAGTCGGCGGGTAGTAGCTCGTGTAGTCGCACGGCTTGCGTTGGAAGAGGCACGGAGCAAAGCGTGGGTTGACGGGGCACGTGCAGGTCTCGACCGAATAGCTGGGCGAGTCCATCCCTTGTACGTTGGCGCACGGCGAGAGGGACTGGCACAGGGGCGCCTCTCCTTTGGGACCGAGGAACGCCTGGTTCGCCTCGGCGCAGATCGCCCCCGGGCGCACGTCGACGGCCGGGTCACATTCAAAGGTGAACGCGAGGTCGGGGCAATACCTTGGCGCCGCTGTCTCCAGGAAGAGCTGCACAGGCGAGCCTCGGCGCAGGTTGGAGCAGCTGTTAGCATCGAGCTGGGTCGGTGCGTCGTCTCGTGGGATGTCGACGCACACCCCGAAGCCACCGCCGTCGCCTGCCGGACAGTCGCACAAGCACGAGCCTGCTATGGCCGGTGCCGGAAGCGTCGTCTTGAGCGGAAGCGTCGTCTTGAGCGGAAGCGTCGTATTGAGCGTAAGCGTCGTCCGTGTGGCCGCGCGCGCCGTCAACTGCATCGGCTCTGGCGGCGAGGACTGCGGCTTTGGCGGCGCTGGCGACGGCTTCGAGGACTGCGGCTTTGGCGGCGCTGGCGACGGCTTAGGATCGTGATCTGGCTTTTGATCGGGTGGTTGATCGGGCTCTGGATCGGGCATTTGATCGGGTTTGGGATCCGGCGTTGGCTTGGGCGCTGACGAGAACGCACTGGGACCACAGCCAGGAGCTCTGCAAGACGTGGTGGACCTCCTGAACCCATCCGGCGCTGTCATGCCGGCACTCGTACCGGTACTCGTAACGGTACCGTTGTCCACGGCCGTGATGACGGGCGAAATTAAGTTCCAAATGAGGGCCGCCACCGCGCCGTCATTGGAGCCGTGCCAACACGATGCGGACATCATCGACGAGAAGCCAAAGCTAATCACCTGATGAGGAGGCAATCCGACCCCATGCGCATGCCATCAGACGCCATGAGCATGCCATCAGACGCCATGAGCATGCCATCAGACGCCATCAGACACAATCAGACTCACCGTCAGCTTGAGCGAGGGCACCAATAACATCACTTGCGTGAACTGTCCAATCGCCAAGGCGAGATCGTCCGGAGCTCGCACGTGTGGATAGTCTGGCGGCGTCTCATCAGCCGTCATCGAGGTCTCAATGAAGCCACCCGAGAAGCGCATTCGGAAGCCAATGGACGAACCCTCATCGCAGTGCTTGACGGAATCCTCATACGCCGGGATCCGCAGCGAGCACGGGGGGGTACGTCGCCACGAGCTGCCGCCAGTGGGTAGCTCTCGGGCGCTGCAGCAGTTCCCGCACGTCGCTGTGCGCGTTGCAGAGCCGCCGTCGAGCTGCGAAGCATCAATGGAGCAGTACGGCCACTGCCCAGCATAGCGGAGCAGCGAGGCGGCATCGCACTGGAAGCTCGTGCCCCAGCGTGGAGCGCAACAGCCCGAGCCCGAAAATTCTGTTCCATAGGCAGCGGAGGCTGAGCTGCGGTAGTCTGCCATGTTCGTGTTCAGCCAGATGAAGAAGCCGTACGCAGGCGCCATGTCCGGGAACGAGGGGGCGAGCATCGCCCTTGCATACCTGATGAGCGAGGCATCTATCACAACTCAATCGCATTCAAAGAAAATTGGTGACCATCAGAGGCACGTCATCAGTCGCATGCCATCAGTGACCATCAGTGGCAATCAGTGCCCATCAAAAGGTGCGAGCAGCTCGTGTACCATTCTGGCATCATTTGGTAGGCTTCGCCCTGCGCATTGCGCCACACGCCACGCTGCACGATGAGAGCACCCACGCGTGCCACGTCGCGGCAGCTGACCATTTGCCCGCCGCCCGCGGAGATGTTCCCGCCGATATCATACACCAGTCCATCATACAAAAAGAGCTCTGGGACGCCGAGGGGGATCGCGTAATTGCGTGTGGCCCACGCAATGGGCGCCTCGCCGCCCGTGATGGCCTCGAGCAGAAACGAGAGGTGCTGCGTGTACTCCTCGCTGTCGTACGTGAACACCGTCCCAGGCGGCGCGCGACCGAAGCCCGAGCTCATCGAGAGCAGGTGGCGCGTGGTGACGAGCGGCCAGTAATTGATCCCTGTTCGGTTCCACAGCTCCAGATTCGTCTGCACTCCGTAGCTCCATAGCGGCACGTCGATGTCGAGCAGCCCTTGCTGCACGGCCACGCCGAAGAGGCTCGCGATGATCGTCTTGCCGAGCGACTGCGTCCGATGCATGCTCTGTGCCGTATGCCGTGCGTCGGGGTAGCTCTCATGGATGAGCTCTCCATCGCGGACGACGAGGAAACAGAAGCGGTGGGGTAGAGCCGCTGCAATATGACGCGCGGCCGTCGCGAACCCTAGCGCCTCGGGGCCCCGCGCTTGCGCATCGTCCTCATAGAGCCAGTCGCCGGGGCCTGGGCCGTAGATTGATGCCGTCCATCCCGGAGCACTAGTGAACGAAGTACTTTCTTGCAAGTCGGTCGCGAAACCATCGGACCGAAGCAGCATCAGTAAGGAACTGAGCATCGTCGCGCAGAAAAGGAGGCCGGCACACGTCCCCTTGCGAACCGGGGCAGGCAAGGAGGAATCCATGCTGCTGTACGGCGTCGCGTCATCGCCATCGCCATCGGCACTGGTCGTAACGCCATGTCCGAGGCTCGGAGCTTGATAGCGTGACGCGATGTGAGGGAGCAAAGAGCGCTCACGTTCAGCGGCGCGCATCTTTTTGGCTGCGGCTGCGGCCCGACGCGCATAAAGGGGCTGGGTCCCGACAGGTCCCTCGAGATCTCGCGCATCCTCCCCGTTTTCCCCACAGGGGTGTCTTCCCGGCGCGGTCGCCGGACCGACTCCCCGGCGCGGGCTCTCACGCTCGGCGTTGTAGCCACCATTCACAATGAGAAGAAGTGGCTGGATCTCGGTGTGAATGTCACCTGGATTCATGGAGAGGCCTGGCCTTCACGCGTGCGAGTAGGCCGCTCCTGCGTGGTACCTCTAGCGGCCGATGATTAGCAAGGGGACTTCCGATACGAGCCGAATCTCGCGTCGAGCACTGCTCGCCATATCCTACATCGTGCTCATCTCTCGCTACATCAACGCGACCTCCCTCTCCGCGTTCTTCTCGCCACTTGCAACACAGTGGAGGATCTCGCCGACTTTCAATGGAGCCATCTTTGCCGCCTACCCATTCGGCATGGCGCTTGCGTCCTTCTTTGCTCCGCGCGTGATCGCTGCTGTCGGCACTCGCACCGTCATCACCGGCGGCCTCTTGCTGGGATCGCTGCTCACGGTCGCGTTCGGCGTGACGCCCGACGTCGTGTCGTCGTCGTCGCCCGAGCAGCTTGGCACTCTCTTCATGGTGACCTACTTTCTGAACGGGCTCTTTGGCGCACTGGCCGAGACCGCCTGCATCATCCTGCTCACGACGCGCTTCCAAGACCGGCTCGGTGCTGTCATGGCCGGCGTGGGCTCCGTGTGCGGCATCGGCTGCATGGTTGGCCCCTTAGTAGGCGGCTTGATGTTCGACATGACGCCCGCCGCCTGGGGCGCCGAATGGCGCTTCCGCATGCCCTTTCTGATCACAGCGCTCTTCGGCGTGCTCCTTGCCCTCTCCATCCACCGGTGGCTGCCCAACCAGCGGTTGGGAGTTGATGGGCCTAGCGGCGGCTGTGTCTCCTCCGCCTCCCTCTTCCTTGCGGTGCGTGGCGCCAGATGCATGCACCATCTCCCTGAGTACCTCTGTGATTGCGTTCCCGACCGCATCCGACTGCCTCCCTCATCAGGTGCTCTCGCCTTCCGTCATACTCAACCTGATGGCGGTCGCACTCTCCGGCACCGCGGTGGCCACGCTAGACCCGACCCTGCCGTACCGGCTCTCTGGCCCTCCCTTCCGCTTCTCAGGTGGCTGAGTCGCCTCCGTGATTGCCTCTGTAATCGCCTCTGATGACCTCTGAGTGCCTCTGATTGGCCTCTCTTCCGCTTCTCAGCAACGGTCATCTCGACCTTCTTCCTCGGCTCGTCGTTTGTATACGTCCTCGTCTCGGTGCCCATTGGTTGGCTCGTCGATCGATTTCCAGGCAATGGTTTCCTCTTCAAGCTGACGACGGGAAGCGGCTTCCTTGTGCTCGCACTCTCGTTCGCACTGCTCGCGCCGCTCGGCGTGCCGGGTGCGCGTCGGTTGGCCCACTGATCACCATCGGATTGCCTCTGATTGCGTCCCTCATCAGTCTGCCGCTTATGTCAGGTGCGCGGAGGCTCGCCGACTCTACTGATGACCTCTGATGACGTCTGATTGCGTCCCTCATCAGGTGCGCGGAGGCTCGCCGACTCGTTCTGGAGTGTGGTGCTGGGGATGGGACTCAAAGGCCTCGGCTCTGCACTCTCAAACAACGCCGTGTACCCCGATCTCATGGTTGGCTTTGGATCAAGCGATGAGGCCGCACTCGCCACCATCTCGGCGATGTGGAATGCGGCGTACGCGCTGGGTTGGGCGCTCGGCCCGCTCACCGGTGGCTGGCTCTATGACCTCCTCGCCGTCGACCTGCTGTGCACGGGAAGGGACCTCGCCACGTACTGCAGCGGCGGGGGAGATCCCTCCACGCACGCCAACGACACGTGCAAATGTGAGTGGACGCCCGATAATGGCTTCGACAGCTTCGGCACGGTCGTCGCCTTCGCATGCGCCGCCTTTGGAGCCGTCTGTTGCTTGGCGGCGCTGCTACGCCTGTCCCCAGGGTACCGATACAAGCTCGACCTCGGCCCACAGACGCCCTCACCGAGCGCCCGCCCGTACATTGGCGAGTTGCCTCATGTGGACCACGAAGGCGGCGCGATGCACGCGCTCTCGCCCTTGCTTCCTAAGGCCCGGAGTGTGCCCATCACGGCGCCTCTCGAGAGTGACGAGGCCATCGATGACCTCCTCGCGCTCCTCGCCCATGTGCATGCGGCCGGCACAAGGCGCAGGCCCAGTGGGGAAGAGGTTGTGCTGCGTCCAGAGGGGATCTCGGCGTGGTGGCACTCTCCGCGTAACCACCACGAGCCATACAGCACCTCGACGCGTAACCACCACGAGCCATACAGCTCCTCGACGAGGTCGGACGCCGCTCAAGACGGCGTCTCTTCCGGCCTCTCGAAGGCTATGTCGCGCCGCTCGCACTCGCGAGGTTCCTCGCTTGCCGGGACCAAGGTGGACAAGGCGCTCGAGCACATCGGCCTCGGGCGCTTCCACTTATTCACGCTGCCTGTGCTCTGTTTCGCCTCGATGGCGCAATCGCTCCAGACGAACGTCATGAGCTTTCTGCAGCCCTGTGCGGCCAAGAGCTTTGCAGTGCCATCTGGGCAGGCGAGTAGAATCTCCCTGATTGTCTTCAGCGCCTCGGCGGCTGCGACGCCATGCTTTGGCTACCTTGCCGACGCTGTCGGGCGCAAGCCTGCTACGATCCTCTCGCTGGCGCTGATGGTCTGTGCCAATCTCGGCTCAATCTCCGCCCCGAGCTTTGAGTGGCTGTGCGTGTGGCAGGGCCTGGCGGGCCTAGGGCTCGGAGGAACCATGGTGCCCTTCGACCTGCTCGCTGAGCTGTCGCCGCCCGGCGTGCGAGGCTCGGTGCTCAATGCTTCCAACTGGATGTGGTCCATCGGCAGCATCGTGGTCGCCCTCACAGCCGCCTGGTCTGTCGAGACGATGAATGCCGAAGGCTGGCGTCTCCTCGTCGCCATAAGCAGCGTGCCCCTCGTGCTCACGTTGCTTGCGGCACCCATTCTCGTAGAGAGTCCCCACTGGCTCATGCACAGCGGCAGGCAGAACTCCGCCGTTGCCGTGCTCCGTAGCATCGCCGATGCAAACGGCGTCCGGCTGCCCGAACCTAGGTGCTCGCAATCGCCCGGCGGCTATGAACCACCTGCTTTCCCCAAGGGTAGTCGAGGCACCGACGGTACCAAGACCAGCCTGGCCTCCTCCGCGGCGGCGTCGCACACTGGCGACAGCTGCATTGGCGACAGCCTTGCCAGCTTTCCATCGGCAAGCTCGCTCGCCAGTGTTCACTCTGCAAATAGCCTCGAGAGCGGCTCAGCGGGTGAGAGTAGCCCCACATCAAAGCAGACCTACGCCCACAGCAGCAGACCCACCCCAGCCATGCCATCTCCGCCATCTCCGCTCGTCACTCGTGCCGTTGCGCATGTGGAGAGCTGCTCGCTCATGTCCTCGCACGAGCTTCGATCGCGAGCGCTGCTGCATTGGGCGTTGTGGGCAATCGCGGGGTTCGGATGGACAGGCCTCATCTTCTTTGCGACCTCGGTGACCAGCTCAGTCGGGCAAGCCCCCGTGCTGTCGACCGCTGATGACGGCCTCAATCCGTGGCTCGAGAACGGCAGCTGCTCCTTCGACTACACGGCGCAAATTCTGGTGGTGGCCTCCGAGATTCCCGGGTTATTCCTTGTGCAATTCGTCATTGATCGGCCCCGAGGTCCTTTTGGGCTACTGGGCGGCCGGCGCGGCGTCCAAAGCCTTGGCTACATCAGCTGCGGACTGCTGACTGCTCTCATGGCGCAAGGAGCTCTCCTCGGAGCGAATGGGGTCATCGCCGTCTCGTGCCTGAGCCGCATGCTCCTTGCCGCCGCCAGCTCGGCAATGTGGGTTGCCGCACCGGAGCAGTACCCCACCAAATATCGTGGCTTTGGCGCCAACACCGCATTCCTCTTCAACGTCATCGGCTCGGTGCCAGCCGCTGCACTTGTCTATGCGCCCCTGCCACGATGGATGGTTGCATCTGGGATTGGCACCGCCCACGTGCTCGCCGGCTGTCTTGCTCTGGCACTGCCCGAGACGGCAGGCATGGATCTGGCATGATAGATGCATGTACCGTACAGTATGCCACATGTGTCGTACTATAGTATTACGTGTCGTTACGGCCCTGGTGGATAATAGGTTTTTTCACATAACTCTTAAACTCCTGCCCTCTCTCGTGCTCGGTTCACATGTAAGTCGCAACCGGAACGCGCAAACGAATCGTCACTTGAGACTTGTGCTTATCTTCTGTGGCGTCCAAACCCTGCGCTCTCGCCTCAGTCTCGCCCCGCCCCGAGCCCGTCTCCAGAGCCCACAAGCCACATAGAGTTGAGGCGCACCAAACATACACCAAACACTCATTCAATCACAAACATGACGGTCCGCATTGGCTGATCTTAATTGATAAAGCCAGCGAGAGAGTATCCCTCGCTTTGAATGGCGTGCTCTAACCGGCCTCTTGGCGGCCGATCTCGGATCTGGGTTCAGCTCATACCCGCTCACCACCCAGGCCAGTAGCCGCGATCGGTAGGGCTCGTGCTCACCTCGTCGAGATTGATGGACTTTTTCGGAGCAGCAGATCCGCCACCCTTGTCGACGCGTGGCGGGGGAACGTAGCTCACGGGCTGGCGACCCTCGAGCAGATCGTCCCAACTGAATCCTTGAAACCATTCGTGCGCCATCACGTCGTTGACGCCATTGCGCAGGTTGCCAAGGCGTGTCTCAGGCTCTTTCTTGAGCAGATGTGCGATGAAGTCAATCGCTGGCTCTGTGAAGCGGGAGGGCGAGCAAGTGTACTGGAGGCGTGTCACCTTGCCGTAGACCTCCATCTCGGAATCGCCCGTGAAGGGCGGCTCGCCCTCCATCATCTCATACGTCAGAACGCCCACCGTCCACCAGTCGAGCGCAAAGCCGTGCCCTCGATGCAGGATCATCTCGGGCGCGAGATAGTAGGGCGTGCCACAAAGCGTGTACGTCTTCTCGCCCTTACCGAGTCGCTTGGCAAAGCCCATGTCAATGAGCTTGAGGTAGCCTGTTTCGGAGAGCAGCACGTTCTCTGGCTTGAGATCGCGAAAGATGATGTTGTGCCGATGCAAGTGGCCTATGGCGAGAACGACACAGCCCGCAAAGAAGCGTGCCTGCTCGGGCGGAAAGCGGTGAGCTTTCTCGAGGAGTTGAAAGAGTTCGCCTCCAGGGGCGAGCTCCATGAGCATGAAGAGATGGGTCGGGCTCTGGAACGCGTTGTGCATCGTGATCACGCATGGATGCGGGCTAAGTGACTGGAGCAGATCCTTCTCGCGCACGACGACCGATGTCCAATTCTGACGCTTGATCGTATGCTTCTCGAGCGCCTTGAGCGCGTAGAGACGGTCGGTTTTCAGATGCCTTACGAGCCAGGCCGTGCCAAACGCACCCGCACCCAGACTTTTGAGTACCTGCAGCTGAGAGACGTCTTGCGTGTCTTCTCTATCCCAACGGCGGCCCCATGCGACATCGTGTGCCAGGCCGAGCTCGACGAAATCACTCTTGCTCAGCGTGTAGCACTCCAACTTATCGACCGTTTGCGCACTCGCCATGCGTGGCTCTTCTTTGAGCAACGCTCGCTCGCCAAAGTATTGGCCGGTGTAGAGTCGGTTCAAGGGCCGTTCGCCTCCAACGACGTCGTCTCGCACAGATACGACCACTTCGCCAGCTTTGATGATGTAGAGTCGATCTCCGAGGTCACCCTGTTTGAACACGAAGGCTCCTGGCGCGAAGGTTTCGAGTTTGAGGCGGCCGAGAAGCGCATCGCGACGCTCGGCGGTTAGCTGGCTCAGGAGGGGCACAGAGACGAGCATTTGCTGCTGGATGGTGCTTTCGCTGCGGTCCATGATCTCTGACAACGGGCCGAGGAGTCGTTGATCAAACAGCGCCTTGTCAATACACAGTGCCTCGGTGCCTGGCACGTCAGCAATGACAGTGGCGTTCCTTGGCATGCCCTCCAACAGAGATGCCTCGCCGAAGTAATCGCCCGGATATTTGTAGTCGATGCGCTGTGGCATGCCGTCGGCATTGGTGCCGCGTGTGACGATGGCGCCGCCCTGACGAACGATGTAGAATGTCGAGCCCATCTCGCCTTCACGCACTATGGTGTCTTTGACCTGGTAGGAGCGCACCTTGCCCAAGTCGGCGATCTGGAGGCGTTCCGTGATCGAGAGCTTGGAGAAGATGGGAATAGTGCTCAGGACCTTCATGTTGGCCTTGATGTGTGCCTGCCGTGCGAACTCCATGCCACGTCGATACGCTGTCCCAGGAAGCTTGCACAGTCGAGAGGCACTGAGCGCCACTGCACGCAAGCCGCCTGCTACGCCGCTGTCATCAAAGAGGCCAACTTGGCCCAGGACTGCACCCGTTGTATACTTGTGAGCGACGCCGCTAATCGCCACCATCAACTGCGAACCAGAGCTGGCCTTCACTTGTCCCTCGAGCACAACACAGAGGCAGCCACCCAGATCACACTCCTGACCCTTCTGCATCGCGACAACGTCCATGTAATCGATCATCTCGTCGAGCTCCTGCGAGCTGAGAGCGCCGAGCAGCGTGCCCTCGCATAGCGCGGCGCGCAAGGTAATGCGATCTGGTGCGGTCTTTGGCGTCTTCTTTGGAGCTGCGTTCACCTCCTCCCCATCGCCTGCAGATCCAGAGAAGACCTTGCGCCGTCCGAGACCCGTTATGGATCGGCGCTGCTTAGATTTGGTTCGTTCCATGGAGCCGTCGGGCGCTGTTCGGCCTCCGGCGAGCCTCTCGTCGGGCTCGGCTGCGCGCGAGCCCGACGAGAACACGCAACCCATGGCAGTAGAGAGCGTCGTCTTGTCCAGTCGGTGGCTGGTTCGGCTGTGCGCGCGCTTGCGTTGTCGACCAATGCGCTCTGTGGCGCAAACTTCTCTGTGCTATAAAAGGCAGGTCTTTTAGACCTCCTACACTATGGAAAAAACACAAAAAAAACACAGATAGGACCCAGCACGCAGCACAGTGATCCTAGTACGAAAGTACGTGTTCCTGTTTCTTTTCAACATGCTTGACATGCTCGCCGACCTCAAGTTCAAGTTACATGCAAGCAAACAAGTAATAAAGTTACTACATAAACAACAGACACTTGAACTTGAACTTGAACTTTGCTCGCCGACCTGAAGATCACGTGTGTTCCGAAACGTGTGTTCGCGGTAGCTTGTTGCATGTTGGCTGCACATGTTGGCTGCAAATGTTGGCTTGCTTGCTGTATCGACGTACTTGTTGTATCGTATCATGGTTGGCTATGCAGGTTGTTGGTCCGAGGAGGGATGACGAGGACGCACTCGGTTAGAATGGTTAGAATGTCGTTCGGGGGTCGTCGGTGGTTCATCTACCTGACGTAGACCTGTGAGACAAAGGAGGGTTGCCCCTCTCCCTCACACGGCCTCACAAGTGCCCCCAGTTGGCGACGTGCAAGGGCACGGCGCTGCAGATTTCCCGCGAGGATGATCTCGACCGATTGCCCGAGTAGCCCTCGACGCCTTCGATCCGCGCGTAGCCTACGGGAGGCAAACCATTCGGTGAGTCAGGAGTAGTGTACTCCGTTGTTGCTGGCAATGCAGACGGCAGGCCGAGCATCATCTTGAGCTTCGCTTCATAGAGGTGCTCCGGGAGGAGCCCACCGTCGAAGAGGTCCTTCAACTTGGCCAGTTCGGCCTTCATCTCATCTGTGATAGCAGCAGCAGGCGGTGGCGGCAGTGCGGCTGCGACGCCGATCATCGCCGCGCCGCTCCTGACCGGTGAGGAGAGCGGATTCGAGCGCTGGACTGGTGAGGAGAGCGGACTTGAGGGCTGGACGAGTGACGGTTTGTGGATCGCTACTAGCACGTCGGCAGAGCGCATCATCGCGTTTGTGCTGTGGATCTGGCTGGCACCCCGCCCGGAAACATAGCCCGTATAGCCCTCTGAGTATTCGATCCTGTGGCGATCTTGCTGCGGGCTTGTCGCACCCCTCATGCCGGCTAGGAAAGAGGCTACGCGCAGCCTCCGCGTCAGCCGGTCACGCCGATGACGGAGCGGCTTGAATATACTCGAGAAAGGAACGCGATGGTCGCACGCAATCAAGAAAAAAATATGAATCAAGAGAGATCCATTGAGTGGAGTAGCCCTTAACAACCAAATTAGGATCCACGCTGCAGAGTGACGAACCAAGCACGGCGCCTCGAAGCACACGACCGCGTATGAATCAATGAGAGATCCATTGAGTGGAGTAGCCCTAAACAACCAAATTAGGATCCACGCTGCAGAGTGACGAACCAAGCACGGCGCCTCGAAGCACACGACCGCGTAGCTAAGAAGACCCTACAGCACGACGAGATCGCACGCTTGCGCGGTACAGGGTCGCGGCGGTGCGCCAGAGCACGGCCCCACGCGTGACGCGCTCGTTGACGGGCGCGCTCGTGAGCTCCTGCAGGCTCACGATCCAGAAGCTCAGCTGCGCGATCTCGGCCGCTCCGAGATTCACCGCGGGCTCGCTCAGCCTGACGAAACTCAGGCGGAGCGCGGCGCGGCGCGCGGGCACCGAACGGCCGTCCCGAATGAGGGCGCATGCTTCTTCACCAAAGACGAGGTGGACCACACCCCCGAGGCGGACGATGTGCAGCACGGCACCTCCGCGCGATCTCGCGATCTCGAGGCGCGAGAGATCGGAGGAGAGGCTCACCCAAACCGGGGAACCCCAACCACGACCATCTGCGCCGCTCAGCAGCTCGAATGCCTCGCCCTGCTGTAACCGCCTCCAGCGCGCGACGAGCGCGGGCGCGCGGAGCAGTGGCGGCGCTCTGCGATGCACAAACTCCGCCTCCATCGCCGCGATCTGCTCGAGCAACGCGAGCTCCTCACGCGCCTGATGAGGGAGGTCATCCGACGTGAGCAGATGCCCTCAAAGTTCTCAAAGGGAATCTAATGATATCAGAGGTGTCCAAGGTCATCACCCAGGCACTCGAGGTGCGAGCTCAATCAACGAACCTCCGCGCGCCGCCGCGCCTCGATCCGCGCCGCGAGATTCATCGGGACGGGCGAGCTTGGATTGGAGCCCACGGCCGCAATCTCATCCGCCGGCACTGGCGAGTCACTCTGGGCGGAGGGGCGGAGGGGCAGCAGACGACGCGCCACTGACACTGGTGACACTTCACCTGCGGACAGCGAGCTGCCGCCGGGCGAGCCGTACGACCCTGCTGCGGCCGCGAGCGCTACCGCAGATCGCAGCTCGGCTTGGAGATTGCGTATCTCGGTCGCGAGCACGAGGGATTGCACCGCGGCCACGTGTCGCGCGGCCTGAACGCGCTTCCTTGCGGCATCGAGCTTCGTCGCTTGCTCCCTTGCTATTGCCTCACCCGCCGCAGCCGCCGCCGACGACGCGGCCGTCGATGCATCTGCGCTGCTCTTCGTCACGGCCTTGATCTGCTGCAGGCGCTGCCGGTGCTCGTTGCGTGCGCGGCGCTCGGCTTCGAGCGCGCTTCGCTCACCTGTGGGGAAGTGAGAGCGTCGTGGTGAGCACATGCATGCTGGGCGGGAGCGCATCGCGGGCGAGCGCGCTTCGCTCACGCTCGACTTCCCCAAGCTGCGCCTGCAGCTGTGCCGTGATAGTCCTCTCCTCTGAGGCGTCCCTCTCAACAACCGTCAGAAGCTCAGCAATGGCCGCGTCGAGTTGAGCGCCCGCGCGCTGCAGCGCGGCGGCGTACTGGACGCCCACGGCCGCACGCTCGTCGAGCCGCTCCTCCGCGCTCGCCGTCCCTTCCATCTGGCCGAGCAGTGTCTCCTTGATCGTCACCATCTCATGCCATGGGATGGCGGCGATGCGACCGTGCGACCCCATCCGACCCGCACGGCGGCGCGGGCGCGGCGCTTCACGCGGCGTGTAGAGCAGACCACGCGGCATCAGCTCCGTTTTCTTCGGCGCTGGTGCCGCCGCTGCGCGGAAGGCGGACGTTGCGATGAACGAGGCGAGCGAGAGCCACTCGACCAGGCTGCTGCCGTTGACCGTGCGTCGCCCAGTCTCCTGGCCTGTCGAGGCGTCGGTGCGTCGCGAGTCAGCCTCGGAGCTGTAATAGCTGTACGAGCTGTCGCTGCACACGCTCTCCGCATCGTCCCGTGACTCCCGCACTGGCGAAGGACGAGCAGGAGCGGCGCGCTGCTGCTCCGGAGAATTCGCCGAGCGGCGCGTGGAGTTGGTGGCTGCGGTGTACGAGTAGCTTTCATCGTCCTCGGAGGCAGCGTACAAAGTAGCACCCGACGACATGACGGCGGTGCTGCGTCGAAAGCACCGCAGTCCACCGGGTGCGGGTCGACAGTTTTCGGCAGAAAAAAGAAATTACTTGTAGCAATTGCTCTCGTCATCGAGTGGACTCCCTGTTACGGACGGCCCACCTTTGACGACTGCAATTATGGGCCTGTGCCATGAACTGCAAGCCGCTAGTCCTGCCGGAACGAAGGCACTCTTAAGAGTACTATGTACAAAGACAGTACGACTTCACGTCGTCCTACTTTGAGACGAAGGGGGGTGCGCGCGCGCGGGTGGGGCCGCGACATGACCGACTGATTGACTGACCGCGCGTCGCCATCCTGGAGACGTGCTTGGCTCAAGGTGAGGGTGCTGTCACCGCCCTCAAAAGTATTCGCCACCGGTCTCGCCCGGCCCCGTGTAATCGAACTCGTCGGCCGTCCAGTCGGGCACGCCGCGCGGCAGCCTGCGCCCAGGCACGGCGCCGTGCCCCCGGAGCAGCTCGTTGCCAGTGACCGAGTTGGACGCAAGCCGATCCATCGGCGTCATCTCGTAATTATCCTTTGCGTTCACGTCGGCGCCGTACTGCGGGCGCGCGTGGAGAGGGGGGGGCGGCCGGGCGGTGCAAATGAGCACACGCGAGCGGGCATGGGGCTGGCATGGGACTGGCAAGGGAAGGGCGACAGGCGGCGTGCAGTCTCACCTTGATCAGGGTGCGAATGAGCTCGGTCGAGTCGCCTCCACGACTCATGCCGCACATATGAAGCGGCCGCGCGCCGCCCGACATGACGAGATTGGCAAGCGTCCTCCTTTCCTGCTCGCTGCCCGCGCTCTCGAGCAGCGCCTCGAGCTTCGCCACCTTGCCCGCCATGATCACGGTCGCAATCTTGGTGTAACCGCGGCTCTCCTGCGTCAGCTTGGAGAAGTCCAGGTACGGGCCGGTCGAGTGAACCGGGTTGTGCGCGGGGGGTGCGCGATTGTCCTCCGGCCACTCATCGCCGATGATGATCTTGCCATTCGAGTCGCGCTTGACGATGCCACCATATACTCCCGCACCTACCACGTCCATCGGTAGGTTCCACCCTATTTGCAGCGCCACCAAGAATGGCACAGGCTCCTTGTTCCACTTCATCAAGCCACCCTCGGTCGCGGTCAGAGCCAGGAACCTCGCCATCATGCGCTTGTCGCTGTCCCTTGAGGGGGTGGGGTAGGTTTTGTACTTAGGCGGCGTCTTTCGGCGGTCTGTCCTCCAGTCCTCTTCTCGTCTTTTCAGAGCCATTTCCTCGCGATTTTCTATTTTAGGCTTAGTTTGCTGAAGTTGCAACTTACAGCCCAATCCCGCAGATCTGGCGCCAAAACATACTTTTGTGAGTTGGTTTAGACCGTGCGGTCTGGATCGCAGAGGCTGTTGGGTTGCAGCTCTCTCAGAGCTCTACTGTTGGATCGAGACCAACGAATAACGTTGAGTGGGGCTCACTTCTTCCCGGTACCGGGTCGCGGGGGTGGGGGCTTCGCGGCCGGCGGCGCGCCCTTTGATGCGGTTGCAGCGGTGGCCGCGGTTGCAACTCCCTGCAGAGTGGCTGCTGCCTTGCCGGGGGGGGCGGCGGCCGGGGCGGCGGCCGGGGCGGCGGCCTTGCCGGGGGGGGCAGGCGGGATGACGGCCTTGAAAGGGGCAGCGGCACCACCCTTGAGAGCACCGGCTACCGTGGCAGGGCCCTTTCCTATGGGCAGAGGCGCCGCCGCGGGCGCGCCAGCACCCTTGGCGGCATTGGGCAGCTGCTTGCCTTTTTGTGCGGCGGCGGCTTGTGCAGTTACGACTTTCGTGCCGCCGCGGGGCGCTGTGCTCGGCGTGCTGCCGCCACGGCGTCGGCAGGTCAGCGCGATGCCTAAGATCAATACGACGCCAGCCACCCCGATGCCCGCGTACAGCAGACCGCTGCTCAGGACGGCGTTGCCGCCACCAGGCGCCTGGGGTGGCGCCGGCGGTGGGGGCGGCGAGGGCGGGACCGAAGGTGACGGGTGCAAGGGCGGCGGCGCGGGTGGACTCGGAGATGGTGCCGAACCTGGCGGGAACGGGGGGGGGGGAGAAGGCCGTGGTGGTGAAGGCGGGGGGGGCGAGGGCGGGGGGGGTGAAGGCGGGGGCGGCGAGGGCGGTGGCGGGGAGGGCGAGGGCGGCGGCGGGGGGGGCGGACACGGCACCGGCGCTGCGTTGGGCGGAAAGGGCGGCGGTGAAGGAGGGGGTAGCGGCGGATGCACGGGCGTGGGTGGTGGCGAAAGCGACGGCGGTGGCAAGGGCGGCGGGGGCGGCCGCGAAGGCGAGGGTGGCGGCGGCGGATGCGCTGGCTTGGGTGGCGGCGAGGGCGAGGGCGGCGGCGAGGGCGAGGGCGGCGGTGGCGAGGGCGAGGGCGGCGGTGGCGAGGGCGAGGGCGGCGGCGGCGAAGACGAGGATGGGGCGCGGATCGGCGCCGTCGTGAGCGCCTCGCCCGTCTCGATCGCGCCGTTGTGGGCACGCAAGTTCAAGTCGCGACTGAGCTCCGCGTCGCTCAGCGCGGCCACGCGCGCGACGATGTTCGCGACCGAGAGCGGGTCCGCCGCGCCTGCCGCGCCGCCGTAGGCCTCATCGTCGCCTGCGTGGGTTTCGTCACTCACGATCGTCACGTGCACCGTGAAGGCTGTGGAGCCTGTGCGAGCTCCAATCTCGCGAGCTCCAATCTCGCGAGCTCCAATCTCGCGAGCTCCGCGGAGGAGATTCCACCCGGCTCCCTCGTCAGCCTCCACGTCCTCGTCCTCCTCTTCCTCCTCGTTCGCTTCGTTCGCTCCGTCGGCGGCGCGTCGGCGGCGTGTGCGCTCACGATGGCGCCGATCGAGGATCCCGTGGGTAGCCGTTGAGCCGTCGTGCGTGGCAGAGAGCTCGATGGAGGCGACTGGTACACCGTACGCGCGCGCCAACCGCTCTCGTAAACGGTCGAGATCGAGACCTCCCGAATCTGACTCGATCTCGATCTCCAGGGTTGTGGTGACGACGGCGGCGGAGTGCAGCGGCCACGATGGCGGCGGCGGCGTGCGCGGTGGCGGCGGCGTGAGGGGAGAGGGCGACGGCGAGCGCGGTGGCGGCGGCGTGGGGGGCGAGGGCGGCGGCGTGCGCGGTGGCGGCGGCGGGCGGGGCGAGGGCGGCGGCGGCGGCGGCGACGGCGAGGGGGGCTGCGGCGGCGACGACGGGGGCGGCGGGAGCGAAGGCGGCGGCGGCGGACGCTGCGGCTGACCAAACGGCATGTCGGGCGGGTAAGACGGCGGAGGCGGCGAGGGCGGCGGTAGCCGAGGCGGCGATGTCGGCGACGGCGGCAGCGGCGAGGGCGGCGGCGGGTGTGCTGGCGCAGGCGGCGAGGGCGGCGGCGGCGAGGGCGGCGGCGGTGAGGGCGGTGAGGGCGGTGGCGATGGCGAGGGCGGACCTGACGGCAACGCGGGTAGAAGTAGAAAGATCACCACAGCAGCAGCCAGCAACGGCGAGCAGAGGCACACACGTCGAATGCAGCGCATCGCCGTGCCGCCCCAATCGATCAGCTCCCCACCGCCTTTTGCGCCACTTCCACCTCCACCGCCTCCACCGCCTCCGCCGCCTCCGCCGCCTCCGCCGCCTCCGCCGCCTCCGCCGCCTCCG
>ENA-UOXK01000759-UOXK01000759.1-mixed-culture-metagenome-genome-assembly--contig:-NODE-759-length-24391-cov-41.782627_pt1 | contig 24391 bp, 11 predicted proteins | sample MGYA00238160_ERZ761638 | MGnify/ENA primary metagenome ERZ761638 (study PRJEB28912, sample SAMN08777098) | mixed culture metagenome | isolation source: Freshwater growth medium | place: USA...
GATGCAACACGCTTCTCTTGGGCTGCTTTTTCGACTGATGTCGGCGTGCGTGGGCCACGCTTCTCACCGGCGACAGGTGAGCGCTCCGCCTGACTGCGCCTCGTCGTGGGCATCGTGGAGGATCGTGTGCAGTGCTCGAGCACCCAATGGATGCGATCTGGATGCAAACTTGACTGCAATCGTTTGGGCGACCAGAAGCTCCGATTGACCTCGGGTTTTCACCGATCGCTTTCACTAATGATAAAAGGCCTAGGTTTGCGCGCAGCACAAGAACTTTGCTAATTTGCGCCGTCAGGGTCGAATGCGCCGAAATTAGTTTCCCATGTCACAAATGACTCACTTGAGTGAGCGCCGTTCGTCAGGATGATGAAAGATCGTGTGCTTCGCGCAAACCTAGGCCTTTCATAAGGTGCTCGACCGAACATCTCATTGGTCGGAGGGCCAGATATGTCGGGGGGGGGCAAACGATTGCGGTGTTCCCACCACTGGGAGCACCCTCAAACCTTAACTGTTCCACGCTGAAGATTCGTCAAGCCACTTTTTCTTCGTGAGAAGATTCCTCAGGCCTCGAGGCAGCTCGTCAGGATACTCCGCGTCCAGCAGTCGAGAAGGACGCCATTGCGAACTCGGGACGGCGGCGGTGGCATCATCGCGCACCACGGACCTGCCCGCCATCATCCGCTTCCTGATTGTCCATCACCTCTCCGCCGAGAATGCTGCGGGCTTCGGCAGCGGCGCGCCTCCTGCTCGTGAGCGCGTGCAGCACGTCGCTCCTCGACGCGCCTACAAAAGCTGCGTTTCGGGTGCCGCCGGCAGTGTGCTTGGCCCCATCGGCACCACCACCGCCGCCGGCGGCCACCCATGCAGCAGCTGCTGCAGCACCGCCCGTCGTCGCGCAGTCGATGGGCAAGGTACACAGCACGCGGCTGGGTAAGCCCACTGCCACCACGGCAGCCTTGCTGACGCGGCGGCGGAACGCGGCCGCGGCTGCAGTTGGGGGCGCAGATCAAGGCGCGAGCGTGCTCGAGCACGCGTCGACACGGGATTGGGCTCCGACGCGTGACAGGGCGTCGACACGTGACCGGGCTCAGACGCGTGACAGGGCGCCGGGCACAGGACGGCGGCGGACTAGCACGAGTAGCAGCACCGGCCGCGGCGGAAGCACCAAGGGCAAGAGCGCCGCCAAGGTGCTGAGCGAGTATGTGGACGGGATCGAGCCGGCGCGGCTGCTTGAGCACGCGGAAGAGATCCAGCTCGCCAGGCAGGTGCAGCGGCTCAAGACGCTCGAGCAGATCTACCTGTCGCTCGGACAGGGTGCGGTTGGAGCCCCTGAGGGCGGAGCGCCAACCACGGGTGCGTTAAGGCGTGGCGGGCGTGCAGCCGCCAACGCCGGCACCGCAGCAGGATCCGCCCCCACCGTGCGGGGCCACATCCTGTCGCTCAAGGACACCCTGTCGCGCTCGGGCGATCAAGTGGTCGATCTGTTCCGTGCGTGGGACGAGGACGGGAGTGGCACCGTCGATCGAGGCGAGTTCTACCGCGCCATCCGGGCGCTCGGTTTCGTCTTCAAGCAGGAGGAGGCGAACATGGTCTTCGACGCTCTGGACGAGGACCAGTCGGGCGTGCTCGAGTACAAGGAGTTGAACACGATGCTGCGCGAGAGCGCCCGAGAGGCGATCCGGGCCGACGGCGGCGCCTCGCGAGACGAGTGGGCGGCCGCGGCCAACGTGTCCGTCGCCGAGCTGCGCCAGCAGCTGAGAGAGGGCAAGCGGGCACGCGAGCGCATCGTCGCGTCGAACCTCGGACTTGTCGGGCACGCCATCCGGCTGCTCAAGCGCTCGAGCGGTGGACGGATAGACGAAGGGACGACCGAGGCGGACTTGCTGCAGGAGGGCTGCATCGCGCTATTGCATGCGGCGGAGGGGTTCGACGTGTCGCTGGGCGTGCGCTTCGGCACGTATGCCACGTTCTGGGTGCGCGCAGCGATCAAGCGCGCTCTGCAGGAGCAGACCCGTATCGTGCGCCTGCCCTCGCGCGTGCAGAACACGTACGGGCAGATCATGCGAGCTACCGACGCGCTGAGCCGAGGTCAGTCGAGCTCCGCTGGAGGTTCTCAGCTCCCCTCCGACAATGCCATCTCCGAGAAGCTCGAGGAGGGGGGCGTGAAGCTCTCGCCGCAAAAGGTGCGGCAAATCATCGGGCAGGTGCGCGTGCGCCCCACGTCTCTCGATCGCACCCTCGACCGGCGCGGCGGCAAGGGCGACGACGACGGCACCACGGTGGGTGACCTGGTTCGAGACGCCTCTAAGCCGCCACCCGAGAGGGAGATGATTGAGGACTCGCTCCGGACCGATCTCAGCAAGGTGATGACGAAGCATCTGCGCGAGGACGAGGCCAAGGTGCTCACGCTACGCTTTGGACTTGGCGACGGCGCGTCGCGCACCGTCCGTCAGGTGTCTGAGGAGACGGGGCTCACTTACGCGCGCACCAAGCACGTGCTCTTCTCGGCGCTCTCGAAGCTTCGTAAGCCGCACGTCGCGGTCGCCCTACGTGACTACTTGCCTGGTGATGAGCTGTGAATGACGAGACGAGCGGTGTGAAGAACGAGCGGAGTGAAGGACGACAAGAGGACAATAGGGAAGGGCGAGGCGAAGGCGGCGGATGCGGCGGACGCGGCAAGGCGGCGATGGCGCGGCGGCCGCCTGGCGAAGGCAACAGGATGCATGCTCGAATGGCACGGCGCCAAAGCGGCCGCGGACGCGGCACCCTGGTGGATCCCCGACCTGGATAAGGAGCAGTAAGGAGTATAATCACATCGATGTACGGAGGTGTCTTTGTAACTTTTGAGGTTTTGTATACGTGTCTGAGATGTAGAGTATACCTTTTGACCGGGATGGTCCGCTAGTGGCACCTGCTGGTGAAGAGTACTCTGAAGTCAGACATTGTGGCAAGTGCTGGGACACAGGACAGCTGGACCTGCTGGCGGTGCTGCTGAGCTCGCCGGGGGCCGGCGACGAAACTGACTGACTGACAGATGTGGTATACACGAGAGAGTTGACGCTGCACCATGCTGCACGCACTCTCAGTTCGCCCCAACCAGGAAGTTCGGTCTACATGAATAGTCGGCTGCCGATCGCCGAGATCCAAATCGAAGTTCGTCGTCGCGAACAGCAGGAATCCCCCATACTCCACTGATGCGAGGCGTCCGTGGCGTCCTCGGCACGTCGGTGCTGCGCCGACCGGCCGCTGCGCTGCTGCTGCGTCGCGCATCGGCGGCGCAACCCGCCGCCGCAGCGGCCGCATCGAGTAGCATTCAGCAGTCGCGTAACTTGCCCGGTCGGAAGGTGGAGTATCGCAACGTTGATGGCATGCGGCACGACGACGGCCGGTATACGGCCTTCAAGGCCAGCGTGCGCGGTATCGTGGGCGACGATGGCGTGATCGACGATCCAGTGCGCACGTTTGCCTATGGCACCGACGCCAGCTTCTACCGGCTGACGCCGCAGGTAGTCGTCAAAGTGCGCTCCGAGCAGGAGGTAGTTGACGTGCTTGAGGTGGCGCGCGTCCACCAGACGCCTGTCACATTTCGAGCGGCTGGCACGTCGCTCTCGGGCCAGGCGATCACCGATTCGGTGCTGCTCAAGCTGTCGCACAATGGCACGGCCTGGCGCAAATACAAGATTGAGAATGGCGGCCAGCGCATCACGCTCGAGCCGGGCCTCATCGGCGGCGAGGTCAACCGGCTGCTCGCCTCGTATAAGAAAAAGCACAACTGCGAGACCCAGTACAAGATCGGGCCCGATCCGGCCTCGATCGATAGCTGTATGATCGGCGGCATCGTGGCGAACAATTCGAGCGGCATGTGCTGTGGCGTCAAGCAGAACACATATCACACGCTCGAGGACATGCGCGTGGTGCTTGTCGACGGCACTGTGCTGGACACGGCCTGCACGACGAGCCGAGCCGCCTTTCACGAGTCACACGCACCGCTGCTTGCTGGCTTGTCGTCGCTCGCGTCGCGTGTGCAGGCCGACGCATCCCTCCTTGCGCTCATCCGCCAAAAGTACGCGATCAAGAACACGACCGGCTACTCGATCAACGCGCTGGCCGACTTTTCGCCGAGCGACCCCATCGAGATCCTGAAGCGCATCATGATCGGTTCCGAGGGCACCCTTGGATTCGTGTCGCAGGTGACATATAAGACAGTGCCCGATCACCCGAACAAGGCGTCCGCCTTCCTCGTCTTCGCCGACATCGAGGAGGCTTGTGACGCCGTCGCGGCGCTTCGCAAGAATACCAAGGTCGACGCCGTCGAGATGTTCGACCGGCGCTCGCTCAAGCTCACGTCCGACATGGCCGCTTTGGTCGCGCTCTGCCCCGAGCTGCCGCACCTGCCCGCGGACGGAGAAGCAGCGGCTCTTCTCATCGAGTGCCGTGGCAAAGACGACGAGGCACTCGCCGCCCAGATCGAGTCCGTGTGCAAGGCGCTGCGCGACTCGAGGGTACCGGTAGTGTCGGCGGTGGGCTACACTCCCGAAGCCTTCAAGCACGACCCGAAGGACTTCAACGTGTATTGGGACGCGCGTAAGGGGCTCATCCCGATCGTGGGCGGCGGTCGTGAGCCCGGGACTACGATGCTGCTCGAGGATGTCGCGTGCTCGGTCGACAAGCTCGGTAAGATGTCCAAGGACCTGATCGCCATCTTCCAAAAGTACGGCTACCACGACGCGTGCCTGATGGGCCATGCGCTCGAGGGCAACCTGCACCTCATCTTCAACCAGTCCTTCAAGACGCCGGAGGAGCTCAAGCGGTACGAAGACGTCCTGTACGAGATCAACTACAACGTGGCGATCGTGCACGGCGGCTCGCTCAAGGCCGAACACGGCACCGGGCGCAACGTGGCGCCCTTTGTCGAAATGGAGTGGGGCACCAAGGCGTACGAGCTCATGTGGGAGCTCAAGCGGCTCTTCGATCCGCAGTTCATCCTCAACCCGGGCGTGATTCTCAACGAGGACCCTCTCGTCCACGCCAAGAACATTCGGCAGGACTTCGTGGCGCACCCGCTCGTCGACCGGTGCATCTCCTGCGGCTGGTGCGAGTCTAACTGCCCGTCAAAGGACCTGACGCTCACGCCGCGCCAGCGCATCCAGGTGTACAAGGAGATGAGCCGCATGCGCGAAGAGTGGACCGCGAGCGGCGCGCAGCTCAAGCCCGCGCGGCTGCTTGCCTTCGAGTCGAGTTGGGAATATGCGGAGAACACGTGCGCAGCCGACGGCATGTGCCAGGAAAAGTGCCCTGTCAAGATCAACACGGGCGAACTCATCAAGACGCTCCGCCAGAACACGCTCGAGGGCGACGGCACCATGTCCGTTGGCGGGCCGGCAACTCCGCGCGGCGCGGCGCTCGCGGCGATGCTCGCGGCCAATTTTGGGACCGTGACTAAACTCGTACCGCCCCTCCTGGACGTGGTGAGCCTAACGCATCGGCTCCTCGGCAACCTGCCCATGGCGACGCTCACATGGGGCCCATGGCGCGTCTCGAACAACTACCTGCCACTGTGGAACAAGTACATGCCGCGTGGTGCTCAGCCAGTCGTCGTGCCCACGCCGCCCGAGGTGGCGGCCGACGCCAAGCCGAAGCGCGTCGTGTATGTACCCTCGTGCGTGACACGTATGATGGGACCAGCGCGCGGCGACGCGGACGCGGGCGACGAGGCGGTGCACACCAAGTTCATGTCGCTGCTCTCGAAGGCCGGGTATGAAGTCGTCATCCCCGAGGGCCTCGGCTCCATGTGCTGTGGCATGATCATGGACTCGCGGGGCTTCCGCGACGTGGGCGCCACGCAGGCGGCGCAGATGCAGCAGGCGCTACTGGACGCGTCCGACCGCGGCAAGCTGCCGATTGTGTGCGACACGAGCCCGTGCCTTCAGCGTATGAAGGAGAAGTTTGACGATCCGCTGCTCAAGCTTGCCCTCTTTGAGCCCGTGCAGTTCATCCTGCTCTACCTCAAGAGCGAGCTCGAGTTCGCCAAGGTGCGCGACTCGATCGCGGTGCATGTGCCGTGCTCGTCGAAGAAGCTCAAGGTGGGCGAGCAGATGGTGCAACTGGCCGAGCTGTGCGCCACGGAGGTGCACGCGACGCCCATCCCGTGCTGTGGCATGGCGGGTGACCGCGGCATGCGATATCCCGAGCTCACGAGCTCCTCGCTGCAGCACCTCGACGGCATGATGCAGAAGCACGCGTGCTCGGACGGGTATTCGACCTCGCGCACGTGCGAAATGTCGCTCTCCAACCACTCGGGCGTCCACTTCCGATCACTGCTGTATCTGCTCGATGAGGCGGCAACTCCGAAGGCAGCGCCCATCACAGCGCGTAACGGTCTCTAAGGCAGCGCCCATCACAGCGCGTATCGGTCTCTCCGCTGCTGCCAAGCCGTGAGAGCTTGGGCACGCCGGCGTGATCCAATCCATGAATGTGCATGCAGCTCGGTGGTGTTTGTGTATACGCTGGACGGAGAACCACTCGACTGCACATTCGTCGCTGGAACGTCCGCGGTCCTTCCCGGGTGTACAGGGTGGCGCGGTCGTTCTCACGTGACGTTCCGCAGTGATACGCCTGTAGGCACGCGCACTCCTCCACTGTCGGCAGCGAGCAGGCTTGCTTACATTAGGGTCCATGCCGCATGGGGCCGTGCCCGGGTGGCCCGCGAACCGCAACCGCCGACCCCCCCCAAGCCCACCATGACGCATGAGATGCCGCATGGCGGCATGGGATGTGTTTAGTGCCGCGGGGTACGCACGGTCCGACACGCCGCGGAAATCGCCCATGAAGTCGCCGTACACGAGTGGACAGCGGACAGTTCGTCTCTACTTCCGACCTTTCGCATGTGTGTGACATGTGTGATGTGCGACACGCCGAGGCGTCGTCCCGCGTCGCCGCGCCGGCCCACCGGGCGTGTGATCGCGCGCGGCGACCGGCGTGCGGTGACGTGTCCCTGTCGGACCTGTGCCGCCGCGCCTAGTCGCTAGTGAAGGGCTGACAATGCGTGCGCTGTGGCTGTGTGCCCGCATGCCGCGTGAAAAAAGCAGCAGGAAAACCTTTTCAGCATGATTGCCGATTGAGTGGCGCGTATGATTAAGGTCAACCTCATGTACAGGACGGGACATCGTGTCGCAGTGTCGTTCGACTTGGCGTTGAGCCTGAGCCGAGTCTAAGGGTCAGGTCAGTGTGACCTCACCGACGCGCCAGGTGCGCGGTCCGGTCGGCGAGTCCCCTCGACATTGCATCACCTGTGCGGGGAATTGATCGTCGCCATTCCACGGCAGCAGCGGCCCACGCATCCGAAAGGCATCTAGACACAGCCGTTCTCTCGCTGCAAAGCGCTGCACGCTACGGTAAAGGACAAGTCGGTACGCTTACGAGCCAAAGCCTGGCATGCTCGCCATGCCCAGCGGCGGCACAAGGTCGCTGACACCATTGTACGTGTAGGGGAAGCCGCCGCCAGTGAGGGTCGCCTGCGTGACGATGCCGCTGAAGGCCATCATCGCAAGGCGCCCGTTGGCGAGCTCCTTCTCCTGCAGGTCCTTGGAGCCACCGAAGCCCAACGGGTCGAACTTGTAGTCACCGCCCGGCGCAGCGTCGGGGTCGTTCATAATCTGGAAGCACTTGGGGATACCCGCGAACACCTCGATCACGGCAATGGGGATGAGCATCGCGAGCATCGGGCCGCGCTCCACTGCAGCGTCATGCGCGTACAGCGACAGCACCTTGGGTGCGTAGGGCACCGTGAACCCCCAATCGACGGCCCACCAGCCGGCGACAGCAAGCATGCAGACGCGCGCGTGCTTCAGCTCGGCCTGACAACGAGGCACGGCGCAACGCAGACTCAGAGAGAGGACGGCAGCACTTGCTTTGGCTTTTAGTGGTCTCCTGGCCTGAACGCACCTCGCGCGACCACTGGAGCGGGACGAGGTCGGAGATCTGAAGCGGATCGAAGCCAATGTCACCGGCCATCGAGCCTGCGACGTGTCACGGCCAGGCATCTCAGCGTGTGCAGCTGGACAGACGTGTGCGTTGGTTTGGACAGTGCCCGGGTGCCGCCTCACCGTCGAGCGCAGGCGGCTTCTTGAGGAAGGGAATGGCCTTGCTCTTCTCCTGCATCAGCGGCGCGGATGTGCGAGAAACCGCATGGAAGGTAGGCAGCGGCGCGCTGAAAGAGAGCGAGGCCTGTGCGACTGTCAGCATTTTTGCGATGCGAGATTGTCCCTGAGGAAAATGAACAAGATTCGTCTTTACTCGTCTGGTGCATTCGAAAGCATCCCCACAGTTCTCCCGTGTCCGCAAATTGTGCTGGAATGACTCGTGACTTGACTTGACTTGATTTGGAATTGACTGCGCGCTCTGGGAAGTTCAAGAACCCTCATCAAAGATCAGCCAGGCGCAGCATGGGCATTCAAGGTCTCCTACCCTTCATCGACTCCGTCGCCGTCGATCGGCACCTGAGCGACTTTGCCGGGCAGACGGCGGCCATCGATGGCTACTTCTGGCTGCGTGCGCGCTCGTCTCACCTGCTCCATTCGTGCACACATCTCACTCACCACGCAGCACGCAGCACGCCGCTCACCAGCGCATCGCCTCGCTCACTCTCCGCGCAGACAAGGGTGCCAAACGCTGCCCGATGGAAATGGCACGCGGCTCTCCGTGCACGGGCTTTGTCGACTTCTGCATGAACATGGTTGGGCTGCTCCGCCGACACGGTGTCGAGCCCTATGTGGTGCTAGATGGCGCCCGACTGCCAGCCAAGGCGGCAACTGAGAAGGAACGGCGCGACAAGCGTGCGCGTCACATTGCCTCGGCCAACGCGCTGCTGGCGGCAGGGTTTCGCGACAAGGCGCTCGTCGAGTTCAACGGTGCGGTCAACATCACGCCCGAGCACGCATACCAACTCATCCACGCGCTGCGCCTTGCGCGCGTGCGGTACGTGGTCGCACCGTACGAGGCGGACGCGCAGATAGCTCTCCTGGCTCGGCGCGGTCTGGTTGACCTTGTGATCGCGGAGGACTCGGACATGCTTGCCTTTGGCTGCCCGCGCGTTTTCCTCAAGATGGACGCGCAGGGGAGCGGCCGCTTCCTCGAGCGACAGGCGCTGAGGCAAGCGCGCGACGACCAAGGCCAGCTGCTCTTCGTCCCGTGGGAGGACTGGGACGCGGGCGACCGGCTGCTCGAGATGTGCATCCTCAATGGGTGCGACTACCTCTCCGGCATGAGCGGCTTCGGGCTCAAGACGGCGCACAAGTACCTGCGCAAGCACCAGACTATCGAGACGGTGCTGCGCGTGCTCGAGATGGAGGGCAGGGAGCCGCCCAAGGGATTCAGCACGTTTGCCAGGTACGTGCAACAAGTACAATACGCGCTCCAGACCTTCCGCCATCAGCGCGTCTTCGACCCGATCTCCGCCACCGTCGTGCCGCTCACGCCGCCGCCGCCGAACGCACCCGAGATGCCGCATTGCGGAGCACCCATCTCAAGCGCGCTCGCGCATGGGCTGTGCGCCGCAGGCGATCTGAGTCCCGACACGCACCAGCAAATGTCGTACCCGGGCATGCCCGCCCAGCCGCCACCGTATGTGCCGCTCAGTCAGCCGAACCAGCCTGGAGATCCGCCCGTGAAGCAACCCGCGCCGCCGCCCGCGCCGCCGTCCCATCAGCCCTCCACTGCCTGCGCCGGCGCAGCGACGCTGCCGCTAGCACCTCCTCCGTCTGCCAGCACCAGCATCAGCGCCAGCGCCAGCAGCGCCGCGATGTGTCCAGCAGCCCTTCCGGGCGGCTTCGCGACAGCGGCGAGCCTCGGCTTCAGCACGGCGGCGGGCTTTCGGCTGAGGCCGCAGCTGCCGCCTGGGAGCTGCCGGACGGCCACTGCAATGCTCGTGCAGAGCAGGCTGCCCCTCGCTCCCAAGCCTGCTTCCGAGCCTGCTTCCGAGCCTGCTTCCGAGCCTGCTTCTGGCGGCCGCAGCAGCGTCGACGCCAGCCTTATCAGCGGCGAAGCTCATGGCAGCAGCGTGAGCGCCGTCGCCGATGGCAAGCGGCCACACGCGCCGCGCGAGCCGGAGTTGGCAGACGAGGAGCTCCCGCCGAGCCATGTCGAGCTGCTCAGCAAGCCCAGCGCTCGCCAACCGTTCAAGAAGCCACGTTTGGCCAGTATGCTGCCGCCTAGCGCGGCGTCCGTCCCATCGCCCGTCGCGCCGCCCGCGCATCAGACGCTCAAACGCTCTCCATTTTTCCTCTCTTCGCGGCCGATGGCGGCAGCCTCCCCGATGCGTCCTCCTCGCGTGGCGACCACCACCAGGTCCTCCTCGCATGGCGACCTCGAGTTTGGAGACGCGCTGGGCGGCGCGGATGGCGTTGGTGAGACGTGCGGTGACATCAGCACGGCTGCTGCCGCTGAGGCGGTCGCTGCCGAGGCGATGCTGTGTGCGCACTCGTTCACTCCCAACGATCGGCGGGCATCTCTCGGCAGCAGCGCTGGCATGCCAACAATGAAGGCGATGCCCGGCACGCGGTCGACGCCGGGATCGAGGGAAAATGCGCCCCACAACGGCAGCGTACGCACGCCTGGAGCGGGTTTGCGTTTCTCGCCGTGGATGGCAGATGAGGCCGGCGCCCCCAGCGGGCTCACCCACGTCGACCTCGACTCTTTCTGCTTCCGAAGCAACCTTGGGGGGGGACCTCAACCAGGCGCGCGTAGCCGCTGAGCTTCAGGATGTGATACAGCCGGTATGTATGCGTTGTTCCGTACCACACGTCGTGTCGGATCGACGGACGGCTCTCCCGTCCGGACCTCCGCGGCGTCGCGCCCGTGTGCCGTGACGGCCTGACGCCGTGACGCGTATGTCTGAGCCCGACCGCTACAAAACCGCTACACCGGCCCAGAGCGCGCGGCCGAACCGCGGTGCAAACTTAAACTTAACACAAGTCAGTCCTAATCGCTCTCTCTGTATCCTCTAGACCTCTGTAGGTACTCCGTAAACTCTCTCTCTAACAGCAAAACTCAAATCATCTCGGCAATCTCGGGGTCGTAGGGGTTGGGCGCCTTGGGCGGTTGGGATTGCCCTTCGCCCTCGCCAGCTGCCGTCCGTTGCTCGCCCACCTGCGTGTAAACCTTTGGCCGGCCATAGTCAAGCCAGGTGAGCGGATTGTAAAGATTGAAGAGGCGCTTTCCTTCCATCTCCTCTTGCGACCATTTGCGAGTCACGCCAAAAGCATCCTGGTACGTGTCGAGCTCCGGCGGCTTGCCAGCACGTATGCTGGCAAGCTTGCCCTCGATGTAATCGACACGCTTATCTGTCAGCTTGCCATACACGAGCCGACCCAGTGTGAAATCGCGGATGACCGAAAAGGGGAGCGTCTTAAACTCCTGCATGGCTCGCTCGTAGAACTCTTTTGCGGGCTGCAACATACCGAGTGCAGCGAGGCACGCTGCTACGTTGGCGGTGAGAGTCGCGCGCAGCTCGCTGGAAATTCCCGTCGATGGGTCGGTGTCAACAATGGCCAGCCAATGGCAAAATCGGTCGAGCGCCTCCTCGTAGCGGCCCTCCTTGTACGCAGTGGTCGCCTCCTTCTCAAGTTTCGATGTGATGGCAATGCGTGAGCCTGGCAACGGGTAGCCAACGACGGCGCTAAACCATTCCTTGGCCACGTTAGTCCTCACCTCCTCCGTCGCGCCTGCCCTGTACTTTTCGTACATGTCACTCGCAAAGAGGCCGTCCATGGTCACCGCGCAGAAATACTAGTGCGAAGTTCGTGTCGGTCCGGTGTCTTGGATGCCGAATTAAACCATTGGCTGTGAAATGAAATGAAAACCCTCCTGCTCCTCTAAACGACTCGACTTCTCACGCGGGATTGACATGGGGATTGACTCTCGTCCTCATCCGGCGAGCGCCGTCCTGCGACTCAGGCGTCTCGCACACCCTCGCGGTCTGGTGCGCTGCCATGATGGTGTTTGCCCAAACATGCTACATGCCGATCAACATGTCGTGGCCGTTGGCGCTGAGAGCCAGCGTGCAAGGCTGTCCACTCTGCGTCGTCCCGAACGCTCTTGCCGCATGCGCGCGTGTGCACACCGCTGTCACGAGGCACCCAAGCCGACGCGGGGCGCCGTTTCGAGCGTTCACCATGGCGCTCACTCGTCCTCCTCGTCGTCCCAATCGTCCCCAACGAAGTCGGCGTCGGCCACGATCGCGACGCCATTGTTCTCCGCCACGACGAGTCGTGCCGCCTCCTCAGCGGCCGCCGCCGCCGCCTCGGCCGCCGCCGCCTCGGCCGCCGCCGCCTCGGCCGCCGCCGCCTCGGCCGCCGCCACCTCGGCCGCCGCCTCTGCAGCCGCAACCTGCTCCGCCTTCTCACGGCGCCTCCGCTCGGCAGCCTCCTGCCGCTCCGCTCGCACCGCCGCCTCCGCCGCCCTGGCCTGCGCCTCCTCTGCCGCCTGCGCTTTGGCCGCCGCCTGCGCCTTGGCCAGCCTCTCAGCCTGCAGCCTCGCCGCCGCCTCGGCTGCGGCTTCCTCCCGCCGCGAAGCCTCGTCGGCCTCCTCGTCGGCGTCCGCGAGCGGGGGCTGTGAAGCCAGCGCGCACGGCGCCTCGCCGTCAAGCCACGGAGGCGAGGCCATCGTACCCGGCGAGGTCTCGTCAGGACGGCTCCGCCGGGTTTCGTCAGGACGGCTCCGTCGGGTTTCGTCAGGACGGCTCCGCCGGGTTTCGTCAGGACAGCTCCGCCGGGTTTCGTCAAGTCGGCCCGGCGAGGTCTCGTTGGGCATCGCGTCGTCTTCCTCCCGAGGCTGTGGTTGTGGCGGTGGCTTACGCTTTCCTGGGCTGGCTGGGGGCGACGTCTGCAGCCGACGCTTGCCCGGCGAAGGCGGTGCCCTCCTACCAGCTGCCTGCGTTCCCACTGCCAGCTGCGCCGCCGCCGCCTCTTCTTCCATCGGCTCTGGCGGCGCGGCGGCGGCGGGCTCGCTGCTCAGCTCGACTGTGACCCTGGCTGCGCGCGAGCCGGACGCACGGCGGGTGGATCTGGAGCCGAAGACCCCGGCACCATCGTCCTCATCACGGTGTGCCGAGGCTGCCGGTGGCGGAGGCAGGTCGGCGACGGGAAGCGGCGGCAGTGCGCCCACCACGGCGCCCATGCTCGGCGTACCTTGCGCCGCCGCAGCCAAGGGTGTCGAGCTTGGCGAGCTGCGCGCCGTCAAAGACGATTGGAGCGCGCGCGGCACGTACACCAAGGGGCTGGGCACGTGCACGTGCGCTGGGATGAGCTCGAGGTACTCTGCGGGGACCAGGCCGTGGGCGCCCCCCTCCGGGCGTGCCGCAAAGATCCAGCCCGGCGGGCTGGTCATCCAAGGCAGAGGCAGCAGCAGCTCGCCCGCGACGCACCCCAGCTCGATCTCGTGCTCAGAGACGAAATCCGCACGCAGCCGGCCAATCTCGAGGATGAATGCGAGCGACGAGGGCTGGAGCACCAGCCCATTGCCCTCGCCGCTCGGCATGAGTGCTGTCGCGTGACCGGCCGGCGGGCGCCTCGTCGCGCTTGCCGACACGGCGCTGGCGGGGTGGCGCGTTCGCGTCGACTGTGCAGTGCGAGGCGGCGGCTCGTGAGGCACCTCCTCATCGTCCTCGTTGTCTGAGTCCGTGAAGAATTCGGGTGCGCCATTGGACGACAAGCCCGATGAGTCCGCAGGGCGGCGCGCCGTCGCCGCGTCCGCCGACTTGCCCACGCGCTGAGCCACTGCGCTCGCCCAGTGCACGGCGCGCAGCCTCAGCTGGTGGACCCACATGATAGCGTCCTCGCGATCCCCGGCACAGAATTCGATGTGATCGAAGGAGTACGCGCCCTTGCAGCGGACCACGAAGTGGCTGGGCGGCATGCCCGTCGCCGCACCGCTCTCTACTGCGATGATGTCCGCGAGGTGCAGGCACACACGTGACGGCAGATCCATCGCCTTCGTGTAGCAGAGCGTGCCCGAAGTCTCGTCAACGGTCACCCAGCGCTTACCCCATTTGAAGCCGAGGATGCCTGCGGCGGTCGTGTGCTTCTTCTTCAGCCACCCGTGCAGGCTCTTGCTCATCTTCACGTCGCTCGCAACCTCCAGGCTGTGAGCGACAGATGTAGGAGACGATTCGCCGCTCCGGCTGCGCTCCCCGTCGGCCAGCTCCGCCAGGGTGAGAGCAGACGGCTTCGACGCGCTGCGCCCGCGCCCAAACGAGGGACGGCGGGTCAATAGCGGCATGACAGTTAGGGCAGTTGTCGGGTGCAGTTGTCGGGCGGCACAGTGAAAGTTGGATCTCGTTTCGGGTTCCGTCAAATCTGTCAAACATTAAAAACGTAAGGTCAATTCGCGAGAAGGACCTTAATTCCATAGGCATCGAAGCATGCTCGGAGCTCGCGTCTGAGTACTGTAGCGCAGTTGGCAGTACCTGTCCGCAGCCGCCGCCCACACCTCACTGCCACGCTCCGAAGCCGGCGCCAACGTAACTATCGCTCTCTCATCACGAATCCGTGCAGTGTCCTCTCTGTATGCTCGCGCACACCTCATCATCGTTACGCACGCGCGCATCGCGCAGTCGCCCTTTCTCGCATGGACGGAGCCGGTTCCGCAGCCGCAGCCGCAGCTTCAGCTCACATGCCCGGCCGTGCATGTTGCTTTCGCGCGCGAGTCGCATCATCTTGCGCTTCACTTGCCGGCGCCGCCGTTGACCGTCAGCGGGCCTACCGCCCGTCGCTGCTGCGCCGCGGCCAGCGCGGCTGCCGCGCCACGCGACGTCTTCGGTTTCGAGGCGAGCTTGGCGGCGACGCTGCTCACGACGTGGGGCGCGGCCGGGTGCCCCACGGGCCCCCCAGGCTGCCCCCCGGTCGGCTGCACCGCCGCCATCGGCGCAGCGCCCACAACAAAGCCCGCATATGGCGGCCGCGTCGCACCGGCGGCGACATGGGGCAGCGGCTGGGTCGGCATGGTCGCGTAGACCGGCGGCGGCGCGCCCGCGGCCGCCGCTGCCATCGGCTGTGCCTGGAAGGGGCTGCCGTGGCCAAGCGCCGCCATATGCTGCGTCAGACCGGAGTGGACGAACGCCGGTGGCGCGTGGCGCGGGTCGACGCTGCACTGCCGTTTGCTGCGCGGGCCGCGCCGAGCTGCCTGGGTGCCATCCACCTCCTCATCGGAGTCCTCAATCTCGTCCGCGGCGCGTGTGTGCGCCGCGTCCCACGGGCGGAAGGAGCCGAACGCTTGGATCTCTCCCTGCATCCATGGGTCGGCGAGCGCCTGCGCGACGCTGAGCCGCCTGCGCGGGTCGACGACGAGCATCCTGCAGATCATCTGTTTGGCCGCGGGCGAGACGCGATCCCACACCGGGTGCCGGAAGTGCGCCGCGTTCACGCCCGCCTTAATCTGGTCGAAGATGGTCGCTGGCGCGCCTGAGGCACCCGGCGGTGCGACCTGGTCGGCAAAGGGCGGCGAGGCCGAGAGCAGGTTGTACATGAGCACGCCGACGGACCATACGTCGCACGCCCGATCGTAGCCGCGCCCGCTCGAGCGGGTCTCCAGCACCTCGGGCGCAAAGTACTGCGGCGTGCCGCAAAAGGTGGCCGCACGGAAGTGCACGTCGGCGCCGACGAGCTTGGCGAGCCCGAAGTCCGCAATCTTCACCTCGGGCAAGAAGGAGGTGGCGCCCGCGGGCGGCTCCTTCAGCAGGATGTTCTCGGGCTTCAGGTCGCGATGCACGATGTGCCGCTCGTGCAGGTAGTTGAGCGCCGAGAGCAGCTGGAACATGACGTGGCGCGCGTCCGCCTCCGCGAAGGGTCCATCGCGCTCCAGCCTGTCGAAGAGCTCGCCGCCCTGTACGAGCTCCATGACGAGGTAGAGCTTGGTGGCGTCCTCGAAGATGTCGACGAACTTGATCACGTTCGGGTGCTCGATCGTGCGCAGGATGCGTGCCTCCATGAGCACGCGGCTCTGCAGCTCGGTCATCTGCTCGGCCGTGCAGCAGCGCGCGTCGCCCGCGGCCGCGCCGCGTAGCAGCTTCTTCTTGTCCATGACCTTCATGGCGTACTCGATGCCCGTCGGCCTGTGCAGCACGCGTTTGACGACCGCGAACGAGCCCTTGCCCAGCTCGCAAACCTCCTCGTAGTCCTCCGCGCTGCTCTGCGCGCAGAGCGACGTCTCTCTAAGCAGCGACGGCTGCGTCGGCGGCGGCGGCGGCGGCGGTAGCGGCGGCGGCGGGCGCAGGTCGATGAACATGAACTGGTAGTTGATGGCGTGCGGGACAACGGCCGGGTCGTCGAGCATCGCGTTCCCCGAGCTCATCGACGCGTGCTTCGGGTTCGGGTTGAGCAGCACAATGTTGTCCGCATTCTGCAGCCGCCGGATCTGGTTCTTGCCCATCCGCTGGTTGTTCCACCACGTGCCGTTGGAGCTAAGATCGATGACGTGCGCGAGTCCATTGTCGTCGAGGAATATGCGGCAGTGCATCGAGCTGACGCGCGGGTCATTGAACTTGATGTGCGCATTGCTGTTCTTCGCCACCTTGCCGAAAAGGATGACGCGCTGGTTGAGGTCAACGATGCCGAAGCTGGAGGTGGGCCCCATGCCGATGAGACGGGCCCACGGCTCACTGAATTCCTCCTCGGCCAGGGTCCCCGCATCCGGCTCGTCGGCCTGCGTAGGCGGCGCCGCGTCCTCGACCTCCATTAGGAGACGGTGTCCAAGGCGGCAGCTCGCCGACACAAAACTTGACCGCTTGATGACGATGATCATCAAGCCAATTCTTGCGCGTGAGGTCCTGTGCATGGGCTTGCGAGCGCAAATTAATGCATTGGAAACGCGCCGTAATCTACCGGCCGGTTGTCCTCGCAACAGATTGTTGGTTGGATGGCGAGGAGGAGCTCGGACGGCCAGTCGCGACGAAGCACGGTGAACGGGCGGCTGTTTCTCTACGGCAGTTCGGACTGGGCCTCGACGGTTGCCACCTCGCCCGCCGGCACCTTCTTCGGCTTCCCTCCGGTCAATGGCTCCAATGATCAATTGAGACCCGCAACAGCGAAACACAAGGTCGGCCGCTTTGACGTAATGAAGCTGACGCCCGAAGTGCAGCTGCTCGCCACCAGGTTGCTCTCGCCGCGCCGTCCTGCGAGTGCGCGCGATGCAACCGCCACTACGTCGCCGCCGAGGCCTGTCAACCTCTCGCCGGGCTCAAAAAGGCCGGCACTGCCGCGGCCATCACCCACGCATCGACCTGCCACACCACGAGCCGCCTTCGGTGGCGGCGAACGCGGAAAAAGCGAACGCGGAGAAGCCATCGACAAGCTTGAGGAGCAGCTGATGAGGAGCAGCTTGAGCGCGCGGCCTCGCGGCCGACTCGTGCCAGCCTCTGCGCGGACCACGAGACGCAGCGGCGGCAGCGGCATGATGGCGGAGGAGCCCTCGACAAGTGCCATCCCGCTCACGGAACGGCCGTCGACCTCGCCGCAACGTCGCCGGGCCGTCAGTAGCGCCCAACGAGCTGAGCCGCCAGCAGTGGCAGCCACCGACGAGTCGCCGATGACCGCCGAGGTGCGGCAGCTGTGCGCGTGCCTCAGATCGTCGGCGGGCACTGCGTCCGCGACGGCGACGGCCACTGCGGCGGCGGCGGCCGCCTCCGCCCTGACCGCCGCCACCGCCGCCGCCGCCGATGATTCCTTTGAGCTGGGCTTCGCGCAGCTGCGCCTAGCTGTGGCCGAGGATGAGGCGTGTGTGCAGCAGCTGCGCGAGGCTCTCGTCGAGGCGCTCGTCGAGGCGACGGAGCATCAAGCACTCGCCCTGGCTGCAGCGAGCGCTCAAGCGGAGCGCACGCGCTGGCGGCCGACGACGCGCGCCGCCCTTGATGCGCCCTCCAACGGTATGTTCGTGCCGCAAGAGCTCGGCCTGCTGTATGCCAACGTGCCCGCCCTCGCTGTGGCCAACCGCCTCGGCCCTCGTATGGGCCTAGCATGCGAGGCAGGGGGTCAGGTGGCCTGGCGCGCTGAGTTCTCTCGCGCGCGCCGGCTGCCTCGGCTACTCGAGCACGCGGACGCATCGCTCCATTATGCGCTGGGTGCCGTGCGCCACTACGCCTTGAGCGGCTGGCTCGAGCACGTCACGGCGCGGGTCGCCGCCGCGGATGAGCAGCATGCGCAGGCCGAGGCGGCCGCGAGCACTGACGCCGACGCCGAGGCAGCTGACGCCGAGCTGCTCGCCACCGCGACGCGGCTGAAGGAGGAGACCCTCGGCGCGTGCGAGCGCTGCCGGCTTCTCGAGCGTAGACTCCCGCCACTGAGCGACGCGGCGCGCGTTCAGTCAGGAAGGCACGTGAGGGAACATTTGGCGGTGGCGGTGGCGATGGCCGATCCAGCGGCTGTGCCGGCGGAAGTGAAGGCGCTCGACGATGCACGGCGCGAGCGTGCGCGGGTGCGCACGGCCGAGCGCGCGAGCTTCGAGGGACTGTGCACCCGGGCGCTCTTGGCGTGCGAGATTCTTAAATCGAAGGCGCATGCGGCCTGTGCGCGGGACCTTGACGAGAAGCGAGCGGCGAGGATGGCGAAGGTGAACAAGGTCAAGGCGGCCATGGGCAAGGGTATTGCGAGGGTCGGCTTGTCAAAGTTGCTCGAGGAGGAGGGCGTGACGCTGGCGGAACGACGAGCGCATGCGGAACGACGAGCCCACGAAGAGACCATAGCGGCAGCTTTCGCCGCCTCCGACTTTTTCTCGACGGCCGCGGAGCCCGACGCGCCCGAGCCCGAGCTCGACGAAGTGTTCGATGAAGCACCTCCCGAACAATTCTTTCACCACAACCGAGCACTTTCGCCCCGAAACTACCCACCGCCTAAAGCCAAGCCAGAGACCCCGCCGCCGCCGCCGCCGCCGCCACCGCCGCCGCCGGAGCCGGAGCCAGAGCCGGAGCCCGAGCCGCCCCCGCCCCCCCCACCGCCGGAGCCCGAACCCGAGCCCGAGCCGCCCCCGCCCCCGCCACCTCCACCGCCGGAGCCAGAGCCGGAACCGGAGCCTGAGCCGGAGCCGGAGCCCGAGCCGCCCCCGCCCCCGCCACCGCCACCGCCACCGCCGGAGCCGGAGCCGGAGCCGGAGATGGAAGTGATAGCGGAAGCGGCTGCAGAGGAAGAAGCGGTTGCAGAGGTGGAGGACCTCGAGGCAAGGCTCGAGGCCGAGGCGAGGGCGAGGTGCGAACTCCTCGAGGCCGCTATCATACGCCTCGTCGATCGCATGCCGGCCGCCGAGACCGATGCCGAGCTCATCGCCGAGTCGGCGGCTGAGCGGCTGCGGCGGGACGGGTTCGGATTCTGCCATGCCGATCCACTAAGTGGTGTACCACTCCGCCGCGGTCAGATCACGCTCGACATCGTGCACCTGACACATGCCGACGCCATCCGCTCATGCCGGGAGGCGAAGGCGAAGGCGCCGGGATTCCAGGCCCTCGAGAAAGGGCTGCATGCATTCCTACTGTACTACAAGAAGCGCACCGAAGAGCTCGAATCGCTGCTGCTCGACGTGCACGAGGTCTTCGAGATCGTCGAGACCCTGCGCGCGCTCGCGAACGCGCCAAAGCCGGTCGTGGTGGACGATAGCGAGGCGAAGAAGGCGCTGCTAGAGGAGGAGGGGCGCTTGAAAGAAATGATCGATGCGCAGCGTGCGCACCTCGAAAACTTGCGACGGGCCATGGAGGCTAAGATGAAGGTCGTGGAGGAGCTCGAGCGTCGCCTCCGCGCGGCACAATTCGCTTGGCAGCGCAAACTTGATAAGTTCATGGGTGCCTACAACGCGGCGGCCGCTTTGATGGCGAAGCTGCCCGCGCGTGACTTTTGGATCCTGGCCGATGTGCTGCGCGGCCACCTTGGCCCACGCCCGCCAGCGAAGCCGCCGCCGCCGCCGAATACAATGCCGGTCCTCACGTCCCCCGCCGTCGCCAAGCGTGCGCGGGCCGCGAGTGCCATTGGCGGAGATCGCGCGCCCGCTCTCGCCCGTCCACCCGCCATCAACGTCGGCACGCGCCCCACCACCGCAGCCGCGCGGGTGCTACCAGCACTCCCGATCTCTGTCGTCGCCAAGCTGCCGGCCAAGGCCACGAGCCTCGCGGCGCGAGATCCGCTTGAGCTGCTTGCAGAGGCCGTGTGCTTTCTGCTGCCGCGACTTGCACAGCCCGAGGCGCTTGGGTTGATGCCAGGCGCACAGGGCACCTTCCTCACGGAGCCTCCGAAGTCAGACTTCCACGCCGCCAGCGACGAGGGCGCCGAACTGGGCGCCGAAGCAGACCAACGTGGGGAGGCCGATGCAGCCGTTGCGGCGGCAAGGCTCGTGGCGGCGAGGGCGGCGATCGCTCCACCTCGGCCGCCTGTGCCAGCGACCGTCAGCTCCACGCTCATGGGCAGTGGCAACGGCGCGCTGGTGATGATCACGCGCCAGGGGTATCCAGCGGCGGGCGACGCTCAGTGGGAGCGTCCTATTGAGCGTCCGCCAACGCGAGGTAGCCGACGGGGGGTCGCGACCGCCGGCGAGGGCGGCGAGGGTGGCGGGGCTGCCCTCGCCCGCCCTACGGCCGCCTTCCCTCCCGAGGCATGCCCGTACGCTGGAGCCGCGGCCGAATATGCACGCATGGAACAGATGCGGGAGCGCCACCTGCTCAGCACTGAGCGCCCGCGTACGCAGAGCCATGAGCGCTCGCGTTCCTACGGGCCGTATGGGCCGTATGGGGGGGCGGAGGGCGCCGTCGGGCTGGACGGCATGGCAGCGGACGTCGCTGCACGTCCCATCACCGCCCCGGGGCTTACGGGCGTCGAGCCGAGCGACGGAGTCCGGCCGGTGCGCGGGATGGAGCCATCGACGAGCTCGGATGAGCGGTCGGATGACATCTCGGATGTAATCTCGGATGAGCGGTCGGAGCTCGAGGGGACGGAGGAGGATTTGGACGATTTGGACGATTTGGACGAGGCCCCGCAACGGGCGCGAATACCTGCAGGCATCGCTGCGCGCCGGCACTATGCCGACGAGGGGGAGGACGACGACGAGGAGGAGGAGGAGAAGGAGGAGGACTATTACTCAGAGGAGGAGGAGGAGGAGTTCGAGGAGAAGTTCGATGAGGATAAGTTCGATGAGGCGGAGATCTCGAAGGGCTCGTACTCGAAGGAGAGTGAGGCGAGCGGCTCCAAGCACGAAGGGGATGGCGCTGCCGTCGCAAGCAACGGGCGCGGCGTCGTGTGGTCGTCGGCGTCGGGTGGTAAGGGTGACGCGCCCGCGGTGGGGCGTAGCAGCGTGACGATTGGTGGACGCCCTGTGGGCACTCCGCGCCCCGACGCCGTGACCGCGCTCGTCATCGCGCCCCCCGCTACGACCACAGCCGGCAAGGGCGTCACGGCAGCGGCAGCACCGTCTAACCCACCTAACCCACCGGGCGGTGCGGCCACAGCACTGGCGAGCGTCATGGTGAGCGCGCCGTCCGCTCCGACGCCGGCGTCGGGAGGTCGTCTGCTCGGACGAGCGGCGGCGGCGGCGCTCCAGGTGGCAGTCGAGACCTTTGCCCCCGGACTCCTGCTTGAGATCTCCCGCTTTGATCCTCGGAGCGTCAACGAGATGATCCTGCAGGTGCTCCAGCCTCTCGTGAGCGACCCGAACCTGTCGGTGGCCGGTCTCGGCCCACTCTCAAACGCGGCCGCCGTGCTGTGCAAGTGGGTGCGCGGCGTGTACAAGCTCGGCACTGGCCTGCGCGACCTCATGGCGCAATACGACCGGGAGATCGGGGAGCTCGAGAAGGAGCTGCGCGCCGCCCAGAAAGTCCTTGAAGAGCTGGCCGAGGACCTCCGGCATGAGGAGGAGCGCCTTGAGCTGCTCAAGCGTAAGCTCGCGGATGCGAAGGCCGAGCGTGAAGCGTTTGGCCGGAGGGTCGAGCATGATGACTCGGAGCAAAGGCACGCGTCCGCGCTTCTGTTGATCGTGTCGCGAGGGCCCCCCCGAGGGCCCCCGCTCCTGACGGTGTGGAGCGCGCGGCAGACGCGCCTCGACGAGACGATTGAGCAGCTGCCCTGCGCTGGAATCCTCATCTGCACCGCCGCGCTCGTCGATGGCTACATGCCCGCCACCGAGCGGTACCTTGTGCTGTGCGTCGCGTGGGACGAGGCGCATCAGGTCGGACTGCCCGCACCGCCCTCGGTGCAGGAGGTGATGGAGGGAGAGGCAGCGACGGAAGCTACCGGTAAGCGAGTCGCCAACGCAGCTGCCGGCAGGCGAGACAAGAAGGGTGGCGGCAAGCAAGCGGCCGGCACGAAATACATGCTCGGCGGAGGTTCCAAAGCAACGCCCGAGGATGAGGTGGTGGAGGGTTCCGCGCCGGCATCGTCCACGAAGCCAGTCACGAAGCCAGGCACCAAGGGCGAGGTCGCCCCCCCCGATACCGCCGAGGTGCGTAGCATCGAGCTCTTTGTCAAGGCGAGCGCGGTGAAGCTGCAGCCCGACGCGGAGCGCAAGCTGACCAGCGAGCTCGTCCAGTCCGCCGAGGCCGCAAGCGCAGCGTGGGAAGATCATTTTTCAGGCAAGCAGTAAGTCAGACATAGACAAGGCTCCCACAGGTCTCCTATCGCGCTATTTTGAAGCCCTCGACGAGCTCGATCGATCCCAAGCATGGGGGCCCTCCTTCCTGAGCGATTGGTAAGCGGTAAGCTGATGTGGTTTAGGTGAAGTTTTTACCCGTGCTTGTCTATACGATAATTTTATGTAAGTTGTAACGCGATGAGCATTGGAGAGCCAGTAGATGACATGCTGTTATACTAAGGCGTACTGGTTTCCACTGTTGTATGCTCCACTGAGCTGTGCACTGGCGCCACTGCGCACACGCACAAAGACAAGGACCACCATCGAGGTCGCTGTCGTCCAGTCACGGAGCAGAGTCAGGGACTGGCTCAGCCCGGATACTTGCCCGGAAAGGCAACTGGACAACCTCGACCATGCGATGATCGGTTACAGACACCCACCACTATTCACACATGAACACGGTTGTGTCAGAGCACGTGACCCCGGTGTTACGGGGGATTAGTATGACCGCTGCCGTGTCCGATACCGGTAGCCCGTAAGGTCGAGGCGGCCTTGATGTGCCACACCTCCGCCTTCCCGGGTACGGCCCACGTACACCTCCGTCGGTAGAATACCGGACATACGACATACACATCAATCACATGATCAATCATACGGTCGCCACGCAGAAACACCCGCGTCGTCACTCGTCAGCTAGGCGCTGGGGCAAGGTGTCGCTCAGCGCTGCTGCCTGCTGCCTGCCAGCGCGTTGCAGCCAGAGTCGTTGGGGTCCGTGCTGCGTGTGAGCTGCGATTCGCGTGCACACGACGACACACGTGGCGTGTAGGGGAAGTGTTGTCTGTGGAGTCTGTACGCATAGCGTATACTCTCCATCGGGCCAACTTGACCGGGTGGGCGGGCTGGTACGCGCGCAGGCGGAGAGGCGGTGCGCCGCGGTCGTTCCAGGAGAGGATGCCCTTGATGTCGTCGTTGATATTGTTTGGAGTGAAGAGCATGAGAGACCCTTGACCTTGTGTGAGCGGATGTGTCTGGAAGCTCGCGCAAGAATGTCGAGCATTTTTTTCTCTTGACTCGCCAACCCGACTTGCCTGTGGAAACTCGTGCTCGTTTTCCGAAAAAAATTCAGCACCCTATTGAAAACGCCTTTTAAGGCAGCTTCCATATTAGGAAATAACTTCACAGAACCCAAAACAGCGATTCACACATGTTCACAGTGCTCTCACAATCATTTTCTACAGCTGCAACACAAATCCACTCCGGTCCTTCACCGCATCTCGCACCGCTTTTTTCCCTGCGTCTCCCATTCCGTTGATCCGAATGTCCAGTTTGGTCAGGACCGCGTTGACCTTCAGCGCCTCCGCGATCGCGATGGCACCCTCATCCCCCATGCTGTTGCGATTGAGGAAGAGGGTGGTCACCACCGCCGTGACCTTCAGCGCCTCCGCGATCGCCTTGGCACCCTCAACCCCGATGTTGTTGTGTCCGAGGTCGAGGGTGGTCATCACCGCATTGACCTTCAGCGCCTCCGCGATCGCTATGGCTCCCTCATCCCCGATGCTGATGGAGTAGAGGACGAGCTTGGTCAAGACCGCGTTGACCTTCAGCGCCTCTGCGATCGCCTTGGCAACTTCATCCCCGATGAAGTTGATCCCAAGAGAGAGGGTGGTCAAGACCGCCATGAACTGCAGGTCAGACGCGATCATGATGGTGTTGGCGGGTTGTAGGCCCTCATTCATGAAGTTGGCCACCGTCTGGTCGCGCATCATGCCCGAGAGCATGATTCCCTTCTCCGCGCCCATCTTGG
>ENA-UOXK01000767-UOXK01000767.1-mixed-culture-metagenome-genome-assembly--contig:-NODE-767-length-24246-cov-39.728453_pt1 | contig 24246 bp, 16 predicted proteins | sample MGYA00238160_ERZ761638 | MGnify/ENA primary metagenome ERZ761638 (study PRJEB28912, sample SAMN08777098) | mixed culture metagenome | isolation source: Freshwater growth medium | place: USA...
GGAGTCCGATTTGGGAGAAAAGACGCGAAGTGTTTCTGGTTTTTACTGGCAGTTAGGAATTCCTACGAGAAAAAAAGGGATCGCGTCGTGCTGTCGAGCGGCGAGTGCAATGCCGCCCTTTGATTGGTTCCGCGCGTCCTTGCCGTTCACGCGCTTCCACCGCCACCTCTACCGATCGCCACCCACACTTGCTCGTGCGCTCTTCGACTGCTTCCTGCTCGTCTGCGCGCTCGAAGCGATGCGCCTATATTTCTTTTACACGGTGCACGAAAAGGTCTTCGTTTCGGAGCTCGCACCCGACACGATGGCCGCGCAGACACTCGCTGCGTGGCCCGACGGTCTCGTCGCCACGCTTTCTCGCCCGCATGCATTCAACATGCCGGCGCGGCTCTCGGTCAACCGCCCACTTCCGATCTTGTTGATCTTGCCGCGGTGGACCTCCTCTGCCGCCAACGTCGTGCTCTCATTCATGCTGCGCTCGGCGGTGATGCTGCATTTCGTGTCGCCCAGGGGCCTTGCCATCGTCGTCACATCGGAGGCCGATATCGAAGCCAACAGAGGAGCTCGAGAGTGGAAACCACCAATGGGGGACGTCGATCGCGCCGCGCTCGCAATCACAGAGACGAGCGTGTACCTCATCTCTGTGGACGACGATGGCCAGTGGACGACGATCACAGATTTTCTAGGCGATCATCGTCCGAGGCGGCAGGTGAGGACAAAGCACCTCTGCCGCATCTCGATGCTCGTGCCGCTCGCGACGCTCGTGGGCTGCGACAGCGAGCGCGATGGCTCCGTGTCATGCACCAGCCAGCATATCTTCATGCTGGCGCGCGGGATGGCGAGCGGAGCGCACGCCTCGGCGCCGGCGCGTTCGCTGTTCGTGGGCTGCTTCCTCGCGTCACTGCACGCAAGCGCCACGGTGCTCGCCTTCATTGAGGCCCTCCAGTCCGCCATCTCCGTCGGTCTGCCCCTGTATCTCATCTTCCTCTTCACCCACATGCTCGATCTCAAGCGGGCGCTGGTGCTCGCTATGTATGCGCAGACGATGCCGCTCGTGCTCAACGGTCTGTTCGAGGGGCCGCTGCGGCCAATCGATGACTGGCTCGAGTCACTCGCCGCCGGCGCGGAGGGGTGGGAGGTCGACGCGGACGACGACGACCCGCTCACTGAAGCGATGCGATGGGCACACTCTGGGCTGGGTCCCGGGCAAGCGTCTGTTCTCTTCTGGCTGCTGCACTTCGTGCTCGCGCTGTGCGCGGCGCGCGAGACGCTCAGAGCCAGGCATGGTGGAGTCGCTGCCGAGGCTGCTGCTTGGGCCCACCGCCGCGCCGAGGCCCGGGCCATCCTGCACGCTGAGGCAGCGGCGACCGAGGCAGCTGCGACTGCGACGGCGACCACGGCGACAACGGCTGCAGCGGTGGCGACGACGGCGGCGGCGGCAGCTGTAGCGGCGGCTGCGCAGATTGGAGCGCAGATTACTCTGACGGAGGCGGAGGCGGCGGCAGCGGAGGCGGCGTCAGCGGAGGCGGCAGCGCAGGCGGCAGCGCAGGCGGCAGCGCAGGCGGCGGCGCAAGCGGCAGATGCGGCGGCGGAGGCAGGTACGGGGGTGTCCGCCGAGGCCGCCGCGAGCGTGGCGTCGGCCTATGATCCCATGCTTGAGCGACTGGAGGAGGCGCGTCGTATTGAGCGACTGGGGGAAACGCAGAGGTATCTGCAGGAGCGTGAGATCGCCATGCGCACGGCGACACCTCCATCAACACCTCCACCAGATTTCATAACGGCGCCGTCCGCCGCGCCACCGCCCACGCCCAATGTGCCCGTGACGGCGCCCCTACGCCCAGGCGATGGCGCCACTGTCACCATCACCTCGCCCCAGCCGCGCAGCGTCGTCCAGGTCAACGCCAGCCAGTACTGGCAGTTCGTCGAGGCGCCTTGGTACGTACGTTTCGGCCAGCCCTGGCAGCAGCGGTGCTGGCAGATGCAGCACCAGGCGATGCGGCTCGCTTGGGCGCAGGCCGCGGCGCTGCAGCAGGCGCACGCGCAGGCCTTCTCGTACCATGTGGTAGACGCGCGGCAGGGGACGTGGACCACCACTGACTCGGCACCTCAGTCATAGACTAAGACTTGTAATCGAGAGACAACGAGTCAACGACTGTGTATGGGATCCCCAGTGGACGTACTGATCAACAGCCGATAACGTGGCGTGGGTCAGCGGTGTAAGTTAGGAGTAACCGGTAACGTAAGGTAAAGAGGCGTTCGTAATGTGTCCTTATACCTCATCCTATATTGTGCTGTGGAACGCAACGAGCCGAACGAGGCCGGCGCGGACATGGGCGCGGACTCGAGGCGCGGACCGGGAGTGCGGAGTGGCGGGAGACCGGAGGGACGCGTGACGGGCTGACGGCGGGGCCGGGCGTGCTGGCCGGTGTGTGGCGCCGTGCCCGTCGGGCCGCAAGTGTCGTGGGGCGTGCCGGGCAGCCCTGGATACTCCTGAACGCGGATCGAGCCGGTTACACAAAACGCGCGGGTCGGGTAAGCCTGATGCTCGTACCGGTACTGTAATTGATTGCGAACATTGCGGGAAAATTCGGGGTTTCGCCGTTTTAAAACCTTGTCGCCGTCGTTCAAGGCAAGCAAGCAGACAGCGCTCGAGCAGCGGACGGGCATGTCAGATGCCGCCAATGCAACCACCCGCAACGTAGTCAGGCGCCCGGTGACAGTTGGCGCGATGGATTATCGCAACGGCAGCGGGATGACGTATGCTGAGCAGCTTCGCAAGGCCTCCTGGCCGACCGTGTATGACGTTCCAAAGATTGGCCAGAAATCGTCTTCGATGCAGCTCCCAGAGCTGCGTGAGTTCAAGGGGTTCAAGGACGGCGAGCACTATCTGCACCCAACCAAATTCACTGCTATCGCCCGCGCCGACCACCTCAGCTATGCTAAGTGCAATCCCGAGCTCGACGTACTCTGGAATGGCAACCCGAACCTCAAGAACGTGCACGAGCGCCTCTACCTCGCGTCGAAGGTGCAGATGCGCACGCCGGCTCGCTCTCCGCAGAATCTGTATGAGATGGCTGGGGACGTCGCATTCCAGTGCGTGGAGCCCGAGGACGCGGTGCCGCTGTACACACTCGCCATCGATCGCTCGAAAGGAGTCTCGACCAAAGTCTCGCAGGATAGCTTGTACGCATACGAGAAGCGATGCGCCGCCTTCGCCGAGCTCGGTCGGATCCGTGAGGCGCTCGCTGACGCCGAGTTTATCCTGAAATGGACCACTGACAAGGGCTCAGCGCTTGCGCGGGTCAAGGCCATCAAGGACTACATGCGTAGGATGGACAACTTCGAGCCTGGGTATCACCAGGCCACCACTACGCTCATCTGCCTGCTGCGGCCGCGCGAGCATCGGCAGCTTACGCAGTCGCGCCCCTCGACCTACGGGGGCCCAATGGAGAAGGCCTCTCGCTTCGGGCTTGGGGTGACGAGCTCGACGGCGATGGGCCAGGCCCTGGGCTGGGACTCGAATAACGACGGCCGCATCGACATGGATGAGTTCCGCCAACGCGTCGTCACCCTTGGCTATAAACCCCACCGCAAGGAAAAGTCCGCCTTCGGCTTCCAATAATCTGTCGAGATTTGGACTCGGCGACAGCGGACAGGGCTGATAACTCAAGAACACTCGCAACGGGAGGCAGCGGCCGACGCAGCCGCTCAATAAATCGGCCCGACGACTCGAGAGACGAGACTCGAGAGACTCGGACGCCGTAACGCCGAGCGGGCGCCGTCATTTTTCATGTGCATGTGAGCGCGACGGTCGGAGCCCCCAGCACTGGGTTTACAAAATCTCCTCAGTGTATCTTTGTGCTGTGTGTAATATCGGTGGACTGTGCACACGTGTGTTGTGTTGCCCGGTCCGCGTGTCCGGGCGCGCACGGACGCGACATGTGCACAATCCGGTTGCCCTTGATGCATGATCGGTAACTTCAGATGCGTGACGACGCGAGTTGTGAGATTCGTGAACGCGAAAGGCCTTAACGCGGACTGAACTCGACGCCGTTCCGTCCCAGATCCCCAGCACATCTTACGGTCGGTCCGACGTCCGAGCTCACAGCTCAGCTCTCGCGCCGACAGTGTGCAACGACCCACTCCGGATCACATGTTGATCACATGTGACCCGTTTCGGTGTGATGGCTACTGTAGCCGTACTCGAGACGGAGGCTCTCGTGCTTGCTGTGGGGAAACTGCAGGATCTTCCCGCCAGCGGCCCCACGAGAGCGGTTGGGGTACACATCAATCAATTCAATCATCATGCTACGCGATGCGTTGCCATCTACGATGCTTGACCGCGAGGAACCGCGAGTGTCGTAATCTCGTAAACGTTATACGATCGTTCGTTAATGGTAAGCCTGGGGCAGTGACACGGTAGGACGCACGACACTGTTGGACGCAATACGGGCTAAATACGGGCTGAATACGGGCTGCGAGCGCGGCCGCTCCCGCTGACTGGGGGCGCGACGACGCGCTCCGACCACGTGTACCGTGAAAGCGGCGTTAGCCGAGGACCCACGTCTACGTCTCTCTTTTTACAAAAGTCGCGCTCTCGAGCTTGATGCCTTGGCCCTGCGCTCGGTAATGCTCCGCAATCGCCCGCCCGAGAGGCGAGAGCGCCGCCTCGTCTACCTCTGGGGGGGGATCTACATGCCGGTGGAACCAGCCGACGATGGCGAGCCGTTGAGCGGTCGTAGGGCGCACCTCGTGCGGAACCACGTCGCTCTTGAAGACTACGAGCGTGCCGGCCGAAGGCGCAATGTCAAGGTGCCCGGGCTCGCCACCCAGGTCGAAGACTCGCAGGTGGCCGCCGTCGCTGGGGCTCCATCCAATGTTTAGGTACAACAAGAAAGAGTATTCGCGTGCCACGCTGCCCATGTTCATGCCGTCGATGTGGCGTTGGTAGTGGCCACCGCACGGGTAGTGCGCATACTTGAGCTCCACGGGCGCGTCAAGCTCAATTCCAGCCGTCCTCTCGATTTGCCGCCGCAATTCCTCCATGAATGCCAGCAACCATGCGCGTCCTGCTAATCCATGAGCATCGTCATGATGTGGCGGAGAGTGTGGTGCCAGCTGCAGCCACTCCACCGAGCCGTGCGCTGGGGCCGCGATCTGTGGCTCGAGCATTGCTCGCAAACTACGCGCATCCGACACGAGAGATTCGACCAAGTCCCTGCCCAGGAAATTGGGAACGGCGACTAGCTGCTGGGCCCCAAAGAGCGGTGCCAACATTTGATCGTGCAACCGCGTCAGTTGCATCGTGATGGTAGCGAGCACGAGCGAGCAGATCAACATCGTCACGTTAGGGCTTCTTGGACCCGAGAGCACTGTGTTCGCGTGTCACCAGCGCATTCTTCTAGGCCAGTTGCCGGGACAAAATCCAGAAGGGCCGCAGATAACTCAAAAAAACTCCGATCGGACTACCGTAACGGTCCCGAAGCCGTATCATGCCGTATCGGGCGCGTCGCGGACGACGCTCAAGGGGCGCGACAGGAAGGGGGCGCAGGGGTGGCTTTGGGGCGCGAGCGCGCGCGCGCGCGTCGTGGGAGTCTGGGCGAGTACGCGGCGAATAAGGAGGTGCCCGGGGGCGCTCGCGAACGCACGCTGAACGCAAGCCCAGCACGCGGACGTTGCCGTCGACAGGCCGTTAACGAGGCGTCCACGCGGCCCTCGTGTTGGGGTTCGTTACCTGTATGAGTAGTTATTTGTGGGTAACGCGGCGTCGAACGCGGCGCGCGAGCGCGGACATGAGCGAGCGCGCGCCGCGCGGGCAGGCCAGCAGTGGGCAGACATAGGTGATCGAGACACACAAAAGAGGCTCAGTGTAGGGTGGCTCAGTGAGACTCACAGTGTACCTGACTACCTGAACTGCTCACAGTCGACAGTGAATCAGTGTTTGAGTTTTGTCCCTTGAGTTTTGTGGATCACCGTAGAATTGCTGTAGGCATTGGCTGTTCTAGGTTCCTACGCGCGCAAAATAGGACGTGGGTGGTGCCCTTGGGGTGGTGGTTGGGCGAACTTTATAAACAAAACTCAAATAAACGCAAAAAGCTAGTGTCGGGTGCGAATGTATAACATTCATGCGTTTCCTAACGGCGTTTGAAGAAACCCTAACCCTAACCTCGTTGCGTTGACTATTGCGGTTTTAACTGGTGACGAATTATTCCAATGATAGAGCCGGCACGAACTTGGTGGTGCACGGCAGACCATGGAACCCCAAAGAGTTACCTAACAAAGTAACTGCTAAACAGAGTTCAGAACACTCTGCCACCCCACGCAGGCCGTGCCCGTCTCGTGTACGAACTAAATTACCTAGGGACCCACTGTACCTTTGTAGGTGCTTCACCAGCCCGGCCTCGACGTGATCGTCCCCTCACCAGCCTCGCCTCAATCTCAAAGAGATGCTTACTCTTGGCGGATGGCGTGAGCGGGTTGCTTACATCTGTGTCTCCAGCGTCGGCGCCCGATATGCGTAGCTCATACCCATCGGCTTGTAGCGCGTCGACAAGTTGCTCCTTGCTGCAGTTTTGTGCGGCAAGTCCCTCGGCCCATACCTCAAAGTGAATCTTGCGCACCTGCTGGCTCGCTAGCAATTCACGCATCCCTCTAAAAACTTCGCACTCATATCCCTGCACGTCCACCTTCATGAGCTCAACATGAAGGCCATGCGGAAATATCGCATCCAGGGGGCGCACATGAATCCTGCGCCTGATGAAATTACGACTTTTGCTCCCGACCATGGCGCCCACTATCGAATTGCCAGTGTTGCCAGCCTGCTCATACATGGTCGTCTCCAGCGCCCGCGAGCCTGCACCAAGGGGGAAAGCTACCACCCGAGCGGCGCTGAGCCGGCCAGCCTCGTACGCCCACTTGAGCGAAGACGTGAGGTGGAAAAAGTTGATTGGGTTGGGCTCGAACAGCAGCATGCTGGCATTCGCAACAGAGAGGGCCACCTCGAGCGAGCATGCACCAATGTTGGCTCCAACTTCGAGGAATACACCACCGCGCACCTGTTGCCCGCTGCCTTCGTTCCAAAATCGTACCAGGTCGGCACACTCGTACCAGCGGTGATGGCGACGCATTTGATTAGAGATCAATTGGTCGTGACCCATGATGCACATGCGTAGTGGCTCTTTACCTGGCAGGCGGAGCGTTGTTGTGGAGCATTTTGCGCTGGCTGCTGGCGTGACGTCGTCGCGTTCTGGCATCCACGATCGCCACACCCCCACCTCCTCGCCGATGTAGTAGGCAGCGTTGGAAAAAGCGACGTCTGCCGTGAGCAACATACGGCTAAGGTACTTGATCATCCTATCCAGCCCAACAACGTCAACACCGGACAACACAGGAAGCAATTCCGCAGGAAGCCGAGAGACTAAGACGTCGCCCCTACTTCCCCATTTCACACAACTTTTGCTCACTCCGTCACTGTTCAGGCGCGGGCGACACAGAACGGCTCTCACTGTTCCCCCCGGCCGAGATCACGTTCTCTCGTTCATCCGGTCGGCCTCTTCGGTCTCTCTCCGAATCGTCGCACTCCCTGCATAACTCCCTGCGGCCGATGCTTAATTCACGAGCTTGCATGCAATGCCACAATGGGTCACGCACGAATCTCTAACTGAGTTTCGTGAATCTCCAGTGTTTCCATGGCTTTCTTGACTCCACTGGAGATCTTTGGCTTGTTGTTCTTCACATCGGGCCCAGGATGGCGTGTATGGCGCCCTGATGACGAGCCGCTCTCGCTGAACAAAGACGACCCGGGCTGCCGCCCTGGTACGCTTCCAGGAGCGCTCTCGGGTCTGAATCTAAGCTATCCTGGCGAGTCGCCTTTGACTGTGCCAATGTGCCTGTTCCACTCGCGAAACATGATCTCGGACAGCATCCACGCCACTGGCAGATGGCACGATTGCGGAGCACTGGTCGCCGCATGGCGGAGCCTCCGCCCATCGCCTCGCTTTCTGATGCTTGAGGTCGGTGGCAACATCGGCGCGTGCAGCATGGAGGTACTCTTGCGCACCGACGCGAGACTGATCATCTTTGAGCCGAGCTTCACCAATCTCTATTACCTCACGCGCACCCTACAGGCGGCGCACCGCCACAGCCCGCACCTCGACCTTGCTCATCGAGTGGTCGTCTTCCCCATCGGCCTCGGCAATGAGAGCAGCTCGACCGAGCTCTTCGCAGACACTGCTAACTCAGGTGATTCCATCGTGGTCGGCCGAGGAGAGCCTAGCGCCACGTCGACCGCCAGCAGGAGGCACACGTACCGGTCACAAGGCTTCGTCACCATCCACCCTCTTGATGAGCTGATGCCGCCAGAGGCAGACCCGCACGCGTCTACAACCCCACCTGGCTCCTCGACAGCTTACTCGACAGCAGTCCATGGCCGCGTGCCAGTCCACGTGCCTCTCATGAAGATAGATGTACAGGGGTACGAGTGCCGGGCGCTACAGGGCATGCACCGGCTGCTCACCTCCCGCGCGCTCGGTGCCATCTTCACGGAGGTCTCCCTGCCTCACCTCGCAAGGGCGGGCTGCTCCCAACAAGGCCTCCTCGATCTCCTCAACCTCCATGATTATCAGGTGAAGAACCCGAACGGCCCTCGTGGCCACTGGAGCTGGGACATCCTTGCTCGATTGATATCGGACAACACGCAAGGGGGCTCACGTGTACCGTCCGCTGGAGTTTGATGTTCACATGAATATGCGAATGGTCCCTCGGAGAAGTTCAGAAGACGGACTTCGATCATCGATCGGTCCAGGTACCAGGAGAATGACATAGACGGATGTGAGTCGTTGGAATTCCAATGTGCGTCGTGCTGCTGTTGGGGGTCGTCAGTGTGTCTAGTATTAGTACGCGCCGGGGCCGTAACGCGGCGCGATAAACCGCGTGCAAACAGTCTATATACAGTGACGACGGGGCCCCAGCGGGCCAGTCTCTCGCACACAGTGGCTGCGCGCGATAGCGGGGACCAGTGCGCCGGGAGGGGAGACACGGGAGACATATCAAGTCCATGCAAGCAGCCTCGTCTGACAGGGCGCTGCGGCAGGGCGAGGGACGTGTGCGCCACCCTTCACCACAGTACCGTAAAACCCGTGGCTCACATTCAACTGGCTGTGGATCCACCGAAAGGTGGCCATATTGGCAGCCTGATCGTGCCATTCCACAAAGACGTCGGTCACGCGGCGGCACAGCACGCCGGACTCGATCAGACGCCGCAGGACGGCGTACTCGCTCCCTTCCACATCCACCCTGCGCAGCGATGGTCACAGGCATACACAGGCAGGGCATTCCAAGGCAACTCATAAGGCAAGGCAGTCCAAGGCAACTCATAAGGCAGGGCAGTCCAAGGCAACTCATAAGGCAAGGCGGGAGAGAGGGCTTTCTCTCTCAGCAATGTGCAGCGGTGCCACACGTACTTGAGTACAATGTTGCGAGATGTCGCGTCGCCTAGGCCGTCGAGGAAGGCCGCGGCGTCGACAGTGCGCACGCGGATGAGGGAGTTCTGGTCCTTGAGTGTGGGCCCTTGGCCCTTCTTACCGTGCACGTCCGTCGTGTGCCGTTGTAGCTCGAGCGAGCTCCCAACGCTACCGCCGTGGATGGTGTCGATCCCGAAGCTCGCAACCGCACTCTGGTTGGAGAAGGCGCTGTTGCTCAGCGTCACGTTGCTGCCGAAGCCACTTAGCATCTTCGAGGCGGTGCGCTGTAACGAGTCCCAGTGACGTGGGTTGGGCTCGAATGCCACCGCACAGTACTGTCGCCGGCTCTCGATCTGCAGCCACGGAGGCCACAAGTAATAGCACGGCGGTGCCTGCCGCATGTAGATGGGGAAGCGGACGCCCGCATGAAAACAGCTCGGCTGCTCGTACCAACTAACCAAGCTGTCGCCAGTATTTGCGCCAGTGTCGACGTAGAAATGAGTGCAGCGTGGGGGCGAAGACACCTTGCCGCACGTTCTACGTGTGCTCTCGTGATGCTGCTCCCACTTGAGCTGCGCAGAGGACGAATTGCATGCGCCGCACATCCGCGCGCATCGCTCATGAATGGATGCAGTGTAGTTGCTGCCACCTGTACGGCACAAGCTCCGTCTCGCGGAGCACCAGTCGAAAGATTTGACGTCTACGCAAGAAGCTGCCGGTAGCGGCCCCATTCGTGCACTGGCGTGGCGCAGCAGCTCGCAGCGCCGCTGCAGGCTGCCATCATCCATAGCAAATTTCTGAGGCCACGTCGGGCACCCTGTCCTTGCAACTTCCGATTCAAAACGGGACAGGATGCAAAGCACCGGACGCTTCGATCGGATGCATGCGCTTTAGTTGAAGCCCAGCCAAGCCAAACCAAACGTTCCATGTCAAAAACGCGCGTCCGTTTGTCCTCGGGGCCTGTGCTAGGCCTGTGCGGGTGTGTGGCTGTTGCGTAACTGCCCCGGCCTGTGCGCCTCTGACGCGGACACTTGGGCGAAGACGGTGAAATACGCCTGTTCCCTTGTTAAATACTTATTGTGAACTAGGCAGAGCCTCCGTATCCACCCGTTCCTCTCCCACGAGAAAGCGAGCTCGCTCTCCACCGTGTACTAGATGCTTCTAAACTCCACTGTGTGCTGCCACGAACCTCCCGTCCCGTGTGCGTGTTAAGTGTGCTGTTTGCGCCGTGGCTCCAGTACTAGGTGCGGAGACGCGTCTATAGAGACTAATAGAGACGCGTCTAGATGTATGTCGGGACTCGGGTGGGATCGATCTTGCATCTTGATCGGTGTTCACAGCAAAGGACTACTCCACTACGCTAGATGTGTACCGAAACAGTCTCGTGTGGATGCATGCAACCAGAGAGGGTTATTCGCGCACTCCCCACATTTTGCAGGCATGCCACATGACCGCCGCGGCGTCGAGCGCATCGCCCATCTACTTGGGCGTCACGCCGTTCTCCTCCATGTAACAACTCAACATGCGCCTGCGAGATGTGTCCACTGAGGAGTACACTCTTTCTGGGTTGCCATCCGTTGGCGTCCGCGTCCCTCAACGGACGCCCACACCGTTCCACACTCACCCCCTCTCATTTTGTTTTGGCCGCTGCCGTGTTGCCCTCGATCGAGGGCCCTCTGACCCCTAAAACTGCTGTACTGCTCTCGGCTCCGCCCCCACTGCTGATCAAGGCTCTGCCATCTGTGATCGCTCACTCAGCTCGCGAGGAGATGGCGACGGAGCTCGCGCTGTGGATACGCTGTGGGCCGTCAGTAGGCGTCCCTTCGACTCTAGCCATTGACGTTGACACCGAGGCCCTGGGGCGGTTTTTCACCGAAGACCTTGGCGCGTGCTTCCTCGACGCCGATGCCCCAAAGCTCTGCAAAATTGGACAGGTACGAATGGCCTTGCACAATGTCAAACGTCTTGATCACGGTCGGACCGAGGAGCTCGCACATCTTGGCCTTGCGGCGCTTCTCGAGCTGTGCATCGGCTGGGTCGACCCAATAGCGGCGACACGAGAATGGCGGCACGCCTCGTGCCCATCGGACGAGCAGCTCATCGTTCCCGAAGACCTTCGGCGTCTCAACGAACGAGCCGCCCATGAATGTATTGATGTAGTAATCGCGTCCGCTTGATCCGCCTGGCCAACCTGGGCCCTGGTCGCACAGGACAGAGTCCTCCGTGTCGTAGGCGAGCTGCCCACCACGCACCTCGTCCTCAAACGCATACAGCGTGGAGAGCTCGGTTGCCAACTTGAAGCGACATGCGTTAGCTCTGAGGGCCTTGAGTTTCTTCTGATCCTTGAGATCATAGAACCGATAGCCATCCCACCAGTAGTCGGCAACGTCGAGCGCTGCACGTCGGATTCTATTCGTCATGGCCTGTCCTAGCTGGATCAGTTTGGCGACGCGCTCGCGTGGCGAGAGCAGACCCCACGCGTTTGCGTCAGCCCGAGGATCGTTTCGCAGGCGCCATGGGGTAAGCGGCTGGTCTTCCTCTTCGTTCGTGTACGACTCGGGGAGCGGGAACTCTTCCTCCAGTGCCGCTGTTGCGCCGACCCAGTTCCACCACGTGTCGATGCGGGTGTTTGCCAGAGTGTGCGTGCGCTTGCAGGTGACCATGAAGTTGGAGGCGTCGTTTAGAGGCAGCGCAGACGCGATGTGTACGATGATATCGTCTTCCAGTCTCGCGAAAAGCGACTCAGGCACTTCCATTTTGCTGTGCTTGGAGCCGAGGGACGGAGAGGGAAGCAAATTCTATGGTTCGACGGCTCAAGAATCGTCAAGTATGCGCCCCGCGTCAAGTGCACATCTTTGCAAATGCATGCACCCTCCTTCACGCCGTCTCACCAGCCAACTCCGCCCATATCTTGTTTTCGCCGCATGGCCAATAATCAACGTTCAGGTACATGTAATCGCAACACACGACCTCGGACTCTGCTCTACCCTCGAGGTATCCGATAGAGGCTCGAGGACGAGAACCCCGTGGTTTTCGAGGTTGAAGCCGTATGCCGCAGCGGCTCAGCCGTGCGCGTGCGTGCGCGATAATCGGCGACGAGCTCCGCATGCTTGACCCGCACCTCGGTTTCTGCTCGTGCCGCGGCGTCTTGGAGCACTTGGACCATGTTCTCTACAGTCCGCGGTGCGCCAGCGCGCAGCGCACGAGGTGGAAGTAGGCGAGGATCGTCTGCCAGGCCGCCAGTTGGTTCAACGTGCTGCCCGCGCGCGATCTGCTGGGTCGAGGGAGACGGACCTGACAGATCGCTTGCAGAGAGCGAGGGAGATCGATCGGAGATCGAGGGAGATCGAGCGGAGGCGAGCGCTGCAGGCGTCTCCACGCAGAGCGAAAGAGAGGATGCGGCGAAGATGTACTGCGAAAGCCCGTTCGCATCGAGCACCTTTGGGGATATGATGCCGTCACTAGCCAGGCTGATCACATCACCAGGGAAGACCTTGCCCTCAAAGGGTGAGGTTGACTCCACATGGTGGACGATGACGGACCTGCCGTGCATCACGAGGCTGACACCAACGCGGCTCTTGGCCAGTTTCGTCACCTCCACCAGTCGCACATTGGTGGGTTTCGTCACCTCCACCAGTCGCACATTGGTGAGTTTGGCCGTAGGCTGCTTGGCGGCGAAGAAGCGAGCCTGGTCGCTCTCATCCTTGATCGAGAGGCCGAGGGTAAGCACCGATTTGATGCCCACGCGCAGCTTCGTCACCTCCATGCGCAGCTTCGCCACCTCCGACGCAAACTGTTGCCTCGCGCGCCGCAACTCGTCCTGCGCCATCATCGACTGCTTTGACGTGACCGCCTCGAAATCCGCCGTGTCCGCCCCGCTAGTCCGCGACATCCGCTCATGTCGATGCTCGTGCGAGGCAACGAGGCCAAGTGCCGTGTCGATGTGTGGCACTTGACTTGAGCCTTGAACGCCACCTCGATGCTCGTGAATGGCAACGAGGCCAAGCGCCACACTTGCCTTGAGCGCCGCACGTAGCCTTGAACGATCGCGCTCGAGCGCCACCTCGAGCGCGCCCTTGTCGGCCTCGTGTGCCATGCGCTCCTCGAGCCTCTCGGCCGTCAAGCGCGCACACGCCTGCTCGAGCTGCGAGGCGCTCGCCGTCCGCTCGGCGAGTTCAGCTTCTAGTTGTGCACGCACGCGCGCCGCTTCGTCTAATACTTGCGCTTGCAAGGCCGCAGCTGCATCGGCGGCGTCCTTCTCCTCTGTGTCCTTGAGTAGCCTTGCGCGCTCATGTTCCAGTGCCGACGCCTCGATGGCTGCCGCCACCCTCTGCGCGGCGGCGGCCTCGACGGCCTCAACAGCCGCCTCTAGCTCACGCGCGCACTCCTCTCGTGTCGAAGCGATCGCCTGCTTGATCGCCCCCTCCTGCGCCCGCACCGCCTCCTCCGCCGCCTGGGCCGCCTCCTCGGCACTCAACGCCTGCGCGTTAGTCGCCTCCTGCGCCCGCTTCGCCTCCTCCGCCTCCTCCGCCGTCTCCTCGGCATGCTTCGTTGCCTTGGCCGCGCCCCTGAGCGCATACGAAAGGGCCAACTTCTTCTGCATGGCCGCGATCGCCGTGCTCACGGCCGCCTTCTTGTCCGCTGCGTGGCTCAACGCCTTGACGATCGAGCTCATCCTTGCGCGCGTCCGCTCCTTTGCCATTGTCGATGCGATCGCCGCGTCGACGGCCTGCACCAGGCGCTTGGCAGCCTCTGCCTCGAGCGCGCCCTTGTCGGCCTCGTGTGCCATGCGCTCCTCGAGCCTCTCGGCCGTCAAGCGCGCACACGCCTGCTCGAGCTGCGAGGCGTTCGCCGTCCGCTCGGCGAGTTCGGCTTCGAGTTGTGCACGCAAGCGCGCACCCTCGTCGACTTGCGCTTTCAGCGCTGCAGCTTGCGCTTCAGAATGCGCTTCAGCGTGCGCTTTCAAGGCCGCTGCCTCAGCTTGCGCTTCATCCGCTTGCGATCGCAAGGACTCCAGCATGGGACTCAACGACAGCCTTGCGCGCTCGTGCTCGAGCGCCACCTCGAGCGCGCCCTTGTCGGCCTCGTGTGCCATGCGCTCCTCGAGCCTCTCGGCCGTCAAGCGCGCACACGCCTGCTCGAGCTGCGAGGCGCTCGCCGTCCGCTCGGCGAGTTCAGCTTCTAGTTGTGCACGCACGCGCGCCGCTTCGTCTACTTGCGCTTGCAAGGCCGCGGTTGTGCTTCGAAGCAATTCCCAAACAGGAGCGACACGGCTTCGAAGTTGTGCATCGAAGCCACTTCTAGACGGCTTCGTCTTGGGTGCGTAGATCTCGATAGCAGAATCAAACGTTGTCGTCGCCGGTCTCTGTGGGGCGTACGGCGGCGCGTCCCCCGCAGACCAAGGTCTGCTTAGCTTCGGGGTTTTGCGAAAGGAGAGGTCCAGAAGCTCTTGAGCAGATTGCGAGGCCGTCAGCTTGGGTGTGACGTGCGGGGACGGTTTACAAGAAGGTGTCGAGGGTGTAGGCTTGGGCGTCAAGACGTGCGAGCGAGTGTCAGGGGTAGGTGGCGGCCGCCAAGTGACGCGTGATGTTTCCCCAAGATCCTTCTGCTCAGAGCGAACCTGCTGTGCTCTGCGCAGCGCCACGACTCGCTCTTCTGCGCACGCCAGCATCCTGTCCACTCCAGGAGCCATGGGCTTCGGGGCATGCATGGGGACGATGGGTGCAACCCGCTGGTCGGCGAAGTGCTGTGGGTATACTGACGAGCGTCCGGAGGCCATCATTGAACCGGCCATCGCCAAAACAGCACGAATCGCGACATCGATCGTGACGTGAGAGGGTAACGGTCGACCTGGACGCGAAACGACTGTCGCTTCTCGCATGCAAAACGAGAGTCGGCGCAAGACCAGAAGCACCGACGTTTCTTTAGCAAACTGCAACCGTCACATCTCAAGTGTGAATGTGAAAATGTCCGAAAGGGGGCCCCGTCGCGAGGTCGATGCCGTCTGTGCGTGGTGGCGCGCTGTCGCCGCTTCCGACGTCGCACGGTCAGCCGAACAGCGACGGCAGCGGCTCGCCGTTCTCGCCCTCCCGACTACTGTCCGGCTTTGTTGAGGACGACGACGTCAGCGCCACGCGGGCAAAGGCGAAGGCGGCCGATAAACGTGCGGCTGCGGATGCTTCCGGCGTGGGCGGGTCGAAGAGCACTCGGAACAAGGGCGTCGCGCGGCGCGAGAATGCGCGTGGGGAGAGCCGCTCCGACTCGCGTACCGACGGGGGGCGCACTCGGGCCGACGACGACAAGGACCCCGAGGGCAAACGGACCAAGAATGGAGGCAGCAGCAGCATCACCGAAGCCAAGCTGGGCAAGATCGGTGGCAGCGGCAGCACCGACGCAGGAGGCGGCGGCGGGCGTCCCAAGGGCGGTGGCAGTAACAGCAACAGCTCCAAGGTCCCTGGCGGCAACTCCAAGGGCGGCGGCGGTGGCGGAGACGGGGGCGTCGGCGGGAGCAGCACCAAGGGTGCTGTGGTGAGCGCCAAAGGAGGAGGCGGCGGCTCGGGCGACGACCCGAGCGCGACCTTTATGCGCACAATCGAGGGGCAGCGCGCGGAGGCGAAGCGCAAGCGCAACGAAAGCCGTCTGAGGCCTTGCGTCTTCGGCCTCGAGGACGAATTCGAGGCCGATTGGTCTGCGATGCCCATGCCAGAGCCGGACGAGGTCTTTGTGGTGCAGGCCACCGCGACGCCATTTGGCTCCGTGAGCATGCCACGCCCTTATTGGCGCGTGCCGGCCGGCCGCGCGATGACGCCCTCGACCGGCCCGCTTCAGCTCGGCGCTCGCTTTTGGGACGAGACCAATTACGACCCCCTTGAGGCCCGTGTCCGGTGTCCAGAGGAGCCAGAGTGGGTCCCGCCCTCACAGGCGGAGCATGTACCCCGCGGACGCGAGGCGCTCGCGGCGGTGTTCGCGGAGCAGCAGCAGCTTCGACTCCAGGCCGCGCGCGCGGCGGCGGCCGCCGCCGCTGCGTCCGACGCGGGCCACGAATATCCCATATTTGGCAACGAATATCCCACATCTGATGGAGATGGGGCGGCGGCGGCCGCGGCGGCGGCGGCGGCTGCAGCGGCGGCGTTCGATGGTGGTGTGGGAGCGGTTCCCTCCGCAGAGGATCGGCCGCAACCCGCGTCATCACTGGCTACGACCGACACACTGCCGACAGCGCCCGGTAGTTGGAGTGCAAGGATGCTGGTCGGCCCCGTCTCCGTGGATGTGCGGGTGCTGATGGCTGCTTATGGTGTCTCTGGCCCTATGGGCGGCGGCCCCATGCCCCCTGGCGGCATGGGCATGGGCATGGGCCCTGGCGGCATGGGCATGGGCATGGGCATGGGCCCTGGCGGCATGGGCATGGGCATGGGCATGGGCCCTGGCGGCATGGGCATGGGCATGGGCGGCGGCCCCATGCCCCCTGGCGGCATGGGCATGGGCGCGAACATGGGCGCGAACATGGGCGGACCGTTGCCGTATGGCAGCCTGCACCACTGGTTCCCGCCGCCCGGCCCGCCACCCGGCATGGGGATGTTGCCTAATATGGGTCTCGGTCCCGATGGTCTCGATGGGTCTGGATCCATGTTGCCTAATATGGGTGGGCCTCTCCACCCGTCGGCCATGTTGCCCTCGTACTCGGCGCCCGGTAAGGCACTCCTGCCTCCGCCGTACGCGCCCCCGCAGATGCCCGCGCCCGGGGTGGCGGTCCAGCCTCCGCCGTACGCGCCCCCGCAGATGCCCTCGCGCGTGCAGCCCCTGGCGCGCATGCCATCCAAACACCTGCATCCGGGGGCGGGACAGCCGGTGCACCAGACTGCGCATGCAGATCCGCCGCCGCCGCCGCCGCCACCGCCGCCGCCGCCGCCGCCGCTGCCGCGCCCACTGCCACGGCCGCCAAGCCGTGGCGCCGAGGGGCGCGGGGGCGAGAGCTCCTCACGCGGCGGCGATGGCCTCATCCGCGGCGGCGAGGCACGCAGCGAGAGCCGTTGGGAGATGCGCGCCCCCGTGGATGACAGATCCCGGGAGATGCGCCCCCCCGTGGATGACAGATCTCGGGAGATGCGCCCCCCCGTGGATGACAGATCCCGGGAGATGCGCCCCCCCGTGGATGACAGATCTCGGGAGATGCGCCCCCCCGTGGATGACAGATCCCGGGAGATGCGCCCCCCCGTGGATGACAGATCTCGGGAGATGCGCCCCCCTGTGGATGACAGATCTCGGGAGATGCGCGCGCCCGTGGGCGACAGATCCCGGGAGATGCGCGCCGAGAGCAGCCGCTACGCCGATCGCCGGGAAAGGGAAAGGGGCGAGAGGGGGGAAAGGGGGGAAAGGGGGGAAAGGGGACCGCCGCCAGAGGTGCGCGCTGCCCTGAGCAGCCGAGATCTCCCATCTCGAGATCGGAGACGGAGTCGCAGCCCGATACGAAGCCCGATACGAAGCCCGATACGACGCGGCCGCAGCTTCAGCCGCAGCCCCCCACCGCGAGAGAGGAGTCCCCCCCACCGGAGTCCCCCCCACCGGAGCCCGGAGCGCGGTCTTTCTCCGGGTGGCGGACGCGGATATGAGGAGCGCCCGCGTCGTCGATCGCCACGGGCGGTGGGATGGCGATGGGGGGGCTCGCCCCCACGGGGGGGCTCGCCACTCCGAGGCAGGGGGGGCTCGCCCCCACGGGGGGGCTCGCCACTCCGAGGCAGCTCGCCCCCCCGAGGCGATCGCGGCGGCTCGCCTCTGCTCTCCGCTCGTGGCGATCGGCGACGCGACCCCGGCCATGACGATCGCCATGACGACCGGCGACGACAGCCGGGGCCACCACCACGAAGAGGTCGGGGCTGACGCTGTGCAGGTATGTATCGGGGGATGGAACGAGGCGCGGGCGCTTGGTTGCACGGCTTTGACGTCAGCCGTCCGCACACGACGGATCATGCGCAATGATCTTGACTCGTTTTACCGTGTAACATGTTTTGTGTGCATCGAATATTGTCTTTGTGTGGGGATGGCGAGTTGACCGGTGCCGATGTAAACTCGTTCGGCGTTCGGCGTTCAGCGTTCAGCGTAACTTCTGATAGTCTTCTGATGTGATAAACTCGCCTCGATGCGCCCAGCACAGCGCGGCGAATCCTGAAGGTGCGGCAGATGGGGATGGCCGCGTTGTGGATGGCCACGCTCATATTTGCGGCCTATGTACCTGGGATTACCCTCCATCGCCGCCCGAAACACACCCAACAGCGGATTCGAATGGTGGCCAGCGGCCCTTTGATTGACCACCAGCGCAGCGGCTTGAGACACGCGGACACAATCGCGGCGCTGGCGCCCTCGCTCCGTCCAAAGCTGGCGCAGTTTGGCAGCAGCGAGGGCGCGGAGCTGCAGGTGCTCGACAGCGTCCTGGCGCAGAACACGGCGTACCTGCGCAACGACGCGGAGAAGCTGCGGCTGGCGCTCGAGGTGGGCTTCCTGGCACACAAAGGGCAGCAGCGCAAGTCGGGCGAAGCGTTCATCACGCACCCGGTGCAAGTCGCGTCGATTTTGGCAGAGGCGCGCCTCGACACCGAGTGCGTGGTCGCCGGGCTGCTGCACGACACCGTCGAGGACACCGCCCTCACCTTCGAAGACCTTGAGAATCTCTTCGGCCCGAGCGTGCGGCGCATCGTCGAGGGCGAGACGAAGGTGAGCAAGCTGCCGAAGCTCGTGCGCTCGGAGCTCGCGAGGCCGAGCAAGCAGGACGAGCAGGCCGAGAATCTGCGCTCGATGTTCGTCGCCATGGCCGAGGACTGGCGTGTTGTCGTCGTCAAGCTCGCCGACCGACTGCACAACATGCGCACGCTCGAGTTCATGCCGGTGCACAAGCGCATCTCCATCGCGCGCGAGACGCTCGAGATCTTCGCGCCCCTCGCGCACCGGCTGGGCATGTGGTCCTTCCGCTCCGAGCTGGCGGACCTCTCGTTCAAGCACCTCTTCCCCGCCGAACACGACGAGCTCCAGTCACACATTGACTCCAAGATGCGCTCGTACAAGGAGACGTTAGCCGCCGCCACGCAGGAGCTCGTCGGGCGGCTCACGGCCGACCCGCGCCTCGCGCAGTACCGTGTCGTGATCACGGGGCGCACCAAGTCCATTCACAGCACGTGGAAGAAGCTGCAGCGGGACGAGTGCTCTGTCGATGAGGTGCTTGACCTCGTCGCGCTGCGCATCGTCATTGAACCCGTCGACAGTCGCGACAAGGGCGCCAAGGGCGGCAAGGGCGGCGGCGGCGGCGGCGGCGGCGGCGGCGGCGGCGGCGGCGGCGGCGGCGGCGGCAGCGGCGAGCTCCTCGGCCTTGACGACGACATCGGCAGCGGCGGCATGTTATCTCCAGGGAGTTCCGGCGACGACATGGAGATCTGCTATCACGTGCTGGGCAAGGTGCATGGCGTGTGGACTCCCCTCCCACGCACGCTCAAAGACTACATCAGCTCGCCCAAACCCAACGGCTACCGCTCGCTGCACACGACCGTACTCGTGGGCACGCAGCCACTCGAGGTACAGATCCGCACGCAGCAGATGCACCGGGTGGCCGAGTATGGCGCGGCGGCGCACTGGACGTACAAGGAGAAGGCTGACCTGGACGGCGACGGCGCGGTCGTCACGGCTGACAGGCGGTTGGCGGACCGGAGCGCTTGGTTGCAGGTGCCAGCGCTGCGCTCGATAGCCAAGTGGGAGGAGGAGCTCGAGAGCGCGCACGAATTCATGCAGCTGGTGCGCGCGGAGCTGCTTGGGACACGTGTCTTCGTCTTCACCGAGGCGGCCGGCTCGAACACCCGAATCCTCAACCTCGCCGTGGGCGCGACGCTGCAGGATGCGGCGAATGCGCTCAATGCAACGGCGGCCTCGCAGGTGGCCCTCCTCAACGGCACCCCCCGTCGCAGCTCGACCAAGCTCAAGAACGGCGACATCGTCTCCTTTGTGCGCGTGGATGATCAGTCTCTCCACGGAGCGCCCGTGGACGAGGAGGAGGGCTTTGAGGGGGGGCGCAAGGGCAATGCCCTCGGGGTGCCTCCGAAGCTGCATGTGTGCGAGCGCTGCCTGCCGTTGCCCGGCGACGCCATCGTGCTGACCACACGCTCAACGAGCCAGCGAGGAGATGAGGACCTCGCGGTAGGCGGCAGGCTGCACCGCGCGGCCAGTGAGTGCCTCGCGATGCGGCGCGACCTCGCCGCGGGTGAGAGGCTCGTGCGTCCAACAGCCGCTCTCGAGGAGAAGTACCGTAAGAAGTTTGATGACGCACTGCGCCCTCGCGCGCCGCCCGGCGGCACTGATGAGGTGTTGGCCACCAAGATCATCGTGTTCACCACCGACCGGACCGGCCTACTCCTCACCATCTCTTCGGTCGTCACGCTGAACACGGTCAACATTGTGAACGTGCGCTCCGAGACACGCATGGTGGGCGACGCGTCCGCCTTTTGCTACACGGTCCACATCGCCTCCGTCGAGATGCTCGAGGCCCTCATTCTCAACCTCGAGCAGCTCGACGATGTACGCTGCGTGCTGCGCGCGGACATGGACGACCTCATGCATGACCTGGGCCCCGACGGTTTCTGGGCCGCGGGCGGCATCGCCCCTATTGATATTCACCATCGAGCTGGCGACTATTGAGCTAGAGTATGAAGCTTGCCATGATGGCGTCTCATGGTAAGCCTCGACGACATGAAGATGAAGAAGATGACGTCCGTGCACGCTAGTCGCACACGGTCGACGCAACTTCGGCCAACGGACGGTATCCTGCCACACGCGCTGCCACACGCCGGCGTCCTCTGCACGAGACGGTGCACCCCAAAACGGTCATCGAAATGTAAAATTGTTCGCGCCAGTGTCGGCGTGGCACGCCGGCACAAGCTTTCGCTGCGGTGCGTCGGTCCGCGCCGTGAGCGCCTCCTGAGCGGCTGAGGCTGTGAGCGGCCGGGGCGGCCGGGATCGTAGCCGGTACGACTATCGCCAATCGCCCCGTACGGTGTAATCTTTGTGTAAATCGACCTCGAATGTGACCTCGCACGCACGCACACACGTACATCGACCCCTCGGCCCGGCGTCACTCTTCTAATACGAACCACGTCACCGTGTGGTCTCGACACGCCGCGCAGGCTCGCTCGTCTAGAACGTAGTCGTCATGATACATGCTTGGCCACCATGTCCACCAACTTCTTCTCGTTCGCGCCGGTGAGCGTGTCGACCTTCTCACCCCCCTTGTAGATCTGGAAGGTGGGCATGGCCAGTACCTCGCACGAGTGCATCAAGTCCTCGAGCTCGTCCACGTCCACCTTGACGAAGAGCGCATTCCCGTGCTGCTTCGCGAGCTCCGCAAAGAGAGGCGCGATGCGCTGGCATGGGCCGCACCAAACGGCGGTGAAGTCGACAACCATGACAACGTTCGAGTCCTTGGTCAGCTGCAGCGCCGCACTCCAGTCGGCGTCCGAGTGCAGCCCGACCACGCCGCCCATGCCGGCCTTCAGCTCGTCTCCGGCTCTTGCGGCAGGCTTGAGGTCGTCGTCCTTCTTCTCCTTTGCTAAGGGCTTGGCTGTCCAGCCAATCCGATCCCACACAGTGCGCTGCAGATACGACTGCAGGCCCTCGTACCGCGTTCTGAGGGACGACTGAACGTGCGGCGGCAGTCGCACCCAGATCGGCTTGCAAAGGAAGAGAATAATTGGCATGAGTGCCGTCACCGGGATGCACACTGGGCCGATGCAGATGAGCGGCATGCGTCGGGTGAGCTGAACGACGCCGATTTCGCGTCTGCCTGGAGGGGAGCGTCAGTGCGAGGCTCGAGGCAAGAGAGCCGAGCGCACGGAAGCGCACGGAAAGCGTCGGAGCGCGCGACAAGTGTGAATCCCCCTCCACCAAAAGCTCCCCACACCCCAAAGCAGTATTTTGCAGATGCTCTCATTCTCGGATGCCTCGTGGCACGAGAGGCTGTGGGATCTTATACATGTATTCGAGACAGAACAAGTGACGACGCCATCGGGCGCCTCCTTCCCATCTCTGCACATTCTCTACTGCACAGCGCCTCGAAGGCACAAATGGCGTACAGCTCTCTCCTCGCGCTCTTGACGCTCTCAATTCGACTCGATCCGCTCCTGGGCAAGGTTTCGACCCCAATGATCGGCTTGGCCGGCGATAATGCCACTCAGGCCCGTTGTTCAGCCCCGCCGCCCTACAACTCGTCGCTTGCTGCGGCAGCAGCCACGGTAAGCAGCGGCGTCGCTTTCCCCGCCGAGTTCGTAGCCCATGGCACCCAGAGGACGCGCGAGCCTGCGATGGGGCTCATCTCTCGCACTTGCTCTCTCGATGGCATGATGAGTGCCCTGAAGCAAAGCCAGTGGGCGAAGCCGCGTGCCACCGTGTGGTATTTCATCGACCCGGCCATTCGATTCATCGAGGAGCTCGTGGCCTTCAATGCGTTCAATCGCGACAAGGACGGCGCGCTCTCTATCCTCATAGTTCTGCATTGGTTCCTCACGAATCCTCGCCTCTGGCTCTTCGTGGTTACCTCCGCCGTGCATGTCTTCATCATCTCGTGCACCAAGATCCTCAGGCTCGTCGCCAGGGCCGCCAACCGTAGGTGGAAGAAGACGGAAGTTGTGCTGCCGGCGGCCGGAGCGGCGACAGAGGGAGAGGCGGCGTCGGCAGAGGCGGCGTCGGCAGGGGAGCGACTGGCGGGGATTTTGCGCATCCGAGGTGGCATGGGTGCGGGTGCCTCTGCTTTGACCGACGAGAGCCCAGACGCGGACATCAAGGCTGCCTACGAAGGTGCATCGGCGCAGGAGCGGTCGGTGTTTCTCGTCGATGTGGGCGAACAACACAAGAGGAAGCTCGTGAGTCTCGGGCTTGACGTGCCGGAGGCAGCTCCATCTGGGCTGACGTCGGGTACACCGCTGCCGCCAAAGCTGCATCGGGCGCTCACAGAGCTCGACAAGATCGTCATACAAGTCCTCATGTGTGGAGCGATTCGGTTGCTTTGCGTCAAGTGGCTGCTGATGCAGCCGGACAATTTCAAGATGCCCAACCGCCAGGAGCTCGAGGCATTGGAAAAGAGCGGGGCCTCGCCATCGCCGCTGCTGAGCCGTGAAGCGGCCGCAGCGCTCGTTCGTCGTGGAGATCGGAGCATCGGCGCGCTTACCTATGGCTGGCTCATGTCAGGCGATCCAGATCCGGCCGGGTCGCGCATCCGCGTGCTTCGACGCGCTCTGGCAAGGCTGGCAATTGAAGCCTTGTTCTGGGACTTTGGATCCTTGTATCAGGCCCCAAGGACAGCGGAGCAGAAGGAGTTCTTTGAGATCGCACTCAAGGGGGGGGCGATGAATCAGCTTTACGCGTCGATCCTTGCAACGACCGTGCTCCAGATTGAGGAGATCCCACCCCGGCCAGCCGAGTTTGATGGGGTTGTCTGCTTGTTCGAGCTGAAATCAAACGCAGACGAGAGCGTGGTACGCGCGGCGCTCATCAGGTTCGGAACCATTGAGAGCTGCGACCTCAGCCGCAGCCCCGCCATCGTGCGCTTCGCCTTGCACGAGTCGGCCGTCGCGGCCAAGAACGCGGGCGCACCGCCCGACCTCTGCGCGGGGCTCGACACGCTTTACAACGAGACGCCGTACTTTTCTCGCGGATGGTGAGCGCTGCCCACACTCCTATTTTGGCACCACCGAGACGTGATCCCCCTCGCACGCGACTGCCCCACACTGTCCCACACACGCAGGTGCTGCTGCGAGGA